>JAEIGA010002029.1_pt1 | contig 32222 bp, 25 predicted proteins | sample 9270691 | NCBI WGS metagenome assembly JAEIGA01 (sample SAMN17057246, study PRJNA624740) | gut metagenome | biome: biome; isolation source: fecal sample | host: Bos grunniens | place: China: Xizang | collected 2019 | reverse complement strand
GCTCGCCGACGCCGAGAGAGATTACCCCCTCCATAGTGTTTGCGATATCGAAAAATTTACGTATTCCCGAAGGCTTTATATCAACGACCGTCCTCGATAAAACCTTTTCGTAATCAATCATAACGAGATTTTTCCCCTTCCGTCCTCTTCCTCGGCGGTAAGCTCCACGTCAAATTCCTTGTATCTTTTCATAACGAACTGCGTACCTGTTCCTGTAACGGAATCCATCATTGCAAGCTCGCGTGACACGAAGTTAGTTACCTCGTGGAAGGTCTTGCCGGTAACCATCACGTTTAAGTCGTATGCTCCCGACATAAGGGAAACCGACTCAACCTCCGGATATTTTGATACACGCTCCGCAACCTCCTCAAATCCTAAGCCTGCCTTGGGGGTAACCTTAAGCTCAATTATTGCGCTTACTCTGTCGGGGTCTACACGGGACCAGTCTATAACGCCCTTATATCCTCTTATGATACCGCTTCTCTCAAGCTCGGAGATTCTTTTGGCAACCTCCTCTTCTTCTATATCCGTAACGGCGGCAATATCCTCAAGAGTCGCTCGTCCGTTCTTGTCAAGAATCTGCAAAATTTTTCTGTTAATGTTATCCATTTTTACCACCGTTTCCTTTCTTCTTTCAAGTATTTATAAACTATTATTATATTTATAAACTGTTATTATAATAAATGTAGATACAAGATAAATAAAGATTAAATTTCTATTATATATCTTTTTGCATATCACCCTCTGCCACATACGACATTTGGGCTTCCCGAAAGAGCACCCTACACTCAAGCGCCCTTGTTATTCACCTTTATATTCTTAAGCAGCTTTTCTCTGCCGAAGTTATAATAAACCGCCTCGCTGTAATAATTCTCACCGTAGGCGACAAGCATCTCCTCTTCAAATGCGCTGACTGCGGCTTCATATTCCTCGTCAGTCTTGAATTCTTCGGTATTCTCGTAATCAAAATCGGCAAGGAGAAGCTCTCGGTAGAGCTTTTTATGCTCCTCTTCGTCTGGTATATACCCCTCATTTTTTATTACGGAATAGAACACTAACTGCTCCTTCACCTGATTTTCATAAAATTTCTTAAGATACTCAAAGGGGTCCTCGTCGTCCTCAAGCTCGAAGCCATTAACCAAAAATAATTCAAAGGAGCCTGTAAACTGGTCTGATGCGGAATAATATTCCAAAAGAAGCTCGTTATATCTCTTCTCGTAAAGGCGGTTTATCTCACCCTCAGGGAGCCACCTAAAGCTTACCTTTCTCATAAGATATTCAAGCAACGCCTCTTCCACAGCAAAATCAACGTCTGACTCGTAAGCATCAACAAGCCGCGCTCTTATCATATTCTTATACTTTTCGACGACGCCCTCGCCCTCATACTCACCAAGCGTATCCTCTTCAATACCAATTGTTTTCAAGACGAAGTCCTCGGTAAGCTCAGCGCTCTCGTAGTGATATGCGCCGAATACGTACGCCTCCCAGATAACAGTCTTGTTTCTGTAAGACTCCTCCTTGTAATCTGCAGGGAATATCGCCTCTATCACTATGGGATTATCCTCGCATCGGGTAACGAAATCAAGCCTTGCCGAAAGAATGGTTACCTTCTCGTCACTGCCGGCAAGAGTCAGGGTAAGGTCATCTTCCTTTGCTTCTCCGACCTTGAGCCCTTTTATGAAATCACCGATTCCAACGCCCCACGTAGCTTCAAGCTCGGGGTCAGCAAGGTCTATTCTCACACGCTTATCCATCTCGGGCAATGCGGTTTCGTAAGAATAGGTAATGGTAAGATACACAACGTCTCCGTCGAGAATTTCCCCTATAAGCTCCTTGGAATCCAACTTGTAAAAACGGCTGTAGTCTGATGGATTTTTGCCCCATAGCCCCATAGCGATGCCTGTCATAAGCTCGTTTGTCGAGGCTGCCTCATCGTCATAGAAATTACAAGTGCCGGAAAGGTCAATTTCTCTGCCGTCCTCGTCAAGCTCATAGCCCCTTAAATACACCTTTGCCTCGTCACCGGGGTTAAATACCTTATCGTATCTCAGCTCTCCATCGTAAAGTGTCTTACCTCTTTTACTTGCAAGGGCTTGGAAAATCTGGAGATTTACGTCATAGTCGGACACCGCCCTTACGTCAACCTCCGCCTCAAAGTCACGATAAATATCCTTTGGCACCTCTACGTATCGGGTAAGGTCCTCGGAAATATAGTCAAAGGGTGCGCCGCTCCTTACCGCAAGGACTATGCCGAAAACGATTCCGAACAGAATTGCCGCTGCCAACACGCCGCAGGCTATGGCAACTGTAATTTTTCCTTTATGCGTAAGTGTCGCTCTTAGGGCGCCATCTCTCTGTGGGGCTTTTTCGTTTTTCAACGAAGCCTGAGCCTCGCCGCCATTGTTTTTCTTTCTTTTTCTGCTCATATATTATTTATACCCTTTAATTTTATCCCGTAGCCGTCAATCGATAAAGCTATCGGCAAATGCTGTCGCAAGTCTGTCGCATCTTTCATTATAAGGATGCCCTGCGTGTCCCTTTACCCATACGAAGGTGACACGGTGCTTTCTCGTCAGCTCAAGCATTTTTTGCCAGAGGTCGGGGTTTTTCACCTTTCCGCCCCTCCAGTTTTCTCTTTCCCAATCGTACACCCAGCCCTCCTCGTATGCGGATACGAGGTATTTAGAGTCAGAAACGAGGGTTACCGAGCAGCTCTCCTTAAGGGCGGAAAGTCCCTCGATTGCCGCCATAAGCTCCATACGGTTGTTAGTGGTTTCCCTCTCACCGCCGGAAAGCTCCTTCTCGTATTTTCCATAGACTAAAACTGCGCCCCAGCCACCTTTGCCGGGGTTTCCTCGGCAGGCGCCGTCTGTATAAAGTGTTACCTCTTTCATATATTCTCCCGTAAAAAGGACATTGACAAGAGCCCACTCCCGTCAAATTGCCGCCAATATAGCCACCTGCAGCGGCAGAGCGCCCTTTATCCAAAAGAGGGCTGTGTGACAACTCACCCCAGCCCTCTTAAATTGCTAAAAACGATTATTATTTGTCCGCAACAGCCTCGTCAGCCCACTTGAAGGCTATAAGCTTGTTGGTGTACTTAACGTCGCCGGGCTTATCCTTAACCTCTTCCGTTTCAAGGAAGAAATCAAGAAGCTTGTCAAACTGAATAGCAACCTTTACGTTCTCGTCACCGTTATAATACTCATAGTAGGAGTAAGAGGAATCGGGGTCATCCTTGAATGCGTTGAAGTCCTCTGCGGTTATCTTCTGACCGTAAACCTCTGCGGCTCTGAAGAGCTGAACAATAGGAGTTACGTACTCAACAGCATCTGCCCAAACCTTATGCTTTGCATCCTCGAAGGTATCCTTCTCGGTAGTCTTTCCGGTTACCGCCTTAAGGTATGCCTCGAAGGTGCCGTAGAAGGCGTAGTTGGACTGACCTGAGGAGGAATCCTTCGTTCCTTCATAGAAGATATACTCGTGCTCCTCGTAAATACGGTCGAAGGTTGCCTGAACTGCCGCATCGGGAGTGCCCGTTACCTTAACGTGCTTCTTTATAAGCGCCCAGATTTCCTTGGCAAGATTGTTTCTTACCTCGTCGTTGTAAGCCTCAAGAAGGCTCTCTCTGGTAGTCTTTTCGTACTCGGCGGTAATCTTTTCAGCATAGTCAGCCTTCTTCTTAAGAAGCTCTGCTATCTTATCGTCTATCGCCTTTTCAGCCTTGGTTGCAGCTTCCTTTGCCTTTTTAAGGTCGCCCTCAAGCTTCTTAAGGTTATCTTCCGCATTCTTTATTGTGGTTTCGCTGGGCTTCTCCGCTTCCTTTGCCTCGGTAAGAGTTTCTTTCGCCTTCTCTACGTCCTCTTCCGCATCGGCAACAGCGGTAAGCTTCTCGGAATAGGTCTTCTTAAGCTCGTCAATAGCCTTAAGAAGCGCCTCTTCGCCCTTAAGGCACTCAAGAACGGACACCTGCTTATCAGCATCCTCCTCGTCCGCCTCGGTGAGCGCAGAATATATTGTTTTAAGAACAGAGGTAGCGTTAAACTCCTCTACGTCAACGTAGTAAAGAGGATATACGTAGTAGGTAAGCTCAACGTCCTTAACCTTAACGTCCTGACCTTCAACGTCCTTAAGTGTCTTATCCTCGGTATAGGTCTTGTCGGTAAAGGTTACCGCCTCGCCGCCTTCAACGATAAAGTCAATTTTAGCGTTGAGGTACTTATACTTAACATTGTCCTTGGTAATCTCAAAGGAATCTATCGTCTTGCCAATCTCTTTGGTCTTCTCAACGAGCTTCTTTACAACGTCATCGTTATCCGCAAGGTTTACCTTAACGAGAGTGTACGTATCGTTTTCGGTCTTTCCGTCCTTCTGATACTCAACTTTATAGGAGATAAAAGCGTCCTTGGTCTTATCGTCAGCGCCAAGCTTGCCCGAGGTGGTTGTGGAATAGGTCTTACCGTTTATATCAACCTCGGCAAAGGCTTCCTCGATTTTAGCCTGAAGCCCCTCAACGTCGCTGATACCGAACTGCATATTGGAAGGAGAAGCCTCCTTCATATTGGAGGTAAGAAGAACCTTCTCTGTACCACCTACAACGGCAGTAGCGTAATAGCAATAATAGAATTTATCGGGAGCGGATACCACACCTGCCTTGATTTTTTCGTCGGTGTTAGCCTTTTTTGCAAGAGCTTCAATGATAGCGTCTGCAACCTTTTTCTTTCTTGTATCCTCGTTTCTCGAGAAATCTCCGTCCTCTATAACCAGCTGGGTAAGAGCGGTTTCAAAGGCTTTCTTATCTTCAAAATCAGCATACTGTGAGTAATCCTCGTCGGCAAAGCTGTATCCGCAGCTGACAAGGGAAAGAGTAAGCATCACAGCGAGGAGAAGAATTCCTATAATTCTTTTTTTCATCGTTTCTTTCACTTTCTCTGTTTTGTATTAAAAATCTCTTTCGGGAAGGAACTACCCTCCCCGCAGAATTAGCAAAGACAATTATAACACATAATTTGGAAAAATGCAAACATTTTTTAAAAATAATTATTATTTTATATATTTTCCTCTATTTGCCCCAAAATTCGGGGCAAATCGAGGCTTTATGACGTGGCATTTTCTCTCCGTTACCACTCGTAGGGCTTACTGTCGTCAAGAATCTGCTTGTCAAGTATGGCAGAATATGCGTTAACTATTCTCTTGAAGGTGAAGGCGGACACGTAGAAATCGGATACGACATCCTTGATATCCGTGGGGTCTAAACGGCTCTGGCGGTAAAGCTTTACCATAACCTGCCTGTCGCTTATTCTGTAAAACTCATAAACGTAGTCGTAGTCCGAATAGTCCTCGTAATCATCCGAGCCCTTGGCATACTTTCCGAGAGAAAGTGACATTCGCATAAGCAGCTTTGCGTCCTTTGCCGCAGCCTGCTCTTCTTCGGTGAGGTATCCTTCGTAGTAGGAATAGAATATTACCTGCACGAATTCCTTGAAAACGTCTGTTCCGAGGGTGTCGCCTTCAACCCACACATTATCGTAAAACTCTTCAAGCGTGATGCTGTCGCCGCCCTTTTCCAAAAGCGCCTTCATAAGCTCATTGTCAGAGCATTTACCGTCGGGAGTTACGGTAACGGTAATTCCGTCAACCTTAGTCGCCTGCGCCAGCTGCTTGTCGGTAAGCTCCGAGAGATACCAGTGCCTTCCGTTATAGGAGTAAACCTTCTCGTGAAGAAGGTCGTTTTTATAGCTTCCGAATAAATCATCCATATAGAACTCAACGTCAAGCCCTGCAACGTTGGAAATGTCCGTAAGTATTATGCTTCTTCTCGAATAGAAATCAACGAAGCCATAGTTTAAGAACTCAAGCTTGCTCGCATCAATTTTAGCTATAAGGTCGTACATATCCGAGGCGATATATCTCGTTCCGTCGGGATACTCGCGGCTTATATAAAGGTTGAATCCGAGAGTTCCGTAATAGTTATAGTCGTCAAGAGAATCAAGATAATCCCCAATGTCCTCTTCCTCGTCATAGGGAACCGATGCAATACCGCGGGGAAGCTCGAAATAAACGGTGTAGTCATAAAGGTTATAATCCTTCATAAGCTCGTCTGTTATACCGATAGCCACGGTTTCAATACCGAGAAGCCCCTCGGACTTGGTTGCGGAATTACCCGTTATTCCGCCCACAGCCTTAAGAACTGACTCGCAGGCGGTTGCGTTAAGACCGTACATTGCGTATTTACCGGTTGAGGTATTCTCATAAAGAGATTCGCCGTAGTAGGGGTCCCTTAAGGACGCCTGCTGGAATCTGAAGGACACTACCTCCTCCGAGGTTACGAAATAATTGATGCCGCTGATGTCGTAGTATACGACGTTTGCGACAGCCTCGCTGTACTGGGTATAATTTTCAAATTCAAGAGAAAGACCCACGGACATTTTTCTGCCCATAAGAAGCTCGTAAAGCTTCGTTCCCCGGGTTTTCTCGGAAAGCTTAACGGAGCCGATTTCGTCGCCCTCAAGGCGCACGCCGTCGCACTCCATATAGAAGCGGTAGGTTACGGTGGTGCCTTCCTTGGCAACCGCCACGTCCTCGCCCTTATCGTTCATAATGCTTATAACGTCGGTTATTACAAGGCGTATCTTCGCCTTTACTGCCGCCTCCCCGTCGGTGTAATCAACGGAGAAGGTAACGGGCGTGTCAAGCTCTCCTGTTTTCGCCGCACGAAGGGCAACCCTTGCCGCATCGGGAATGGAAGCGGAGCTTAAATCTATAACTCCGTGCATAGGGTAGCTGCTCACAGCCTTTCCGTTGCACTTTGCGGTATAGGTAACTCTGATAAGATTTGCCTCGCCTACCGTAACGCCCGCCTCGCACAGGTCGGCTCCTTCGGTAAGAATAGCCTCTATGGCGCTGACCGTGTATTCGTAAGCAAAGGGAGTCGCTGCCTCGGGGTTGAGGTCAAGAGTGTTTGTAAAGGAGTGCGCAGTAATAACAATGTTTTTATCAAATCCGCCCACAAGCTTCCCTACAAGGGCGCCTTTAAACCTCTTTACAGCCTCGGCGTTTCCTGTGGCGGTGAGATTTATCGGCACGTATTTTTCGCTCGTTTTGGAGTACCCCGTGTCGGATTTTCCTTTTTCTAAGGAAATTAGGGATTTATATACTGCGGCGCTTACTATTACCTTCGAGTCGTCAAGAACTACGTCCGCAGGAATTTTATTGCCCCACTTGTCCTCTTTCGTGCCGTCGTTGTCGTACATGGTGTTCTTGTAATGCTTGAAATCGGTAGCAAGGTAAGGCTCAAAGGCGGAGTCCATATCAAGTCCCGCAGCAGTGAGTATGGGCTGAACGAAGGACGTAAAGTCCGCCATGGCGTAATCAAAATAATTATTGGTTTCAACAGAGTAAACGTACTCTCTGTCGTCTACCATAAAGTAGTATCCCAAGCCTGTTATCATAGGCTCGCCTATTTTAATGGTGTGATACTGAGTTTTGCCCTTATCGTCGGTATAGGCAAATCTGATTTTTACAAGACGGTCGTCCGTAAGACCGTATCTTGTCAGGGCAATCTCCCTTTTCTCAGCATCCTTCGGTAGCTCGATTCGCTCTTCAAAGTAGGGAGTTCCTATCGCCGTACAAAGGTAGGTAAGCTTTGGTATCATTCCGAAGCTGTCGTCCTGCACTATTGCGTATATATCCTCATAATCGAAGCTGGGGTCGTTTTCGGTGATGGGAGGATAGTAGCTCTGAAGCTCGCCGTAGCTATCGTAATAGAAGAGGGCAAAGGGCCCCTTGACGGGATTTCCGTCCTCATCCTTTTCCTCGGACTCCTGTCTTTGTAATATATATTCCGTCCCCGGGCGTGTATCGGTTTCGGGGCGGATTACGTTGATAAGAGTGATATTCGCCTCGGTAACTCTCGGATAAGCTATCGCAAGATTTCCGTAAAGAGCCTCGACTCCTTCGATAATTTCAGGCGGCTCCTTTGTTTCCGATGCGTCGGGAATTACTAAGAATACGTTCAAAAGGATTGCTAAAACGGTAAGAAGAGCAAGGGCGAGAGCCATCGCTCCAAGGAGGAAGGCTTTTTTGTTTTTCTTTTTTATTACTTTCATAAAAGCCTCCTTATAGGTACTTGCGCTTTGCGCACACTACTATTCCAACAACCGCTATCGTTATAGGAATCAGGGCGATTATCACCGTGAACACTATTTGCATATAAGGGGCAAGCCCTGCGTTTATCTTAACAACGTGAGGACGGCCGTCGTCGGTATATTCTACAACCTTGCTTTCCTCTGTTGACATTTCGGTTGGAACGATTACCTTTCCGCCAAAGCCCTTATAGTTGTTTGCGGAAACTCCGCCAAGCTCCATCGAAGCGAAGGTGTCGGTTCTTCCGATGCTCTTTATCATAGAGGAAATTACGTCAAAGTTTGCGTAAGAGGAATTTCCGAGATTTTTCGTATCAAAGAAATCGGCTGACGCTGCACAGAACAGATATGAATTGGTATTGTTTGCGGTAGTTCCGTCAAGATACTGTCTGCCGCAAATAGCCGCAATCGTTTTTTTGCTCTCTTTACTTGCTACGTCAACGTATTCGCCGGTAAGCTCGTTCTTCGCATAATCGACCGCTCCCTCGGAGGTGAAGAGGAAGGGGGCAAATATCTTCATAGTATTGTAGGTTCCCGATTCATAAACCGTTGCCGAATCCTGATAAGAGCATTTTATATGACCTGTGTCGGTCACCACAACTCTTGGAGCGGAGGGTATGTCAACGTATTCACCGTATATGTCGTATGCATAGCTGTTTTCGTCGGTATTATAGGCGCCTACAATTGCAGATCCTAAGTCCTCGCCCTCTGTTACGATGCAGTTTTCCGTATCAAGAACACGGGTGCCCGAGAACTCCATTCCCCACTCCTTAAGGAAGCACTCAAGGTTGGGAAGAGTTACGCTGTAATCCTTTGACACCACAACGGAGCCTCGACCTTTAGTCATAAACCTGTCCACAAGCTCGGTTTCCGAAACGTAATTCATGCTGGTGAATTTATCCGGGTCTGCTCTGAAGTCTTCCTTGGGATTGTTTATAATAAGCAGGGCGCAGTCGTCGTATATCTCGGGAGTCTTCCCCGCCTTTTCTGCATCCTCTATTATCTTTTTCAAGGAAAGAGTTTTTATCTTGAAGCCGCAGTCCGAAAGCAGGTCAACGAAGGCTCCTACGGATTCGTTATTTGGATTGTTCGGGTTTTTGCTGTCGTAATAATCCTCGCCGTGGTCTGTAACGAAGTACGCCGCAGGCTGATTTATAAGAGTCAAGGACATCATAATTGATGCGAGCTTATACTCTCCGTCGAAGGAATATATCTCGTTGCTTCCGTCAATCTGCCAGAAGGACTTGGCAGGTACTATTCTGTATCTGTCGCCATAGGAGATTATTACGTCCGATGGCTGTATAACGGACAGAGATGTGTTTTTATACATAGCGACTGCCGTAGGATTATAGTTCACGTTAACCGTTTCTATCTCAAGATTCGGGTAGTGGTTGGCAAGGGATATGCACATATAGTAAACCACTCTCGTATAAATTGAGGATATCAGGTTATCGGGGTCGTTGCAGAAGGTTATTTTAATTCCCTGCTCCTTCGGCGTGCCGTCCTTATTCAAGAATATATCCTTAACCGCATCCACCATAATGGGCCTTAATGTATAAAGTCCCTCAGGAGTCATATCGACGTATGCGGTGTTATGTATTCCGAAATAGGTAATCCCCACGTTTATGAGCATAAGAAGAATTATCAGCACTGCTGTTATAACCGTGAAAATTTTTGTCCGAGAGCTTTTCCCGGAGAAAAGATTGTTCTTCATATATATTTATCCTTTATGAAAATTGCTTGTGAAGGGCTTTGCCGCTCCTGCGGCTTTACGCCTTTTCAAAGGCGCAGGGCTAAAGCCGACGCCCGCCGCAGAAGCGGCAGTAGCGAAACTCGCCTCAGCGGTTTTTGCGCCTGATAACGATTACGGCTCCCACCACCGCAATAACTGCGGGAATAGCCATTATAAGAGCCGTGTAGAGTCTGGCGTCTTTCATAGACAGATTTTCAAGAGTCGTTGTGGTATAATACACAGTCTTGCAGCCGTATGGAAGATTTTTGCCGTCAAAAACGTTTTCAATCATAGAATACACAAACGGACGGTTAGCGTATCCCTCGGTCACAAGGGCGTCTGATGCGGTAAGATATACGGTAGGAGTCAGGAAAATAGTTCCGGGATTTTTGCCTCTGCATTCAGTGACGGCGGCAACGCAATATCCGCCTTCGGAATCCACAACGTCGCCCCCTGCATAAAGGGCGGCGGTGGGAGAGGCTACCAGAAGCGGCTGCGCCTTACCCGATAGCTGAAGCGCCGCGCATTCCTTGACAATAACCGAGGAATCGGTATATTTATCCATTTTTTCGGAAACCTTATTTCCGATTTCATTATCGGCGCACTCCACCGCTATGGTGAGAAAGTCAGTGGTGACCGAGCTGTCGGAGTCCCTGATTATATTGCGCAGGTAGCCTGCGGGAGCCTTTTTGTTCTCGGTTTCCGAAAGCTTTATTCCGTAGTCGGCAAGGAAGCTCTCAAAAACGGGGAGCTTCGGGGTGTAAGGGTCAAGGGAAACGTATATTTTTCCACCCCCATCCTCGACGAAGGTCCTGAGTCTTTCTATCTCGGTTCTTACTTTTACTTTTGAGTTTACGTCCGCCTGCTTAAAATCCTTCTTGGGGTTTGATATAACCACAAGCTCAGCATCCTCGGGGATTTCATTTTTAAGCAAATCTATAACGCCTATGCCGTATCCTGCGAAGGCGAGCATATTCTGAAAGGCTGAGTCGGATATTTCTCCGTGATAGGTTGTGAAATACGCCGTCTTTTTCTCGGTTGAGAGCGAGGAGGTAATCATAGCCGCCACAGTTTCCTCTCCGTTGTAGGCTATAACGTTGCCCACTGTATCAACGGTATAGAAATTCGCATATCCCGTTTTTGATGCGGAATCGGTCAGCACCCTATGCCCGTAGTCACTCTCGAATATAACGGTGCTTTCCAGAATCGGGCTCTTTTTTCCTCCTTCGCTTACGGTCTGATAAACCGTAAGGTCAACGTATTCGTTCTTGTTGTTCATTTTCGTCACGATATTCACGAACTCAAGCTCTATAAAATCACCGTATCGCTCTTTGAAATTTTTTACCGTTTCAAGAACACGGCTGCCCTTGTCGTTAGCTTTTACCTCTTCCTCGGACTGGCAGAAGATTATCTTAACCCGCTCGCCCTTTTTTATGGGGTCCGCAAAAAGGCTGTCGGTATATCCCGAAAGAGTAAGGTCCTCAACCTCGTCAAGGTGAATATACAGGCTGAAATAGGAGCCGAGAACGAATATTATTATATTCGCAACTATTGCAAGTCCGACAACAAGCGCTGAGAGGGCGCCCGAAAACACGCCCTCACCCTTAACGAAAGAGGAGAGCTTATTTTTAAAGTTACTCATAAAACTATCCTCTTCTTATCAGTTGTAACGGCGTCTGTCGTAGACTCTTATTGTAAGGTAAACAAAGACTGCGGATACCGACAGATAGTAAATCAGCGACGACAGGTCGAAATATCCGTTGGTGAAGGTCTGGAATCTTGTGAATATTGAGAAGCAGTCAAATACGTATCTTAACCAATAGCTTGCAGGGAGAAGAGTGTTTACAATTCCTATTACGAGGAAAACTAATATAATAGCCATAGTTCCCACTGCGGCGGTAAGCTGATTTTCTGTCAGTGAAGACACGAAAACTCCTATGGAAATAAAGGTTGTCCCCACCAAAAGAAGGGCGATAAAGTTGCCGAGAAGAATTGCGGTTTTCACCTGTGCGTAGTTGTAAAGGATAATAAAGTAGAGGGAATTTACCGTAAGGGCGCCCGCAAACATCGTAAGAGCGGCAAGGAACTTACCGAACACCATACCCGTAATTGACACGGGGGCGGTGAGAAGCAGCTGCTCGGTTTTAGCCTTCCTCTCGTCGCTGAAGGATTTCATTGTGAGAAGGGGCAGCATTATTGCCGAGAAGAGCATCATATAGAAATAGAAGTCCGACACGGAGGCAGACATAGAGAAGAGCGTCGTCATACAGAAAACAGCTCCTCCAACAGCTAAAAACAGCACGAGGAAAACGTAGCCTATAACGCCCGTGAAATAAGAGCGCATTTCTCTTTTATATATTGCAAACATCTGAAAATCACTCCTTCCTCATTATCAGTGAGCTGTGGGACGCTTCTTGCTTCTGCGTCCGCTCTCCGGCTCTATGCCGTTCGCTCTGTCAACAAGTCTTATAAATATAGTTTCAAGGTCGGTGCCGACGGGGGTAAGTCCGAGAATTGGCCAACTATGCTGGGCGCACATAGAGAATATCGGCTTTCTTGCATCAATCCCCTTGGTGGTCTCAATCTCGTAGGCGTAGGAATCCGCATCCCTCTCTCCTGTGGGAGTAACTGCCTTTACGCCGCTTACCTTTTCAAGCGCTGCGGCAACCTCACGCTGAGGACCGGATATTTTAATCTTGTAGTGATAGCCTTCCTCTATAACCTTGGTAAGCTCCGCCGTCTTTTCGTCGGCAATAATTTTACCCTGGTTGATTATTATTACTCTCTCGCATACTGCCTGCACCTCGGCGAGAATATGAGTCGAAAGAATAACAGTATGATTTTTGGCAAGAGTTCTTATAAGGTTTCTGACCTCAAGAATCTGCTTTGGGTCAAGACCGACGGTGGGCTCGTCAAATACTATCAGCTTCGGGTCGCCTACCAGCGCCTGCGCAATACCGACTCTCTGACGGTAGCCCTTGGAGAGGTTTCTGATAAGTCTGTTTTTAACGTCGGCAATCTTTACCACGTTTATAATTTCAGACAGATGCGCCTCTCTGTCAAAGGTGCAGCCCTTAAGGTCGTAAACGAAATTAAGGTACTCCTCAACAGTCATATCCTGATAAACAGGAGGCTGCTCGGGGAGAAATCCTATCATTCTCTTCGCCTCTATCGGGTTTTCCAGTATATCTATTCCGTTTATGTAAGCCGAGCCGGAGGTTGAGGAAAGATAACCCGTCAATATATTCATAGTAGTGCTTTTTCCTGCTCCGTTAGGGCCTAAAAGACCGACTATTTCTCCCTCTCCTATCTCGAAGCTCACCTCGTCAAGAGCGTAATTCTGACCGTAGCGCTTCACAAGCTTTTCAACTTTTACCATAATTATAAGCCTTCCTTTGATTTTTACCTGAAAATCGGCAGTTTTTCCGAAATTAAACTTATACAGAATACAAGTATAACACATAATTGTAAACAAATTTTTAACATTTAATAGTTATTTAAAATATAAATAGCAAATATTTTCAAAAAGCATTGTGAACGGACCTGAAACATTCTTGACAAAAGCAGCAAGTCGTTGTATAATTCATTTATCGAAAAACCAAAACGCCAGTCGGAGAGGTAAAAAGGGAAAGCCTGTAAATCCAGCCCGACGACACTCATTGGAGGAGAAATGAACAACAATCAGAAAACGGTATTTTCGGGAGTTCAGCCCTCGGGAAACCTCACCATAGGAAACTACCTTGGAGCTATTAAAAATTTCTCAAGGTTCTCCGGAGAATATAAAACATTTTACAGCGTTGTGGATATGCACGCCATAACCGTGCGCCAGATTCCCGCCGACCTTCGCAGAAGAACCTATGAAACTCTCGCTCTCTATATTGCCTGCGGCCTTGACGAGGAGAAGAATACCCTTTTCGTTCAGTCCCACGTTAAGGAGCACGCCGAGCTTGGCTGGATACTTGATTGCTATACGATGTTTGGCGAGCTTTCGAGAATGACTCAGTTTAAGGATAAAAGCGCAAAAAATGCGCAGAATATAAATGCGGGTCTTTTCACTTACCCCGCTCTTATGGCTGCGGATATTCTTCTTTACCAAACCGACGTTGTGCCGGTGGGAATCGACCAGAAGCAGCACTTAGAGCTTGCGCGGGATGTGGCTATGCGCTTTAATCAGATATACAGCGACACCTTCACAATACCCGAAGGATATATGAATCCCGATACTATGAAAATAATGTCCCTTTCAGACCCCACGGCGAAAATGTCCAAGTCCGACCCCAACCAGAACTCCGTGGTTTATATTCTTGACTCCAAGGACGATATAATCCGCAAGTTCAAGAAGGCGGTAACCGACTCCGAGAGTGAGGTTCGCTACGCCGAAGACAAGCCGGGCGTGTCAAATCTTATGACAATATACAAGGCGTTCACCGGTAAATCCTTCGAGGAAATCGAAAACGAGTTCCGCGGCTCGGGATACGGCGACTTCAAGCTTGCCGTAGGCGAGGCGTGTGCCGACGGTCTTTCTCACGTAAGAGAGGAATTCCAAAGACTTATTGCGGACAAAGCGCATCTTGAGGCTATAATGAAGCGAGGAGCCGACGAGGCTCGCTACTATGCGAACAAAACCATGTCTAAGGTAAGGCGCAAAATCGGCTTTATCGGCTGATTTCCCCAAAAGCAAAGCTAAAACGTATTTTCACGCTCCTGATGGAAAACGTATTACATATTAACCTCAATCGCAAACAGGAGATAAAGGCAGGTTAATCCGAACCCCGTCAGCGCATAGCGCTTATCGGGGCGCCCACCTCATCGGTCAGGGCGACTTTCGGGCTACTCTGCCTTTTTGTTATATGGAGAATTTAGCACTTTTGCTGATAAGCGGTGGAGCCGCATTTCTTTTGTCCTACGCCCTCTCTCCCGCAACGGTGAAAATTTCACGCCTTATAGGAGCTATAGACACGCCTGACGGCGGGCGAAAAATTAACACGCACCCGGTTCCAAGGCTCGGGGGACTTGGATTTTTCACCGCCTTCTTCCTCGTATCCACACTTTTTTTGGGAACGAAAAACCCCACAGTAAGCGCCCTGCTCTCCGGCGGTGCTCTGATTGTTGCAGGCGGCGTTGCCGACGATGCGGGGAACCTTCCCCCAAGGGTCAAACTTCTTTTTCAGATTATAGCGGGAACTGCCGCCCTGCTGATTATCGACACGCCCTCCAGCATCTCCTTTTTTGGACTTTTTTCCGCAGAGCTTCCTCTGCCGATAGGCTTTGCCTTTTCCCTTTTCAGAATAGTTTTCACCTGTAATGCAGTGAATTTCTCCGACGGGCTTGACGGACTTGCATCAGGGCTCTCCGTTGCGGCGCTGACCTTCCTTTCCGTCTTTGGCTTCCTTGGCGGAAAAACCATACCCGCCATTATAGCATTCACCCTTGCCTCCGCTGTCCTCGGCTTTGTTCCCTACAACAAATATCGGGCGAGAATTTTTATGGGTGACTGTGGCTCTCAATTTTTAGGCTTCGCCATAGCCATTCTCTCCCTCGGCACGTCCCCCGACGGAAGCTTTCCTACCGAAACGGCGTTTTTTCTTGCGATACCCGTCCTTGACACCTGGTTCTCGGTAATAAGACGGCTTATGGCGGGAAAAAGCCCCTTCAAAGCAGACAAAGGGCATCTTCACCACTTCCTTTTATCCAAAGGAATATCTCACCCGAGGGCTGTCAAAATATTGGTGACCCTATCCGCCCTTATCGGCGGCGTAGCCCTTTTTGCGCTGAATTTTTGACACGCACCCTTGTGTCAAGCCGAAAACGTGCCGTTTTCTGTGGCGCTATTTAAAAATACTAATTAAAACAAAACAGGAGCGGCTTTTGTCAGAGGCCGCTCCCCTTTCATTTTTCACGGTACTTATTTTCCCTTTTTTGTTGATTTTTTTCTTTCGCTGTGATATACTATGGGCAAAAATAAAAAACGTGGGAGAAACATTATGAGTAAATTTTCCTTTATTCTGTTCCACGGATTGATGATGGCGCTGATTATGGCAATAAGCGTTATGGGGCTGTTTTTACTTTCCTGGCTCTTCAATGCGCTGGGCGCCCTGGTCATTCTCCTTGGAATACTTATCTTCTTCTCGGGCACTACCGTCAATTTCATATTCGACGAATTCGGAAACGAATACATAGTATCAAACATCAGATACCGAGCAATAATTCTCGTCGTTACTATCATTCTCGGTGCGTCAATTGCCATTTTGCCTACTATGTTTGAAATCCCCGAAATAATCATAGGCTTCACCCTTATCCTCCTTGCGGTAGGACTTGGCTTCAAGGTCCACGGGGAGGACGACGGATATAAGTATTACGCATCCGACACAGCGAAGCTTATTGGCGTTCTCGTTCCCTTCGTTTATATGATAAACGCAGCAGTTTTCATTGTTGCGATTCTCTTCTCCTGGCCCCTGTTTATCAGCATCGTAACAACCGCTCTTTGCGTGCTGTTCCACCTTTGCCGCACGATTTACGTGTGCCGTGAGCTTTGACTTAGGAGGAGAAAGATGTCATTCATTAAAATAAAAAACACTATTTTTATGAGCCTGGTTGTCACCTTTGCGGCGGCGTTTTTGGCTCTGCACTGCATCTTCGTTCTGAACGGTGAGGATAACGAAACCTACCGACTTCTTATAGGCTTGGTTTCCCTTTTCGGCGGAATTGTGCTTATGAACTTTATCTTCTTCTACGGTGACGGCGAGGATTTAAGCTTATCAAGCCTTCTTTGGCTCATTCCCGGCGGATACCTCGTAGTCAGCGGCTATTCCATTCTCGAAGACGTTGCGACAGGCTGGGACGGCAGCGGTCAGTGGATAAACGAACTTCATATGAACGTTTTGTTCCTTATTGCAGTCCTTCTTGTGGCGGCTGTTTTCCTTAAATTTAAAAGCCCCTGGAAAATCCGCCTCTGCTACGGCTTCTCGGGACTTCTGATATTTGCGGCTAACCTTTACGTGGGATATTTCATTTCCCCCGACCATTACGTGCTTATTACCACTATTTTAGAGGGAGCGGGTATTCTGCTTCTCGGCGTTGCGGCGTTCCTTGACGTTGCCTCCTGCGAGGACTAACACGTTCAAAAAGCAAGCACGGGCTAGGTAACAGTCCGCTTTATATCAACAGATTATACGTTTGATATGGAAATAATATAGAAACAAAAAAGACGAGGGCACCGTGTAAAAGCGGATAACCCTCGTCTTTATATTCTGTTGCAGGAAAATTCCTGAAAAACAATCTTTTCGCTGTTTTAATTTTACTCTTATCTGAAATAAGCTTAATTGAGCAACGCCCTTTTTATCTGCCGACGAGGGCGAATATTTCAAAGGTGGCATTACAGCCGACGCTCATCCGCCATATATATCCTGCCAGAAGTGAGCGGTGTCCAAGGGTTTCGGCTCTTCGTCGAATATGTTGTAAATAGCACGTCTTGCAGTAAGCATCATAAGGGTTGCATCAATATCCCCCTCAAAAAGCCCGTGAGAACCAACCACCCCGCCAAAGGAAACCATTGATTTTCCACGCTCCGCACAAAATCCACCGTCAGGGCAAAGGAAATCTCCGAATCCCTTTAGTATAGCGTCTATGTTTTCCTCGACTCGCTCTCGGATTTTCTGACACGCCTGGGGACTATAATCCTTTATCTGCGCAAGAGTGGACAAAGGATTCCTTACAAAATATGGATTCCGGGGCGAGGAAACCTTGTAGCACTGAAAAATTGAATCTATTATGCTATCATAATTCGGCAGAACCCTGCCGCACATTAAGTAAATCAGTCCTACCTTAAACGCACCCGATGCGGCATTAAAGTCTATATTCGGGCTGAAAAATCCGCTATCAAATTGCCTGCGCTCCAGCCAGTCAAACAAAGCCGCCTTATATTCCTCTCGCTCTCGGGGCTCAAGCATATTGACGTATTGTAATGAGGACTGAGCCTGGTCACCAGCAGTCCATGAATTGTTATCCCAATCCATACTGCCAATCCAATCCACGTAAGCCTCACGACAGCTCATATACTGTGGCATAAGCGCCATAGCCTCACACGCCGCTCCTGTGCCGGTGGGGTGCGGATATCTTGTTTGTGCGTTAAAGTGTCCAAGCGCTCTCAAAGCCGCCGCCTGATTCCTCGCAACCTCACGGGAATTCGGCACGCCCTGCCTGTCAATATAAAGCCCTGTTTCCTTATCCTGTCTTGAGTTCATAAATTCAATAATACCGGTACGGAATTTGTCGGGCATATCGTCAAATGCTCTTGTATATGTTTTAAGAAAATTAACACCCCAGCAGGTCATTTCAATGGCCGGCTCCATACACGGGTCCTCTTTTCCGCTGATTGCCATATAAAAGCCGCCGCTTTCTTTGTCATAAAGCTTTGCCAGCCAATCGACAGCTCCATCGTAGTACTTTTCTATCACTTCAAGAGCCCGAGCAACCTTATTTGGAACTTTAGCTGTACCTTGCATATAAATCTCCTTTTTTACGGAATTGAAAACACAATCTGATTTGCAAACACGTCTGCCAAAAGGGGTGTATCGCCCGCCTTAGACAAGAGTAAATAATCCGAACCCGCTCTAAAGCCTGAATTTTCAGCGCTTTCGGCGCTCATCGCTCTTGCAAAGTTACAGGGCAGCGAAGCGCACCCGCCTGTCACAGATTATTATACCTCCTGCCAATGTCAATTTCAATAGCGCCTCACAATTTAAACGAAACTTTCTTTCGCCGCCCCTTGAAAAACCGCCGCTTGTGTGTTAAAATAAGGTTAATCTCGGCACATCAGCCGCTTTGTCGCACCCGAGAAATAAGGCTTTTGCGCTTTATGAGTGGCGTGAAAACCAAAAGCAAACCCCTTTGGGGTAGGAGGATTATTTTGAATATTGAAAGCTATTACGTAGGAAAAGACGAAAAGCCTCTTGACGTGATAAAGCCTGACGGCGGCTTTACCTCTATTTTCAGAACTATCGCCTGCATAGGCGACAGCCTTTCTTCGGGCGAATTTGAGTCCCACAACCCCGACGGAAGTCTTAACTGGAACGATATGTACGAATATTCCTGGGGGCAGTTTATCGCAAGAGCCACAGGCTCTAAGGTTTATAACTTCTCCAAGGGCGGTATGACGGCAAAAAAATATATGACCTCCTTTGCCGACGAGAGGGACTTCTTCTCCGAGGATAAGCTATGCCAGTGCTATATTATGGCGCTGGGCGTTAACGATATTTTGAATCAAAATATGCCCCTTGGCACCCTTGAGGACGTAGACCTTGCCGATTACCGTAACAACAAGGACAGCTTTACAGGCTGGTATTGCGCCATTATCCAAAGGTTGAAGAGTATGCGTCCTGACGCAAAATTTTTCCTTGTTACAATGCCAAGAGGCAGGAATGACGAGAAGCAGGCGGAATTTGCCAAGCATCTTGGGAAAATATGCGATTTCTTTGATAATTGCTACCTTATCGACCTTTACAAGTACGCCCCCGTGTATGACGAAGAATTCAAAAAGCACTTCTACTTAGGCGGACATATGAACCCTATGGGATATAAGCTCACCGCAGATATGATAATGAGCTATATCGACTACATAATAAGAGCCAATCCCGCTGATTTCTACCAAACAGGATTCATCGGCACAGGAAAGAAATATTAAAAATCAACGAAATTGTTTGCTCGTAAAGTAAAGTCAATTAACCGTTTTCTTAAAAAGGAAAAGAATGAAGCCGTTGCCCCCCGGGGCTCCTATCACGGCTTCATTCTTTTTTGTTTCATTCTTTAGCGCCTTTGTTTCATTCTTTAGCGCCAACGCCTATTTTTGCTGTTTTATGGGCGCTTATCCTTTTATCTTCCGCCAAGCCTGATAAGAAGCACGCTTATATCGGCGGGGTTGACTCCGCTGATTCTCGAAGCCTGACCTATGTTAAGCGGCTTTACCGCATTAAGCTTTTCCGCCGCTTCAAGGCGAAGCCCTCCTATCGAGGTATAGTCTATGTCTGTGGGCAGCTTTTTGTCCTCAAGCTTCTTCTGTCGCTCTGCCTCGGCAAGTTCCCTTTTTATATAGCCCTCGTATTTTACGTCTACCTCGGCAGTCATCCTCACGCTGCGAGGCAGCTCCTCACGTCCCTCGTCAATTGCCGCAAGGGCCTCATAGGAAAGCTCCGGGCGGCGAAGCAGGTCGGCAAGCTTCACCCCTGTGGTTATGGGAGATGAGCCAAGCTCTGTAAGAAACAGGTTTACCTTCTCCGAGGGCGCAATAACCGTCTTCTCAAACCTTGCTATCTCTCGTCTTACCGCCTCTCTTTTAAGAAGGAATTTATTGTACCTCTCCTCCCCTATAAGTCCTACACGGTACCCTATTTCCGTCAGACGCGCGTCTGCATTATCCTGGCGTAGAAGAAGGCGATATTCGCTTCGTGAGGTCATCATGCGGTATGGCTCAGATGTCCCCTTGGTAACCAAATCGTCAATAAGAGTGCCGATATAAGAGGACGAGCGGGACAAAATCATAGGCTCCTCGCCCTTTACGGAAAGGGCTGCGTTAATTCCCGCAACAAGTCCCTGAGCCGCCGCCTCCTCATATCCGGAGGTTCCGTTAAACTGACCCGCTCCGTAAAGCCCGGACACACACTTAAATTCAAGGGTGGGAAGCATCTGGGTCGGCTCTGCGCTGTCATACTCTATGGCATAGGCGTAGCGCATTATTTCCGCCTCCTCAAAGCCGGGAAGGGATTTGAGCATATCCTGCTGAACGTCGGTTGGCATAGAAGTGGAAAATCCCTGAATATACATCTCCTCCGTGTCACGTCCGCATGGCTCAACGAAAAGCTGATGCCTGTCCTTACCCGCAAATCTGACGAGCTTCGTTTCAATTGACGGGCAGTACCTCGGTCCCTGACCTACTATATTCCCCGAATACATTGCGCTCCTGTCAAGGTTTCCGTTTATTATACCGTGAGTTTTTGCATTTGTGTATACTATATGGCAGGGCGTGTCGCATTTACCGTCGAGTGCGCCCTCCTCGGTCCTTGCTGAAAAGGGGGTGATTTCCACCTCGCCCGCCTGCTCCTCAAGAGCACTGAAGTCTATTGAGCGTCGGTGAACTCTTGCGGGAGTTCCCGTCTTGAATCGCTGAAGCCTTATTCCGAGACGGCAAAGAGCTGCCGAAAGTCCTTTTGCGGGCATCATTCCGTCAGGCCCTGCGGAAAACACCTTATCGCCAACGAAAATCTCGCTCTCAAGGAAGGTTCCTGTAGCAAGAATTATCTTCTCTGCGGCAAACTCCTCCCCCATAGCGGTAACGAGCCCTCTGACACGGGTACAACCGTCACCCTCCTCTGTAAGGATATCAACTATCTCGCTCTGTATAAGCCGCAGATTCTCTTCGCCCTCAAGCACCCTTTTCATATAGAGCTTGTATTCCGCTCTGTCCGCCTGCACTCTTTTCGAATGAACGGCAGCCCCCTTGCCTAAATTAAGGGTTCTTGACTGAAGAGTCACCAAATCGGCAGCGTAACCCATTTCTCCGCCGAGGGCGTCTATTTCAAAAACCAGATGCCCCTTGGCGCTTCCACCTATGGAGGGGTTGCATGGCATATTGCCCACAGCATCAAGATTGATGGTGAAAAGAACCGTATCAACGCCCATTCGGGCTGAGGCGAGAGCCGCCTCGATTCCTGCGTGTCCTGCACCGATAACGGCAACCGAACAAGTCTGTGCTTTCATATTCTATCCTTTTTATTAAATAATGTCTGTCGCATTAACTAATGGTTTTGTCGCATTAACCGAATAAAACCCGCCGCCCCACACTGTCATGAGGTGACTCCGTCAATTCTCTTATCAGAATTTAATTCTCCGAACCGACGTGGCCCTTTTCGTCTTATCGTCAAGAGTAAAGATTACTCCGTCTGCCTCCACCCTTCCTGTCGCAGGGCGGAATTTGCCCGGCATATGAGTCTTCATTTTGTAGATTACAGACTCCGGCTCCATACCTAAAATACCGCCGCTCTCACCGCACATACCAAGGTCGGTTATATATCCTGTCCCCTTTGGCAGTATAGCTCCGTCTGCTGTGGGAACGTGGGTATGAGTGCCAAAAATAACGTTTATCCGCCCGTCAAAATAATGGGCGAGAGCAAGTTTTTCCCCTGTTGCCTCTGCGTGAATATCAAGCACGGCAAAATCGTACTCTCCGGAGTGCGCCGCCAGCGCCCTTTCTATATAGGCGTAGGGAGAATCGAGGGGCGGCTCTATATGAACACAGCCCATAGCGTTTATGGAAAGCACTCTGTATTTCCCCGTGTCAATAACCGACGCTCCATGCCCCGGTGCGCCTTCTCCGAAGTTTATCGGTCTTAATATCCTCGACTCCTCGTCAAGCTTCTCGTAAATACGAGGCCCTCTCATAGTGTGATTGCCGCCGCTGATTACGTCGGCTCCCGCCAAAAGAAGCGCTTCGGCTCCCTCTCGGGACACTCCGTTTATAAACGACGCATTCTCGGCATTTACTATGCAGAAATCAATCTGCTCTTCTCTAATCACCCTGTAAAGATTGTCTTCAAGGTGAGCTATGCCCCCGGGGCCCGTTACGTCGCCTATTGCTAAAACCTTCAAATTAAAATCTCTTTTCTATACCGCCACAGCGGTTGAATTTTTAAAATTCTTATAATAAAGCAGAGGAAGAGGTACTTCTTTTTTCGAAAGCGCCTCTTCCTTTTCCTTTTGTCCTTGCGCTATAGGGCGAGCGGTGCAGAAAGTTACTTTGCGTATTCCACCGTTCTGCTCTCTCTTATAACGCTGACCTTTATCTGACCGGGATAATCCAGCTCGTTTTCAATCTTCTTGGCAATATCTCTCGCTAAAAGCTTCATATTGTCGTCGTTGATAAGGTCGGGCTTAACCATAATTCTGACCTCACGACCCGCCTGGATAGCGAAGGTCTTTTCAACTCCCTCAAAGTCACCGGCAACCTCTTCAAGCTTCTGAAGGCGCTTGATATAATTTTCAACGTCCTCTCTGCGTGCGCCGGGTCTTGCGGCGCTTATAGCGTCTGCCGCCTGAATGATAAAATCAAGAGCGCAAATCGACTCAACGTCGTTGTGGTGCGCCTCTATTGCGTGTACGATAGTTTTATTTTCGTGATATTTGTTTGCAATCTCTACACCAAGCTGAATGTGAGAGCCCTCAACCTCGGCTGTAACCGCCTTACCGATGTCGTGAAGAAGACCGGCTCTCTTCGCCATAGTAACGTCGACGCCCATCTCGTCAGCGATAACTCCCGCCAGCATAGACACCTCTATGGAATGGCGAAGAGCGTTCTGACCGTAAGAGGTACGGTATTTCATTCTGCCGAGAAGCTTTATTTCCTCGGGGTGAAGTCCGTGAACACCTGTTTCAAATACAGCCTTTTCTCCCGCCTGCTTTATGGAATTCTCCACGTCGCGGCGAGCCTTCTCTACCATCTCTTCGATTCTTGCAGGGTGAATTCTACCGTCTGCAATAAGCTTTTCAAGAGCAATTCTCGCAACCTCGCGGCGCACAGGGTCAAAGCCCGAAATAGTGATAACGTCGGGAGTATCGTCTATGATAAGCTCAACGCCCGTAAGATTTTCAATAGTTCTTATGTTTCTGCCCTCTCGGCCGATAATTCTTCCCTTCATTTCGTCGCCGGGAATCTGCACTACCGATATGGCAATCTCGCTTACGTGGTCAGCGGCGCAACGCTGAATGGCAAGAGAGAGAATCTCTTTAGCCTTTGCGTCAGCCTCCTCCTTAAAGCTTTCCTCGTATTCAGCAATTTTAACTGCTGTTTCGTGGCGCATCTCGCTGTCAAGCTTAGCAACAAGCTCCGCCTTTGCGTCCTCCTTCGTGAGTCCGGCAATTCTCTCAAGATTTGCAATCTGACCCGCAAGAACACCTTCAATCTCAACCTTTACACGGTCAGCCTCTGCGTGCTTCTCCTGAAGAGCTGCCTCCTTTTTCTCAAGAGCTTCAAGCTTCGCATCAAGAGTTTCCTCCTTTTGGGCAACTCTTCTCTCAAGCCTTGAAACCTCTTTGCGTCTTTCTTTAATATCGAAATCGGCTTCCTTCTTGAGCTGGAATACCTCTTCCTTTGCGGAAAGTATTGCTTCCTTCTTTGCGCTTTCCGCTTCTTTAATCGCATCGTTAATCATACGCTTCGCCTGCTCTTCGGCAGAACCGAGCTTCTTCTCTGCGATTGATTTTCTTATCAAGAAACCTACGACGATGCCGACGAGGGCGCCGCCCGCAAGTCCAATTATAAGACCAAGTACAAGATCGTTCATTTACACCTCCTCGATTACTTATTGGTAACCTATATTTACATAAAATCTGATTTTTTAAGTATGCTATATTATGAATTTAGCCACAGACGGATGGGAAAATATATATAAATAATAACACACGCATATATTATATATCATTATTCGCTCAAAGTCAAGAGGAAAAGCGAAAAGTCACCGTCAGCGTTAGCAGTTTTTCCTTTTGTTTGCTTAATGTTAACGAATTGTTCATACATTTTTCCTCGCAAAGCCTTGACACGAGCCTGAAAATGTATTATATTATAGCCAGCAAGATTAGCACTCACGCAAATCAAGTGCTAAAATTTTGGAAAGGTATGGCAGCTAAATGGACGAAAAAAAGCTTTCTCCCAGAAAAAAACAGATTCTGCGGGCAATCGTGGACGCTCATATCAGTTGCGGCGAGCCCGTTGGCTCAAAATACCTCTCGCAGGACGTGAGAATCGCAGCCTCTCCGGCTACGATAAGAAACGAGATGGCAGAGCTTGAAGAAATGGGCTACCTTGTTCAGCCTCACACCTCGGCAGGAAGAGTTCCTTCGGAGCAGGGGTACAGATTTTACGTTGAGGCTCTGGTGCGCCAATACAGCGAAACCAAGCAGGAAATCGACGAAATCAACGAAAGACTGCGCTACAAGCTCACAGAAATGGACGAGATTCTGGCAGAAGCATCTCACCTCGCATCCTCATTTACAGACTACACAGGCATAGCCTTTAAGTCCGGCGCAGGAAAGGTGAGGGCGGAAAGATTTGATTCGGTTTATATATCTCCAAGAAGCTTCCACCTGGTTATGACCTTCTCCGGTGAGATTGTGAAATCAAAAACCGTATCCCCCGGATTTTCTGTAACGAAGGAAGACGTTTCAAGATTCACCGATGCGGCAAATATATATCTTGCGAACCTTACGAGCGACGAGATAACGATGCCTATTATTATGAAGCTTGAAGCAATAATGGGCGCCTCCTCTCCCATCGTGCATCCCGCCATAAAGGCGATATACGAGGTTATGAGTGAGCTTGACACGGCGGATATAAAAGTTGAGGGAGTCAACAAGCTCTTGAAATTCCCCGAATACTCAAACGTATCAAAGCTCCGCGACCTTCTCGGAGTACTCGAAGAAAAAGATAAGCTCCTTGACGTTATTTCCTCAAGAACCAAGCTCGACGACGATATAAACATTTTCATCGGAACAGAGGACGAGGGTGACGTTATGAGCAACACCACCGTAATTTACAAAAATATCACCGTTGGCGGTAAACGCCTGGCGGTTGGTGTCATAGGGCCTCGCAGAATGGACTATCAGAAGGTTATTCATATGATAACAAGACTTGCTGCGGGAATAGACAGAATGTTCTCCTCGGGGGTTCCTCTTCTCGGAGAGATTAACGACGAGAATGAATAAGAAAGGGCAAAAAAGTGAACAAGAACGCAAACGAAAACGAAGAAATAAACACCGCCCCCGAAGCTGATGTAAAAGCAGAGGAGGAAGCAAAGGAGGCCGCTCCCACGGTGGAGGAGCTGCTTGAAAAAATTTCAAAGCTTGAAGCAGAAGCAAAGGAGCTTTCGGACAAATACCTCAGAATGGCAGCCGAATACGACAACTTCCGCAGAAGGTCCAGAGAAGAGCGAGAGGCGGCGTATGACGCAGCCGTTGCCGACACGGTAGGCGAGCTTCTTCCTATTATCGACAATCTTGAAAGAGCCGCTCTCTACGAGGACGGAGAAAAGGTAAAGGAAGGTCTTGCTATCACGGCAAAGTCTATTGACTCTGTATTTTCCGCATTGAAGATTGAGGTTATGGGAAAGAAGGGCGAGGTCTTCGACCCGAATTTCCACAACGCTGTTCTTCACGAGGAAAACGAAGAATTCGGCGAGGGAGAAATCACCGAGGTCTTCCAGAAGGGCTACAAGAAGGGCAACAAAATAATCCGCTTTGCTATGGTTAAAACCGCCAACTAATAAACGATAAACGCCAAATGCGGCGCCGCTTCAGGCAAAAAAACGAACACGCAATAAATTAAAGTAAAAAATAAAAATAAATTATATACATTTCTCAAGGAGGAAACTAAAATGGGAAAAATTATAGGAATTGACCTTGGTACAACCAACTCTTGCGTAGCAGTATTCGAGGGTGGTGAGCCCATCGTTATAACAAACCCCGAAGGAGCAAGAACAACCCCCTCCGTGGTTGCATTCACAAAGACAGGAGAAAGACTTGTAGGTCAGGTTGCAAAGCGTCAGGCTGTTACCAACCCCGACAAGACCATCAGCTCTATCAAGAGAGATATGGGTACAGATAAGAAGGTTACTATCGACGGTAAGTCATACACGCCCCAGGAAATCTCCGCAATGATTCTTCAGAAGCTTAAGGCTGACGCCGAAGCTTATCTCGGAAGCTCTGTAAGCGAAGCGGTTATCACAGTTCCCGCTTATTTCACAGACGCTCAGCGCCAGGCTACCAAGGATGCGGGCAGAATTGCAGGTCTTGACGTTAAGAGAATTATAAACGAGCCCACAGCTGCGGCTCTTGCTTACGGTATCGACAAGGAAGACTCACAGAAAATAATGGTCTTCGACCTTGGTGGCGGTACCTTCGACGTTTCCATTCTCGACATCTCCGACGGAGTATTCGAGGTTCTCGCAACCGCAGGTAACAACCGTCTTGGTGGCGACGACTTTGACGACAGAATAGTTAAATGGATGGCAGAAACCTTTGCGGCAGAAAACGGCGGCATCGACCTTCGCCGTGACAAGATGGCTCACCAGCGTCTTAAGGATGCGGCAGAAAAGGCAAAAATCGAGCTTTCCGGCGTTATGAGCACCGCAATCTCCCTTCCCTTCATTACCGCTGATGCGACAGGCCCCAAGCACTTCGAGGCTACTCTTACAAGAGCTAAATTTGACGAGCTTACCCGTGACCTTGTCGAGGCAACTATGGTTCCCACCAAAAAGGCGCTGAAGGATTCCGACCTTACCCCCTCCGAGATAAACAAGGTTCTTCTCGTTGGCGGCTCTACAAGAATCCCCGCAGTTCAGGATGCCGTTAAGAAATTTATCGGCAAGGAGCCCTTCAAGGGCATCAACCCCGATGAGTGCGTAGCTATCGGCGCAGCTATCCAGGGCGGCGTTCTCGGCGGCGACGTTAAGGACGTTCTTCTCCTTGACGTAACTCCCCTCTCCCTCGGTATCGAAACTCTGGGCGGCGTATTCAATAAGATAATCGAAAGAAACACAACAATCCCCACAAAGAAGAGCCAGGTTTACTCCACTGCGGCAGACAATCAGTCCTCTGTTGAAATTCACATTCTCCAGGGTGAGCGTGAAATGGCGGCAGGCAACACAACCCTCGGCAGATTCGTTCTTGACGGTATTCCCGCAGCTCCCCGCGGAGTTCCTCAGATTGAGGTAACATTTGATATCGACGCAAACGGTATCGTTAACGTAACCGCAACCGATAAGGGTACGGGCAAGGAGCAGCACATCACAATCACCTCTTCTACCAATATGTCCAAGGAAGACATAGACAAGGCAGTTCGCGAGGCTGAAAAGTTTGCAGAAGAGGACAGAAAGCAGAAAGAGGCTGTTGAGGTTAAGAATGCGGCTGAAAATATGATATTCCAGACCGAGAAGAGCATGGCAGACCTTGGCGACAAGATTACCGATGCTGACAAGGCTCCCGTAAACGAGGCTATCGAGAAGCTTAAGGCTACCGTAGCAGGCGGCGACGTTGAGGCTATCAAGGCTGACACAGAGGCTCTTCAGAAGGCATTCTACCCCATCGCAGAAAAGATTTACAAAGAGCAGGCTGAGGCTCAGGGTGCAGCAGGCGGCCCCACCGCTGATGATGACGGAAACGTTTACGGCGCTGACTTTGAGGATAAAACCTGATTTTCAAAAAACAAACATTAAAAAGTATAAGTCAAGGCACACTGCGCTATCGTACGCAGTGTGCCACCTTGACGAAATTTGGGCAGCAATAGCTGCTATTACATGGGGGACGTGTTAAAAATTGCCCTTTGGCAAGGTGCGTCCCAATCCAACTTTGGAGAAAGTTATGGCAGATAACAAAAGAGATTATTATGAGGTGTTGGGCGTCGCCAAGGGTGCATCCGATGCCGACATTAAAAAAGCATACAGACAGCTCGCCAAAAAATACCACCCCGACTTAAACCCCGGCGACAAGGTTGCCGAGGCAAATTTCAAGGAGGTAAACGAGGCTTACGAGATTCTTTCCGACCCCGACAAGAGAGCAAAGTACGACCAGTACGGTCACGCTGCCTTTGACCCCTCTATGGGCGGCGGCGCAGGCTTTGGCGGCTTCGGTGGCTTCGGCGGTGACTTTGATTTCGGAGATATATTCTCTTCCTTCTTCGGCGGCGGTGGCGGCGGCTCTTCCTCGAGGGGGCGCGGCGCAATTGACGGAGATGACGTCTTAGCCAGAGTTACCATAAGCTTTGACGAGGCAGTGTTCGGCTGCAAGAAGGAAATAAGCTTCGCAAGAATAGAAGCCTGTCCTGATTGCGGTGCCTCGGGAGCGGCGAAGGGAACAACTCCCGAAACCTGTTCCACCTGTCACGGTACGGGGCGTGTTACCGTTCAGCAGCAATCTATGTTCGGATATATGCAGACTCAGAGAGCCTGCTCCGCCTGCCGCGGAACCGGTAAAATTATCAAGACGCCCTGTAAAAACTGTAACGGTAAGGGCTATATCAAGGTTAACAAGAAGCTTGAGGTTTCAATCCCCGCAGGTATTGATTCTGCTCAGCGCATAGTGCTCAGAGGCCAGGGCTCCGCAGGCAGAGGCGGCGGCAGAAACGGCGACCTTATAATCGACGTAAGAGTTCAGCCTCATAACATTTTCACAAGAGAAGGAAACAACGTCTTCTGCGAGATTCCTATTTCCTTTGCCGAGGCGGCGCTCGGCGCAGAGATAGACATTCCCACCCTGGGCGGCAAAACGGAGAAATTCACCGTCCCCGAGGGAACTCAGACGGGTACCTCGTTCCCCCTTAAGGGCAAGGGTATTCCCGACGTTAATACCAAGCGCAAGGGTGACCTTATCATTACCGTGAACGTAGAAACTCCGAAAAACCTTACCTCGGAGCAAAAAAAGCTTCTTACCGCCTTCGCCGCCTCTCTTGGCGATAATAACGCAGGTAAAAAGCAAGGCTTTTTTAAAAAGCTTTTCAATAAATAAAGTTTAACATCTGAATAAAAAACAGCATCTTTAACCGCCCATCAAGCAAAAGCGGTTAAAGATGCTAATTTATACACGCCCCTGGGCGTGTTTTTCTTTTTCCAATATAAAACGTGCCGTGAAAATTAGGGAAGTGCGTCTTAATCCTTCCCAGAGAAAGGCGGCTATATCTCGCTGAGGCGGCGCCTTATCTCCTCTATCACCGCGCTTTTTTCGGTGTTCCAAATCGGCGCTACCAGCAAGTCACGAGGGCAGTCCCCTGTGATACGGTGGAACACTACGCCATCACCCAGCTCTCTTATGGCAAAGGCGGCGCGTCTTACGTAATCCTCTCTTGAGATAGGCTCGTACTCTCCGCGCCTGTACATTTCGGCAAGAACGGTCCCCTCCATTACGTAAACCGAATGAAGCTTCACGCCAAAAATTCTATGTCTTTTGAGAAAGCTAACGGTTGCGGCAAGCTCCTCGTCGCCCTCTGTGGGCAATCCTATCATTACGTGGGCAACCACCGGAATGCCCCACCTGTGAAGAATTTCCACGGCGGCAGAAAAGGCTTCGCTGTCGTACCCACGGTTTATTATTTTTGCGGTTTTATCAGAGGAAGTTTGAAGCCCAAGCTCCACCCAAAGGTCGACACGGGTCCTGTATGAGGCTATAAGCTCTGCTATTTCCTCGTCAATACAGTCGGGGCGTGTACCTATGGCGAGAACCCTTATGCGCTCGTCTATAAGGGCGCTGTCGTACCTTTGACGTAAGGTATCGGGGTCTGCGTAGGTGTTCGTGAAATTCTGGAAATAAGCGACGAATAAATCCTCTGCCGAGGCGTGCGAAAGCGCTGCCTCAACCTGTTCTCTTATAGAGGTACAAGCATCAGCCGACCTATCGGCATCAATATGCTCCCCCGCTCCTCTCTCTCCGCAGAATATGCAGCCGCCAAAGGAGCATTTCCCATCTCTGTTCGGGCAGGTGAAGCCGCCGTCTATACATATTTTTTTAAGCCGCCTGCCGTATTTCTCACGGAAATACGAGGCAAGATTTTTATATTCCACAGCCGCTAATCTCCCTTCGCAGCATCAAAATAATGGATAAAAATTGCTAATGCTATTTTATCAAAGCCCCTTACTTTTGTCAATAATCTTAACTAAATATGAAACAAAAGTTAACTTTTAACAAGGCACGCCCTTTTGCTGCGACAATTATTGACAAAAAGCCTCAAAAAGTGTATAATCACAGACACAAGACGGACACGTCACAAATTGAGCTTTTTCCTTAACTAAAAAACGAAAGTTGACTTTTAAGCTTTTACATATCAAAAACCTGATTTTCGGAGGATATTATGTCAGAAAGAACAAAAAAATTCCCGTGGGGATATATACTTATAGGACTTCTGCTCCTGCTTGTGGGTATTTCCTTTATAGCCTTCAGCAGCGCAGATATGCTCTCCATTCTTGCAATAGTCATAGGAATAATAACCGCAATTTTCGGAATAGCCTACGGCGCTCTGACTCTGGCTAATCACGACAGAGGCGTTAAGTTCGTTTTCAGAATAGTAATATCGGTTGCCTGCATAATAGCAGGGCTTGTGGCAATTATCGTCAGAAACGATGCCGTTTCGGCTATCGTTAACGTGGTTTGCATTCTGCTTTTAGTTGACGGCTCCTTTAAGCTTCAGACCGCCATCATTTCCCGTCGCTACCGTGCGGCAGGCTGGTGGATAATGCTTGTGCTTTCGATAACCGTAATAATCACCGCCTTCCTTATGACGAAATACGGCCTTGAGGACAAAAGCCTCACCTCTATTCTCCTGGGTCTTATCATAATAGCCGACGGCGTGTCAAATATCGTGGCGTCCTTCTTCTCCTACGCAAACGAAACCCGCTTCTTCCGTGAGCTTGAGAATGCGCCGAAATACAAGGTTGTCAAGGTAGAGGACGAAGGCGAAAATGCAGCCGCTGAGAAAGCGAGCGAAGAGGGCAAAGCAGACACTAAAGCGCCTGAGAGCGACGGTAAAACAGAGGCAAAAGCTGAGGACACACCGAAGCCAAAGAGCGAGAAAAAGAAGCCCTCAGCAGGAGAAAACGCCCAAGAGGCAGAATCGCCCAAGAAAAACAGCACTCCCGAGAAAAAGAAAAACGAGGGTGAAAAAACCAAAAGCAAATAACTGTTTAATAATTTGATAGAAAAATAGTAAAAACGAGGAAGATTTTGCAGCCTGATTTGCAATTTCTTCCTCGTTTTTTGTTCGGCTTCGCAAAAGCCGCACTTTATAAATTCCTTTGTTTTGCGTTTTCTCCCATCAAGGTGCGCATTGCCCTGATTCATTAAAGCACCGAATCCAAAGGCACGGGCGGCGCTGATTCTTATTTTTACAAGGCGCCTTTATACTTTTCGTCTGTCACCGTTTCCGACAGATTAACAAGGGTTACGGGCTTCTTGACCCTTTTTGCGTACTTGATGGTATATTCTGTGCCTGTGGAGCTTCCATCCCACACCACCAGCAAAGCATCGGCAATATCAACCATTTCCTCATTTCGTTTAAGTGGCGCTGCACGCCCGTAAATTTTATACCGAGGACGAATAATATACTTTGAAAGCCGGTGAAGGTCAGCATACCTTTCCGCCAGATTATCGATTCCTTTGGCGCCACCGCTGATAACAGTATCAACATCATCTGTAATATATGGCGAAAAATCGAATTCTTTAATATTGCGCGAGCCAACAATCAATAGTTTCAATGAATAACTCCCCCTTTAATTATATATCTATATAAGTGTATACCTAATTAGAGAAATTGTCAAGTAGGT
>JAEIGA010002028.1_pt1 | contig 32230 bp, 36 predicted proteins | sample 9270691 | NCBI WGS metagenome assembly JAEIGA01 (sample SAMN17057246, study PRJNA624740) | gut metagenome | biome: biome; isolation source: fecal sample | host: Bos grunniens | place: China: Xizang | collected 2019 | reverse complement strand
TGACATCCACCTGTACTCCTGGAAGGTCCCGTACTTCGGCGACTACACGAAGCCCTGGACCAACGCCCGCTTCTGCGAGTACTTCGGCATCACCGGTTTCGTCTCCGACACCGAGGCCGAGCCCGGCAGCGAGTGGGAGACTATTCTCGAGACTATGAAAAAGTACGCGTGATATTTTATATTACATGAGAAAACGAAAAACCCGAGATTCAAAATAGTCTCGGGTTTTTACGTAATAATGATCGTCTATCTCTAAAAGTTAAACATTCCGTGAATTAAGCGTTCTCATAAGAGGCTTCTGAAACGATGCCTGATATGATTGAACTGTCGATTGAGTAAGGCAAATCCTTTGATTCATCAGTGATAGTGATGTTGTAGTAGTTACCGTCCTCAGGAGCAGCACCTGTCTGGGCTGTCATAGCCGTACCTGTGGCGTAGTTGTCCTGGCCAAGGAACCAGTACATGCCGTTCTTGTCGGCGACGATAGCGTTCAAACGGCCTCTCATCAACTCACCTACCTCCTGGTGCTTAGTGGTGTCCATCTTGTTGATGTTACCAGTAAGCTCGTTTGTGTAGTATGAGTAACCGTTGGTCTCGTCTTTGGTCATGGTTGAAGTCAAACCTGCAGTGTTCTTGTTGAACACGTACTCGTAGAACTTCTTGCCGCTGGCCATTGTTATAGAAGTGATGTTACCGTTAGAAGCTGTGAATGTTGAAACATCCTCGTAGTCGCAGATATAAACCGCTTTCACACCAGAAAGGTTAGCTTCGCAGCTATATCCAATACCTGTTAATGTAACGTTGCAAGCCATAGTATATTTCCTTTCTGTAGTTATTTTTAGGCTTCCTTGATGGTTATTACCTCGTCAGGGAACTTAATCTGGGTGCCAGCGTTGAACTCAACTCTGAAGCGAGTCATCTGGTCTTTGTCGTCGTACCATACACGGTAGTCGTTCTCTGAGCCTTCAACGTCTGTACCGAACACAAGGTTCTTTGCCCAAGTAGCAACGGCGTAAACGTCCTTGCTTGAAATCTCAGCACCGGTCAAACCTATAGTAGGTCTGATAGTAACACGGCTGTCACCAGGATAGGTGATATAATCACTTGCGGCGTCGATAACCTCACGGTTAGCGCAGCAAACAGCGTTCAAAGACTTGATGTAGTTCATGTAAGTAGTAGGAGAAACGAAGATGGTAACATCGCCACGTCCGAACATGTCAGGAGTAAGGTTGCTGTAAGCCATGTCGATTACCTCGTCATACTCTACACCAGCAGAAGCGTCATAAGTCTTGATACCGGCTGAAGCGTCAGTAGCGATAACTGAAAGCAAACCGTCGAACAATGAGGTTTCCTGCCAGATAGCGGTCTCAAGGGCCTTGTTGATAGCGTTGATGTTGTTGTTAACTATTTCCTCTTCGAATGGGAGGCTGGTACGGTTAGCGTCGATTAAGAGCTGGTAGTTCATCCAGTATTTAAGCATGTCCTTACGGCACCACTCTTTGTTAATACCTACTGGGTGTACCTCGATTGTACGCTGTGTGAATACGTCTGAGCCTTGTGGGTTCCAGCCGCATGTTGAAGCGTCGCTTAAAACGACTGAACTGTCAAGATAGTTCAAAGCGCTTTTGCTCTTTACGCCAAGCATTACGTCGATAACGTCAAGGGTCTTGGCGCCAAGGATAGACTTGGTCAAGAGTTCGTCAGTTCTCTCGTCGACATAAGCTGTCAAATTTGATAAGTTGAATGCACTTGCCATTTTATTTAAGATTAATTTTAATTCCTTGTTTTGAATAAGGGTTTAGCGTTAGTTTCTTCTTTGGTCTGTTTATCGAAAGCGTTTTCCTCGGCAGGTAATGCGAGTAAAGCCTCGACTTGTACCCTCAATGCTGAAACCTCAGCGGTGAGGTCGTTGATTTTCTGATCGTACTCAGCTCTCATGTCCTCGATTGCCTTCTGGAAGTCGAACTCGGGTTCCGGTTCCTCGGCAGGTTGCTCGGCAGGTTGCTCCTCGACCGGGGCTTCATCCGCCATCTGTTCCTGTGAAGGTTCCTGGTTCATATCCTCATGCGCGGGTTCCTCGTTACGGATTTCAGTGCACTTGCCGTCAGCGATAACGAATGTGGTGTTGCCTGACTTGTACTCGCCATCCGGGGCAGGGACATATTCAAGGTCTCCGTTCTCATTCTCCTGCTCGATATACACGTTGTAACCAACAATGAGCTCGGTTTCCTCGTCCCACAAGAGCTGTACTCCCTCGTCAGTCTTCACAGAGCCGAACTGCATGAACAATGACTTCATAAGGAGCTTAAGTCTTGATTTCTTATTCATAACTTGCTGTTATTTATAATTTCATATAAGATATTAAGTTTTCCACACGGGCTCGACGTAAGTATCTGATAATCATGCTTAATCTTTACAGTTTTTGCGGGATATAATTTATATATAAGGAATCGGAATATATATAAAAAAGACCCTTATACGATGTTCAAGACTGACAAGAACGACCCCGAATACAAGAGGTACACCAAATACATAGCCTCGAAGGAATTCAAACGCATAAAGGACCTTGTTTTCGAGCGCGACCATTACAGCTGCGTGGCGTGCGGGTGGAGCTTAGACGAGTACGACGAAAGCAAGAAGTCAATGAAAAGGACACTTCAGTGCCACCACAAGGACTATTCAATACTTTACGACGAGATAAACCACCTGGACTGCATGTCCACACTGTGTTCAGTGTGCCACCGCGCAATCCACGCGGCCCCGTCTAACATACACAGGTTCAAAAAATCACTCGACAACAAACTCAATGACAAACAGTGAGATAATTTGGAAAGATATACAAGGATTTGAAGGTAAATATCAGGTAAGTAATACAGGCCTTGTAAAGTCATTAGCAAGACAAAAGACGCATGAAAGAATATTGAAAACATGTAAAGGAAAAGACGGTTACCTGAGAGCTCCATTATCATTAGGATTACATAAATACAAATATATTTTTGTTCATAGGCTTGTAGCTGAAGCTTTTTTAGATAATCCTAATAACTATCCTTGTATTAACCATAAGGACGAAAACAAAGAAAATAACTCGGTATATAATCTTGAATGGTGTACACACAAATATAATTCAAATTATGGTACACGCACTGAAAGATTTATAAAATCTGACTTAAATAACCCCAGAAAATCAAAACGTATAGCGCAATTTGACTTAAATGGAAATTTCATAAAAGAATATCCTTCAGTAAAAGAAATAGGGAGACAATTCAATAATATGTCAATGTGTTCCAATATAGTTCAATGTTGCAAAGGTCAAAGAAATCGTGTAAATGCTTATGGATTCAAGTGGAAATATGTTGACTAATAACCAGATAGTTGAACAAAACTATGACCTTATACGCAAGTGTGTATGGCATCAAATCAATAAATTCGGGACACCGATGGAATACTATGACGACCTCGTGCAGGACATCAGCCTGATACTGCTTAACTATGACAATAATAAGATGAACCAAATGTACAGGGAAAACCATATAAACGCTTTTGTTACTGGATGTCTCGTGAATTCCCTGTACAGCGTCAACTCCCCGTTCTACCGCGTGTACAGGAGGTTCAGGGACCTGAGCAACGACGTGCACACTGCTTACGACCTCGACGAGGGGTACGAAGCCAGGCCTAAGTACGGCTCCAAGAAAGAGTTCGACGACGACACGGTATGCGTGGAAGACTACAACGTGACCATAGAGGACACAGACTTCATGAAGAGCGTCAAGGAAAGCCTGGACTGCCTGAGCATAGGGGAGCTGACGATATTCCTCAACTACGCGGAGTCCGGCAACGTTTCGAAGCTGGCCAGGCAGATGAAGGTCCCGCAAGCATTGCTCAACAACTACATAAACCAGATAAAGAACAAGATTAAGGAAAACATAACAGAAAGGGAATATGAGTAGCATCATAAACGACTTCACACTGATAACGCTGATAGTAACCGCTGTATTCTATTCGGGTTTCCCGATGGAGATAGAGTCGATCGCTAATAATTTCATGAAGAAGAAAGGTTCCGTCGGGAAATTCCGTCTTCCCAAACCGTTCTCCTGCTCCCTGTGCATGACGTTCTGGACCTGCCTCATCTGGGGCCTGTGCGTGTACGGTTTCTCGCTTACGAACGTGCTCCTCGCGCTTGTCGCAGGACTCAGCGCTTCGGTGGCGGAGAACACGTACTCGCTTGTGTTCGACACGATCAACACTTTCATAATAAGGATTAACGAATACCTCAACTCCTAAATATTAAATATTAAAAGCAACCACAATGAAGAAAGAAGACAAGGCCATGCTCCAGGAACTGAAAGCAAGGTCGGAGGTCATGGCGCCTTATGAGAAATACTTCTCGATGGCGGTGCACAACTTCATACGCATAACACCGGAAGACACGCGCAAGCTCCTCGAGGCCTGCTACGGACCCGACTGGAGAAGCAAGGTGAAGCCTTCCGTACTTACGTGCTCCACATGCAAACTCACCGAGGTGAAGAAACTCGCGATAGAATACTACGGGATGGTGAAGACCATACAGGATATTGAAGCCAAAAATAACAAGAAGACAGATGCCTCAACCAAAGGGATGTAAGAAACCTGAAGGCTCCGGCAAACCTATGGGCCACCCGGGCGGAAGGCCAATCGGCGCACTCGGCAAGGAGCTGAAGCCTAAGAAGGTGAAGGACGACGCCAAGGACTTCGAGGCGCTGCTCACCGGCGTCACTGGCTCGGTCGCGCTGTTCGACATACCAGGCGTCCAGCCCATGCCTGCACAGGAGGAATGGACTCCGGAGGACACACTCGAGGAGGCGAAGATGAGGCTCGCGTACATGAACGACGAGGACACCGTAAAGAGGTACCTCATCCGCGAGCTCGAGATAGACGAGAAAGAGGCCAAGGCAACTGTCACGAACCTGAAGAAGCAGCTCAACAAGGAGTTCGACAACTACATAAAGTCGTATTCCAAGGACAACATAATGGCCATAAGGTACATGCTGAAAGGAGCGCTCAGGCGCAACGACCTACGTAACGCCACAGACATACTGAAGGCGCTCGACTACATGACGACCAAGTACGTGGAAGGCAACGTCGAAGACGGCAAAGAAATAGACATTGACATAAGCTGATGAAGAAAACCCTCAAGATAAGGCTTCCAAAGCTCACGGAATGGCAGTCCGACGCTTTCCACAAGATAAAGTGCGGCATGAACACCGGCAGGAACTTCGTGATAAAGAGTCCGCGCCAGGTAGGCAAGACATACTTCCTCAAATACGTGCTGACGTACTACGCGCTGAAGTTCGCAGGTTCCAAGTCGGTCATCATCGAGCCGGTAGGCTACGCGGCCAGGAGAATACAGAGGGAGATGTTCAAGAGCCTGAAGAAGACCAGGCTGCTCGAGTCGAACAACATGACGGACGGTCTGATGATCTTCAAGAACGGCTCAGAGCTCCACTTCCACAGCGCGGAACAAGGCGACTCCCTCAGGGGCCTTACCGTATCCGGCATACTGATACTCGACGAGGCGGCTTTCATAACCGACGACGTGTACGACATATGCCTGCCGTTCTGCAACGTGTGGAGGGCGCCGAAGCTCATCGTGTCTAGCCCTCTATTCAAGCAGGGGTTCTTCTTCAATGAGTTCTCGGACGAGGACAACACCGTGTTCGACTGGAACCGAGACGACTACGACTTCTCGAGGTTCCTTTCTGAGGAGGACTACAAGAGATACCTCAAGAAATACACAAAGGCCAAGTTCACCACCGAGGTCCTCGGTGACTTCATCGAGGCGTGGTCGGAGGTGTTCGGCAACTTCAAGGCCTGCGTCTGCACGCCTGACGACATGGCGCCGGTGTACGGCGGGCTCGACTGGTCGACCGGATCAGACAACGACGAGACGGTGCTTACGCTCATGAACAAGGACCGACAGGTAGTTTACCGCTGGGCCACGGCAGACACCGACCCTGTAGCCCAGGTCAACATAATAGCGAGCATAATAAACTCGTTCCCCATGCTGAAAGGCGTGTACGTCGAGGAGAACTCGATAGGCAAGGTATACCTCAGCATGCTCAGGAAGGCCGTCAGGAACCAGGCAGTAATACACAGCCACGACACTACAAACGAGCAGAAGCGCGAGATAGTGGAGGACCTGATAGTCGCTTTCGAGCAGAGGAACATAGGAATAGACAACGACCCGATGCTGCACGCGCAGCTCGCGGGTTTCCAGATAAAGAAACTTAAGAAGGGATACACCTACGGCAACGACAAGGACAGCACGCACGACGACCGTGTCGACTCGCTCGCCTTCTGCTACTACATGTTCAAGCCGGCGCAGACCGGAACCGTGGGATTCTCAAAAAGATAACTGCATATATTATGATTATAGAGGCAAGACTACCTAAATCATGGGGAGAGGTACCGCTCAGGAAAGCGATGGAGCTCGAATCGGCTCTCAAGTCCGCGGGCGAGAACCCGTACAACATAAACGCCGTGACTATCTCGGTGCTTTCAGACATACCTCTGTCGGAGGTCAGGCAATGGCCGGTATCGGTGCTCAACTCCACCGACCTCTACGAGGCCCTGAAGTTCGTGGCAAAGGAACCGGAGAAAAGGATGCCGTCGGAAAGGCTTACCCTCAACGGCAAGAAGTACGACGTGTACCTGTACCCTCAGAGGTGGACTGCGGGCATGTGGATGGACTTCACTACCAGCGCCAAGATGGAGAACGACGTCAAGAAGATGGCGAGGATGATCGCCTGCTTCACGGTGCCCGCTGGAATGAAATACGGCGAGGGCTACGAGTTCGAGAAAGTTGTGGACGAGATCAACGACAACATGGACATAGAGACGGCCCTGGGAATGACGAGTTTTTTTCAGCTAATGCTGGCAAGCTTCGTAAAGGCTTTGCTTCTCTATTCGGAGAGGGAGACGAAGAAACTGAAATCGACCCGCGGACAGGCAAGCCGCTCGTCCAGGAGACGGGCAGGCAAGGCTACTCCGCGAAATGGTCGACGTTCATAATGATAGACCTTGTCAGCGAGACACAGAGGATAAGCTGGAAAGAGGCGACTGACCTCAACGTGTACGAGTTCCTAAACACGCTGTGCTACCGCATAGACCGTGACAACCACAACGCGGCCGTAAAGAAGGCCGAGATGGACAAGATACAGGCCAAGAGAAAGATATATTGATGGGATGTGTGTAAACGCGTTATAAAGAGTCCGGACCGGAAAACTGATGAACATATCAGCTGACCGGTCCGGACTCGTTATATGTCAAATACGGTGCCTCTAATTGGGTTTTTTCATGAGGGTGCGGACCCATGCCAAGAAATCTTTCTCGATGGCCTTGGCTACCGCCTCCACGAGCTGGTCCTTCACTTCAATCTCAGTCTCCCGCCAGTTATGCGAGCCCATGGTTCCCTTCTCGCCTATCTTGCGGCGTATAAGGAACTCTAGCTGCTTCATACTCGGAAGCACGGTGCGGCCGTTGCTCAGCTGCATGGGCGTAGGGAGTATCTGCCTCCACTGCATCCACTTGAGCAGCGAGCCTTCCGGGGGCATCTTGCCGGGACCCCTGCCGTTCTCCGCGTACCTCCAGTAGTCGGGCATGTTGAAGTCTATCTCGAAGTTGCCTCCCTCCGACTTGACCTCGAACGTTATGTTCTGGAGGCTTGCCGCCGGGTCGTAGCCGTCGTTGACGTTCTTTCCTACGTAAATGGCCTGTATCAGCCTCGCGTATTTGTCAAGAGTCCTTATCGTGTTATCCCATGTAATCATTGCTGTTCCTCCTCTTCGGGCTCTTCTTCCGTATAGTTTTCCCAGTAGGCCTCGCCTCTGTCTCCGGTCTGTATCGGGTATCCCCTCGGCGGGGTCTTGAAATTCCAATTCTGACCGTCTGTCCAGGCCTCGGTGTCGGTAACCTCCACGAGCTCGACCTTGGTCAATGTCTCTCCTGAAAGGTCGAAGTCTATGAGCTTGTTAGGGTGCCACAAGTGGTTGTCGATTATCACAAAGTTCCTGAAGCTGAACGTGAGCAGATCCTCCACAGACAAGTTGAAGTCCGCGGTAAGCACACGTGTCTTGGCGTCATACACGGCGGACATATAATCCCTCCAGAACCTCGGGTACAGGCATATCTCGGAAGGGTACGTGAAATCGTTCTCCATCGAGTAGCTGAGCTGCGGCTTGGCGAAGTCCCAGCTCGCTAGGTTCTGCCTCGTGCTGAAAAAAGGTATGCGGTCCATCTGCATGACGTTCGAGCTTATGGCTCCGACGCTGGAGTTGTTCGCGAACTCGAGATCGTACCAGCACTTTCCGCCTATCTCATCGTTAAGAGGCAGCATCCACGAACTGTCCTGTGTGAGGAACACATACTCTCCTTTCTCGAGCATCGTCACGCCGTTGTTGAACAAGAGCCTGAATCCCTCGTTAGGGGCGCCGTTGTCCTTCTTCTCGATCATGGGAATCTCGTACGGCGTCTGCGGCATGTATGAAAGCTTGTACTCATCGTCACTATAGTTATAGTTGGCGTGTATCACAGTCCTATCACCCTTGCACTGGACCGTGTTGAGGAACTTGGTCTCCAGCAAGGACTCTGTCTGATCGTTGAACGGATAGCCTGTGTCCACGTACTGCTTGCCCCAGTCGTAACCGGTAAGGTCCTTGTAGTTGTTCTCAAGCAAGGAGTCGCCTCCCTTATAAGACATCGTGTACTCTCGCTTGTCGAAAGCCAACGGCTTGATCGTCACGTTGCGGCGGTCCATCTTCTTGGTCCAGTCCTTAACCTCGTAGTTCTGGAAGTAATTGTTCCTGCTCTCTATCTTGAGGTTGTTACTCGCGTCGAACTCCCACACGCAGCCGAGCATCTTGGTCAGATCCGTAAGGAAGTCCTTGCAGCTGAGCTCCTGGCTGCCGAAGATAGTTTCCATGTTCACGTACATCGGCGAAGAACCGGATACGGAGCTGGTATAAGACAAAGTGTAGCCAAGCCAACCGTTATTACGCAGTATGTTAAGCTGCTGGCTCGTAAGGGACTCCATAGGTATTATTCTCATATCGACATAATCTGCCGTGACATTATTATTTACGCCAAAATGCCTGTAATACCAACTATACGCTAAATCTTCAGCCGTTATAGATGCGGAAAGGTTTATATTCTCAAGACTATGGTCAAGCGAAAATGTAAGCCTGGCAGGAATAAGTTCTCCCCATATCCAACCTTGACCTACACTTTCTTCCGGATATTCATATTTGAAACCCCATATCGATGAATCAATATCTTCTATATCAAGTCTCGCCATAGGAGCCCACTGACCGTCATGAATTTCAACGCCTTGTGTTATCATAAAAGGACTGTCAACAGGGTCCACAGTATTTCCCGAACCTGCAAGCTGCATACGTATCTTTCCCTTAGGAATAAAGTATACGCCATCTGAGTCAGTCATATACAAATAACTGTATGTTTGAGGATTAGATACACCGGTTATCTTATATTTAAGCTTTATACAAAACTCTACTGTAAATATCAAAGGGTCTTGTCTTGGCGTTATTCCTCCATTCGTTATTATTTGATCTCCGGAAGGTAAAGCGGTGGTCTGACTCATACCTGTAAAAGACCAAGTATCGCCAAATACATCATAAGTATAATGCCATAAATTTCCATCTTCTGGCTTAGGCACATAAGGAGCATGAGTTGATATACGCTTAACAGATTCTTCTTTAGTTCCCCTGCAGTCGGAAGACTTGTCTTCCACGCTCATGCTCGGGCACATCATCCACGAAGACCTTATGTAGGGGCTCTCCATCACGCTGGCGTCCATGCTTATGCCGAAGTCCGAGGCCACGCCCTTTACGAGCTTGTCCACGCTCACCGCGGGCCTCTGATACTGCAGACGGTATTCCCTTGTCGCGTACTCGTCATAGTCGGTGCCCAAATCCATCGCGTTGTAGCCGTCAACAGCAGGAGGCTCGGACGCCGTCCACTTGGGCCTCATCATCTTCGAGCTCGTGAAGTTCGGGTACTTGCCGGCCCTGCAAGGGACGTACCTTATAATGTCGACTATCTGCTCGTAACCGGCCCATATGCGGTCCATCATGTCTATGTCGAGGAAATGCATGTAGCCGTTATCCTGCTTCAGTATCGTCAGGTCCTTCAAAGGCTTCTGCGACATGTCCATGAGCATCTGGTGGACCTTGCTGTAGAACGTGCATGAATACTCCACCCTCCCGGACGTCACCTTTATCTCGGTGAGCTGCATGTTGCCCTCCGAGAACGTAACGCCGTTGACGTTGAGTATATAAGGGTAAGCGGCGTTCGGGTTGAAACCGTTATAAGGGTTGGTGCCGTCCTCTATCCACGCGAATATCCTCCTGTTGACGTCGGTGCCCGGGAGGGTTATGCTGTACGAGTAGTCGGTCGTTATCTTGGTCGGGTTCTCCAGGTCGGAGAAGCTCATAGTCTTCTTGAACGCGCGGGCGAAAGTCTTCTTGTCGCCTATGTCGGCGTGCGATCCGTTTATGTAAAGGTTAATGTCCATATGTTACACGATCTTGTTCTTTATACTGTCCTCAAGCTGGAACTCGTAGCTGTATATCTTCTGCTGCTCGTTCCTTCTCTGTTTCACCTTCGCCGAGGTGTTCGTTATCTTGACGCTCCTCCACGGGACCTGGTCGCCCGGTATGTATATCCATGCCCAGCGGGTGTTCACTATATCCGCCATGTTGTAGGAGTCACCGTCCGAAACAATGTCGGTCTTGAACACGTACTGGTTCCACCTGCGCTGGTAATACGTCTCCTCTCCGAAAGCGAAGCGGTCGTCTATGTCGGCGTTGGTCTCGTACTTCTCCCTCTCCGTTGTCAATGTGACGTAGCTGGCGTACGTCGACCTTACGAAGTCTATGCCTCCCATGCCGTTCACGTAATAGAGGTACATTGTTCCCGGCTCTTCGCACCATTTGGGGTACAGTCTCGGGGTTATGTATGTTCTGGTTCCCTTTTCGTCCATTATCCAGAACTGCGCCCACCTTATGTTACCGGCGCCGTCGGCCCAGGTTTGCCAGTCGCACGCGCCGGAGTACCTGAATGACTGCCCGGTAAGGCTCGAGTCTATTATACGGTTCTCTATGACAGAATAGCTTGGGTCCTCCGGAAGTGCACGGACGTCGTAGCAGTACGTGTTGCCGAGGGTGTATGTGTCGGTCGCCCTGAAATTGCTCGGCCAACGGTACATGAAACTCACGTACTGTCCGTCAGCCACGTAATGGTCCGGGAAGGTATTGGCCACATATGGAGAACCCACCCCGTAGCTTGCCGTCGCAGCACCTGCCTCACGGGCCGTAAGTCCGCGGGTGTCGTACAGTATCGAGTACATGACGTCCTCGCTAGCGCTGGAATCCACTATCTGGAAATAGCTGTTGAACGCGTACGTAGACTGTGTGAGTCCCATAGACGGGGAATTGCGGTACTGCAGCGTCTTTATGTTGCGCTCCTGAGGATCGTCCACCATCGACCTGAGTATAGGCATCATGTTGACGTCATCGTATGCGTCAGGAGCGTAGACACGGCCGTTATACACGTGGATTGAAGATCCGGGCGTGTCGCCTTGCAGGCCGTTAACTTTGTATATGTCGTATATGCACCAGTCGGTCCCCTGGTTGTTCATGGTCCTTATAAGGGGCTCATTGGTGAAATACGGTACGCAATGTTGGCTCATATTGAATGTTCTTGTTTATAATTTGATATAAGAAATCCCGGCCAGTTTTCGGCCGGGATCCACGATATAATGACTGAAATAAAACTTAACCTTCCTGCTAATCATTGTCGTCGCTCTCGTACACCCACTCGTTCGCCGGGCCGTTAGAGACCTGGTACGTTTCGCCCTCGACGCTGTTTCCGTATATCCACACTCCGGAAGGGCCCTCCATCACGGAGTACGGGCTCATCTCGGACTCAGGCCTGAACGTGAGCATACCAGACTCGGCCTTAAGCTTGCATATCGGATATGTTCCGAGCGGTCCGCCGTCGTCGTTCCACACCATTATCGCGCAGTCGTTGATGTCGGGCATCCAGCTCATCTGCCACCTCGTGTACGCGTTCCTGAAGAGCCTGTAGTCGTACTCGCCGTACGGCATGTCCTCAGGGAACTCCACGTTGCTGAATATGTAGCGGTCGGGATCGCATCCGGTGTTGATGAGGTCGATCGCCCACTGCTTGTGGCTGTACTGGTTCTGCAGCACCAATGTATACTTGTTGTTAATCATATCCTTAAGTTATTTTTTATTAGATTCGTTATCAGCGCTTTGTAATTTATTGTTTATTAAGCTGTTATATTCTTCGGGGTGTTCCTCCACCCATTCTCTCACCGTGTCAAGGAGCTTACGCTCCGCTTTTCTCATGTCAATCATCTCACTTATTATTTGATATATTTTCAAGAACCCTGTAGCGTAGGCCATCCCTGACGATGAAAACGCCGTCGCACGGAACGACTGTGAACCTCATGTCGCCGGGCCCGCTCCCTTTCAAGGGCGCCATCCAGAACCCCGGTACGAGCGATATAAGGGTGCCGCTTTCCTCAATCTCGACCATACGCCTGCGTCATTTCGTTTCCTCGTTGAACTGGTACACCTTCCTCACCATGCACTTCATCACAGCCTTGTGTATCCTGTTGAGCTCCGGCGCCATGAAGTCCTCGAACGTCTGCTCGTCTTCTCTTCGCCTGCTGCTTATGTCCTCTATGCTCATACCTGTATACTGCCTTTATAATATATATCTATCGATTTTTCGGAAAAACGCGGAAACTCACACCAGTTTCATGAAATAGCTCTCGGCCCTGCCTTTGTCTACAAAAGTGTGCGCCCTCTTGCCCCAGTCCTCTGACGACGGGTACGCCTCCTTGTACCTGCCTAACCCTTTCACCACAAGCTTGCCGTTCGCGTCTACGCCCCTTGCGATACATTCCTGTATCGCAGGCCTCACCACCTCGTACGCTATAGAGAACTCGGGACTCTCCTTGTAGCACTGAGCGTATATGTAAGCGTTTTCGCCGGATGCCAGTTTCCTCTCAGCTATCCTCTGGAAAACATAGTCGGATACTTCTCCTCTCCCCTTCACGGTGTCGGGGAGCTTTTCGTAGTCGGTTTTCAACAGTTCTTCTTTCGTCATTTCTGTATCAAATTTTTTCGTGTTGGTATGACGGACGGGTTTCTCATTTTTCGCGTTTCTGACCGTCCGTCTATAAATTATATTCCGGAGATGTCGGAACGATTAAAATTCGATTCTGTAATGTCGACGGTGTTTTTTATCGGTTCCGGTGCTGTCAAGGCTTCCGCCGGTGCGAGGCTGCTTGTAAAACCAGTTTTAAGGCCGTTTTCGTCTCCGTACACGGGTTTTCTGTCTGAAAGCTTACAACATGTCAGTTTACATGAGAAAAGCTGTCACAGCTGATTTATGCGAGCCGGTATACCGTTTGAAAAGAATGTCGGTCAGCTAAACCTGAAATCTTTATGGATATATGTGGAAAAGCCGGTCAGTGGCCTGAGCACCCCGTGAGGGGGTGCGACGGCCCGTGGACCGGTCTTTTACACTGCTTTCATGCCGTCGGCAGGAAAAAAGTCCTTTGACGCGCACGCGTTAAATATCTTAAATCTTATTGTACAGCGCTTCGCTCAAGGCCCCGGGGGGCCCGCTCGCGCCTACGATCTCTATTTCTATTTTCTATTATAATATTATAATATTTAAATATATTTAAACGCGCGCGCGAGTAAACTGGCTGAAAACCAAGGATTTAGCCGCTTAATTCTTGTAAGCGCTTTTGTTGTTGGTTATCAGATATTTGACATCCGAAATCAAGCACTTAGCCGCTTAATTTTTTGTAAGCGGCTTTGTTGTTGGTTTCCAATGATATAGATAAACTGCTTTTTAATAACGCTTGGCACAGCCGTACGGACCCCATAAACCGAATATGGGACACTTTTCTCCGGAATAGGCATATTATACGCTTATCCGAAAAAGTGTCCCATATCTCAAATACGGTGCCTCTACACGCGTTTTAACAAATGCCGTCCTTCGGGACCAGCACCGTTATCTCAGTGCTGACCGCCTGGCACACGTCCGAGAACGCGAAAGTCCTCGCGTATATAGTGTACTGGTTGCCGAAAGGTATGTCCATTATCTTGGGGTCGCCCCTCATTATGTTGACGAGCCTCGACAGCGCCGTTATGCCGTTCGACTCTATGACGAGCTGGTTTGGGTTGTACGGCTGGGCGTCCTCCTCCTGGAGGCGGTCGATGTACATGAGGGTGAGGTAGAACTCGAACCAGTTCTCGCGCTCGACAGCGGGACGTATCGCGCTGACGACCACAACAGGATATTTCGTAATCTCCATGCTGTTAATCTCCATGACGTTGCCCTGGAAAGCGAAGTTCACGTTATCCAATGTCACAGCCGTGTTGAGCACCTTGTCTACCAGTTCCGCGTAGTTATAGTTATCAGTTCCCATGCTATTAAGTGTTATGTTTAATTACATGATTTACAAGTTCCTGTACGCTTTCCGCCGAGCCATAATCCGCCGGTGTTGCTGAACGTCTCGCCCGACTGGGGCTCCTCGAGATAAGGCATCACCTCCGCACTCACCTCCGGGAGAAGATCGCGGTTGGCGCAGATGAACTTGCTGAGACGGTCCTCGTACTCGGACACGTAGCTGTCATAGTGCTTCTCGAGGTACTTGAGAGTGTCGAGGTCGTTAGCCATTACGTTGGTATCCTGCATGCGCATAACTCCGGCGTTCCTCATCTTGTAGGTGTTCTCGATAAGGAACGACTTCATCACGTGGTATTTGAGGTAAGGCTTTATGTAGTCCTCGAGCAGTTCCCTGTAAGTCTCGTTGCCCTCCGCGTCTATCGTCGGAGTGAGGCCCTTGATCTTGTTGTACACGAGCTCCTGGAGCTTGCGGAACAACGCCGTGCCTATAATCTTGCAAAGGTATATCTCCTGGGCCGTCTGCACCATGACCGACAACGGCTTCTCGTCAACGTTGTTGTTTATGAGCGACTCCCCCTTAAGCTCCTGAGGGGAAATCAGCAGTGTATTGTAGTAATCGTAAACCATTGCTTTATACGGTAATTTTTAATGTTTCCGGTCCGAGTACCTTGTTGAAAGTCCTCTCAAGGGTCTCGGACATAGGCTTGAGCGTCATCTTCTTGAACAAGGCGAAAGCCTGCTCGTATTCCTGGGTGTTGAAACCCGTGCTCTGCGTGGTGTCGCCGAACAGCTGAGGCGTTGCGTGCATGGCCTTGTATATCTTGAGGCTGGCCGCCTGGGATATGCTGTCGAATATCTCGCTAGAGTTGTCGGTGTCTATCTTCTCGACCTCGAGTCCCTCATCCCCCGAGTTAAAATACAACATGAACTGTCCGCGGTTCTCGAGTCCGCAGAACTTGCTGCGTATCCCGTCCTCGATGTCCTGTTTCTGCTCGTCACTGAGGTTCTGGGCGTTAGGAAGGGACACGATGAAGTTGGCGCTGATGCCGGACTCCAGGGTCTTCATGACGTACTTGGATGAAAGGCCTTCCGAAACGATGTCGCTGATAGCGGGGGTAAGTGGCGAAAGCGGGTATATCTGTCTCCTTCCCGCGTTGGTGTACAGCATTATGCAGCTGCCCTCGTCCTCACGCTCGTTGAAGCTGACGTACTGTGTCGACTTGCTCGAGAACTTGCTCCATTTCTTGGAGAACCAGAACCTGGTGCGGTCCTCGTTCATCCTCAGGAACTCCATGGGTATGTTGTAGAGCTCGGCTATCTGGTCGAGACGGTTGTATATCACCTGTATGGCGTAGCCTCCGTACATGACGTAGTCCCTTACGCACTGCTCGAGAATGTCCATCATCGTCTCGTCGTCGCGGTTCACGTGGTCCGCCGTGATGCTGCCCTGCTGGTTGATCACTATGTCGAGGCCCTTGAACAGCTCGACGGTACCGTTCACGACACTGGAAGCGCTTACGGAGTTCTTAATCGCGTCCTGGAGGTCATTGGGGAATGTGTTGTTCGGCCCCCACTTCACGAACTGGCTGTTGTCACCTGGCTTGTAAGTCTCTGTGTATTCCGGTAAAACCACCGTGGAATCTGTTTCCACCAATGAGAAACTCATAACTTTCTTGTCGGTTTTGTCCATTTTCTGTGAAATCTTTATTATTTTATATAGTTTATAACGTATTCCGGTTTCTCGGTATATTATATCAAATATAAAGTAAGCAATCCAAATGACAAAACCTGTAACCGATAAGGACCGCAGACTCATGATACAGAATGTAATGGCGATAGCGTCGTTCACTATTGGGGTGATACTCGCTTCAATATGTCTGTTTCTCATAGAGCCTTACGGTGAAATCCATACCTCAGCTATATCAATCGTTTCAGAACTATTCATACTCGCGGGCTCGCTGCTCGGCATATCGGCGTCGTTCGACGCCAAAATGCAGAGGTTCCGCGCCGAAGTTGAAAAGGAGATAATAAAAACGCCGCTTAATGAAGAACTCCCGGACGAATAACGCCAAGAAATGCGACAAAGAAAGAAAAAGACCTGTATACAAGAAGAAACCAAAACAGCAGCAAATGGAATACAAAGAGCCTGAAGTGCATGAGATAGCAGGAATCAAATATATATTACTCGGCAATACCCCTTACGCTGTGGATGAAAAAGGTGTAATCTCATACGCTGACACAGCTGTACTTAGAAAAATTCTCGACAGTCAAACGGACTCCTGACTGATATAATATATAAACGATTAAATTAATATGGAAGGTATTATATATTGTGTAAGGGAATTATCTACTAATGAAATCATTTATATCGGTTCAACTACTAATTTGCATAAAAGAGTCATAAAACACATGTCTGATTGCTTTAACTGCAACAGTAAAAGTTATAATAAAGAATTATACAGATATGTAAGGACTGTTGTAAATGAAAAAGCTATATTTTATCACTATTTTACATTTGAAACATTATATAAAGGAATTTTTGCCGATACGGATGAATTGCGCAAAGCAGAAGATGATTATATCGGTGAAATAAAGCCTAAGTATAATATAATTAAAGCGTATCTTTCTGAAGAGGAATATAGATTATATGCAAATGAACAAATGAAAAAATTTTACATCAATAATCATGATAAAGTGATAGAAAGATGTCATAAATGCAAAAGCAAAAAACCTGAATATTATTCTAAACAACATCATGACTGGGTTAATAATAACAGGGAAAGACTTAGCAATTATAGGAAAGATTACCGTAAAAAGCGCCTATTAAATGAAACTGATGAAGAACGTGAAATGCGCTTAAAAAAGCAGCGTGACTACATGAGAGAAAGAAGAGCTAAGCAGAGGCTAAATAAATGACTTCAACATTTCCGCAAAAAACTTAAAAAATTTTCAATAAATATATTCAGAAGCACATAATCAAACACAGTGTTTCCGTATATAATTTATAAAAATAACTTTTTAAGTGATGGTCATAGAAGTTTATGCTATAGTAGAGAAGAGTACAGACGAAGTAATATACGTAGGTTCTACACAATGCCTGAAAAAAAGGATACCGGGACACATCTCCAAAACGTACAAGATGATGAGCGACATGGAGATTTCAAAGTACATAAGGGAAAAATGCCCTGAAAGGAAGAACTTCAACGACACGTTCGAGTTCGTTACGCTTTTCAAGGAAGAGATAGGGGAAAACAAGAAGCTCAAGAGGATACTGGAACAGAGCATGATTGACAAGTACCGTCCTAAATGCAACGTAAACAAGGCATACACTACAACAAAGGAGAACAACGAGAAGGCCAGGGAATGGAGGAACCGCGAAGAGAACGCCAACTATTTCAAGGAGTGGCACGAGAAGCACCCCGACTGGTACAAGGACTGGAACGCCGCTCACCCGAACTACCAGAAGGAATGGAGGGCCGCGCACCCGCACTACCACCGCGACTGGCAGCGCAACCACCCCGGCTATTCAAAGGAGCACGCGGCGAGAAAAGAATGAAACATTTTTAATCGATAAGAAATCTTTCGGATATAATTTATGACGGCGGGTTTTATTCCCAATATGTCTCCCGCCGATGATGATGAAAACCGGGCGCTTTGACCGTTACTCATATTATAGCTTTACCGGCGCCCGGTACGCGGAAATCTTTTTCATATCCATTTATATTGTTTTTATTGTTTGTTTAAGTCTTACTTATTTAACTTTTTTTGTGCCATAAGAATGCGAAAGCCCGACGATTGAGTTCGCCGGGCTTTCAATATATATGGGATTGAAGCAATCACATCTGATCTTACATCTGGTCCGCCATGTTGAGCAGCTCGTCCATCCAGGTCTTCTTCTCGACTTGCCTTTCCTCTTGGTCGAAGTTTTGTTTGGCCATCTGTATGGCGGTGTTCATGGTCTCTATGCTGAAGCCGTGCAGAAGGTCCGTGTTCTTGAGCTTGTCCCATAGCTCGTCGTTATCGCACTTCATCGAGACGCACCAGGTGCCGTCAGGGACATCAAGGTCATTAGGCACGATTCCCCTATTCTTGTCGACAATATAGCTCTCGAAAACGTACACGTCGTTGACGTCGAACTCGTGGCCTACGGAAACGCTCGACTGGTAGCCGTTCTTGAAGAAAAGCTCAGCGCTCTTCCTTATCGTGTCCTTGCTGAATGTCACATAGAACTCGAAACCTGTCTCGTCGCAGCGGTAGATAGGCATGTCTGGAATCATAGCGGGTCCCGTTATGACATGTTTCTCTTCGTCACTGAAGGTCAATCTTTTCTTCTCGTCGTCGTTGAACAGCAAGAAGTCAGACTCTATGGCCGGGGCGTCGACAAGGCTTATCTTGTACACGCCGTCGAGCTCATCTTGAATCTGCATATCATATATCGGAAGTCCTTTCAAAGTAGTCATAATCTCATTTGTATTGATTTTTATACATATTTTAATATATCTTATAAGGCCGTCTTCAAAAGCTCTTCCAGAGCCGCGAAAACGGCCTTATTTTCGGTTTTATATCTCGAGAAGTGCGGCATATATGTCGTCATAGTCCGCACCGCCACCGTCGAACGTACCCTGTACGCCAAGGATTGTCACGCCGGACTTGATATTGCCTGCCGTAATGTTGGAGTCGATAGAAGCGGTTACAGCGTTTACAGTAACGCTTGACAAGCCGTCTACGCTTGAGTTTACCGTCTGCGAGTTAGTAGAAGGATTTACCGTCTTGCTGTCAAGTGTGTATGGGTTTACAGTTACGGAACTCAAGCCGTAATGTCCTTGCACAGGAGTTATAGTCTGGCTTACCGTGCTTGAATTAACAGTATAGCTGTCGAGAACAGCGGCATTTACAGTTACTGAGCTCAAACCGTAATCACCTTGTGCAGGTGTTATTACCTGTTGTCCGGTACTTGGGTTAACCGTCGCTGTGCCTAATGTACCGCCAGCGAAACTACCTGTTACACCGAGGATTGTCACACCTTGCTTGATATTGCCTGCAACAATGTCAGGATCTATTGAAGAAGTTACTGCGTTGACTGTAACCTGGCTTATGGCGTCCCTTACAGGGGTTATAACCTGCTGCACTGTGCTCGCATCTACCGTAATCGGGTCGACCATCTTTGAACGTATGTTGATATGGTCTATATAAGCGTATACGTTATATGTCGAGCTGTCTTGAACACTTGAGTCACTAAGAACTGAATTACAATCATAGTCGACACCTTGAATATCAATATCAAGTCTTGACATACCGTCGTATCCTGCATCAGGATATATACTTGCTGGGAATGTAGTGTTCGCTGTAATGCTCTTTACCTGCAAGTTTGTACCACTACCAGTATAAGTACCTATGACACCTAAAATTTCAACACCGTTCTTAATGTTTCCAGGAACAATATCCGGGTCGATTGAAGCGGTTACTGCATTGAACGTCACGGTGCCCAAACCCGTATATCCTGAGTCAGCAGTTATACTTTGTGAATTTATGCTCGGATTAACCGTCTTGTTCTGGTTGTTTACGCTTGCATCGACACTCACATCTATCTGCAAAGACTCAAGATAATCAGCGCCAAAGCTTGGACCATCGAAAGTATAGCTTCCGTTCTGTGTTATCGTCTCGCTTCCGCCTACTGCATTGATAGCGTTGACAGTAACACTTGAAAGACCGTCTGCACTACTCGTAATGACAATCTGGCTAGTGCTTGGGTCTACAGTGCTGCTGTCAAGCGTGTACGGGTTGACAGTAACTGTACCCAAACCGGTATATCCGTTGTCACAAGTAACAGTCTGACTTGATGTACTTGAGCTTACAGTCTTGTTCTGGTTATTGATTGCTGCTCCTTCATAAGTACCTGTTACTCCTAATATCTCAACGTCTTTCTTGATGTTACCAGGCACAAGGTCAGGATCTATAGCAGCGGTAACAGCATTTACAGTGACAGAACTCAAACCGTCTTCACTTGAAGTAACTGTCTGAGAGTTTGTACTCGGGTCAACAGTCTTGCTGTCAAGCACATAAGGTTCAACAGTAACGACATTCAAACCGTCGTAACCGTTGTCTGCGCTTATAGTCTGTTGGCTTGTGCTTGAGTTAACGGTCTTGTTCTCCAACGAGTACGGGTTGACTGTAACTGAGCTCAAGCCGTCATATCCCTGATCCGGCGATACCGTCTGGCTTGAAGTGGAAGAGTTTACGGTCTTGCTCTGAAGCTCAGGGGCGTTGTCTATGCTTACGTCTATATTGACGCTTGAAAGTCCGTCATAGCCGCTGTCGGGTGTTACACTGTATTGTCCGTTTGCTGTGTAAGATACTGATTTGCTTTGCACTACGGCAGGAATATCCGCTACACTTACGTCGATATTTACACCAGATAACGCGTCGGCGTTCGTTGGAGCGAAGCTGTACTGTCCGTTAACTGTTATCGTCTGTGACTTGCTTTCGACCGTGTAAGGGTTTACAGTCACCTGCGAAAGTCCGTAATTGTCACCGTCAGGGGTTACAGTCTGGCTCGAAGTGCTTGAGTTCACGCTCTTTGACTGCAGCGTACCGCCTTCGAAAGTGCCCACGACACCGAGTATCTCGACGTCTTTCTTGATATTACCAGGTACGAGGTCGGGGTCAATAGCGGCTGTAACAGCATTAACGGTCACGCTTGAAAGTCCGTCTTCATCGCTGGTGACGGTCTGACTGCTGGTCGAAGGGTTGACAGTCTTGCTGTCGAGGGTGTAAGGGTTGACAGCCACATAATCGAGGCCGGTGTATCCCTGATCCGGCTGTACATACTGTATCGTGGTAGATGAGTCGACTGTCTTGCTCTGGTTGTTTATCTCCTGTCCATCTATGCTTACGTCTATGCTTACAGCAGAAAGAGCGTCTGCATTGTCTGGCGTAAAATTATACTGTCCATTAACGGTTATAGTACGTGATTTGCTTTCTACAGTATAAGGATTGACTGTAACTGAACTGAGACCGTAATCACCTGAATCAGGTGCTACAGTCTGGCTTACAGTAGAAGAGTCAACAGTCTTGCTTCCGAGAGTTCCGCCCTCGAAAGTACCTGTCACACCGAAAATCTCGACGTCCTTCTTGATATTCTCCGGCTGCAAGTCGGGGTCAAGGCTTGAATCGATAGCCGCCACGGTAACCGAGCTCAAACCGTCATATCCCTGGTCAGGTTCAACTGTTATTGAATAAGTGCTCGGGTCGACCGACTTGTCCTGTAATTCCGTCGGGACATCCGGGACCTCCACGGAAATGTCCACGTGCGAAAGTCCGTCGTATCCCTGGTCGGGTTCAAGTGAATACTCGCCGTTTTCCGTGTAAGTCACTGACTTAGTCTGCACCACAGCAGGAATGTCGGCGACATTTACCGAGATGTCGACTCTTGAGATACCGTCGGCGCTTTCAGGCGTGAAGCTGTACTCACCGTTCTGTGTTATCGTCTGTGTCTTGCTCTCGAGGTTATAGGGGTTGACTATAACCTCGAAAAGGCCGTCTTTCGAGCTCGTTACGACCTGCACCTCCGTACTGGCGTCTACGGTCTTCGAGTCGAGCTGGTACGGGTTGACTATCACACGGTAGAGTCCATAATATCCTTGATCAGGTGTAATATCCTGCAGCACCGTCGAAGAGTCGATTGTCTTCATCTGGAGCTCATGGTCCGGATCAGGGCATACGACTGTGTTAAGTCCGCAAGGTATTACCAGTTCTGAATCAGATTTTCTATAGATTATCATTGTGATGAGTTTTCTTTATATTTTATATATTATAAGGCCGTTCTCGGAAAACCCCAACAGGAGCCACGAAAACGGCCTTAATTCTCGTTTTTGATTATTATTCGTATGCGAGTTTATGAAGCGAAAGACCGTTTTGTAACGGGTCTTGAGTTCCGAGTACAAGGTAAACTCCGTTATTGGCGCTCGTGTCCATAACGACTGAAATAAGCTCACCTGGATAAGCGTCATAATAGACATTGTTGCTTGCGTCTGTCTGTCTTTCTATCATCGCCTGCGCGCCTTCCAATGTTTTCATTATAGTATAAGCTTCTAAAGGTACCTTGTTTCCTACACTATCGGTGACATCGAATATTACGCTTGTCTTCACCATCCTGTTCTGTGAATTAGGATATAATTCGTAAAACTGAGTTTCTACTTCTTGTATAGTCATTGTGCAAAACTTAATTTTTTGTATGTGTAGTTTCCATTCTCAAACACTATATGATATAAGCCGTTATTCTGCTCATCATTAATAACTGAAATAAGCTGTCCTATATACACGTTATCTGTGGATATAAGTGACTGTAACGCCGTAAGTGTTCCAACCGCCTTGAACGCTTGGAATGGACCGACACCACCGGTATAAAATTCATTGTTAAGGTTATATATATTAGCATAAGGAAATAACTCATGAAACTCATCATCACCATAACTTACAAAGCCCTCCATAGGTACGAATATGTTATCGAGACTGTTGATGAAGCCTGTACTTCCGTCACAAGCGCAAGGCTGATATTCTTCTATGACCTCATAACTGTTAGTTGACGTATTGAATTCTTCGAACTTCAATGAATAAAAATCAACTGTATCTAAAAGACTGCCATACGGTTGAAAATACAGCATAAAATATCCATTGCTAAGCATATATTGATTAAAACTTGATACAGGTACATGGCATACATATAAATCGTCTATATAAGGACCGCCTGAGCTGTCGATATAATGAAGCTCTGGATAAAGAGAAGGATTTGAGTAATCATTGGAGTTCTGCGAACCAGAATATATGGCTGATGAAAGCGTATATGTTGAAACATCTGTTACAAGAGTCCAATTCGTGTGAAAATTACCGTTATCATACTGGTCCATTGTACACAATGTCCTTGTCCATACTGGATAAGGAAATCCAGGGGTTTCATACTCTGTACTCCTAAAGGTTTGTATGGTATTACCCCTGCTAGTAACGCCGCTTTCATTTGTATAATATCCTTTATAATTCAACCCTTCATATTCATAAAAAGCAGCCGGCGTATATAAAAACGATTCTGTGTCTGTCCTGAATGTATAACTTAAACTTGGATTTATGCTTGAACTTGCATAATTTGGTCCCATCATAAGCCAACCTGGGTCATCACTTGACGGTCTGTTTGTTTTAGCGAAAATAGTTGATTTTAAATCTATGGTAACACGAGAATATTTACCATATACATGCGGAAATGTGGCATATACACTTCCTGTATATTCAGGCAGTCCAGGAGGGTTTGGTATTCTCCAATTAAAGCCCACTCTGAGTTTATTATATCTTATTATGTTTGCCATTTTTTGATAATTATATTTTAGGAGCTTATATATTTCCTCGAGTTCTTCTCTATACAATCTAATATCCGTACTAACATGATATACAATGTTATGTTTATGTTCCAGGTTTAACCACCCAACGACTTGTGCACTCCTCTATACCGTTTGCGTTAGTGACCACGAAGTTCACACGTCCGAAGCTCGGCGCACCGGAAAAAGTCTGGCCGAGATTCGTATCATCCGCGGTCAAAGTCGTTTCTGTTGCAGAGAAAGGGCCTGCGGTTATTGTTACGGAATTGTTAGCGCTGAACCTTCCTTCCTTGGCGTGAACTGTTACAGGTATGCTGACAGTATTCGATGTCATATAGAAGAACGTCCCGCCCGATAGTATACCTGCCGAACCCGGATAACCTGGGCCTAACGCACCGGCGAAGGTGCTTATGTCCTGTGCATTCGTAACGCCCGAGAACCCTTTGCCTATCGCCGAGTTCTCCGCGTTAACCCTGTGCGTTTTCATTACGCTTATATAGTTCAATACGTCTTGCTTGCTGTGGCTCATGATGCTGCGTATAATTTTTTGGTTATTACGTCATACAGCTTGTACGCGTTATTGTGTTTGACCGGCACGAGATAATGTATTACGTTGTTGTTTCCGTCCATTACATAGCACCAGTAGAAACGGTATGCAGGCGATGTAGTATTATCGGTGTTTCCTATCGTAAACGACATGTTGCCTCTGTCACCAGCACGTCTCGTACCGGTATTAGTCCTCGAAGTGTATGTAAACAGTTTTGAAGCGCCTGTATATGAGGTTGTTGCATGGTACTGCCACCATCTTAACGTTGCACCGAACTGTATTTTCGCTATGAAACAGTACTCACGCGGATCGCTATAGAACTGCGAGTACTGGTAACTCGTTCCGCCATCCATTACTCTCATTCCGTATTGCGGGTTGCTGCCTGAAGACTGTTGATATATAGATACACTTGCATATACAGGCCCTGTAGTATTCATAATACCCATGGTGTTTCCTGGTCCTGAATACGCATCGGCCTTCAGTATATACTTATAATCCGTTGAATAAGGTATGTCAGTGTCTATATAAATTTTACTATATGTCTCTGTGCTTGTAGGATATTCGAGAGGTGTTATGCCTTTGTCGAGCTCGTAATAATACATGTGGTCTGCACCGTCATCATAATCTAACCCAGCGGTTATCGGGAAACTGCTGTAACGGTATAATGTAGACGACTCCGCCCTTCTCATACAAGGCCTGTACTTGTTAGTGGAGCAGTCCCAATGAAGAACCGGTGTAAACGTTACCTGATCGGTCCATGTAGCGTTGTATATACCAGTACCTATCATCAATGACTCACATATAGTGCCTTTCTTTGCGCATCCTGTCAAATTATCTATTTGCCATGTTGTATTTGAAGCTACCCGAAAACAGCTTAACAGTCCTATAGGCGTAAGGTTATATGATGAAGTAGAGGCTTGCGCCAAAGTTGAAGAAGCAATTGTCCATCCAGATCCTGTAGAAGTGTTCGGACCGTATTGACAAGCCCTATAAGTATTTGTGTCATAATGGCTGCATCTCCAAGTAGTTGTTACCCACCATGGATTTAATGTCTCGCTCCAAACATTATCCGTTCCTACGTAATTGTTAGCCGAATCTGCGCTTAAACCGGGAGACTTGTCTTCACGGTGTCTCATACGTGTATTATACCTCATCTGGTCTATCCCCCAGCATGCACCGCCTGACCATTTGGTTCCTACTATTGCGTGGTTACTCGCGTAGTTGTCCTCCGTGTCGTACATCGGTACAAATCTTCCTTTGAACTCGGTGCTACGGTTCTTTGTTACCTGTACATCAAGTATGAAACCGCTTGAACCGTCAGCCATTATCCATGGAAGCTCGTAATCAGGGTGAAATGTAGTGTCGATTGACGCGATATTAGTGCTGAGGTCAGCAAGACTCGAGTCGTCCGCCACATTAACACCGAGCGCCCTAACGACTTTGTTACATTTCTGGCTGTTGGTAGAAATGTCCTCTATCTTGTCCATACAGTCTTGTTTAGTATATGGCATGTTGTTGTATTCTTTATTATTTTATATAGAAACGGGCGGACCGTGATGGACCGCCCGATTCGTTGAATGATATAAGGTTATTAACTTATAATCGATATACCGGTGTATGCTACACCATCTACTGTATCGTATAAACCTGTTTTATTGTCTCCGAACCTCGCAGGAACAAGTTCATGTACAAGAACCTTATCACTGCCTCCTGTGGAGGTGTTGTCCCAGTTTTCCCAGAACTCCAGTGTTGTCAATGAGCCTATATCGTTAATATGAATAGGCGATATAGGCGTATTCAAATCAACTGTGTTCTGACTCACGGCCTCCAAAGATCCTGTGCTGAAATAAAGCTTGTTGTCAGCTCGTACGCCGAACCTCAGGTTTTGGTAGTTGAAATCATTATAATAATTGTTCAGTGTGGCAGACTCATTGCCTGAACTTATGCCCCACGTACCTAATGCATTGCCTGTAAACAATGAAAGATAGTCCGCGCTTATGAAATCCATAATATTATGTCTTTCATTAGTAGAGTAAGTGGTAAAGTTAAGCTTCATCACTGTATTGTTGGTGTTTATACCGAAGCGTAAATTAAGGTCACGTACAGGACCGGCGATGTGAGTTCCTGCCCACGAGGTGTTAGTGGTTTCGATAGTAAGGTTGCTTATAGTCCAACCGGCGTTAACAGCGGCGTTATAAGCAGTAAGTACTCTTCCGTCAGGGAAGTCATATATCTTAAGCTGCTTCCATACATCCTCTCCAACCTCGTCATCCCAGTAATATCCTCCGAAGAACACTACTTCCTTGCCGCTGACAGTCAGGTCAAGGTGCGTAAGTATATTATATACACTTGAAGCTGAAAGTTTATCCTGCCACCTGAAATACATATTCTCTGTGGCGTTGTCGTTAAGCTCGATAGCGTAAATATCCCAAGCCTCTCCTGTTATAGGTCCCCAATAGTCTTCGTTGCTGTCATAGAAAAGGTTCGGCTTAGCGATAAGCTTCTGTACTTGTGCATTATTTGTCAAAGCTCCAGCGAAAGCATAAGGATGTATATTAGTTGCGTTAGCTATAGACAGATTACGTATCCTTGAGGCATAGAAAGCCTGTCCAAATAAGTTACCGTTAAGAATATTGGTTGCGTCTATAGTAACATCCGCCATATGATACCTTCCTTCATTCATAGCGCCGAATGCCTGTTCGAATGCGGCTATATCATTGCCACTGTCATCGCCTAACGTACTGCCGTTGATTGTTACGGTATCTATATAATAGCACCCCAGAAAAGCCTGTGCAAACGATTGATTTGCGTAATTTTCAACAAATATTGAAACATCGGTTATGTTACTGTAAAGAAAAGCCTGTGCAAACGCTTCACTGCCTACACTGTTCAAACTAATATCCACCCTTTGGTTGTTCAAATTCTGACAATTCATAAACGTGCCTTTCATGCCGGAATTGGCTACAGAAGTGTCAGGAAGTATAGGTAACGTTGTTATTCCAGAACCGGTCAACATATAAGCGGCGCCGTAATCATAGTTAACAAGACCGCCGAACGAGCAGTTTGACACGTCCGTTATCTGTCCTTTCTTGGCCTGTATGTACCAAGGTTCTCCGCCCTGTGATGGAACGTTCACGCTTATGTCAACCGTTCCAAGTCCGTCGTATCCGCTTGAAGCGCTTAACGTGTACTCACCGTTCTGAGAGTAGCTTACTGAAACGTCCTGAAGGACCGGAGCGGAACCTCCGCCTTCGAAAGTGCCTGTAACTCCGAGTATCGTGACGTCTTTCTTGATGTTTCCCGCTGATATGTTCTGGTCGATTGAAGACGTTACAGCCGTTACCGTGACGCTTGACAGACCGTCGGCGCTTGAGTTCACCGTTACCTGTGATGTTGAAGGGTCTACGGTCTTGCTGTCCAATGTGTAAGGGTTAACGGTAACGCTTGAAAGACCGTCGGCTGAACTTGTCACAGTCTGGCTCACTGTCGAGGCGTCGACGGTCTTGCTGTCGAGTTGATAAGGGTTGACCGTAACCTTCGAGAGTCCGTCGTAACCCTGGCCAGGAGTAACGTTCTGAGAAACTGTGGATGAATTAACAGTCTTCTCCTGGAGGTTAACACTGCCTCCGCCGCTCGCATCCAATGTACCGGTAACCTTGAGAATCGTCACGCCTCTCTTTATGTTCTGTGGCACGAGATTCTTGTCTTTTATTACTATAGTTGCCATATTGAATCTTAATCTTTATTATTTTATATAAAAACGCCGATCATTCGACCGGCGTTCGTTATCTGGTTATATTGAATGTATAATCAAACGTGTTCAGAAAGTATTCTGTGTGACTGCTGTCCTGTTAATATCCTGAGCGCCTGTTATGTCGTTCTGGGTTACGTAGACCTTCTGCTCACCTACAGATTCGCCTGTGTACTGTGCGTTCAGCTGTTCCCTTTGGTCCGCGTTCTGGGTCTCACCTGTGATTATGCGGTCGACCATACCTGCGGCGTCTGGGGTGTCGTTACCTCCACTTGAACCTCCCGCCTCCTTAATCTGGCGGTTGATCTGCTTGATCTGTACCGCGCCGGCGGCGGCTACAGCGGCGGACTCGATAGCCGCTACAATAGGACCAGCAGGGAAGCCGAGCTGCATTGCGCCAGCTATGGCTCCGGCGATACCTGAGGCTATGTTGGCTACAGCGGTGAACTTCTGCATCTGAAGACCCTTGATGGTGTACTTCTTCTTCTCCTTTTCGTTCTTCGCTTCGTTCTCAGCCATGTCCTCGTAGTAGTCGGCCATCGCGGAACCGAAGCTTGAAAGGCTGTTGGCGAAAGTGCCTGCGCTCTTGAGAGTGTCTGCGATGGTGTCCTTGATGTTATCTGCCGTCTTCTCTGCGGATTCTTTCGAGGCCTTGTTGAAATTGTCCTGGAGTTTCTTGAGCTCCTCCTGGAGCTTCTTGTATTCCTCGGTGTCAGTAAGTCCGGCATCATCCATCTGCTTCATGGCGTTCTCGATTTCGGTCTTCTTGTCCTCATACTCCCGTTTAGCTATCTCCATCAAGGAGTCGATGTTCTTCTTTATCCTGATACCCATTACAATAGGGTCGACGTCGAACAGGGTCTCCAGTATGGAAGAGCCGCCAGTGTCGAGGTTCATCCTCTCGCTATTGAACCTGTTGGTTATGTCCTTAATAGCTTTCTCCACTTGGATGTCAAGGGCCTTAACGGCGTTGTCGGTGGCCTCCTTGATCGCTGAGTCCGGTATGTACAAGGACTGCTGCAACCATCTGGTGAGCATATCCCTCAAAGCGTTCTGCGTACCTTCGTCCATGTCGGAGAAACCGGGTATGCTTGAAAGGGTATTCTCCACCGTCTCGGGCAGCTTCTCGAGCCCGTCCTTTATCTCGGCGGTCACGCCGTTGACGTTCTTCATTATCGCCTCGATATACGTCTTAGGATCTATTTTGCCTTCTTTAAACGCATTGTCGAGGCCTGCTGTGTTGTCGTAAAAGGATTTCACCGTCTTAACTATGCCCTTGTTCACACCGGCGAACACGTCCGTTATCTGCTTGAAAGTCTCCTCGTCAATAGAGCCGGGTTTAAGGCCGAGATCTATTGACACCATGTCGGCCAAGTCCTTGAGGGACTTTTCGTATGTAGGCTTTATGTCCTCTATCATCTTCTGCAGCTCCTTATACTGTTCGGGGCTGAGCTTGTCCTTCAGTTTCTTGAGGTTGTCGTTAAGCCTTTCCACCGCCTTGTCTATATCCTTGTCGTCTGCCGCGGCGTCTATGAGCCTCTGTACGGCTATGTATATGTTGGCGCTCTTGGTCTCCTTGTCGACGTCGAGCCTGGCCATGTCTTCAAGGCTTTCCTTAACGCCCTCGAGAAGGTCTTCGGTGTAGTCCTTTATGCCTTCCCTCATGGACTCGAAGTTGTCCTTGTACGTATTCAAGGTCTTCTTCACTTCGTCCCTGGATTTCTTCCTTGCCGTCGCGTGCAACATTTCGATCTGGTACTGCCAGTCCGCTATGTCCTTCTCCATGCGCTGTATATCGAGAAGATCCTCGTCCGAAAGCTCCGTCCTGGTCCTTGCAGCCCTTTTCTTCATTCCGTCAATCTTCGACTGGGTCATCTTTATGTATGTGTTGAGCTTGTCCTCGGCCGTGGCCGTGCCCTCCGCTATCTGGAGCTCTATCTGCTTGGTGTATTCGGCGAGGCCTTTCTGCAGCTCGGCGTACGGGTCAACCTTGGCGAGCTCCTGCAGCGTCTCCTTGTACCTGTTGGTCTCATCGTTGAGCTTGACAAGGCTTTCCTTAAGCTCCTCGGTGTTGGTGAACATCCTGTTATACCATTTCACGTTGTCTATCTTGGCCTTTACGGCTTCGGCCTCCGCCCTGACGTTCTTGAGCTGCGTCTCGTAATATTCCTTGCTGTACTTGTTGAGCTGCTCTTCCGTGGCTCCTGCCTCTTTAAGCGCCGCCACGTGTTTCTCGAACTGCTTGTCCTGCTCTTCCCTTACGGTTACGCTGTCGCCGACTATGTTGATGCCTTCTTCCATTATGGCGTTATAGTTGGCAAGAGCCTCGTTAAGGTTTTCCATTTGCCTTATACCTGCTGAAGCACCTATCCACACGGCTGCTATAGCTGCAGCTGCGGCCAAGGCATACGGGCCGAGCTTAGCGAAAGTACCTGCCAACCCGGAGGCTGCCTTTCCAGATTTTCCCAAAGCCGTCGCCGATTCGTTTATGGCAGATGTGTTCTCCTTTGTAGCCGCTGTGTTGGCCTTCTTGGCCACGGTGTCCTTTACTGTGGCGCCTGTCGACAATGTGAGCTTCGCAACAAAAGCCCTCAATGCTGCGCCCGTCTGGTCGAGGTTCTTCGTCAGACCTGAGAAACCGCTGAGGCCGTTTACTATGGCCATGACGGCCTGCAGCTGCACGAACTGCTTCTGAAGGTCCTCGGTGTCGCCCCCGAACAGGGTGACGATACCCATGGCGGCCGACATTCCTCCCGCCATGCTGGAAATCGTCTTCGTGGTCGTCTGGAATACGGTGTCAAGTCCTCCCGTGGAGGCTTTTAGGTCGTTCTGTATGTCGCCCAAAGTGTTCATCTTGTCGCCGAGCTCCACGAGGGCCTTGGTGTACTCCTCTGTACCCGGTGTCAGCTTGTATATATCGTCCTTGAGTCCCTTAATCTGCTTACGGAGGTCTGTCGCCTGCTTGTTCGAGTCGTCGAACGAGTTCGCGAGCTTCTCGAAGGTCTTGGCTGCGTCCTCAGCGTTTGACTCGATAGTTATTTTCACAATATCCATTACGGTGTGCTACTTTTATTATTTTATATAAAAATCACGGGGCCTGTAAAGATATATAATTTATAAAGAAGTTAATCCATATGCCAAAAGGTGTTTTTGATCACAGCCACATAAGGAAGCCGGATGAGTACGATAACGACTCCGCCGAAACGTTCTTCTGCCGCGCAGAGGCAATACTGAGGTCCATTTACTATTCGTACAAGGACATGGAAATCGACGGAGAGACGGACCACGAGCACGTCAAGGAGATGGTCGACTCCATGATATACAACGTCATCGAGGCGGAGAAGAAGATAACACGCAACTCGTCGCACAAACAAACGCAGAGGCCACCCGTGCACGGCAACGAGAGGTACTGGTCCGAGACAATGTCGAGGAACATGAACCAATACTATAACGACCTGAGAAGACAAGCCGTAAAAAGAATCGCCAAGAGATGAAACCGGCGACAAACGTCAAACTGACAATAATCGATCTGGACGAGATTCCCGACAATATCGATATATCCATCAACCTTCCCAAGAAAGAGGCCCCAGAAGCCGTTAAAACGGCCTTAAAACCCAAAAATACGATAGCATTATTCTGATGAGAAACCTTAATACAACCACGACGAAAAAGAACAAGACCTCCGGCGCGATAAGCGTCAAGAACGGCGCCAACTGCGCGCTCACGTACAGCGACGAGTACTACACCAAATACGTGATAGTCGACCTGCTTATAGACATAATCACCGAAGTGAACCCGGACGTATTCAGGGGCAAAACCGTATACTGCAACTGCGACACGCAGGAGTCCAATATAGTCAAGTGCTTCAGGAACAGGTTCGTGGAACTAGGTATGAAAAAGCTTGTCGCCACCGGTATGTCAGGCAGCAACAGCGAATGGCGCGGAACAAAATACGAATACGACGGGAAAGAGGAAAAAGTAACGGCGCTCGACTGGTCCGGGGCCTTCAATTCGTACGAATGCAGGGCTATTCTCGAACATTGCGACATAGTCTTCACTAAC
>JAEIGA010002027.1_pt1 | contig 32242 bp, 38 predicted proteins | sample 9270691 | NCBI WGS metagenome assembly JAEIGA01 (sample SAMN17057246, study PRJNA624740) | gut metagenome | biome: biome; isolation source: fecal sample | host: Bos grunniens | place: China: Xizang | collected 2019 | reverse complement strand
TGTCGTACTGCATATAATGTTGCATTATAAAGGTTCTTACTTAAGTGACATATCTGTAGCAGTTCCTTATAATGTTCATTATTGTTACGTATTATATGTTGTTCTGTTAAACGCATCTATTTAATCTATATCATTTTCTAAGACCTCTTTTACAAGCTGTAACTTTCTCTTTCTTCGTTTAGAGTACATTCGCATTGAAAAACAATGTAATAAAGATAACATTATTTATATAAATAATAATATCTTTTTATAAAATATTAATATTATATTGTATCATAATTTTTATCCTATATAAACAGTATACCAATATCCGTTCATAAAACCCGCGGTTCTCGGTATACATATTTTAAACTGTATTGGATAAACTTGTGTAATCCTGTCTATAAGTATGTACGGAGTACGGTACTCCTGGTATGCCAGTCTTTGTAGCATATAGAAGACAACAAAGCGTAAGTCATTAATTCGGTCGATAGAATAATTGCAATCTAATTTGATTACTTTTTTACCCTTTGTGGTCTCTCTATGTTTTACTTCTGTATACTTTAAACGCTTCACCGTTAGAGATGTTTTGATTACATCTATAGCGCTTTTTATCAGCTCATCACGTTTTCTCATAAGAGCCCAATCATCGTTATTGTTTGCGTCGTCTGTATTCCAAGTGATTGTTATCTTCATATTATTCAATTTTGTTACATTTATATATAACCGAAAACAATGAAAAATTAAGTACTTTAAACCGATAATTTGGTCAAAAAATAAGCGTCTGCTAAGTCATCGAGTTTTAGGTCTTTATACTTTTCCATTTTTGGGTCGCACTTGAGCCATAAATATATCATCTCTTCCTTGCCTGCGTTACCATTACCGCATGACTTCGATTTAAGCTCTTTCGGGCTTACTATATTGATATTATAAGACTTGAAATGCTCATATACTGTCTTACGAATAAGATAGTTTAAACCTGCAAGGTCCACAAGTGCCGTACTCGTACCCATAGAGCCATAACTGATACCTTCCATAAAGACAATATCAGGTTTCTCTTTTTTCAATATCCATTTTATTTGCTCTATGATACCAACGAAATTCTGCAGCTTACAAACTTCACGAGTGTTATAGTTTGTATCGTCTTTAGTCTTCTCGTAAAACATGTATGTAATATCTTTTGGCGGGTTTTCCTCGATACTCTTCATGGCACGTTTTGTCAATGTACCTTCGTTTGTTATTATGTAATATTTAGTCTTACGGTCGTCTGTATTCACACATACACCTGTACTATTTATGCTTGGGTCAATACCTAACACCCTCATTACAATATTCTAAGTTTTTATTAATATAAAATAATAAAAATGTGCTATTATTTAACTATAAAAATAAGAAAAATATCGTGAAAAAGATGTTCGGCACTTTCATAGAAGGTATGATGAATCTTTACAAAAAGTGTAAAGACGCAGGTAAGAACAACCTTAGCTTCATCATCGTACTTGTGGCTTGTGTAGCTACAACATATTATCTACAATATAACTTCGAGGAACGTATGACGGAAAGACTCGGAAGTAAGATTATCGAAATCGACAATCAAAAGAAGGAAGACCACTTAGAAGGGTTCACTAAGTCTATGGACACATACTATCTAATTAAGTCAGTCATGCGTAAACACCGTGAGAGTACGAATGCTGATTATATATTGATGTTAGAGTACCACAATGGTGCAGAAAACATCGCAACAGGGTATCAATTCTGTAAGTTTGATATAACAATGGAGGCATGCGCAAATAATGTGCCTTACATACAAATTGACGAATACCGTGACGAGAGTATTTTTAAATACGATATATTCACATACGACAAGGTATCGAGCAATAGGTTGTCTATATTCTCGATGGAAGATATAGAAAACATAGACCCACACTTCTATTACCAGATAAAGAATGCCACAACAGCACCAATAAACTATGTAATCACAGCGCACCTATACTACAACAACTTTAAAGCCGGTGCCATGATTTTCCTATTCACTGATGATGATATACATAATATAAACCGTATATCGGTATCAAACTGTGTATCTGATATAGAACGTATACTGGTAAATTCTAACTCTAAATAAAACTGAAAAATATTTTATTATTTAAATATTATGAATGGACAAGGACTAAATATTGGCTCATTAGAGCGAATGAGACGCGAAATTGAAATAAAGGAATGTTATGCCAAACATGTAACTGACTTTATAGAAAAATATGATACCCATAATATCATCTTTCGCTACAACGGTAGACACTTAGAAGAGCTTGTTGAAGGCTACTTCGAAGTAGTGAAAGAATTCGACAATGTTTCCGAAGCACTTAAAGAACTTTCCCCACAGATGGGTATTCAAATCGTGGGACTCGAAAATGAAAACCGGCGCTATCGTTTAGGTTACTCCCGTAACACTATGAACGAATGTACGTTGTCGGATGCAAAGGTTGTCAACATCAAAACATTACAAGACATTGTCTAACATGTAATTGAAGATGAACAACAAGGGGACTGGATGTCCCCTTTTTTTATTTTCTATGGTTTTTTAGCCCCTCAAACTTGTAGCCACACGACCGTCTCGTACGCTATTGTAATCAAACCAGCGAATCAAAACTAATACATCGGCAACACCTGCAGGCGTTAGATGTAATATATCTATTCCAAAGTGACGTTTGAATGCCCGAGTAAACGGTCCATTCATTTTCATGTCAATATCAATAGTAAGTTTGATACGTTCTATGTCTTTTTTATTGGGGTTTGGGTCAGTCAACACACGACGGTAATGCGAGTAGTCGTAATGAAAGAACCTGTTTTCTTGTGCAATCTTACGTTTTTCGTTCCATTTTACAAGACTTTTGACAGTCTCAATGTTTATGTCGTACATACATGCTATCGTCCAATAAACGTTGTATAATGATTCGTAATAGTCATCTTGTATGTAAGGCATTGCCCATTGTTCATATAAGTATTCAGCGGCTTTCTTTTTAGTATCGAACTTTGCCAAAAAGCGACGTTGTGGAAACTGCCCACTGTAAATCGCCCAGCAATCATATTCACTGTCTTTATATTTATCCACTGAAAGATGATGTTCACGTAGGTATTCGTCACATAAACTTAAAAGGCTCACCTCTTCAATATTATCCAGCAATTCAAATATATTGTCATATACAGCTGGCATTTTATAAACTATCTTATCTTCCATTTTTATCTTCCATTTTTATTTTCTCTCCAGGTTCTTTAAATGAAAAAATTTTTTATTGTCCGGGCTTTCCTATCAATACCTCCAGCCTCTCGCTGACATTGTCTCTCAGGAAGCAATACAAACGCATGTCTCCACGTTCGTATGCAACGAGTTTTTCGTTGTGCAGTGTTTCATAGGCATTAAATTGGTTATCAGCTTTTGTGAGTCGTGAGCACTCCCAGTCTATCAGCATGGCGTCAATGTCAATGTGGTCCGGGCCTCTCCAATATTCTGGGTGATGGTCATGGTACTTACGATGTAGACGTTGTACGGTTGTGTACTTGAGAAAAATCTTCAAAAACGGTTTTCCCATGTCATGGAACAGATATTTCGGACGCCAAACACCAAGGTTCAGTGCGGTCATTTGGAACGCGCACCAATGAGCGAACCAATACTTGAATGTACTTTTTTGTGATTTATCGAACATAATATTATATTATTTATTTTTTAAAACCCTGCCAATTTTTTAAGTAAGATTTCATACGCCGTTACGAATCCGGGTGCTTCAAATCTTCCATCTGGGCTAATTATGGCGTTGTCAATGTCACAATCAGGTATAGATATTGTAAAGCCACTTAGCTGTTGCTCCTTTATCTGAATTAATATATCGAGCAATGTTAGCTCGTTGTTTATTTTACATACGGTTTTTCCGTTGTACTTAATAACCATGTCAGGTTCTACAAATTCGCGTATCTCTATCATTGTATTTAAATTTTTAAAGTTTGTTTTATGTTTTATGTATTATTTACTACGTTCTTTCAATATTTCCTCAACCGTGTAGTCTATCAAGGATTCGAAAACTTCGTCATTTGCCGAATTGTAGTCTTCTTCTCGTATGTATATCTCTTGTATTTTTTTGACAGCCTTGACGGCGTCATGGTTTTGACGCATGTTAAAGAACACACGCAAATTGTCGATGGCTTCTGCGTATTTATCGCACATTCCACCGTCCCCCGACATCACGTTACAGTTTCCGTTGTTGTAGTTTTCGTAGTAGATATTACTTGCGCATCTCAAGACCTCACCACAAACAGTATCGGCGTTACCACACATGGGAACTAACTCGTCGAACAACTGTTCGTATTCTTTTTGATATTTACCACCACCACCAAAATATATTACATTACTTTTCATTTTTGTTTTCTCCGATTTAAGTTTCACAATTCATTTTCCGTAGGCATTCACTCGCCGTACAATTATATATAAACAAAATATAAAAAAAAACTAAGCAGGAAAACAATAAAAATATATTATTTATTTATCTCTATAAACTGCTCAGTACCATTGATAATAACCCGAGCTTTATTATCGACAAAATCCCAAGCTCTATCCACCCATTCTGGCAACAATAATTTGCCATCTGAGTTGATATAGTTGTATTCTTTGTATTCTCGTTGAATACAACCCCATCCACAACTGAATTCAAAGGTGTTGGTAAGGTCCTGGAATTGCGGGAATAATATATTACCTTGTTTGTCGATGTAGTTTTTTATGCCACCGCCCAAACATACATTGGCAATGCCATTGACAAAATTGCCTATGTATACAAATTGATGGTGACCGAAAACCAATTGCCCGTCAGTGTCGATATGGTTGCCACAAGTTTCAATATACGGGTGTTTTGCACAAGGTTGTTCATACATAACAACACAATTACCTTCTCTAAACATACCAATATAGCTGAATGCTCTGTCTATTAAGTGCCCGTTGGGCTTAATTACAAAGTAATAATTATCTAATTTCCCGCATTGAAAATTTTCCCCGATTTCCGTTACACTCTCAAATGCGGTTAAGCCGTATTCTTTATAATCTTTTTTTATGTGATAGAGTGTAAACTCTCTATTATATTGTGCTTGGTCAGCAGGGTATAAATGATTATAATATATTCCTTCGGTATATTTCATAGTTCTTATTTTTATATTGTCTTTTTATACACAATTATACCTTTTACATCTGCCGAAATTTCAACAGAACCTGTCTGGTTTCCGTTTTTAAATTCAACAACATAAGTATTTTTAATGCAATCGTTAGATACTTGTTTAAATGATTCATGTATTTCACAAACATTATTATGGCCAATTTCAAAGACAATATCAGCCTCTGGTATTATTATCTTTATAATCTCTTCTTTCATAATCAATATATATTCAATCCAGTAGCGTCTATTGCTAATCCTTTTTCTATAAGAAAATTGAAATCTAAATGGTTTTTATAGAACCAATTCAATATATTTTGTAAATCACTAAACTCTATCTCTTGTTTAATGCTAAAATAACCTTGAGTCGTAAGTTCAAAACCATATAAGTTGTTATAATTACAAACCTTGGTGAATTCTTCGTATTGTTCCTCTGTTATTGAAGACAACGGAAACAGATACGGCTTTGTTACCGCTACCGAAGCACTCATCGCTTGCTGTAAACTCATAGGGCTGAGTTCTTCGACACAACCGTTGATGTTTTGTACCTTAACACCATAAGGCATCCTATAGCATAGCTCACTTATAAGTTGTACGTATTCTTCTTTCTCTATCAGTGAGTTTGTTAGGTGTTTTTGAGTTACAAGTATATTCATATTATAGTATCTATTTTAAATCTGTTACAGTTATATATAAACAAAACAATAGAAAAACTAAGCAACAAACATAGATTTTTTCGAGTCAACATGCCGAAATAAAAAAATCAAGCAACATACCATATCGTAAAACGCGATTTAATGTACTTTTTGCTTGATTTAAGGAGTTTTTACTATAGCTGTAGTATAAAACATTAGCCACTGTAAAAATAATGTCTTAAAATTGATATTTTATTGTTTTTTGTTTTTGTCTGGTTTCTTGTTCTTTTGTTGACCGTAGACATAATTAGACCGGTATTGGTCCCAGTACTTCAGAATAGCTTCGCGAGTCTGCTTCTTGAACCAACCCTCTGTGAAAACTGCCACCTGCCAGTATTGTGGAGGGATATGTTTAATATCCTTACATAGCTTAAGGTCATACTCTCGTATACCGAAGTCGAGCTTGGCAACCTGAAGCTGCTTGATAAGCGTCTGGAAGTCGAAATCGGCAACCTTCTTACGGGCACCATCGAAACATTTTTCATATATAGGTCTGTATATCTCGAAAATCTTATTCATCACCTGAAAACGTATCTTCGGCGGATAGTAGTGTATATTGAAACCCACAATATGTTTACCTTTACCTTTCGGAGTATAGACCCCGAAAAAGATAGTACACGGGCTCGCATCGTAATACTCAAGCTCTTCCTTGTGTATAGGCTCGAAGTATTTAAACAATATCAACTCACCCGGTAAGACAGTGCTTGATGTTTTCGATAAGTCTTCGTCAAGTACCTTACGGGCAATTTCATCGTTTCCAGAACGACCGTACAAAGGGCTTTTCTTGATACTTTTAATAAGAGAAAAGTCCTTGACAGCTTTTTTGTCCACTAACCGCTCACGGGTTTTGCGGGTATTGTCGTCATTACGCTTCTTTTTAAGGGCGTTCTTCTTTTTGTCTATTTTGTCTTTTATTCTATCCTTGATTCCCATATCTAAATAATAACTTATTTGAGGTACCCATTTTCAGAGTACCCCGTTTATTTTTTAAAACATCGATAGTTGTATACTTCCATCGCTATTCAATATCGGCATACCAATCGCACTCAATATTCTGTTGAACGGGTCAAGTACATACTTGTCATACATTCTCAGTCTGTCTATCGGTGCATATTCGTCTGCCCACTTAGGATATTTCATGCTCTCGAATGCAAAATATGTATCGCCGGTTTTCTCACTCGAACCTTTCACAGTGTAGCACTTTACCTTGCCTCCATATAACGGCTCACTACCGAAACGATGTACATTATTCAACCAGTTATATAACGCGAGCGCCTTTGAGTTATAACTTGCCTTTGAAGCGAATTTAATACCGGACGGGTCACGGTCATTAAGCACATGAGCATTGTACTTGTTAACCTTAGTATTTATGCAGATATTCTCTAACGGTGCGTTCTCAAATTCTTTGATAAACTTCAAATTTAAGATGTTCAACTCCTGCGATAGATACCTACCATTGTACTCTAACAAGAACTTTAAAAATTCTTTATTTATTTTGCGTGCCAATGTCGGGTAGCTTGCCTTGATAACCTCCAAACCCTTTACCTTTATCGGTAAGTCGCCCTCATCGAAAAACTTTCCGTCCTTCCACAATAGCATCTGCCCATAACGCTTCTTAACGTTCAACCATACTCCTGCCTTAGCGACTGTCTCGAGTTCGAACTTATGAAAACTATCACCGTTACGAGCTGCATACAGTTTCTTTATATATTCGCAATTGTGGTTATCCAGATATTTCAAGTTGATACCCAAAATAATATCCAGTTTTTGTCGGGTGGTCATCTTGTCGTAACCTTTACAGCACTTCAAAAGATTTGAGTATGAAGAATATAGAGAATTATGCACTAAAATGTCGTTTGCAACGAATGTATGAGTATCATCAATCATTTCAATGTCATATACATATTCGTCTTCAAACTCACCAACACATTCAATAACTTCAATATCATCAAAAATAAATTCCATGTTATGTTTTCTATTATGTTATAATTTTGCAATGTATTCCTTTATTTGTTGTTCGTTGCCTTTGGCTATAAGTTCTATAATCTTTGATATAGAATTTATATATGATAATATCGCGAAATCAAATCCGTTTTTTATTCCTTCCATATCAAATTTGACTACAACTGTTTTGTACACAACATCATATTTATTAAATTCCATATCTCGCAACCAAGATTCTTCTATTGCTTTCTTTTTGGTTTCATACAAACTATTACCCTTAATTTCCAATCTTGCAAGTCTTAACATCTGGGCTCGTAGTTCTTGCTTCCAATGATTGACATTATCTTTTGAAAAATTTGTATCTGTTTGCGCGTATACAATCAAACAAAAATTTTCAATAATTTGGTCCGAAATATCAGACACAAAAAACTCTTTATATTGTTTTCTTGGATAAGCCATCTCGAAAATTTGAGATGGCTTATTTGATATATAATAATTAAAATATTCTTTCAAGTCTTTCATAACTATTTTACAACCAATATTTTATCAGTTTTTAAAATTTCGTACGGCTTAACTTCCAGTTTTTTACCATCACGGAAAACAATCATACTATGGTCATTGGTAACAAAAATTTCCTTTCCACTTTTCGTCTTTAACCGCCATTTAGGTTTAGACACTTTATGTCTCATTATATATTTCGCATTCTGAAACTCTAACGCACCTTTATCGTTGTAGTTTAAAATCTTATCATTGACACTTACAAGTTCATGTCCTTTATGTGTTACTTTTTTGTTGTTGTTTTCGTTTTCTAAAAATAACTGTTCAATAGTTTTATTACCATTACTTGTTTGTATAATCGAATTACCAGCTACAGAATCTGTATTGTGTATCAAAATACCGTTACCAAAGAAGTTGTGCTCATTTTCATTTAACGTATCTACTTCAATGTCATAAACGTACTCATTGTTATAATTACCTATACACTCAACTTTTTCAATTTGCTCAAATTTTCCGTTCTCATTAATAACTACATCACCTATTTTTATTTGTTGAGGAACAACTGTCACCATCGATTCACCGTCCCAGATTATACATGAGTGGTCACCTGTTACTTCCACAAATTTGTTAGTATTTGTAGTTAACCGCCATTTTGGTTTATTTGTCTTATGTCGAATAACCCACTTGATTTTATTATATACGGTTTTATTACCATCAAAGTTCAATACGGCTTCTTCCAATACACCAAATTCTTTTCCTCTATCGCTGTAAACAAAATTACTCTTATTAAAAAGCTCTTCTATTGTGTATTGTCCAGTTTTACAATTAATTATTGTATCACCAGAGCAACTATCTCCGTAGACCAGTGTAATCATGTTTTCACCGTTCTGTAGGTACTCCTTAACCTTCTGTTCGTCGACCTCAATACCTAACTGCTTGTGTAAGTCTTTCATGTTTAGCCATTCCTTATCGAAATGCTCTGGTATATAACTTTCCATTTTATGTATCAGCCAGCGGCTCTCACCGGTTATGTCATTAGCCATATCCATATTATAGAAGTAGAAGCTAACATGTGAGGACCCTCCATAGATAGAGTTCATAAGTGTCTTAACAGACTGCTCCAGGCCGGTTTGATACGTAATATCATCTGTCAATATATCTGCAAGCGCTTTGACGTCTATATTCACGAGGTCAGCAGTGCTTTGTATGTCATAGCCGACACTGCATAAGTACTTAACAACAGATTGAGAATATTTGGCTGGCTCAACTTCAATATTATTCAACATGTGGTCTATGTCACGTTTGATAGTAGCGTCAAGTTCTTTAGACAGGTACTTGTTAACGTCGCGTTCTTGTTTCAACTCGGTTTCGATAATCTTAAGCGTATATGGCTTATCATTCTTATACACGTTACCGTTGACACTAACGAAATATAACTTATTTTTCTTGTACTTTTCGCCTTCTTCTTCCGAAATTTCCCTACCTATCTTCCCGATATAATTATCAAACGATATATTACAGGTTATCATCGTTGACGGGTATAGTGAAGCAAAGTCGTTACAACACATCCATTCCCATTTACCGGGCTTGGGTTCCTTGACATACGCACCCATCAACTCACCGCGTTCTATATCAGATTTTTCTTCATAGACAATCTTAATATTGTTTTTATAGAAGTGCTTAAACACGAGTGCTTCTGTGAGTGCTATTTTTGAAAAACACTTGCCGATACTTTCGCGGCATACAAGACTCTGAAGATAGAATTGGTTCATTGTCTTGAAACGCTTGTCAATAAGCTGCACCAATATACTATCTATCGCATTGTAGAACACATATTTTTGATAGTCTTCATTATATAAGTCCTGCAATGAACCACTATACTCAATTTTATGCGCCCCGAGTGTCTGACCTGCGACATAATCAAGATTCATCGACTCCTTCATACTCATTACAGACATATCAAAACTGTCTATAACGTCCATCATGTCTATAACCAATGTATGGTTAGGGTGTGGTATATTTATTGACTGACCGTTTTTGTTGGTGTACTTCTTTACTGTTGTTGTCTTGTTTACACTGGCCATGTTAACACCAAGATTCGGATAGAAGTTCTTAACACGGTTTGCAAAATAACACCAGTCATATCCTATCGAGTTCCATCCTGCGATTATAGGCACCTTTGCAGCAAACTTTTCAAAGAAGTATCGTAGCATGTCATCTTCAGTCTTGAAACGAATATATTTGAATACCGGCTGGTGACTCAGTTTCAATGTATTATAGAACTGAACACTTTTCAAGTAATCTTCAAACATAGTTTGTATGCCTTGTATTTCGTCGGCGCTTAGCTCGCGGGTTCCTAAAACAACACAATCCAAGTCCGGGTTCACCATTGATATGGTCAATATAGGCATATCTGCAACGGTAGGGTCAGTAAATTCGTATTTTGACTTTATCTCGGTTTCAATATCGAATGTATATAACTTAGGAAATGTTCTACCATCAAGTTTGGCCTGTATGTCCGGTGATAGACTGTATATAAATTCTTTTATGTCGAATTTATTAGGGTTACCTGTGAATTTTTTGCTTGCCTTACAACCGTTCCAAGTAGTATATTCACCGTCAGGGTCATATTTATATGAAACAAACTTGTTTATGTTGTTAAAAGAAAGCAATTTTTTGTTACCAGTTTCGTCTATATAGGAAATGCACATTTCCTTTTTTTCTCGTGAAAAATTGTAATCTAATATCATGTTTTATTTATTATTTATATATGATGAAAACCGTAATTAATATCAAAAATTCGAAGGAAATTTTTAAGTTTCCGGTCATAATAAAAGAAGAAAATTTCCGCACTCAAGATAGCTACCAATATGGTGTCTCGGGTGATGATGTATATATATTTCGTGACTTCACAACAAAACGCATTGTAAATGCTATATCAAACGAATATATAATATCCAATGACGCCCCTCAGAGCAAAGTCTGGAAAGCGACTATTGTATTTCCAGAACACCGTGACTACAACATCGGTGAGTACTTTGTGGATATGTACATAAACATCGGCTGCTCGAAAATACATGTATTATCTACTGTAATAAATACAGGTGACTTGCTGGCTCTGGAGAAGACCATGAACATAGACGGTATAAGATACTACGAGGGTTTCGATGTTGATATGCCCAGTGTTTTCGATGTAGTATATGATGACAGCTGGAACGAGGTCCGAAAGCTGTGCGGTGAAGCACCAGGAACAAATAATGTAGAAAGCTTATTGGTCTGTGAGGTCACTCCAATCGCTAATAATATGGTATTCCCAGATTACTTGGGAGGGTACTCTACAATGAGCGTTTGCGCAATGAATGACCTGCGTTTTTCTATCGGGTTTGATGAAAATTATAATATATATCAAAAATTGTCCTTTAACGATGTATATGAAGGTGATTTTCAATTATATATGCAGGAAACTTACGGCATCGAAAATATATATGACAATTATGTCATAAAATACGAGTTAGTTTTGAAGGATAACGATAACATTTACAGGTTTTTAGAACACGAAATAACAGGAAATAACGATATATATATAACAATACATAAACAGGCTATCGAATTAGGCTGGAAAGATTGGTTATTTGGATTAAATTTTTTAGGTACTTTCAATATTTTTAATAATGCCGAGGAATGTATTCTAACGATATATAGTAACGAGCTTCCATTGACTATGGAGACTATGGCCTACTTAGTGTCTTCAACAGAAAAAATAGATTTAGATAAAATAGATATGAACATATATAATTTAGATGTCGTAAACAAGATAGAGAAACGCGTGGTAAATGTTACCAATAACGATGATAAATCTAATATCATCAATAACGTGTTTATTATATCGAATAAGATTGACGACCTTATAATATATCCCCAGGTAACACAGAATGTATTATTACCATTAAACGGTTATAAGAATAAAGTAAAGACATTATACCTGCAGGTAGAAGGTGTAACATTTAGTGAAATCGGTCGTAATCAACAAGGGGTAATATTTAAGGTAACCGGTAATCTACTTCCGAATGAAACGACAAACGGTGTGTACTATATTTTAAATGAACAAAAAGAACTGGTAACAACCGGTAATTATACATATAAATAAAAATGGACTTTTCAAGAACAACAAGCGATATAGTATTAGAAGACAAAAGCGGTGAGCTTGTCATACAACAAATCGATATATTCCTTGATACCGATAAAGGCGAGGTACTTGGCGATTTGGACTACGGTTCGGACTATGATAAGTTTTTATATGAGCTTAACGTCGGCAACGAGTACGTCAGAGACTATGTTATGAACAGCTTACAAAAAAATATCGACTTCTTTGATTGGGAATTGGAAGTGGAGGTACAATTCATGATGGGTGAAAAGAATGATATTATCTTGATAGGTATAGAGATTTCAAAAAATAACGAGGCATACTCTAAGGTATATCGCATCGATAGGTCTGTACATGACCCTGATAAAACAATATAATATATAAAAATGAAGATATTTGATTTAATTTCAACAAAGTACGATAGTTTTCAGAGTGCTGTAAGTAGCTATCTTTCTAAAACACTTACAAGCTACTCGACAAAAAATAGTAACATCTTCACACAACTTATAAATGTGTTGGGTGGAGTAACACAAAATATATTCTCTTATATAGAGGATTCATTGACCGAACAGAATAAGTATACCGCAACCCGTAAGCGTTCTATATATAATCTTGCGAGCATAAGCGGTTATAATCCTTCCACAGGTACCACGACGACAATGGTGGTAAAGGTTACTCCGAAACCTAATAACCTCCAAAGTACTAAAGTTATAATACCTAACCATACGAAGCTCTCGTGTGAGGACAACGGTATGGTGTATAATATAGTCCTACCACAGGAAAGTATTATAATGGACTTGAACACCGGTAGCAGTAAATACTTCACTGTCGTAGAGGGCGAGTTCGAGACACAAAGCTTTATTTGTCGTGGCGGTCAGCTATATACTCAAAACGTAACATTCAACAACGACTGCGACATAAACTTTTTGAAGGTATATGTAAATAACGAGCTATATGAGTATGCAGACAGCTTATATGACATGAGACCAGACGCAAAACAATATACTGTCAAGACCAGTCTTAAGAAAGGTATAGACATAACCTTTGGAAACACCCAATACGGGCATGCTCTAAACCTCAACGATGTTATCAAGGTAGAATACTTGCTTCATAACGGTGAGGGCGGTAATCTTACAGGAGAAAACGTTGAGTTAAAATTCATCGAAACACTTAATGATACCACCGGTGAGTATGTAGACACTGAAAATATATTTGTTATCACTGTAGAAAATCAAGATATGGTCCACAGTGGTACATACAGCGAGTCATTGGAACAGGTGCGTGAGATGATAGGTCTAAATAGTAGAAGCTTAGTTTTAGCAGACGCTAAAAACTATAAGCATTTCCTATCCAGATTTTCGTTCTGCGGTTACAACCGCACATGGTCTGAGCCAGGTTCTCTGGTTGTGACATCACTCATTATTAAAAATCTGAAACGACAAAACAAAGACTATTTTGACCTTACTGAAAGCGACTTTTTCTTGTCCGAAAGTCAAAAGCATAGTATCATCAATCATTTAAACAACACCGGTCAACAGTTAGCAGGTACAGTGCTTAACATTGTCGACCCGGTATTGAAAAAATATTGCATGTATGTATATGTCAAACTTAAAGATGGAAATTACAATACAGATGAAATATCGACGAAGATAAAAACACATATCGGTAACTTCTTTTTGGACATAGAGAACGACTATTTTATACCTAAATCAGATATAATACACATGCTTAAGACAAACATCGAGGAAATCGATGGTGTTAGTATATATATCTTGAGTGAGGCAAACGAGACAGCACTTATCAAGAATGAGTACACTAACGAAGTGTTTACATATAATATCAGCACCGGTCGTTATGATATTAAAACAGAAAAGATATACTTATATGATGGTGAAAACCCTCATATCGGTTTGGACGCGCATGGTAATATTTTACTAAATAATCCAAATACATTTCCGGTATTGATGGGTGGCTGGCAATATATAAGCAATGCAGAACATAAACAAACAACAACAGTTGTTGACCCGGTAACAATAATATTTGAATAAATATTTGAATAACTACTATGGAATTTATAAACCTACAAAACGGACTAACATATAACGGCTCTAAGCCTTTCATACACTATTTTGAAGGTGGAAAAAGTATAAACCTTAACCATGAAATGAAGTTGTGTTTTCTACATAACTCTCAAAAGGTTAGGGTCAGTCTTGATAGTGAAGTATTTTCTATACTTGACATCTCTAAGGCACACCTCCTTCATAATACTACTATAATGTCTCAAAAGACATTTATAGACCTTAAAAAATTGAAGGTCAAAGAATTAGAGAGCACCGGTTACGAATACAACGGACACTATATCCATATTGTATACATATTGGCACACAGCACTATATGTGGAGATATTGTTGATGTAATGAAGATAGGTCACGATGAGATACTTATCGGTGGTGACTTCTACGGTGAGGACGAACGCCTAAAGAATTCATTGGAAAACTTTGAGAATGTAGTGCCGCAGTCTATCCAGAGAGCCATATATGAATGTAACGTGCATGAAGAGTCGAACGATAATATATTATTAAACAGAAAATATAAAGAGTTGCTTCAAAACTACTGGAATATCTGCATGTCCAAAGGTTCGTACAACAGTTTAGTTGATTCATTGGCATGGTTCGAGTGGAGTGACTTGGTAAGACTTGAAGAGTACTGGAGACGACAAGACCCGCAAGGCGAGGTATTAATGCAGTTTGATGTTGAGAAAATGCTTAACAGCGAGCTAAGACAAATGCTTGGTGAAATAAGCAAGACGACATTTTACGGTTTGTATTGTTGTCTGTACAAGGCAATGCCCGACATGTTTGATGAAGAGGACAACCCACTGTTGGAAAATATCCTAATGAGGTGGTCAGTGGAAGACATAAGTCTGAAGATGATACTACTTGGTAACTTCTACCAGACATATTTTATGCCTATACATCTGGACTTGTTGCATGCCTCGATAGAGCACTGGGTGTTTACCGTAAACCAGAAGATAATGAACTATAATAGTATTGAGTTCAATAACACATATAATAATGTCAAGACATTTGTTTGTGACTTTGAGGAAACTATCCGAATGAAGCCGACATACCTATATTTTTATGACGATACATTGTTTAAAGAAGCTGTAACACCAGTGGGAGACACCACGTTGCCTGTCAATCTTGGCTGCAGCACAGTAAAAAGACAGATGACATCTGACACCACACCTGCAAGATATTTCAACGGTATATGTGCAGTAAATAAATTCGTCTGTCATATCCCGCAGGTCAATATTAAGCACTCCAAAATAATATGTCGAAATATAGACGGTACTACGATATACTCGTACGATGATATGGTATATGGTACCGCCAGCACATTCTCTTTTGAGGTTATGTTCGACAGCCCCGGTCAGTGGAATATAGTATTACATTTCGAGACTATCGACAGCGACACATACTCAAAGGAAATAAACGTATATGTTGATGAGACGATTTACAACACCATAGACCTATATAAATTGGTATATAGTGTAAGCGGTAACATGAGCGATAAAACCATCAACACACTTGAAGACCTTGTTATGAATCTTACTGACGACCATAGCAAGTATGAGCTGAAAAATACATATTATATACATAAGGACCGTGCAAAGCTTAATCATGTTGTTATATATGAAATTCCGAAAAACACAGATATGACATTGACTTACGGGGATAGTAGTATCACGATAAACCGGACTACAACTTCTTTGGTCAACCGCCTTATGGCTCATATACCTCAATACATGTGGTTTTTGTTGGAAGGTGGCGACATGCGTATCGCAGGCATCGCGCGCAAGCCGAACACTGATACTGCGTCGGAGGTATCAATCAAATATCATGATAAGTTAGAACACCGATATGTCAGCGAGCACCGTTTTGTGTTAGGATTCTACAAGCTTGAGCCGTTCACAGGATATAAGGTAACTGCTGACGACATCATCGTTGCTATACCACGATTCAAATATTCATTACCGGTTGACGAGTGTTATTGGAATTTCCGTAACGACAGCACCCAAGAAGATAATGAATCATTCTATTATAAGGAACGGTATAATAGTGAGACAAGTCCCGCAGAGTATAACGGTGACTTCGGACATATTGTCGATACAGATACCGGTACTGCTGGAAATATGTTATTATATAAGAAACCAAAAGACTTAACCAAAGGATTCTACAGTATATTTTTGAAGTACAGATATGCCGAAGATGTACAAGAGTCACATTTAAAAAGCGCTTTTTATATATGATATTATTATGTAACATACTAACCAAGACAAAAAACCATGACGTCTATGATGAGGTGGCAATTAATAAGTTTCCTATAATTATCATAGACGACTGTGAAGACATCACAAAGTACTGTGATGATTTTGGTAATAACGAGTTTATGCTTGAAATGGTAAAAAAACATGTTAAGAATGAAACAACGTTCGATAATGCCAAAATATACCTCCGTTTCTTTGACGAAACAAACGAGGTAATTGAAGATAAGATAATCGTTGTAAATGAAAAAATAACCAAAGAACAATGGAAGAACTAACTCTAATTCCGCTTATATTGGAGTATGTTGATGTTATGTATGTTTTTATGTGCAATATTATTACGTATATGGTAATAACTACTATACAATCATTATGCACTAACGACAAGATAAAAAAAGGTTGGAAACGCGTTATAAGCGCTGGTGTAGGTATCGCGCTTGGTCTTATCATGGTCTTCGCTTTTGGTCACAAAGGCGAGACAGTGTTTTATTCGTTTTTTATTCAGTTCTTGACATGGGACTACGTTATCAAGGAACTTAAAAGTAAACTGAAAAAACGTAAAAACACTGACGAAGACGACTACGACATCGAAGTTGAAAACGATTAGAAAAAAAAGACCCCGAAATTGCGTTCGAGGGTCTTTTTTTTCTTGATTAGTTTCAGTTGCATGTGTACAGGGACTACCTTTTATTGTTTGTTGGTGTTATTTTGCGAGTGTAAAACAGTATGTTACAAAGTATGTATATCCCGCAGAATTGAAAGTATGATACCTCTGGTATTGTTGGAAAAACCGCTACAAGACAAGCGTTCCATAACCACATGCCAGCCCATGCACATAACGCAAATGCTGCCAATGTACCGAGTAGATTTCCTAATAGTGCAGCAACAGTGTTGCTAAATTCCTGTATGTTATCTTGTTCATTCATATTATTTTGTGTTTTTATGTTTATATATTCGTTTATTTCATCCTTTATTTGTTATTAGCGTGTTTAGTTATTAGCATGTCCACAACTGCAATCTGGGTCGTGAACCGCCGCAACACCGTACACACTTACGAATATCATGTAATCATGACCGTTGGCTCTTCTACGTTGATAAGTCAATGGAGTTTCTTTGATGAAGTCTCTATCGATGTTCACATCAAGTATTCCTTCATTACTTTCATAGTTTCCATCAACACCGACGCCTTGAACTTCAACAGATTCTTCAATCGCTTCAACGCTCTCAACACTACATACCGGGTCGTCCGCAAGTTCTCGTTGGATATACTCGCAACAAGGTTTGATACAGCTTTGTAACATCATTACACTTAAACCGGCTACACATAACATGATTTTTTTCATTTTTCTTTTCTCCTATTTTTTAAGTTCAACATTCATTTTCGTAGTAGGCTCTCAATCGCCTTACATTTATATATAAATAGAACCGCCAAAAAATTAAATGAAAAAACTTGTTTTTTCATCTATTCTATTAAATGAAACAACAAAAAAATGTTGTTTCATCGATTATAGTAAGAGAAAAAATGAAATTTTTTCTCCAAGTTCCTTAAATAGAAAATGTATATTTTTTCTATTTTAATAAGTCATCAATTTTTGCAGTTTTCCAGACGCGAGCGTTTACATAAAACTTACCGGTTTTTTCGTCAGCAGTCAACTCATAACGTAATTCGTGGTCTTCGTATGTCTTAAAGAATACCATCGATTTTACCCAGCCGTTGACATGGTTTTGTACAATATTCAAATTCGGATATTTTGCTGCAAACTGCCTATAAGCCTCTTGATTAGTTTCTAAGGCCTTTGTGTATACGTCCATTATGCTGTTGTGATAAGCAGTGCAGTATTCGACCCAGCTCTCGATTTTTTTCTTTGTTGCCTTACCGATATTGTTTGGTCGCGACATTTTTGTTATAGCGTATGTACGGTAGTCATACAATATGCGGGCCATGTCATGTGATACAATAGGCACTTGTAATGAATATTTGCCGTTGTGCTCCCTGTTGAGACTATACTCGATACCGTTTACTATTATACACGGGTCCACGCAAACCAGCTTATATGTCAAATTTTCATATTGAACGAAATTGTACTTGAGCTCAACTTTTGAAAAACCGTCGATGTTGAACGATTCAAGTTCTTTTGTCAAGTCATCGATTCTGGCCTGTTCGTACGAGCGTATTTGGACATTATTTTGTTCTATAAAGTTGATAGCTTCTATACCTTTTAAAATTATTCTGTTTATCATACTGTTAAGTTTTTATGTGTTAAAAAAATTGTGATATTTATCTTGTTTATTTACTTTATTTGGTTTTGTTTTTTAGCGTCTTCCTTTTCCCATAGCTTGTCATAGTTAGAACCGTACAAGAACGGTATTATACCCATGTAATATATACCGTCACCGCTACAAGCTGCATGGCATACCATGATTGTTCCTACTATAAACGCTGCGAATTTTATCATTACTGTTTTCATAGTTTCTCTGTTTTTGTTTTGTCTGTTCTACATTCGTTTTACATTTATATATAAACAGAACACATAAAAAATTAAATAAAAAAGAGAGAAAATGAAAAAAAAATCATTTTCTCCCAGGTTATTTAAATGGAAAATGAATTTTTTTTTCATTTTTCCATCGATTATATTAAGTGGGAACATGAAAAAATAAATCATGTTCCCACAAAGTTTTTTATTTCAACTTCTTTATTTTAATATTTATATTATGGTAAAGGTCCAAACAAGCCATTTTTAAATTCTTCAGAGTCGTATTTTATACTTCTCACATCCAAACCTAAACTTGGAAACTGGTCTACTAAAATATACTCTATAAAAGACTTTATAAAACCATCAGTAACAAGTAAACGCGATAATAATATATTACCAGTACCATTTATTTTTGTAATTTTGTTGGTTTTTACGTCAAAAACAAAACTTATTGTACCATGTTTATAATTTTTGTTGTTAAATGGTTTATAATCCATTGCTTCGAAGCTGTATAGCATTTCAATTGTTTTAACATCTTCAACGTTGGCTAAAATAGTATCAACTGGTTTGTCAAAAACATTATCATCTTTTGCATTGTAAACTTCATCGTTTATACTTATTTTTTGTGGATAAACTTGACGAAGTCTAACTGCTAATGAGGGGTGTTTCTCTTCATATATTTGGGTATCTATAACACCAAAATTCTTAACAAATCTTCTTTCAAAAGACTCACATATAAATTCTTGTATATTTTTCATATTGTTTTATATTAGATATTTTTTTTCTGCATATAAATAATAACCATGAAACAAATAAATATTAAGTCTATAGCCGTGAAATTGTCTTTTCAGTTATTATTTGAAACTTCATACCTTTACTTTCACATAGTGTCTTGGCAGCTTTCCACTTAGACATGTTTTTGATATATGTCTTCCACGCGTAACTGTCCTTTGGGATGCTGGTATTTGGCGCTACACATTGGTTATATGGTTTGACTTCAAATATATGATAAACTCCATTGATAAGCGCTATATAGTCCGGATAGTATGTATGTGTCTTATTGTCGTATGCGTCGACATATTCTATAGGGGTACATTCACTACCCCATGCCTCAACGTTTTTATTACTTTCAAGATACTCTATAAAACGCTTCTCGTAAGAACTACGATATATTATCGGTTTGTTCTTTTGCGACGGGAAAAGCTTCTTACAGCTTGCTGGGTTTATATAACCCTGTTTGTATCTGCTATTCTTACGAGGCGCTAATTTTTTAATGTCGTGCATTTGATGTTTTCGAATTTTTCTTGTAAGTAGTCTGGTATCATGCTGCTGATAATACTATCCATGTCGATGACATCCGAGAAGCTTTCGTTTATGTTACTATCTGCATTATATATTATGACATCGACATTGTCGCACATTTCCTGATACTTCTCAACAACCTTCATATATCGCGGGTCCTGTCGGTGCTCTGTTGTGACATATATGCGCATGTAGTCATATGTATTTACATGCCTGTTGTCAAAAAACCCGTCGGTATTATCGAATAAGGTATGAAAACGTATTATATTTTTCAGTGGATGTAGCTTCAAATCATAACAAAATTGCTCGCAGTCCAAAGTATAAAACCCACGCTCAGAATTGGCGTCTGCAAATGTCGTTGCAAAGGTGCTACAAATATTGTGTGAGTTTCCATAACTGACAGGTGTATGTATATGACCGGATATTACTATTTTTCCATCAAAAAATGTATTATATAGGTCTGCATGTGTAAATACCACCTTAGGGTCATACTGTTTTAATAGGTCTGGTAAGTTATATTTATCACCGTCGAAAGAATAATATGGTACAAACATATACATAAAATCATTTATACCACGCATATCATATACCTTTGTTATTAAAGTTATATTCGGGTGTTGTAATAACAAGTCCAATGTATTGACTTCGAGGTATTCCTCATTAGGTGAATAGTAGTCATGATTGCCGCCAATAATAATAAACTCCTTAACGCTATCTGCAAGCTCATATAACATATTGCGAGCTTCTTTCAATACCATCGTATTAATAGAGCTACGACTGTCAAAGACATCGCCGCAGTGCACCAAAAGCACATCATCATCAGGGTGACTATACTTGTATTCATGGATATATTCCAATACCTCATTAAGCCCTTCCAATTGTTTGGAGAGCCATTTTTGGCTATTGTTCTTAATACCGAAGTGTGTATCGGTTATTATTACGGTGTGTGTCATTTTGTGTGTCTAATAATTTTACCCAGTTATTTGAAAAACTCAAGTCTTCCAATGGGAAGTCTTTTATCTCATGATTTTGCACCTTAATTTTCAAGTGCTTTTTAGCTGTGTTACAGACATTACAGGCCTTAGTTTTCATTGAAACGACTAAACATATTTTTATATATGTCTATAAATTCTTGAGTTTCATAGATATATATTGTTTCATTAGTTGAACCTATAACAAACTCATATCCTAATATCTGTCGGTCGTTGATACTACCGAATCCCATAAATTCAATTTTTAATTCTAATGGTATAGGTCTCGGACGTGCCTCAACACCGTTGATGATAATTCGTCGTTCATTTACTACACATTGTTTTGTGTATGTATTTTTATCTTCTGATACCTTCCAACCTTGGGATTCTAAGAAGTCCAGTATTTCATAAAAATAGGTTTCAGTTTCCATGTTGTTTACAGTTTGTTTATATAAAAATATAAAAAACCTGTGAAAATTTTAATGGATTCCACAGGTTTTATGTTTTATATCAAACTTTTTATCAATCTCTATCTTAAACTTTCTCGTATAAAACTACGTAATGACTTGATTTGCAAGGATTCTGATTGACCGTCTTCTCCTTCTTTATCTTTTTCCTTTGCTTTCTTTTCTTGGTATCGTTTTTTCATTTCACGAAATTCCTCCTTACTAATGCGGTATTTATCATTATATATGTGTCTAAATGTCTTATTAGGCTTACCAGTAACTTTATTTCGACCACGTTTAAATACGTTAGCTGGGTTTATGTCACCGTTTTCTAAATCCTTTTTATCTTGTTTTGATTTTTTCTCTTTTTCCTCGTCAGACATATTTTTAGAGTTTTTTATGTGTTCATCACGTTCATTCTTATCAGCACCTTCAAAGTCTTTTTTGTCGTCTTCGTCATCGTCTACATCGCTTTCAAAATCTTCGTCTGCATTGATAAACTCATCTAATTTTTCACCGCTAATATCATATTCCTTCTGTAAAGTCTCACGAGCATGAAGTTTTGCTTGTTTCATCGCCTTGCCAGTCTCAATCTTTTTGGCCCATTCTTTCATAGCTTTATCATCATCTTCATCATCTGGCTTAGGTGCGTCTAATAGCTCGTTTATTTTATCATCAGGTATCTCAGCAGTACGTAAATAAATAGCACGTTCTACGGTTTCTTTGTTTTTATCCTTTTCTAAGTCTTCTTTTTTGATTTCCTTGTATTCTGGGTTTCCATCATCATCAATCTCACCGGTAGGTATGCGGTACACCTTTTTCTCTTCATCATACAAGTCCTCTTCACCGAACAATTCCTTGTCTTTACCTTGTCTAATGTCCTCGAGTTTCTTTTGAAATTCTTTATCGTCCTTAAGTTCTTCGGTGTACTTCTCTACCTTATTTTCGTTATCTAATCGTCCCAGCGTGTTATGTACCTTTTTTATGCTCAATTTTGTGTTAGTAATAGCTTTTTCCCTATTCTTTACAGCTTTGTCTGCTTCCTTGACTTTGTTGGTTAAATCTTCAGAGTATTTATCGACGTCTATTTTAAAGTCACCGTCTGAGTCTTTAATAGTTTTATTATATTCTTTTATTTTGTTTGTTATGACGGATTTTGTTTCCTTGTTTTGTTCCTCAAGTTCTTGAATCTTTTTATTGCATTCATCGACTTTCTTTTTGTGGTCTTCTTTGGACTTTTGATAATCGTTGACCTGCCGGTCGTATTCCTTCAACTCACCCTTTACATCATCAACACTTAAGTCGTTTTTAGGCTCTAATTTTGTTATCTTGTCTCCTGCACCGCCTTTAACAGTAAATGTTTCGTCATCACCTTTTTCAATTTTAATATTACTATCACCGGTAAGTTTTACAAGTTTTTGACGTATCGCTTCACGTTCATCATCTGAAAGTTTGTCATCTTTAGCTTTTGTTGATAGGTCGTTTATCAGACCGCTTCCTAACGCTTTTAAATCATCTTTACTTAAGTTGTCAGTATCGTCCTTATCTAATATAGTTTGAACGAAGCCCGGCACCTCTGGTTTTTTAGGTGCTTCATCACGTTTTTTCTTAAGCTCTTCAATTTTACTTTCGTTATCTTTAATAACTTTGTGTTGTTCTTTTACGGTATCTTGTAAGCTATGTAGGTCGTCTTGATATATCTTTAAAGCTGCTGTTGTCGGAGTACAACGTTCTACATTGCTTTCTATAAATGCTTCAAAGTCTTTTTCATTGTCACCACCGAATTTTTTACTACTTAATTGTTTATATAAGTCATTGTTTTGAATTTTTTTCAAAAGCTCTGGGTTTTCTTTAGAGAACTTATCTACACATTTTGCCAGTCCATCGTTTCCAATAAATTTACCGTCTTTATCGTACATTGAAGCCTTAACCAAGGTGGTAATATCTGTCATAAGCTCTTTTTCGGCAGGAATAACACCCTTTACAATATTGTCAGCGTCTGTTAGTATTTGATTGACAAAGTCTTCTGTTAACGGACCACCTGTCATCATTTTCAACATACCCTCTTTAGTCTTTAGTTTGGCAATGGTCTGTTTAACAGCATTCAGCTCGCGTTTTCTTTCCGCTTGTTTACGTTCCTCTTCAACTTTCAATTTAAGCATATTTTGACGGTGAGCAAGTTCCTCATAAGCAGCCTCAAGTTTCTCTTCATGTTCTAACTCATTTTTTAGCTCTTGTTCTGTTTGTTGTTGTAATTCTTTAGCAAATGCTAATTGCTGTTTTTCACGGTCGCTTAATTTAATACCGTCATCTTTTTTGCCGTCAAGTACGGCCTTATCAAATACAGAACTTAATGAGAAACGAAACGCTTGTAACAAACCACCTGCACTGTTATCAGAGTTCTTTTTACGGAATAAATTAAGTACAGAAAGACCCTCTTGAACATTAGCTTCTGTTATTTGTATATATTGTGTTGAACTTATGTCAGAAAATTTTTTCATAAAACGGTCTAATTTTTATTATTTAAATAATAAGAGATATATATTATCAGTTTAAAAACATTATATAGAAAATATGGCGCAAAGACCTTTAGCTTCAAATAATAATATACAACCTATCGCTGCTGCAATGAACAATAATAAAACAAATCTTGCAGCAGTATCATCTGCGTTGACGGCTTTTGTTCAAGAACTTAAGACATTTAAAGGTACTTTCAAAGATGGTAGCAAGGATATTGATATTAAACAGTATAGTAGCGATTTTATGAACGCCTTAAAGGTGTACACTAATGTCATACAGACACTTGCAGATGTTGATATGAAAAAGATGAAAAATATCAACAATGCAAGTAATCTAACAAAGATAACAAACGTATTCAAAGGTATCATAAAGTCTTTAAAAGAAGGCTTTGCAGAGATGGTTACCGCATTAGGTACAGATGATTCTTATAATAAGTTGAAGGCTGTGTTAACACCGCAAAAAACAACTAAGGAACGAAAAAACGTTGATGAAAACGGTATAGGAGAGGTTAAGACTGAAACGAAGGAAAGCGGAAGCATAATGGATTGTGTGAATTTGATGTTAAACGTATGTAAACAGCTCAACGAAACTGGCAAAATTAATGTCAGAAAAACCGTAAGAACTTTCAAAAAACAAATACTTGGTACGTTTATTCAGATATTTGACGCATGTATAGATGCGTTTCGGTACTACAAACCAGACACTGTATCGGAAATATATAAGGCAGTCCGTTCCGTTGATAAAATTACAACTACTTTAGCTATTTTGTTACAACGTCTTGCAGAGCCGGCTGTTAAAATGGGTAGCCAACGGAGAATACTATTAAATGGTTTCAATTTGATTGTTGGTGACCCTAAAGGTGCAACTGGAGGTTGGGTAGGCAAGAAAAAGAAGAGAATTTTAGGCAACGGAAAACATCATTATCTGATGGGAGTACTGATGACAGTTTTCGAGGATATTGTACTTATCGATATGACATACGGAAAAGAAGCAACAAAGGCTATTCGTACAGTTGGTAATATTACTGAAATGATAGACAACCTTGCTAAGTCGTTCGCACTTATAGGCATGTTAGCAATACCAGTTTCAATTGGTATGTTTGTGTTAACGGGGACTAAAGGTAAAGGCGGCTTGTTACGTGTGTTGAGATGGACGATGGTTAGCCTTGCAAAGGCTAAAAAAGACGTAAACCAAGCGACAAAAAGTTTAGTGATGATGTCTACAGCGATATTTATGTTATCGGCAACCGCAGTTATGTTATCGCTATCAGGTTTGTTCGTGATACAAAATTGGGTTTCTATACTCATGACAACCATTTTTACTTCAGTACTTGTTTTACTTGTGCACTTTTTAGGTAGTAAACTATTCAAAAAAGAGATTCAGGCTGGTACAAAATCGTTATTACTACTTTCTGCAGCGATTATGTTGTTAACGATGACTGCAGTAGCTATTGTATATACTGGACAGTTTATTTGTGCTTCATGGGAATCAGTATTGCAGGTTGGATTGTTGATAGTTACACTTGGTTTTACAATGTGGTTGCTTTCATTAATGCAAAACACATTTGAGGACGCTGGTAAGAGTGTATTACTTATGGTTGCTGCTGTGGGACTCATAGGACTTACTGCTGTATTTTTAGTATGGGTTAGCACTTTGTTAGCACCTAACTTGATAAACTTATTGATTGTATTCGGAGTTATAGTTGTTATGGCTGGTGTTATTAGGTTGGTCGATAGGATAATAGAAGATGTTAAGGATATGACAAAAATATTGTTATTCTCTGCTGTAATTACAATACTATCGGTTGCTATGCTTATTTTGGGTATGACTGTGAATATGATAAATAGTAAGGGTGGTATAGCAACGTTCCTTGTAGTCACTATAGGTATGGTAGCAGTTGTTGCAGTATTTGCCGGACTTGTTAAGTTTTTAGGAAAACTACCGGTACCAGTACTTTTAGCAGGTGTTATAGCACTTACTGCGATATGCGGACTTATCATATTAATCAATGCTTCAATTGCAATGCTTGCCAATGCTGTTAAGACAATTACTGAGACAGCTAAAATGGTTAAGGACGAGGACTGGGGTAATAAATCAATAGCTTCATATATACTTAAACCGATGTTAGCTTTGATGGAGGCTTCAATGGTTGTCGCTGCAATGACACCGATTTTGTTACTCGCAACTCCGGCTTTTGCAAGTTTATTCCTTATATCAAGCTCTATAGGTCACATGGCAAAAGTTGTTCGTGACATCGCAACTTTAAACATGCCGGTAGAGTTTAATAAGGACGGTAAGGCTACCAAGTATGAAAAAATGAAACCTGAAGACTTCGCCCGCGCTGCAGAAAACGGTGCAGGTGTGGCTAAAATATTTATGGCGTTATTTGGGTGGAAAGCTACTACATTGAACATCCTTGGAACGAAGGTTACAATAGAACCTATAAAACTAACTGAAATGGCAAAAGTAAGCCGTTTCGCTCGTAAACGTATGAAACGTTTAAATAAAATCGTAGGTTTCATAGGTAACATGGCTAAAACAGTACAAGATATTGCAGCATTACGTATACCTGTATTCGATGAGAAAACCGGGGAACAAAAAGGGTATCAGCGAATGCAACCGCAAGATTTTGTAACAGCGTCTGAAAACGCTTGTACTATTGCAAAGACATTAGTTGGTATGTTTAGCGATGTGAAGTTTAGAGCTGTACTTTGGTCTATTGACGAAGATAGCGCCGAAACAATGGGTATAGTGTTGAACAGTGTTGGAAACCTTTCGAACGTACTTAACGTTGTTGCAACGTTGGCTTCTGGTAAAATACCGTTAAACACAGAGGAACGCGATGGTAAAATGATTGTAACACAAACAATTGAGGTGTCTGAGATTATGAAGCAGTCGTCAACAGTTTCTGATAATATCAAAGAACTTGTAATGTGTGTAGTACGAGGTGTTGTTGGTATTGATGAGGACATGTTAGATGACGCTGAGGATATGGTTAAAGACCTTAACAAAGTTGTTGAATCTGCTGTAAATAGCACTACAAGCATAATATCTTTATATAAGGAGAACCTTAAGGACTTAGATGTTGATGACTTGAACAAAAAATATGAAGGTACACATAAAACACTAAGCGGATTGGTTGGGTTCTTCGAGGGTAAGAAGTTTACAAACAGCAATGCAAGTGCCTTCACAAAACAAGTAACGTCGTTGACAAATGTATTAAAACAAGTCGATAAAACTGACTTGAATAAACTGAAATACGCATATTCATTAGTTTCGAAGTTGGCAGACTTTGCTAAATCGATACGCGGTGACTTCGATAAGTTAGCCGAATGTATCAGCGAGGACTTGATAGAGGCTATTGAAAAATTGAACGAGACATTTGAAGGTACATCTAAAAACTTCAATATGCCAGTAACATCAACTGCAGATTTCACACCGAATAAGTCAGGTACCGATTCGGAACCTAAGTCAGGCAGTTCTGACAATAAAAACATAAGAGCAATGCAAGCTCAAATAGAAGCACTTCAACGTGAGCTTGAATCTTATAAACAACAATCACAACCGCAACGCTTGAAGGTTGACCCATCTACAGGTGCAGTTGTTGTCAAGATGTTGAATTAGTTTGTTGAACTCTAAAAAATAATGTGTTTTTCAATATTTTAATATAAATGAAAAGATAATAAAAATATAATAAAAAATGAACGTAATTAAATTTGAAGATACTATAAGCGGTAATGAGTATTTCGACCAGACCTTTAAAGGTAAATATGCGTATGTAATCAACTGGGTATGGGTACACCCCATGACTGAAGACTTCAATGATTACGCATACCGTTCTATGTCGGTATTTTTACAAAACAATCCAGACCGCGCAGAAGAATGTGGGGTAATAAAATTAGAAGACATCGCTGATGGTCTGATTGACTGGCCGGAGACCGCTCGCATAAATAGTACTACACAGTACTTGTTGAGCAATAAGTACACTACTACTCCAGATATGGATATTGCGACAGTTAAGCGTTTCCGTACGATACTTGCGCAGTCATTATGGGACTTCAATCATTTACAGACATATTCTGTATTTGATGAAAAGACTTCTCGCATGGTCCATTACTATGCCCAGAATATGAACGACGAAGTAACAAAAGGTCTTTATGCTATGCTCGGTCTGTCATATGTTCCGTTGCCTGCGACCCAACCGGTGACTTCAAGCGCGTGCGGATGCGGTAGTATAATAGCGCAACCAATTACTGGTACAGGTACGTGTGATTCAGTAACTAACTATAAACTAATGATGACACATGTTATGGTAGAAGCATTCCGTAGTATTGAATTCTGGGTAGGCAAAGAGGAAATATGTAAAGATATTGTTGTATATTTGCGAAATATCATTACAACAAACTTACCGCTTACTACACAGACCGATACAATATCTTGCGGTACTATTAATGTAGACTATCAAAAACAAAATCAGCAAAAGCTACACGAAGCAATAACAGCCTTTGAGTATATAATCAATGGTGAAATTGCGGGTAATAAAAACTTCATATCCCAATCGTTGTTATCTTTTGCACTTATGTATGAAACACTGCAATGGTAAAACTATCAAATATGACGAAATATAAACAGTATATTGGTAGCACCTTGCTTAATCGTAAGGTGCGCTTTGCATGTGACTGCATAATTGGTTTGGATGTTGTCGGCACGGTCGTAAACTATGAGGTTGTCGGAAGTGAGATAGTATATTTATTGGCAACAGACAACGGAAAACTTGTACGTGTCGGTGAGAATACACCAGATTTAAGAATTTCAGTACTGTAATTATTATTTAGATATAAAAAAAAATATAAAACTATATGAAATCATTAAACGAATATATAAATGAGAGTTTAGTCAACGAGGTATCTACTAAGAATAATGTATTAAATATGATACAAGACGCAGAAGCTAACGGTATTGATATTTCCAAAGCAGAACCAAGTAAATATATGTTTAAACCTGAAAACTTGGAAGAATTGAAAGAACTTATAAAACGTTTAATTAAAGCCCGTGGTAAAAACGCAGATTTAAATGATATTGATGTAAGCAAAATTGACGATATGTCATATCTGTTTTGTAATTCAAATTTTAACGGGGATATCAGCGGCTGGAACGTTTCGAATGTTACAAATATGGAAAACATGTTTGAGTTTTCTAAATTCACTGGAGACATCTATAAATGGGATGTTTCGAATGTTACAAATATGTCCGGAATGTTTGTGTTTTCTAAATTCAACGGAGACATTTCAAAATGGGACGTTTCGAATGTTAAGATTATGAGTAATATGTTCCGTAATTCTAAATTCACTGGAGACATATCTAAATGGGATGTTTCGAATGTTGAAGACATGGACCGAATATTCTTTAACAATCCTTTGGAAGACAATCCTCCTGCTTGGTATAGAGGATAAAAATTAAATATAAGTATATTGAGGTGAACGGTTTTTAACTTGTTCGCCTCTTTTTTTATTATTTATGTATATAAGAATTATTTTAAATGAATTCCAATAATCATGAGCGATAAAAGTATATTAGAAAAAATAGAAAGCCTTAGTCCACGTCAGGACGCGCTTGACGGCATATATGGTGTCTGGACGGACTGCGTTGATATGGGTCTTATTGGAGAATCTGCACAGCCAAACATGGCTGCTAAGAATATACCCGGGTTTAAGGAAACGACAAAATACAGACCTAAGTACACCAAAGACGAAATAGACAAAAAGGCCAAAAAGAAAAAGCGTAAGATTAATCAGTTTTTTTCGAATCTTTCCAGATTTGGAATGAATTATGATGACGATGTTATAGAGAACATGAGAGCGCTTCCTGCCGATAAGTCGATGTTACCGAAGGAAGACCAGATAGAAAACCAGAGTCTATTTAATCAGTTACTATCTGCATGGAAGGTAAAAGATAATAAGGACAAGAACTTCTTTGAGAAGGACTATGCTCAAAAACGCGATACACTTCGTAAGCTGGCAACACAACCAGAGCTTGAAGATATACTTGATACAATGTGTAATGAGTGTATAGTATATGATTCCAATTATGTGTATTTTGCCGAGCCGTTTATTGATGATAATGACCTTGTCGACTTTACCAATGATACTGTGAAGAAGATAAAGGACAGTATAACACGTAACCACAAAAAGTTCTATAAAATGCTTGAGTGGAGAACCGCTGCCTGGGACGACTTCAAACGCTGGCTTGTTGAGGGTACATTGTCATGGGAAATTGTATATGACAGTCTTGAAAACCCTACTAACATCATCGGGTTGGTACCGCTTGACCCTGCCACACTTACAAAGACATTTGACAATGGTAAATGGTATTGGATTCAATTCAAGGGTATACAAGGAAAAGAGCGTAAGCTTCTTGACGCACAGGTGATATATATACAGTTTCAAGATACCAAGTCAATATCGAGAGTGTCGTATCTGGAACGCTTGATAAGACCATATAATATATATCGTATCATCGAACAGGCGCAGGTAATATGGACTGTAACGAATTCATCGTATAAGATGAAGTTTACAATACCTGTCAAGGGTATGAATAAGGCTACAGGGTCACAGACATTAAATGCTGCGATGAATCGTTATAAAGAAGACATCAAGTTTATGAGTGATACTGGAGAGTTGACTATAAACGGCCAGGCACAAATGCCGTTCAATAAAGAATACTGGCTGCCTGAGAGCGATGCCGGTACTCCTGAAATCGAGCCTATCGGTGGTGACGGTCCAGAGCTTATGGATAGCGATTACTTGAAGTTTTTCAAGAACCAATTATATAAAGTTTCAAAGATACCATTGAATCGTTTCGACCAAGAGAGTGGAGAGGCCTGGTTCGGTACAGACGCAACAAGCTATGCACGTACTGAAATAGACTTTGCACGATATGTACAGCGCATGCGTAATACATTTGCTCAAATCATGCTTAAGCCTTTACAGCTTCAATTGTGTCTGGATATACCAGAGCTACAGGACAACCAAGCATTTTTAACATGTATACAATTACACTATAAGTCGTATAACTTGTTTGAGGAACTCATGGAAATAGAGCTTATGACAAAACGTGTCGAACATATTCAGAATATGAAGGATAGTATGATTGATATGGACAAGGAAGGAAATGAAATAAAATACTTCAGTTCAAAATTCTTGGTACAAAAGTATCTCAAATTATCTGACGCTGACATCAAGCTTAATGAAAAATACAAACAAGAGGAAATCGAGGAACTCAATCTTGCTGGCGACAGTGGTGATGATGGTGACGACGGTGGATTCTAAAACAAAAAAAAGGATTGTAGATTTTCTACAGTCCTTTTTTATATATTTATTTTCAGGCAAGTTTACTTTTGTAATTGGGATTCATACATTTCAACATAATATACAGAAGAATAACCATTTTTTGCCAAAAACTCGTTTTGTTCTTTCATGTATGCCATTGCAAGTTTTTTGTCCTTGAATGTTTTCAATACGTTAAGTCGTGTTGAACTTATTGCGCGTTGTATTACTACGTATACTTTCATGTTTATATGTCTTTTTTTAAATAATAACTATATTATTGTAGTTTATGGTACTTATTCTTGCGTTTTTAATTGTTGATATTTAATTAGTAGGTTTTTCATTTTAGCTTCTTCTACTTCGAGTTCGTTTCTAAAATCTGAAATCATTTTTGTATATCTGTATAACAGATTTTCCAATTTATT
>JAEIGA010002026.1_pt1 | contig 32250 bp, 63 predicted proteins | sample 9270691 | NCBI WGS metagenome assembly JAEIGA01 (sample SAMN17057246, study PRJNA624740) | gut metagenome | biome: biome; isolation source: fecal sample | host: Bos grunniens | place: China: Xizang | collected 2019 | reverse complement strand
TCTGCTAACATTATTGTTCCTGATATTTGTTCTGGGTAAGGTACATTCCAAAAATTACCTAAACCAATATAAAATGATGCTATTGCTGGTAAAACAACTAACGCTATCCATTTTAAAATGTCATATACTTTATTACTCATATTATTTTTCCTCCATTAATTCTTGCCATCTTTTATGTATGTAAGAGTTTTGTTTTAAATCATTGGTGTAGTGGTCGTAGATTTCATATGCTCTTTCTATTTCAACCTTATCAAGTTCATTTCCTTGCTCTACATCTGCTAGAAATCTAACTAAAAAGTTCTTACATTGCGATACATCTATATCTTTTATACTATTATTAATAGGTTCTAGGGTCTTTTTAACGATTTTTTGTATTATCTTAGACAAATACACTATCGAACTAATAAACCCCACTAAAAAGGCTAAAAATGTACTTATTTGTCCTATTGTTATGTTCATCTTTTTTTCAAACATCTCCCTTTTTAATTTTTAATCTAAATATATGTCCATCATTAGACCATAAAAAGAATGTATCATTTTCATACTTAATATGGTCTATTTGAGGACTTTTACATATTTCAAAGTATTCTTGTACTGATACAAGATAATTCCTTAATTTAAGTAGTTTTTCTATCTCATAAGAATACATTAACTAAATAAACCTGTTTTATAACCAATTATATATAACGGAACACAATGAGCATTATTTGAAAATGTATTATTTGTACCTTGTATTCTTGTTAAAAAACCATCGGAAGTACCATATTTTGTATCATTAGTATAATACATTCTTCTAAAAGTATAATATATTTCTGAAGTATTTACATAATAATCACCATCTAACAATATACTGCTCCCTTTTGGTACTTTTACACTTTTTTGATACCCTTGATTATTAAATATTACTTCAAGAAAATCATAATCACTGCTACTTAAAGTTATATCTTGTGAAGCAAAAGCGCCAGATGGGCTAGGATTAGTCCATAATATTGTACCTGTTATATTAGCATTTTTAGTATTTACTTCATTGATAGCGTCTACTAAAGTCGATTTATCTGTTGTATTTAGATTAGATAAATCTCCTACATTATCATCATTTGCGTTTACTACTGACTTTATTTCATTCATATCATCACTTGTAACTTTGTTTTTTACTGCTATACTAGGTTGTTCATTTAATGTTTCTTTATTTGTATATGTTATTTTTGCCATATTTTACCTCCTAATTTATTTCATACATAATAGTTGTACCAAAAATAGTTTTTTGAAACCCTTTTATATATTCACTATTTGCATCTAAACCAACAGCACCATGTCCTGCATCTGTTGAATAAGCCGCAGAATAAATTGAATATTTAGAATAATAAGTACTATCTTTTATTCTTATTATATTAGTCCAACCACTACTTGCTGTTATAGAAGTTATCCAAAATGAAATAACTACCATTTTTGTACCTGGAAAGTACATTGCTTGTAATGATTGTTTACTACCTGCAACACTTTCAAATTTATCTGTTATATCTATTGGTAATAAAGAATTTATTTGGTTTACTTCATTTACTGCATTAACTAAACTTGATTTATCTGTTGTATTTAATAAAGTTAAATCTCCTATATATCCTTCTATTGTACTAATTGGTGTACTTGTTTTTAATTGAATATCTTGACCTGTTTGTTCTACTTCTATATCATTACTATTTATTAAATTTACTGCCATATTATTCCTCCTCTATATAAACCATTACTGGTTGATTATTATAATTAATATCTTCATTATTGTATTGTAATTGAACTGGTGTTGGTTTATCTCCTGTTCTTACTTTTTGATTAATTGTATAATAACTTCCTATCTCTGCTTCTATTGGTATATGTAAATATATTGTTGTTTCATCATTACTTATTAAATCTATGCTATTTATTTCTTTATCTACATAGAATGTTATTTGTGTTTTTTTATTATAATTATTTATGCTATTCCATGTTAATGTTCCTATTGATGTTGTATTGTCATTATAATTTATACGATATTTATTACAAGGTGTATTTTGATAATTTGTATCTCCACCATCTGTTGTTGCATTATTTACTTTTATTGCACTTTCTAAATATGGTGTATTTGTATCTTCATCTATTACTGATATTGTATTTAAAAAGTTTAAGTCTACTACTTCATATATGTTTTTACTCCATTGTGTAGGGTCTTCTACTATATTTAGGTTAGTTTTACTTACTAAATCATTTTGTGTGATAGTTGCATCATTTAAGTATGAATTTGGTATCTCTACACTCGACATACTCATATTATTTTGTTTACTAATATTATAAATATTTCTAGAAAATAATAAACTACTATTATTAAATAAATCAACATAACTGGGTACTAAACTATCATTATTTATGTATTTATCTCCTTTATATCCATTAACTGGTGCTAAATTTTGTATATTTAATTCATAACCATTTATTGTTCCTGTTGGATTACCTAAATTAGTTTTAAAATAACCACTAAAAGTGAATAAATTGACTATATTATAATTTCTTCTTAATACTGCTCTTTGGTTGAATATATTTGTTCTATATACATATTCGTTTGTTGATATTAATTGCCATCTTTCTAATTCTGTATCTTTTGTTAAATTACATAAATATGTTTTTGTATAATTTTCATCTTCATCACTCTTATATTCAAATAAATATAAAGTATTATCTGTATCTTTTAATATATTTAACATTGGTACATTTTTTATAGGATAACTTCCACTTTCTTCTGGATTTTGTGTTGTATCTGTTTTATATATATTTTTTATAGTAGAGCCATTATAAAACATTAATCTGGCATGTCTATTTGAAATATTATTTGATGTCCAGTTTTCTAATAATATAAAATATATATTGTCTTCGTTTATAGATATCCATTGCGGATGGGAATATATTTGTTGTCTTTGATTTAATGATACATCTGGTGTTATGTTTGTATAAGTTAAAGATGTTCCATTATTTTGAATTATTGTTAGATTTTGTCCAGTTAGTTTAGTTGTGACCATTTTAAAATTAGGATTACTACTTTCATACCATCCATATAAACCTAACAATAAATATACATTAGAACTATCATAAGCTTGCCATCTAGTTAATTCATTGGCTTGACCTACATTTATCTTTAATTCAAAAACATCTATATTTTGCAAACCATTATAATTTCTTGTGAATATTAAATAATTAGAGCCACTTGGGTCTTTAACTATTTTATCTACTGCTTTTGTACCAGTAAATATTTTATATGAATATGTTTGCATTGGTTTATAATCTTCTGTTGTTGTTAAAAATAAATTGTTAAAATATACAAAATACATATCGTTTGTACTTGCTGCTTGATAGGTTGCTCTATCTCCTACTACACCATAAACTCTGTTAGCATCTTCATCAAAATCTAAATATAATATTCCTTTAGTAGATAATCTTATTAATTTAAAAGGTGTACCATATTTATTAATATATATTAAAAAACCTTTGGCATCTTCGTTTTCTTGTTCTTGATAACCACCATACATTATAAAATTATCATATTTTTCATTTTCTAATATACCATTTATGGCTGCACTTTGTAATCTAAATGCAGTGGCATATTCTTCCCAAACCTCACTATTATATTCTATTGAATTTATGTTTTGAATATTAAAATCGGTATATTTAGGTTCTTCCTCATTTAATAAACCTGTTACATATTCAATTAATGTTTTTTTATAATCATTTGTCATAATATACCTCCTATATTAATATTCCATCTAAAGCAAAGTCTAATGATGTAGGATTTGATACTTGTATTTCATTTATTTCTGTATCATAAAATAATATTAATGCTTCGTTTTCTAAATCTATATTACGAGTTATTGTTTCTCCCTCTCCTATATTTCCTTGATTTTTTGCTCTTTGATTATCAAAATAATTTACTGCATTTTCACAATTATAATTTGATGTTAAATTATATGTATATATTATTTCATTTGCATTAAGATACATATTTATTTGTTTACTTTTAACTAAATATGTTGTTGACAACTCATTTATTGGTGCATCATAAGAAACTATTTGTCCTACTTCCCATGTATTTAATCTACTTGTTATTTTTAAATTTATTTCTGCTTTACCTTTATATTTTATATAACTTTGTCCTATTTTTTGTAATTCACTTGAAGAAGTAGTATCATTACGATTTTCATATCTTGATATTGTACCATTTCTATTTATTTGATTTTCTATTCTATCACTTTCTGTATTATTTAATATTATTTCTCTACCTTTTACAATAGGGTAATATGTTATTACTAATATTCCACCTGCACTTATAGAATTATTTGAAATAAATGTATTATCTCCTGGTTGGTATACAAAATCTGCAGTTATACCTAATTGTTCTTCACTTTTTGTAGCAACTGTTCTTTCTATACCATTTAAAGTAATAGAAGTAATTATACCTATTTTATTTTGACACATAAATGAAGTTGCATAACCATCTGCAATTATTGTTTCTGTTTGTGTTATATTTGCATATACTTCATCACTTGTCATTATTTGTTTGTTTCTATAATCATTTGTTGAATAACTAAAACTCATATCTATTATTTTATAATCTTCATAAAATGATTGTGTTTTATCTATATTTACACCTGTTGGCATTAAAGATGGGTCATAAAAATCTATTGCTATTGTATTTTCATCTATCATTCTTGTTGTCCAACGAGATTGTGTTATATCTGCAAAATATTGGAATACATCATAAGCAGTTTTATTTAATGTAGAATAAGCACCTATTATTTCATTTGGGTTAAGTAAATTAATATTACCTACAACAAAACCATAATCACTTATTGAATTTACTACTTGATTTATTGCTTCACTTATTGTTTTGTTTGCAATAACATAGTTAAGTGTTTCTCCAGTAGATAATAAATCTTTAAAATCTAATATTTGCAAATCTACACCATGGAATTGTCTAGGATTTAAACTAACATTTCCTGTATTTTTTGTAAAACCACAGAATATTAATGTTTCATCTTCCCCATCCACTTCATATATTTCACATTTTGAATAATCTTTTGGGTAATAATATCTTGATACATAATCTTTATCATTTTCCCAACTTTTAGGGTAGCAATTTTTTAAGATAGTAGAAGAAGTAGAAAGCATTTCTTCTTTTATTTCTAAATTATGATTTGAAACTACTTCTTCTTCATTTATTAATATTTTTATCATAGTCCTGCACCCCAGTTATAATCATTTTTTGCACCACCAGAGAATGTTTTAATATTATTTACTACTTGTCCTATTGGGTCTAGTTCCATATTGTTATTAACAACTACATTTACATTTGGGCTATATGTACTTTGCATTGTTCCTGACACATTTGGTTGTAAATCAAACATACTATCTATTGTACTCTGTACTTTATCTTTCATCCCAGACATACCTTGTTCTAAACCTAACATGTTCATCTTACCTACCCATTCAAACTCTGTTGATGGAGAATGTACACCAAATATACCTTTAATAGCATTCATTACTGATTTACCAAAACCTTTTATTTTTTGAATTATCCAATCTACTTTTGATGTAATACCATTCCATAGTCCTGATATTAAATCTTTACCAATTTGTGCTATTTTTGAAAAACCATTAGCAATACCATCTTTAATCTTTCCTAATAATTTTCCGCCTAATTCAAATAACTTTTTATAGTAATTTATAAAACCATTAACTAATGTACTAATTATTTGTGGTATTTTTGATATTAATTGAGGTAATGCTTTAATTAGTCCTTTTGCTAATTCTATTGTTAGCATTATTCCTGCTTCTACTAATTTTGGTAAATTTTCAACTAATGCATTTACTACTTTTTCTATTATCTCTGGTAATTTATCTATAAGAACTGGTAATGCTTGAATTAACCCATTCATTAAACCAAATAATAATTGAATACCTGCATCTATCAATAAATCTATATTATCTAATATCGCCATTAAACCATCTAAAACGGCTTGTACTATAACAGGTATTAAAGTAGGTAATGCTTGTGCTATTGCTTGTATTATTGTTATTAAACCTTGCATTAATGCTTGAATAATCATTGGTAAATTTTGTGCAATACTTTCTATTAATACTAATAATGTTTCTGTTAATAAAGGTATTAATGTGCTTATTAAATCTGGTAAAGCACTTGCAATGGCTTTTATTAAAGAATTTATTGCTTTCATTAAAGGTGGTAATAAGTTTTTAACAAGTTTAGGTAATTCTTTTCCTATTGCATCTGCAATTTTTGGTAATGCTTTACCTATACTTTCTAATGCTCTCATTATTACTGGCATAACATTTCCAGCAAAAGTTAATACAGAATTAATCAAATTGTCTATTAATTTGTCTATATCTGCACCATCTTTTGACAACCCAGTTATAAAATTGCCCCATGTTGCTTTAACCATGTTTAGAGAGCCAAGTATTGTTGTACCTGCCTCTTGAGCAGTTTTACCCCATACACCATATGCTTCTGCATAATGTTGTATAACATCAATAATTTCATCACTTGTTAATTCACTTACATCACTTATTTGTCTTTTTAATACTCCTGATGAATTTGCTGCTTCAATAAAACCTTCTTGTGTACCTTTAATACCTAAATTCAAGTTATCTAGATATACGAAAGACCCTTTTAATGCCCAGTTAATTGCATTTTGGTATCCTTCCATACTTCCACCATAAGTATTAAATAAATCACTTGATAATTGTAGCATTTTATTAGTATATTCAATACTATCTGCATTTTCACTTAAACCTGCATTTACTAATGGATAAGAGCCTTCAAACGCATTTAAATATTCGTTTTGGGACATAGTTAAGTTTTTATATGCTTGTTCACTACTTTCCATTATTTTATTCATTTCTTCGGAGCCCTCACCAAATAATGAAATTAGTCCACCCTCTAACTGCTCGAACTCTGCATACGCTTCAACTGACTTCTTTACTAATGCCCCAACTGCTGTCGTTGTTGCTGCAATTACTCCAGTTGCTATTTTAAATGCAGTACCTACACCACTTGCAAAACCTTTTAATGTGCCTTGGGCTTTGGATGTTTCTTTATCTAAATCTTTGGTGTTACCATTAAAGGTTACTAATACTTCTGCATTCATGTGTTTCCTCCTTTCTTTTTAAATTAAAAAGGCAAGGTTTATCCACCTTACCTTAAAGGATTATGCCGAAGTTACTTCTGTTGCTTTTCCTATTAATTGCATTTCAAACGAGAACTCACTCTCATCTTCTGCTGCACCACCTAAATCACTTACATTTAGTGATACTGTTGCTTGATAAGTTGTATATTCTAATACTCCACCAGTTGCACCACTTAATAGGTCAAATTGAATGCCTATATTAGAGAATTGAGAAACTTCTCCATCTCCAATTAGAGTATGTACTTTATCAAGTATTGCTAAATCTCCTGTGTTGTTTACATCTAATTTTAATGTACCAGTTAAAGTTACACTTGCACCAGTAATTATTTTTCTTTGTAATGCATCACAGAAAACATAAAAATCTTTTTCTTCTAGTTCTGTTTCTACTCCTACTTCACTTGTAGTACAAATTGGTGTATAAACTGGAACACTAGAAGTACCTGTGTTAATTGCTAGATTTTTAATTAATTCTCTATTATTTATAAACCAGTTATTCATAATTACTCCTTTCTTATGAAATTCTATTTATAATACATTGAAGTGTCATTGTATAAGATACTCTTCTTATATCACTCCACTCTAATGTTCTTGGGTTACTAAATTGTTTTATTAGTATTTGCCATTTTTGGTTCTTCCAATTAAAATATATATTTTTTCCTATTAAATTGCCTATATCAACACTTAAATTCTTGCAAGTCTGAATATTATCTCCAAATATATCTACATTATAATAGTTATATATTGAAGTACCATCATAAAAGATTACCTTATCTCCTGCTTCTTCTTGTACTACTATTACATTTTTATCATCATCATTAGTAGAATATTCTGCTCTTACAATGAAGTTATTAGTAATGCTTCTTAAATAATCAATTAATACTAGATTTTTATTCTTAATATCTTCTTGTGTCATTTAATCTCTCCTATTGCTCTTTTTTGTGCATTATCAATGATAGTCTTTTCTTTTCTTCTATATACATTGTGATACCATTGAGGAATTGTTGCTTTATTAGTCCAATCTGCTTTTTTCATATTATAAACTTTTTTTGCATAGTTAGTACCTGCTAATAAGTTATATGTTCCATCTTTTCCTGTAATAGGACTTCTTATTTCTTGTCTTGATAATTCTCCACTTAAATAAGGGTAAGCATTTAAACTTTTAGTATATTCCCTTGTTAACACTGCTGTATAATAGACTACTCTATCTTCAAACTTTGCAATATCTTTTTCTGGTATATCTTTAACAATTTTAACTTGAATATTCATTTAACTGCTAATATGATATTGGCAACTTTGTTCCATATCCAATCATCTTGTACTTTTAATATAGAATATTTATGACCATTTATTACAAGTTCATCTCCCTCTTTTACATCTACCTTTGCTTTTGTTATAAAATAACCTGTTGCTTCTGGTGTTGTATATTCTCCAAATCTTATTGCTTGGTCTACATTATAAGGGCAAACTTTAATTGTTATTTCTTTTTTGTTTTGGTCATCATAATAATCATCATTTGTTGTTGTTCTGTTATTTTGAATTAATGTTGCATTAAAACCATTTACATTAAACATAATTATTCTCCAAATGGTAAATTTATTCCTACATTAAAGTTCAATGGATTACCTCTATATAAATAACCTGCATTACCTAACATTCTTAAAGCATAAGTAGATATATCACTGATTAAATCACTTTCCATAGCACCTGCTTTAATTGTTCCTCTATTATCTAATGCTGGTATATCATATTCTAACATAAATCTTAATTGTTCCATACTGGCATTTTTAATTGGTGTAGGAGAGGTATTTTCATCCCAACTAGGATTACGATACCTTATTCCTACTTGATTATATATTAATTCACATGCAAGTTCTATTTGCCATTCTTGTACTTGTTGTGAATATTTATCTTGAAATTCTTTTATTGTAAAGAAAGTCATAAACAGACCTCCTCTCTAATTATGCTGATACTTCTTCAACTAATTTAATAATTGCATTTGGTTCAACAACTTTAGCACCAAACATAATGTTTCCTTCCATTACATAATAACCTGGGAAACCTGGATAATTGTTGTTATATTCTACGAAACTATCGAAGAAACTATCTCCTACTACTGCTAGTGGGTTATAGAAGTATCCTTTAACACCATCTAACATAGTGTCGTTAATAGCGAAGATTTGTACTCCATATGCTTCATCAACAACACCCATATCTACACCTTTAACTCCTACTTCTGTTTCAAATTTAAGAATTGAAGTTAATGCAGATACTAATTTAGCATGTTCAGTTGCTGCTAAACCTAATCTGTAATCACTATAAACATTATTATTGAATAAAGTTGCTTTTAAGTTATTTAAAGCATCAATATAATCTTGTTGAGTTGATGGGTTCCATTCTCCTTCTTCAGTAACTCCTGTTGCTAATACACCAAAACCATAAGTATCAATTTGAGTTGCTACTGCTTGGTCTTTCTTTTCCATAGCATCTTCTAAAGTGTTAATGAAGTTAGTTCCACTTACTAATACTGGAATACGAATAGAATAGTCCATTGGTAATTCAGTTAAATCAACTTTTTGACTAGAATATCCTAATAGTCCTGGTGTTAATGCATTTACTATTTCTTTTGTTTCTCTTACATTAACAGTTGCATCTCCAGATTTTAATATTTCTATCATTGGAGTTCCTGCTGTTCTTAATTCTCCAATGTAGTTAGGGTTCAAAAATTTGTAAAATTGTGAGTTATAAAGTAAAGATTGATAAATTCTCTTTGCTACTGATTGTAAATCTAAACTATAAACTCCATCTTGTGTATAATTCATAATTAATTCTCCTTTTCTTACTTAATAACTAGGTCTTTTAAACTAGTTTTTCTTGTTATTTTAATTTCTTCTTTTGGTTTACTTGTTGAATTAAAACTATCTTCGTTAGGAACACTAACCTTGGCTTCGGCTTCTGGGAAATAAGTTGCCTTATACTTTTCTTTAATCATTGAAATTGCTTTTGCATCATCTTCTTCATCTTTAAATAAAGAATTTCTTAATGCAGATATTTCTTCTAGATTTTCTTTTTTGAAACCTTGGCTAACCATTTCAACTTGTAGTTTTAACCCTTTTTCATTATTAGTAAGTGCTGTATTTCGTGTTTCAATATCATTGTAAGACTTTTCTAATTTGTTATATTTTTCTTCAAGTTCAGTATATGCTGCAGTGTTTTCTTTTAGTGCTTCTTTTCTTGCATTTTCAACTTCTTCACTTAATACATACCCTTTCCTAATATCTTTTTCCAACCTTTCGATGTTAATATCATCATTGGATAGTTGGATATCCTTGTTTGTTAGATATTTTGTAATATCCATAAAATTTCCTCCTATTTGTCGACTATTTAGAAGTGCATTGGTACTATTATTAGCACCTTAGAATAGACATAATGGTTAATTTTACAACACTATGGAGAAGTACTTACTAGAATTGTTGCTATTTAGTAATACCCACCTTATACTCCATATATTTTATATATCTACTCTAAGCAACTAATAAAAGTTGCTCTGATTAGGGTGTGAATTGGTACTTATTAGCACCTAGGAATAGACATAATACATCTACCTTATAAAGAATAGGTGGAGTGTCTTTATTACACTGCACTAATGGTCGAAACCCACCTACAAGGTATTCCTGTTTTACATACATCTACTCCTAGCAACTAATAATTATCTATTAATTGCTATTACTTGTTTTTTTAATGCTTGTGTAGGTAATTCACTTGCTAGATTTCTTATTTCTTTGTTGATTTGATTTCTTTGTTGATTAAGTTTATCTACTTCATCTTGATTACCTAAACTCTTTTGTATTTTCATATCTGTTTTTACTTTTTCTTTTTGTAATGTTAAACTATTTGTTTTTTGTCTTATATCATATTGTTCTTGTAATTCCCCTTTTGAATACTTTGGTCTATTAAATTGACTTCTATTTTCATAAAAGGTTAATTCACATTTACAATTAGGATGTAATATATCTCCTTGTTGTTCATCTACTCTTCTTGCTATTTTCATTATTTCTTTTGCAGTAAATACTTTGTTTTGATGTTCTATACAATGAGGACAACTAAATGGATGATATGGAATAAAGAACTTTTTTTGGTTCATTTCTTCTCCATCTTTTATTGTTTGGTTCCATCCTGCTCTTGTTAAATTAGTATTATGTATCATAGAACAATATGTACTTAACTCTACATCTCTTATTTTTTTACCTGTACTTTGTGAATAGTAAGGTACTATTTGATTTGTATATTTTTGTACTTTTAATTTCAAATACTCTTGTTTTTGTTCTTCTTTTATTTCTTTATATGTTTCACTTGTTGCATTTTTTATATCTGTTTCTAACTTATTAACATATTTTTGAGAACTTTTATATTCTTTTTCTTTTTGCTTAACAAATTTTCTTTCAATTCCTATAATAACTGCTAGTGGTACTAAATCAAATACATCTCCTTGCTTACTTACTTCTGTTATTTCTTTTCCTTCTACATTTCTCTCATGTATTAATGCTTCATAATCTGTAATTTCATCTAACATAAAGGAATAATCTAGGTTGCCCCAAATCTCTCTTATTTTGTCGTTAAAATAACTTACATCTCTGTTTTCATCTAGACATCTAAAGAATAACTCTTTTGTTTCGTTTTGCAATTTAACATATTCTAAATTTACTTTAAATACACTATCTGCTATATTAGAACTCTTCATAATTTATCTTTATATCTTCTCTTTCTTCATTATATGCTTTTTGTAGACTATCTGCATCTGTTTGCTCATCTATTAATTTATTTAGTATAGGTGTCATTATCTTTGCTCTTGTACTATATGGAATTGACATTGTTTGTTGTATTGCTTTTAATGTTTTTATTTTTTTATCATCATCTAATTTTTCATTATCTCCATAGTCCCATACTAAATCACTTGGTATTTTATTGTCTTGTATATCTAATAATTCTTGTAATTTTACTATATTTTCTATTAAATGATTAACTTGAGGTTCTATTTGTTTTTTAATTGCTTCAATAGTCATCTCTGTTAAATTCATTGATAAATCTACACTTGCTACATTTTGATAATTGTCTTTTTCATATCCAAATGTTGCTGGACTTAAATTAGCCATTTGTATTATTTGATAATCACAGAACTTAAATTCATCAACATAATCATTTATTCTATAATTTCCTTGTAAATATTCAAATACTGCATGTTCTTTATCTCCTGGAAGTAATGTGAAATAATCTTGTAAACCAGAAACACTTATTGTTTTAACATCATAAATGTTTTGTGTAGGTTGCCATTGATTATAAATATCTCCACTTTGATAATGTTGTGTTGTTGCTATTTTAGTTTTTGTTTTTTCTCTTTCTTGACATATAGTATTGAATACTTCCATTTCTTCATTTAAGAATTTAGTACTATCTTTAAAGAAGTCTTGACCAATATCTATATTAATTAAAACTTCATAAGGTAATTCATAAATCTTTTCATAATCTGTATTATTTATTTCATTAAACGAGTTCAATGACATTTCTTGCCATTCTCCTCTGTCTTTTTCTCTCTTATAAGCAGTAAAAGTTAATTCTGTATTTCCATCTTCCATTTCAATGTGTCTTTTTAAACAGTAATCAAACTCTTCTCCACTAAAATCTTGTATAATATCACAACTTATTACTTTATCGTATCTTTGTACTAGGTTGTGTATATCACATTTTTTAATACATTCCAAATATATCTTATTATCAAACTTGTGTATATAAATAAAACTTTCTCCCTCATATACACTTAATTCTAATGCTTCTCCTAATGTTGGCATTAACCAGTTTATATCTAATCCTTCTGTTTGTGTTAATAAATCACTACCAAATAATTGATTTCTTATATATGTTCCTATCTTTTTAGCAGATGGGGCTAATACATATCTTTCATCTCTTTTTATATTTGGCTTTCCATTTGTTATTCCTGGGTTAGTTATTGTTGCGTCTATTTTGATATAAGGTGCTTGTAATGGATTAAAATGTCTTAATTTTCCTAACATGCTTTACCTCCTATATCTCTATTCCTGTTTCGAATGTTGTACCCCAATAAGTTTTTTTATTTTTTTCATCATTCTTTAATAATCTTATTGGTCGAACTATTACACCTGCTACATTAGACCCAAATAGTTTTTTCTTAAAATATACATTTACTACATAACTATTGTCTGCTGGTGCTTCTTGTTCCTGTATTTTTATTTTTTTTATTAAGATACCACTATAATATAAATATAGTGTCCATTTCTTCTTAAACATTTTACCTCCAACAAAAAAGCATAAGGCTATTCCCTTATGCTTCCATTTGCACCTATAAAGGTCAAATACACTGCACTTCTACTATGAATATATCATACATTTTAACTTTTGTCAATACTCTTTTTTTTATTTTCTATAAAAACATAGTGGTCTTTATATATATGATATTTTTCACTTTCCTTACAATTTCTACAAGGTATTACTATTTCTAATGGTCTTTCTAATACTATATTGTATTTCTTTAATAAATCAATTATTTCATCATAATTAATACTACATAAAAACCTTTTTGTCTTTTTACATTTAATCTCCACTTAACCACCTCTATATTATTGGACATCTTCCTGTTAATGAGAACTCCATTATTAAATATCTTGTACCATCTACATAATGGTCGAAGTCTTTAACATAGGCATTTATACCTTCTCTTTCGCTTCTTAATTTATCGTAATGATAACTTTCTAATTCTTCTAAACCAATATCATGTCCACCAAATACTGGTTCTTTATTTATAAAATATCTTATATGTGGCATTTCTATTATTTTTAAGAAGTCTTTATAGAATAAACTTTGCATTAATTGTACTGACTTATCTACACTTATATTGTTCTTTTTTGCTAATTCGTGTCTTATTCCATCTACTTCTAGTCTATTACTAAAATGACTTGCCTCACTATCTATTACTAATGTGTTTACTGGTATACTTACATATTTTTTATGTAAATAATTAATAAATTCTTTTAATTGATTTGAATAGAACTCTGTTGTTGGTGTATCTCCTTCAACTTTTGGGTCGTGATAATACTTATCTAATAAAACTAAATTCCATAGTCTAGTGTTTTGATTTTGTGCTAATGCTACTGCACTAAAAGTAGTTGCATTTACGCTACCATAGTCGCAACCTATTCCTATTTCTCTTATTACATAGTTCTTTTCAAATTCTTCTTTTGTTAGTTTTGATATATGATTAAATACTTTGCCTTCCGCTACTACCCATTTATTAAATACTTTTTGTTCCCTTAAACTACCCTCTGGGAATGTTTTAATTGCTTCTCTTATTTTATCTGGTGTATCTAATACTGGGTTATCGTATGGGTAAAATATGTATTGTTTCCATTGTCTTTTATCTATATATTCTTTCTTGTATGGGTGGCTTTGACTACCCTCCACATTATAACTATCTATTCTTTTATAAAATGGATGCCCTGCATAACTCATCATTCTTCCTGGTATTTCATCAAAACTCTCTCTTAATTGTCCTTGTGTATATATTCTGGCACTTTCATCACACCATACAAATATTAATGGTTTACCTAATATTTTGTTAAAAGATAATTTATTATTAAAACCAAAGAAATAGAACTTAATTCCATACACTTCTAAATACTTATCTGACATACCAAATTTTAAAGTAAATTCTTTTCCATTGGTAAATTTATATTCTTTTTCTAATATATTCAACAGATTATCTACAATGTTTGATTTTATTGTATCTGTTGTCCAACCTATTATTGCACCATTGTATTCTCTTGGTATATAACTTTGGTCTTCTCTTTGCTTTTTTTCATATAAATATAAATTATGGGCATATTCAATTAATGCTCCACATATATCATAAGTTTTACCACTTTGGGTACTACCTAATACACTTATATTGGGTAAATCTGGACTAATTATATCTTTATATAGATTTATCTGTTTCTTTGATAGTATCATCTGCATTCTCCTTTTTTTGAATTGCAGCAATGCGTTTTTTATTCTTTGTTATTTTTTGAGTAGTCTTTCCTTGACATTCATTACTCTTGATATCTTTTATAATAAGTTCTTCATTTTCTAATTGTAATTTTTCTTTTTCACTTACAATTCTACCATTACTATTTTTTATCATATAATTCTTTCCTACTTTAACAAACTCCATATTTACACCTCCTTTATTTCTATTTTATATTGGTATTCAAACAATTTCTTCTTTAACTTATAAACATCTGTTCTAAACCCTTTTGTATCTACTACAACTAACTTTCCATCTTTTATATATGTAAAGTCTGCTATATATGTAATAGGTCTAATTGTTTTTCCATTTATTACGAACTTTGGTTGTAATTCAAACTTAACTTGACATTGTAATCTACTTATTTGCCCTGTTTTTTGTAAATGTTCTAATATAATATAATGATTTCTTTCTTTTAAACTATCAAATACCATATCTTTGTATATACATTTTTTATTATAATATTTATTTCTTTTCATACATTACCTTTTCTAAATCACTATTATCTATAATATTGATATTTACTTCTGGTGTATTATTTTGTTGTTCTTGTAATTCTCCCATTAGTTCTATAATAAGTCTATAATTCTCTGCTTTACCATTTACTGCACCTTTTATTAAACCTAGTGTACTTAATTCTTTATATGTTTTACCTGATTTTTTGTTTGTTTCATTTAATAACATTTCTAATGTTTTTTTCATAGTGGCTTTCTCTCTACGAACTTCACCAGAACGAATACCACCTCTCTTCGCTTCTTCTTGACTTAATTTGTACTCACTAGGTCTAAGATTTTCTATATTTGCCACTATTCATCACTTCCTTTTAATAAAGTCCCCATTCTGCAAACTTTTCAAACCCACCTATTTCTTTTATGTATTGTCTTGCTTGTTCTACTAAATCTTTATAAGGTATTCCATCTACTTCTTTATCTCCTATTGCACAACATAGTTCTACTGGCTTACCTGTTTCTTGTGCTTTTTTAAATGCATAGATATTTAAAGATACATCTGCTTTTGATAAGTCTTTACCATGTAGTCCACCACCTGTTACACTTTGTGCCATATCACTACCTAATTTTCTATTAGTTGCTCCTGTATCTACATCTGTTCCACCTGTCCATTCTCCTAATGGGTTAACTATTATTTCTTTTGTTGGAAATGTTGCTTCTAGATATTTTTTTAATTCTTTACTATCTGCATTACTTTGACAACATATAAATTTATCATCTGTTAATATATACTTTCCATCACTAGCATTTAAGAAATATATTGTTCTAGCAATACTTGAGATTTCTTTTTCATTCTTTGTTAATGGTACACCTTTAAATATACCATTATCTCCACATCTTACTTCTTCTTCTTGGTTCTTTGCTAATTCTTTATCTTGAGGTACCAATAAGAAGTCTGTTTTCATCTTATCTCCTGCTATTCTTTTAACTATCTTATCTACTTCATTATAAGTAAAATATACACTGGCTTCTACTATTATTCTACAACTACCATGTCCTATTAATACTTCTACTGCTATTTTTGGGTTATCTTCTTTTTTATATGCTAAATCTACTATTGCACCTGCAATTCTATCTGCCACTTTATCTGGGTGGCATGGGTTAACTTTTTCTATCATATTTCCTCCTATACTCTTGACTTTAATACTTTAAAACTTGTTTCAACATATTTTTCAAATGTTACTTCATCGTTATATTTATAAATTATATTATTATCTTCATCATAACCATCTGGAATTAATACTTTTTCAAATATTTTATATGGACTTTGCCCCATCTTTGGACTATTCCATAAGTAATGTAAATAATCTTTCATAGTCATACCACTAAACTTTGCTCTTGTTTCACTTGAATTAGTATTAAAACCTATTGCACTATTGAATTGAAAATCTAAGAAATACATATCTTTTTCTATATCTTTCCAATATACTCTACCTTTTTTCTTTGCTATTTGTAATGCTGCTGCGAAATTACCTCTTGAATAGTCCCAGTTTTTATCTAATGCACAACAACAACAATTATTAGAACATTCTTTAAAATGAGCATCACTTACATAAAATCTCATACCTAGTTCATCACATATTCTTTTCATATCTTTTATGTATTTTTCTTTTACTTTTCTATTAAGTCTTAAATAACCTGTTCCTGCACTATGTTTTCTATAAAAGTCTACTATATCAAACCCAGCACATTCACTAATAGTTTTATAATGTTCTCTTGCTTGGTTAATACTTCTCATTTCTAAACAGAAGAACTCGGTTGTTACTGCTGTTGCACCACATTTATGAGCTTCTCTTATTAATTCTTCATAATCTTCACTACTTACACCTGGAATAAAAGGTCTTAATCTTAATGTTGCTCCACCTTTACTCAATTCTGTGTATTTTTTCATAGCATCTAATCTTTGTCTAGGTGTTGGTACTCCTACTTCTATTTTCTTTGCTTTTTCTTCATTTAAAGTTATTATTGAAAACTTAACATTCCAATTATCTGCACCTTTAAACAATTCTTGATACTTTGGGTCATTAAATACCCATGCACTTTTTGTACTAAAACATATTGGGTAATTTATTTCTTTAAGATATTTCAATAATTCGTATGTTTGACCATATTTTCTTTCATATCCATCAAATTGGTCTGAAAGTCCGCCATATTGAATAGGTCTTTTATCTTTTATGTATTTATAGAATTGATTATCTGTATCTTCTCCACTAAATATCTTTTTAACTTTATCTACATTGATACATTTTACTAATTTGTTTTTATATTCTTCTTTACCTTTACCAATACCTCTTTGATATTGACTAAAGCAATACACACAACCAAAACTACAATTCGAATATGTATCAATAGTTAATGGTAGAGAACAATCTGCTATTTCTCCTGTCCATCTTGGACTTTGATATGTTTGTTCTATTTCTAACTTTTCCATACTATAACCCTTTCTTTAATATTACTCCACTATAATCTTTTTTAATTGTTATCATATTTGGGTACATTTGTTTTAATTTTAATATATATTCTTTTTGTTTACCTAATTTATAGATATCAAAATAGCCACCTTTAGAACTACCCATTTTAGGAGTAATTGCTACAATATCGTTTCTTCTTAATACAATATTACCCTCTTTTATATTTCTTAATACTATTTCATAATCATCTAATAATAACAAACTTTCATCATATCTATGGTCTTTATCTACTATAAAACCACAACTACCACCTTGAAACATTTTATTTATACTATATATTCCTTGTGTTTCTATTGTTGATTTAATCATCATAGTATTTGCTATGGCATAAGTACCAAACATATTACTTTTTGCCTTTAATGTTTCCTCAAACGATTGTAAAAGGGCTTTTTCAAGACTTTCTCTATCTAGGTTAACCAATTTACCATATTTACTTTCTCCCTCTTGTTTCCACCCTTTAAAACTACTTATATCATCATCTAATACCATAACATAAGTTCCTGTTGGAAACCAGTTAAGAATATTATTTCTATTACAAGCAACATTATTACCTTTTTTATAGATAACTGTTGTTTCTTTACCATATCTTTTATTGTATTCTTCAAAATCATTCTCATCATTTAAAGAAATAACTATTTGGTCTTTTGGTATTCCTAATTTTACTAATGTTTGATAAGTTTTACATTCTGGTCTATGATACCCTGCAATACCATAGTATATTTTAGTCATTAAATCTCTCCATAATAAAGTCTGCTTTATAAACTACTGATAATTCATCTTCATCTTCTTTAATAAGATTTTTTAAGAACTCTGTTTCTTCTGGTGTTCTATATGTAATAATTATTCTTTTATTTAATAAGAAGTCATCACTATTACTTGAATATTCTTTTATTAAGTCATCATCATATCCATCTGGTTCCATGTCGTCCATCAACATTGATAATTCAAAATCTCCAAAACCAAAATCTGTCATGTCTATATCATTCATAACATCTTTTAATTCTATGCCTAATAAATCATCATTCCATTCTGCCATGTCATTAGTTTTGTTATCTGCTATTCTAAATGCTTGAATTTGTTTATCTGTTAAATCATCTGCAACAATTACTGGTACTTCTTCTAGTCCTAGTTTTTCTGCTGCTTTTAATCTTGTATGTCCTGTAACAACTACATTGTCTTTATCTACTACTAATGGTACTTTAAAACCAAATTGTTTTATACTATTTGCAACATAATCTATTGCACTTTCATTATTTCTTGGGTTGTTTTCATATGGTATTAAATCTTTTACTTTTTTATTAATTATATTCATTTTTACTTTCCTTTCTTTTTTGTATATTTAGGTAGTTTTTTATTTCCTGTTGCTTGTTCCCATTCTTGTACTGCTTTTTTACCACCTAATTGTTTTGTTCCTTCTTTTGTGTATGCCCATTTTCTTTGAGCTTGACTTTTAAATGGCATTTATATTCCTCCTATCTTTTTATTAAGAATATCTATTTTTTCAGGACTATCTACATCATCTGTTTCATCATATATAGGTAAATAAGAATATATATCTATATCAAACCCATTGACATCATATCCATTTAAAACTTGGTATAATTCCCAACTTATAGCATATCCTCGTTCTATTTTATTTTCATCTTGTAATTTTTTACATTCATTTATTGCATTCCTAAATTTTTCTTGGTCTACTATTAACCAACCAAATGGTTCTCCTACTTTTTTATGTTCTATATTTAAAGCCCATTGATTACCTATCATAGTATTTATTTTTGGTTTATAATTTAAAATAGTTTTAATTGCTTTTTCACTATAATAAACATCTCCATGTAAATATATACAAGGTTCTTCTGTTGGATAATAAGCATCTACCCAATAACCTTTTGTTTTTCCATTTTCATATCTATATGTGTTTTCGTGTTTTAATACTTTACCATATTCTTTAAATCTATCATCATTACTACTAATATAATAATCATTTATTCCATTTTCTTTTAATAATCTTATTGTTCTTTCTATTAATCTTTCTCCATTGATTATTGATAAAGATTTATGTTCTTTAAAATTATCATAATAACCACCACACATTATTATTACCATATTAATTCTAATCCTTTCAAATATTCTGCTCTTTCTTTTGTTGTTTCAAATTCTTCATCTTTTTTTATTTGCTTATTAAATTCTAAATCAGTATATGTTTTTTTACATTTAACTTTTACTAATTCGTTTGGGTTATAAGTGCTTGGTTTATCTATTAATAATTCATCATATATATCTTTAGGCATTTTAAAGGTGAATTTAGGAATTTTTGTATATATCTGTGTAATTGGTATATCTTTCATAGAAAAGTCTAAAATATACCCATTTACATCATTAATTACACCCATTTCTTTAAAACTTGGTATATTAGTTACTATTACAGGTGTTCCTAGACATAAACTTTCTAATACACTATAACTAAATGCCTCTGTATCACTTAATTGTACTAAATAATCTGCATCTGCTATATAATCTCTTATGTCTAATCTAGGCTTCATATATATTACATTTTCATTTGGTATTGGTAGACTATCATTAGTAAATATTCTCCATTCATAAGGTATTCCTGCTTTATCTAATTCATCTGCTAGTTTTATCATCCTAGATTTACCTTTTTCTTTTGTTAATCTTGTTGCACTTATTAATCTTAATATTTTACGAGGTTTATCTATTGTTAAAGGGTTATATGCTACTTTAACATCTACACCACTTATTCTTTTATAACTATCTGCCACTGCTTTACTAACTGCATAATGTTCTTTTATTCTTTCATCTAAATTAGGTTTTAAGTTCTGTGCTTCATAATCTGCATGTATTATTTGTATTACTTCTTTAGCATCAAATAATTCTATTTTACATCTATACATTATAAATAATCTATCACATTTTATTTTTTTAGTAGCATTAAATGGTTGATATATTACTCTTGCATACTTTCTTATTCTATTTAATTGCTTAATATCACTTTTTGTATTACTATATACAAACACTATGTCTTTATCTTTGTATTTTTTTGCTAATTCATAACAATAAGTTTCTATACCACCTATTATATTAAAATGTGGTACATAAAATACATTTGCATATCTCATTATTTACCTCTGTTAATTAGTGATATTAATACTAATGTTATACATATTATTGTTGTTATAATAATTCCATTCATATTTAACCTCCTATAAAGTGTCTTGCCAACCCATCCAACAGCACTCTACAACACTTTGCCTGTTCCCATTAACGCAATTCGCCCTGCAAAATATTAGAGTACTTTTTCTATTACTTCATTTATTTTTTTTGCTTCTTTTAAAGCAACATTTTTATTTGCAAAACTTTTATGTATTCCAAATGCATTACTAACATTCCATATTTCTCTAACTGCTACTTCTTTTTCTACTATTGTTGTTTTATCTTCTTCTTTACCTGTTATTTCATTTTTTGGTACTGGTCTTTTCACATTAATAACATTGTATTTTAAATCATCAACTTTCATGCCGAATAAAGCACTTTGGTATTCTTCTTTTGTTAATTCCAATTTATCTACTCTTACTAATGCATTAACAGTATTAAAATAGAAATAATTTCCATTTTCATCTTCATAATAAGATATGTCTTTTGTTTTTAAATGTAAGTTTTCATAAAACTTAAATAAATCTTTTTCCATTATTTATTCCTCCTAATTTTTGATTTAATTTATTATCTAATTCTTCATCTCTTAAATATATATCTGGTATTTTATTTATTTGTTTTAATTCTCTCCAGTGTTTTCTTTCATTTTTATCTTTTATTTTTGCTAAATTAACAACTCTTGATTTTAAAATAGTGTATAAAGGTTCACTTTCTGGTATACTCTCTATTTTCATCATTAATTCATTAATTCCTAAATTTAAAAATTCTTTATATGATATATTTTGATACCTTGCACAATAGAAATCATAAATTTGTATCAAGTCTTTATCATAAGCAAAACACAATATTGTTTCCTTATGTTTTTCTATTGGCTCTTTATCTGGGTATATTACCACTTAAATAAGATATAAAATCATTAGAAAACTTATTACCCTCATCTTCAGTAGTTAGTCCTATATCTTGCATTAAAGTGGCTATGTCCATATTAAATATTTCTTCACATTTGTTATTAAAAAATTCAAGTGTTACTTTTTCTTGATATATTTTTTCTAATTCTATTTTATTTGAATTATCGTAGTATGTTTTACCATCTTTTTTAGTTTCTTTTGTTAAATCTTTAATCGATTGTCCATTTTTTGATATATCTTGTATCATTCTAATTCTAGCATTCATAACAAGACCCTGCATTTCACTAATTAACTTAACATTAGTCTTAAAAGTAAATTCCTTATCTTTGTATTTTAAAGATACAATATCATCTTCAATATTAAACTTATATTTCATATTTCCTCCATTTAAGCAAAAAACACCTAGTAATTGATGTAATTACTTTGGTGTTCCACTATATAAATAATACCATATAAAAAAAAGAAAGTCAATTACTTATTTGACATTTCTTAAACTATTTTAATTATCTCCTTTTAATATATCTAATAACAAACAATTATAATTTGCTAGATTTACTCTATTCATTAAATAATCTTCTTCCATTTGCTTTTCATAACCATATTTTCTTATATATTCTATTGCTTTATCAATTCTATCTTGTAATTCATTTATTTCTTCATCTTGTAATACTATCATTTCAACTGCACTTTTACCATTCATTTTATCTCTAACAATTCTTGCAAATTTATTGTTTATTTCTTGCTCTTTATCTATTTTTTCTGCTTTTTTATATAATCTTTTTTGTTCTTCTTGTATATCACTCATTTTATTTTCTCCTCCACATACTTATAACCATCTTTATATTTTTTAAATTCAGTAGTTGCTTTTATATGTATTATTTTATTTTTGTCTTCTTCTAACCAACAATAACTATAAAATCCATCTATATGGTCAAATATTACTACTATATCTTTTTTATTTTCAATATTATCATCAAAATATAATTTAATATTTTGTCTTTCTGGTAGTTCATATAATTTCATTTTGTTTCCTCCTTTTTTTTAAAATATATGCTATTAAATAAATAGGTAAAAGCATAATATCAACAATTGCAATTAATGGTGTAAACATAATTAAGCAAATAAATATTAATATTTCAGTAACATAATCTATAATATCTTCTTTATAATCATTTTTATAACTATCTATTCTCATTTTCCAAAAGCCTATTGTCATTCTATTTCCTCCAATAATTCATTTATTTTTTTTGTTTCTATTACTAATGTTCTATATCCTTCTTCTTGATATTCTTCTTCTTTTATATATTTTTTTATCTTATCTAATTTTGCTATCAAATATATATTATAATTATCTGCATAATCTAATTCTTTATGCAATTTTTTATTTTCTTCTTGTAATTCTTTTATATATTTTAAAAATTCAAAAGCTTTTTCATCTGTTTCTAAATTTTCAAATATATCTCCTAATGTCATTATATTTATTTTTTTATTCATATTATTTACTCCTTCATTTTTTCTACTAAATCATCTTTTATTAGGTCAAATAATGTATCATCTATATAATCTTCTCCACAATCTCCAGTATCTTGCCCACCAAAAACAATTCTTATTTTTCTATCTTTGTCTATTACTAATTCAACACAAGCGCCTCTTCTATCACTTGCAATTTCAATGGTATAAGCATTAAGATAAGTATTATAACCAAACCCATACTTTTCTAATTCTTTTAAATCTACATTATCTTTTATTTTTAACATATTATTCTTGCTCCTTATCTAATTTGATTTCTTCTCCACAAAAAGGACAATAATTAAATAATTCAAAATTATCACAATTTTTATTTTTATTGAAATAATCTTCTAATGTATATTCATTTGATAACCCCATTACTTTGTCATAACCATTTTCTTTTTTATATTCATTAAGATTTTTAATATCTTTTATATTTTCTTTTAATCTATCAATATTAATAATATCTGTACTATCATAGTCATACCATATACCTATAAAATGATTACATTTTTTCTTTTTCATATTACTTATTTCTCCTCACATATTCTTTTATATCTTTCACAAGGTTTATTTTTATTTCTATGTACTCTTGCATAATGTGTAGCACCTTGACAAGGATATTCTTCATACTTTTCTAAATAGCAATTATTATTACTTATAAAAATTATAAAAATAGTCATAAATATTATAAGTAAACTAATTAATATGCATATTTTTTCAACTGCTTCATATAATTTTTTGTCATCTCTATCTCTTTTCCACGAATATTTAAACATATTTATTTACTCCTTACCTTGTAATATATCTTCATAACTTGTTGGTTTTATTCCTTTTATTAAACATATTATATTTAATATAAAAACTAATATATACGATATTAAACATACTATTTGTAGCATATTATTCTTGCTCCTTTACTCAAAACGGTAGTTTATAAGCTCCTTTTGTTATAATATATTTATGTTTGTTTATTCTTATTTTTCTTTTTGTATATAATAATCCTTTATAAGTTTTCATATTACTTATTTCTCCATATCTTTTTTAATTGATTATATAATAATAAATCTCCAGTTATCATTATCATACATACAGAAACCATTATCCAATATAATCTAACACTATTATAATTATTTGCTATAATTGTTATATGCTCCATTGCTATTACATAACTAACTAATATTACTATTGCTATTATTAAACAAATAACATTTTCCCATTTAAATCTTCTTTTTTCCATATTCTAATTTCTCCTTTGCTTTTGTGAAATTATCTAATCTTTTCCATTCTTCATAAAGTTCGTTTTCTTTTTCTCTTAATTCCATATACTTATCAAATTTCATTTTTTCACTATTTGCTATATCTTTCATTAATGACCATTGTTTATATAATTCTCTTTTTCTTTGTAATATACTCTTACCCATTATAATTTACCTTCTTCTAATTGTTGGTCTTGCCAATAATCATAAAAGTCTGGTTCTTCGTCTTTATTTTCTAAATCTCTTAATTCTTCTTTAACATGTAAATATTCATTAATTAATTCTTCCATCAAATCCATTACATTATCTTCATTAATATAACCATCTATATTTTCTGCATCTCTCCAATATATCATATTTGTTGCTCCTGTTATATCATATGCTGTTTGTAATGTAGCAAAATTACTTTCATCTACTCTCATATTTACACCTCTCTTTCTTTTATTATTTTTTCTAATTCTTTTACTTTATTATGTTCGTTTTTCCATTTTTCTTTATAACTTGTTTTACTATATTCTTCAAACATTCTTTCTTGTCCAGCAGTAATTGAATATAATTGTTGTATACATTTATCTATTCTATTTATTTCTTTTATTAATGCTTTTTTTGAATATATTTTAAGTTCAAAATATTCTTTAATTAATTTCAACATATCCCATACTCCTATTAATTTGCTCTGCTCTTTTATTTGCTACTTCAATAAATAATATACTTGTAACAAATAATAACATTAATATAATTGTAACCTTAACCCACTTTTTTAATCTTTTTTTATTCATTTTCTTCCTCCATAATATCTTTTATTTTTCTTTTTATATCTTCATCCCACATATTATCAATTTCTTCTAAATATCTTTCAATTATTTCTTCTGTATTTTCTTCTATTTCTTTTTCATATTCCCATTCACTACAACTATCTAAATTACCATAAGCATTAAAATGTACATAATCATCCATATATTCATAATTTCCATAACATACTGCTCTAACTGCATCATCTACTTTTGTTCCAAACATCATTTCAAAGAAATATTCATCATTTTCATAATAATATAAATCATCAAAACTCCCATCCCAACCATTCAATTCACTAACCATTTCTTTTAGTTCATCAATAGTTAATTCTTCTTTTAATTTTTCTATCATAGTTCATCATTCCTCCTCACTATTCTAACTTAATTATATCAGATACTTTACTTTTTGTAAATACTTTTTTGAGAAAAAAAGAGAAAACTTTACACATAATTTTTTTTAAATATATCTATAAAGTCCTCTTCTGTCTTTCCATATCTTTTCATCCATTGTATTTGCATTGTTTTTTTTAATTGTTTATCTAGGTTGTGATTAAAATGCACTCCTTGATTACTTTGATTATGATGCATTCCACATAGATATACACAACATCCCCATTTTATTGAATTTTGCCTGTTTTTACCAAAAAATACTTCGTGAATATGTATATTATCTGTTGTATGACATACATAGCATTCTTTTTTTTCTTGTAATATACTAAATCTATTCATTAGACCACTCTTTATCTATTTGGCTTTGCAAAATCTTAATTTCTAATTTTAAAGCATTAATACTTTCCATATTTGCTTTATATATTGCTTCTTTTGATATTTCTTCAAATTTTAAATGTGCTATTTCTGGTTTACCTCTTGCTATATCTCCTGCAAGTGTAATAGCATATCCTTCATTTTTTAATAATAAAAGTTCTTTTGCTAGTGCTACTCTATAATCTGTATATGCTTTTGCATATTCACTACCTGTCTTACGCAACATTCTGATTGAATTATCAAGATAAGCAGTTTTTTGCATTAATTCATTTTGTAAGTCCATTTTTCCTCCTAAATTAATTTGTACCAAACTCATAAATCAACAAACTCGTACAACAAGTATAAAATTAGATGAACAAAAATAGAATTATTTTAGTATTGGTGTGAGTAAATATGATTTATTTTTAATTTATTAAAATGCTATCTCACTATCATCCATTTCTGTAAGATTACCAAAGTCTGCATATATTTGTTCATCTGTTGCTTTTTTCTCTTTTTCATTCAAATATAACATTAAATCTGGTGAATTATCTTTTTTCTTTTCATTTTTGAATATTGATATATAATATTCTTTTCCATTTATTTTTATTTTACCACTATAATAATTAGTTCCTTTTTTACTTTCTGTTTTCCATAGTCCAGTTTTTTCTTTCATATTTATTCTCCTTTATTAATATATTTATTAACTTTTTCTATGTTTGTTTTGTTAAGTTTTATAATATAACCTTCTTTAGGGTAGCTAGCCCACATACTATATTTGTTATATGTTTCTTTTTTTGTATTAATTTTTAATGTTTCAATTAATTTTTTGCTATCTGTATAATATTTTTCTTCTCCTTTAATAATTGCTGCTACTAAATTATTTAATTCTTCTCTCATTTCTGCATCTTCTTTTAATTCTTCAATTTCTTTATTTATTTCAATATACTTATTTAAATCTACTATCATAATATCTCCTTTTCTTTTTTAATCTTGTATGTCTTTCTCATTAATTTTACTAATAATATATTAGTTTCTGTTATATTTTTATTCTTACTTATTCCTAAACCTTTTTGACACATTACTGCATTTTCTTCTCTTGTTATCATTTCTAAATTGTTTATATCATTATTTTCTTTGTTATTATCTTTATGTATTATTAAACAATCTTTTGGAATTTTACCATAATAATTTTCCCAAACTATTATTCCTTTGTTTTTATTTTTTTTATAATATCTTTTTCTAATTTCTTTGATTTTTTCTTGATTATTCTTACGATAATTTTTTGCTCTTTCGTTAATTTTATCTTTATTTTTTTTGTTATAATCTGATATTTTTTTTATACATTCTTCCTTATGCTTTTCATAATATCTTTTCTTTGCTTCTTTGCATTTATCACTTTGACTATATTTTTTTCTAATTTCTTTAACTTTTTCTTTGTGTTCTTCACAATATTTTCTAGCATAAGCATTCAATTCTTCTCTATGTTTTTCACGATATTTTCTATAATATTCTTTTGAATTAGTCATTATTCATCACTCTTTATACCTAAGTAATTATTCATATCATTAACTTCAACATTATATTTACCAGACATTTCTAGTATTCTTAATTGTGTTTGAATTGATTTTATAAAAGATATAGAACTTTGAGAAATAGCACCACTACGCATTATTTCTCTTTTTCCTCTTTCTTTCATTATTTCTTCATCATCTAATCTATTCATTTGATTTAATAATATTTTTTGTATCTTTTTTAATTCGTTATTATTTTTTACACCCAATACAGTTTTCATTATTATTTTTCCTCACTTTCTAAATAATATCTAAAATAAGTAGTCTTTTCTCCAAACCTATTTAAACTTGTTTCTGTTTTTGATTTTATATTGTAACCATCTTTTCTTAAATTGAATATTGTTGCACTTAATCTAGTATTACCTAAATCTCTAAATGCTTCTAAACTTGATATACTACCAAATCTATCAATATATTCAAGTGTTCTTTCTTTATGTGTTTTTCTCATAATTCCTCCTATTAAGCAAATAGCAAAAATGCTACTATTATTAGAAGTATAAATATAATTATACTTTTTATTATATCTTTAATATCATTACTATCATACTTTTTCATATTATACCTCTTTCTTTTCCATTGCTTTTATGCATTTTTCCATTTGTTCTGTTGATAAATCGTTAATACTATCAACTTTAAACTTGTCTTTTATTTCTTCAATATCTATTTCTTTTTCATCTGTTAATTGTAATATTCTATTAATATATTCTATTCTTTTTTCTTGTTCATCCTCATCTGGAATAGTTATTCCTGTTGCTAATTCTATCATTTTAATTATTCTTTCATCACTAGAATTTCCTAACATCCATTCAATGTATTCTTTTGGTATTTCTGTTAATTTCTTTCCTTTATGTTTTCCAAATGTTAAAGTGTATTCTAATGCTTCTTCTTTTGTAGGTTCTTGATTTGCTATTGCATTTGCCACTTCTTCTGCACTTGCTACACTTACATCTATTCCAAATCCACACATTCCTAATGCTCTACCTACTGCACTTGTTTCACAATTTTCTATGTATGATGTTTTATTTATAAAACTGCTATCTTCTTTTTCATAAGCATGTCCTTCTCCTAACCAACATACACTACCATCTTCATCATAATAACCTACTTGTGCTTTAAATATACATACACCATTTTCATTACTTAACATATTAGTAAATATTACTCCATTTGGGTAAATCATTCTAAATGCTTTTATTCTTTGATTAACCTCACTATATTCTTTTCCTTTGATATCTATTGTTTGTATTTGCTCGTTTGCTATTGCTAAATCTAAATATTTCATTTTATTCCTCCTCTAACCAGTTATAATCTTCCATCCAATTTGGTATTTCTATTTCTTCTTGTTTTTTGATTTTAATATCATTATCTTTTATTTCTTGTAAAGTTTTAAAACCTTTTGACTTCCAATTATTTAATATTCCATTTATATAATTAAAAGTCTTTTTATTTCCTAATACTGCTATTTGTATAGCATACTTAATAATATCTTCATTAAAGTTATTTACCCACATATCAATTTTTTCATACTCTACTGGTGTTAACATTCTGCCAATGTTTTTTTCTGCAAACTCATATATATTATTTTTATAACTACTACTACTACTATTATTATATAATACATTTACATTAACATTTTCATTTACATTTTCATTTTCATTTACATTAACACTTCCATTTGTTCCATTTTGTTCCATTTTGTTCCATTTTGTTCCATTTTTTGTATACTGATTTCCTTTATGTTTTTTTCCTGCCTCACTTCTTTTTTGTTTTATATCTTGCCATTTATCAGCATCTAAATCTAATTGATTTTTTATAAACATAAATGCTATCAATATATCTGGTTCTTGTGTTATTTTTCCATCAATGGTATAATCAAATATAGCCCTGAGTAGTTTTCCTAACTGCTCGTTTTTTAATGTTTTAATTGGTTCATAAAACGAATTATATATTATAAAACTATCTTTCATTTAAGTCTTATGAAATAATCTTTTATTTCACTTTCACTATCAATGGCTTTTGTAATATAATAAGCAATCGTTTTAGAACATGTTTGTTTCTTATTGACTATCATTGAAATATATTGTCTTGTTACACCTGTTTTTTCTGTTAAATATGATATTCTATATTTTTCTTTAATTAGTTTTCTTGCTTCTTCTTTTAATTGATACATGTTTACCTCCTATTCTTCTTGTTTTAATTTATTATTTAATATTGTGTATTGTCTTTTTAATTTTTTAATGTTATCCTTATCATTTTCTATTCTTATTAGTTCCTCTATTTCTAATAACTTTCCTAATATTTTTTCCTTTGATGTTTTCATTTCACACCTCCTTACTGTAATTTAATTATACATCTTCTTTTACTTTTTGTAAAGTATTAAATGAGAAAAAATAGAATTATTTTTCTTCAATAAATTTTAAAGCATCTTCTAAACCTTTTATATAGTTTTCAAACTTTATTACATTCTTTTGTCTTATTTTATATTCTTGTGGTGTATAAGGGTTAGTACTTTCTAATTTTTCTTTTGCCTCTTCTAATAATTTTTTATTTTCTCCAATATATTTTTTTAATTCTTTCATTTTAATTCACACCTTTCTTTTTTTTAGTAAAAGGGGAGTTTATTCCCCTTTACTAATTTTTAAAGCATATTCTAATTCAATGATTATATTTTCATAAAATGTAATTGCTTCTAAATCTTGGTCTAGAATATCTTTTTTACTTTCAATATCAAGTTCTTTTTTATATTGATTTAATAAGAACATAATATTTTGTTTTAAAGTATTTTCTTTTAACATATGTCCATCTCCTTTCATTTTATATTCAATGATAAGGTAAATTTACTCACACCTTTCTTCATTGTAACTTCATTATATCATATTTTTGACATTTTGTCAACTATTATTAGAAAAAAATATAAAAAAGAGCATAATTTTTATGCCCTTTATTGTTTTATTCTATGTCTATCCATAGTTTTTTCATTGAATAACCATAATTTCCAGCAAAACCATCCATTCCACTACCTGTTTGTGTATCTATTTGCCAACTATAACCATTAACTTTATATTTAGCATATTTATATGGTCTTATATCACTTGGTGTATTGTAATAAATCTGTATGCAGTCTATTACTTGTCCATTTCCTGCATAACCATTCATATAATCATTTATGTTATAACCTGTTACCCAAGATAACCAGCCACCACCTAAAATATGTACTCTGTATCTTATAGACCCTTTATCTACTTTTACTGCTACTGCTGTAATTGGGTCATCATTATAACCTGCATAATCATTTAAGTTCATTACTTCTGGTAGCCAACCATATCTTTGTGTTTTAACTCTATAATATACATTAACATCTCCACTTGGTTGTGGTGTACTACCACTTATTGGGTCTGTTAAATATCTTGTTGGGTCTATTCTACTTGTAGAACTTTCATTCATTTGTACTTCAAAATGTAAGTGTCTTCCATAAGCACGACCACTTGAGCCAATTATACCGATAATTGTATTTTCATCTACTCTTTGACCATTTTTAACTGGTAAACCACTTTTTAAGTGTGCATATCTACTAAACATTCCATTATCGTGTCTGATTAGAACATAATTGCCCCATCCTCCACCATATTCACTTCCATCTGGTACATTATCTAATGTGGCATATACTGTTCCTGCACAGTTAGGATGTACTTGATTTTGACTTTCATCACTTCTCCAACCTAAATCTACTCCTCTGTGAGAACTTGAATAACCTTGTGTTATTCTGTTTGTACTATCATTAATTACTCTATCTTTCATAATTATTCTCCTTTATTTTTTGCATATTGAATACTAGATATTCCTAAAATTGTACCTAGTAATGTATCTGCTAACATTATTGTTCCTGATATTTGTTCTGGGTAAGGTACATTCCAAAAATTACCTAAACCAATATAAAATGATGCTATTGCTGGTAAAACAACTAACGCTATCCATTTTAAAATGTCATATACTTTATTACTCATA
>JAEIGA010002025.1_pt1 | contig 32251 bp, 23 predicted proteins | sample 9270691 | NCBI WGS metagenome assembly JAEIGA01 (sample SAMN17057246, study PRJNA624740) | gut metagenome | biome: biome; isolation source: fecal sample | host: Bos grunniens | place: China: Xizang | collected 2019 | reverse complement strand
CCGCGTGATGCAGCATGCACCGGAGAAGGAGAATGGTGAGGACGGATTGCCTATTCCGCCATATAAAGTTTACAATATCGGAAACAACTCACCTGAGAATCTTCTTGATTTTGTGACGATCCTTCAGGAGGAGTTGATCGCTGCCAAAGTGCTTCCTGCCGATTATGATTTCGAATCGCATAAGGAGCTTGTGCCGATGCAGGCAGGTGACGTGCCTGTCACTTTCGCGGATACCACTCCTTTGGAGCATGATTTCGGTTTCAAGCCAAGCACGAGCCTTCGTGACGGATTGAGAGCGTTCGCGAAGTGGTATGCGGGATATTATGGGACATTGTAGGACCTTACGCCCCTCCTAACCGCCCTAAAAGGGCGGAATTTTGACAAGTGCTGTGATACTAATGTATTATGTGGATCAAAGTTGATGAATAATCTTAATGATTCCGAGAAGCACAGTCAGGCAATCATCGCAAATCGTTATGATTCTTGTCTGGATGACGTGGAGGAGATGGTGTATACAAGAGATATTTTCAGGAGGAATTAGAGGTTAAACTTAAGTAAAACATTTTTCATGAAGTATAAAGTTTCAATTATAGGCTATTTAGCAAAACAAAAACCACTGTATGATGGACAAACAGTAAAAACAAAACAGTTGGCGAGTTTGTTACGCGATTATCTTTCTGACGAGGAAATTGGAGAGTTAGACATGCAAGGAATGAGACAATCTCCTGTCTCCTTCTTGTGGAATTATTTTAAGCTATGTCGCAATAGTGAAAATGTAATAATTCTTCCTGCCCAAGGAGCACTGTTGTTGTTCCCTTTGTTATGTATTCTTTTCCGAAGAAAAAAAACGAGGATGATTTATGACGTTATTGGTGGTTGGCTTCCTGGTTATGTAGAAAAATACACATATTTAAAATTTTTTTTAAGGAAGTTTGATCAAATATGGGTTGAAACGTCAGTGATGAAAAACGCTTTAGAGGAAAAAGGGTTCAAACATATTATTATAGTTCCAAATTTCAAAGCACTTTCTATTGTCGATAAATCTGAGATAGCAAAGGACGATGAATACCCATTGAACCTTTGTATATTCTCACGTATTATAGCAATAAAAGGAATAGAAGACGGAATTAATGCCGTAAAAACGATTAATCAAGAGTGTGGAAAAACTATTTTTAAGTTGGATCTTTATGGTCAGATAGATACTACTTTTAAGGATAGATTTGAAGAACTTCAGTCTGAGTTCCCTGATTACATAAAGTATTGTGGATGTGTATCTCCAAATGATAGCCCTAAGACGTTGAAAAAGTATTATGCTCTTTTATTTCCTACACGATATGAAGGAGAAGGCCATCCTGGTACTGTAATTGACGGGTATTCAGCGGGATTGCCGGTTATTTCGGCAAAGTGGCATAGCTATTCAGATTTTGTTGACGAGGGGGAAACAGGTGTCGGATATCCTCAGTTTGATTATAATGGATTGGTCGAGACACTACGTAAAGTTAAAGAGAATCCGTCAATGTTGACTAACATGAAGGAAAGATGTCTGGAAAAAGCAAAAGAATACTCGGCAGAAACCATAGGCAAGCAGATTTCTTTATTGCTTAATTTATAATATAAGTAGATAGGAACTTACAGACAAAGTGTTATTGTTTAAATATCGTATATGACTTTGTCATACATTTGTGAAAAAGTTTTAATTTTGTATTTTAAAATGCGAATGTATGATGAGGAGAAGGAATTTATTAAAGATATTGCTATGTATGTCATGGTTTTCAGGTGCAAATGCAGAAGTTCGCATCACGGAAATCATGACCAATAATGTGTCCACTATTATCAGTGACAAATACAATTATGATGGCTATGTTGAATTTTATAATGATGGTGCTAGCATTGATCTTAAGGGTTGGACAGTAACAAACATTAAGGAAGGCAGTGAAAATTGGAGCGTCAAATTAGATTCTACGCATGTCTTGCCGTACGGATATTCTCTTTTGTTTTTTGGTAAGTCTGAAACAAGTAGTCTGACTGCATCAAAAGTGCAGTATAACTATGTCGGAAGGGTAGGGAAAAAATTGTCTACTGATGAGGGAGCGATATTTTTTGAGAAAGATGGTAAAAAGATAGAATTTGCTTACCCAAATCAATATCCTCACATATCATATTGCCAGGAGGGTTTTATGGTGCCGACTCCAGGAAAAGAAAACGATAAGTTAGTCACTACAATATCTAATCGAGTGGTCTCTCCTTCATTCAAATCAGGCGATCCGGGGGTGTATGAGAATGGATTGAATGTAGAATTGGATTGTACTACTGAAAGTGCTAAGATTTATTATACTTTGAATGGAGACTCTCCGACCCCAGAAAATGGAAAAGTTTATAGTGGAGCTATTAGGATAGACAAGACTACAGCCTTGCGAGCCAGAGCATATAAGGATGGAATGCTTTTTAGTGAGATTTTGACAGGAAGTTATATATTACCGGACAAATATCACAATGCTTGCAGTAATAATGGAGAACGACTTCCTATAGTTTCTATTACTGCCAACTACAAGGACGTTTATGATGATATGCTAGGTTTCTACGTAGAGGGTAAGAATGGAGTCAAAACATCATGTACACCTGTTGCTAACTACAACCAAGACTGGATGCGTTCTGCTAACTTTGAATATATATTGGATGGAAAAATTGTTGATAATCAAGAAGTAGAAATAGGTGTGTATGGTAATTGTACAAGAATACATGTTGGCAAAAGTTTAAAAATCAAGGCAAACAAACGGTCAGGAAAGAACAAAATGAATTATAATTCATTTTTTACTAACCGTTCATACAAAAAATATAAAAGTCTAGCTTTACGTAATGGAGGTAACGGATATTCTTATGTACAACCACGTTGGAGGGATATGTTCATACAGAGTCTTGCTGATGGAATGAATATCGACAAACAGGCAGCACAACCGGTATCTTTCTATCTAAATGGAGAGTTCTATGGAATGATGATCCTTACAGAGAGAACAGATGAGGATTTTGTCTACCATAATTATGGGCTTGATGAGGAAGAGATAGATATGCTTACAGGTAATGGAAGCTACGTATGCGAAGTAGGCACTCGTGAGGCATATGATAATATGATTAATTATGTTAGCAGCAGTTATTCTGATGCAGGCTTTTATGATGAACTCAACAACTATATGGATATAGATGAGTTTATTGATTATCAAATTATACAACAATATGTAGGTAATACAGATTGGGTGACAAACAACATAAAGTTGTGGAGAAAGCATGATGGTGGAAGATTCCGTTGGATTTTATATGATACAGACTTTGGTTTGTCTCCAAGATCTACGGCTCTGGATACTAATATGCTTGATTTCACTACAAAGACAATTAAAACACAATCTTCGAAACCTTTAATTCTAATGCAGTCGTGCATGAAAAATGAGGATTTTCGTTGGAGATTTCTTGATCAATATCTAGACAGAATAGAAAACCAGTTTACTGACGAAAGAATCGACACAAAGATTGATTCCTTATGGGATATGACTGATTTCGAGATGTGTGCGACTATCAAACATAGTGATTTGTTGAGTTGTCCAGGTAATTTTGATACATATCATGATGAGATTGAGACAATGCGTTTATTTGCAAAGGAAAGGAAAAAATATGTTGTCGAACAATTAAAAAAGGAGTTCGGATTGGGCGACGATATTGTAAGTGTCAAAATCAGAGCCATCTTTCCAGAGAATGAGACGCCGAATTTTAATTTTTTACTCAACAAACGAGAATTTAATGGGTCAAAATATAACACATCTCGTTACGTTAATGAACGTGTAAAGATAGAGCCTATAATTCCGTTGGGATACAAAATAATGAAGTGGGAAATCAATAACGAAACGGTAAGAACATCCAATGGCAACAGGTATAAAGAAAAATATTTGACTGCTGTTGCGAATTCTGAGGAATTGAAGATAAATGTTTATTTTGAACATGACCCTGACTGTACTCTTCCGAAAAATCTATATTTGAATGAGATTTGTTCATCAAACCAATCAATGTTGGATGAGAATGGAGAATCTTCGGATTGGATAGAGCTTTACAATGGTAGCGGTGAGGATGTTGATATCGCGGGTATGACTATTGAAAATGTCACAAAAGCGGTTAAATGCACTATTCCTTCAAATGATAAGGTTATAGTTCCGGCTTATGGTTATAAACTTTTATGGGCCGATAAGAATCCAGAACTTGGTCCACTACATCTAAATTTCAAATTAAGTGCAACGGTTCCTGAAACTATCATTCTCCGTAGATATTATCTTGATAGCGATGTTGAGCTGAGCAGAATAATGTCTATTCCTCAGAATCCAGATGAATCATATGGTAGAGAGACAGATGGTGATTCTTCTATGGTGAAATTTGCAAAATGTATGGATGATGAAGGAAATGAAATTATTACGTCCACACCTTTGGCTTCAAATGGAAGCATTAATTGTCAGAGCAGTGGTGTGAAAGAGGCTAAAATGCTCAACAATTCAAAGCATGTATTTGTTAAAGGAAAAGATATTTTTGTGCAGAATGCTATAGGCAGTGATGTGCGTATTTATTCCATTTTGGGCAACGTTGTCGCAAGCAAAAGAATTAGTTCTAATATGTTTAATATAACTATACCGACTCCAGGAATATATTTGGTTAAAGTAGAGACGGAATGTTGGAAAGTAGTTGTCGAATAAATGAATATAATAATTAAAAACAACATATAAAAAAAACGATGGCATCCTCGTCAAAAAAAATAGATAATCTAAAAAAGTTTGTGTTGCAATGCTTAAAGAAATGGCCATTATTTGTCGTCTCTTTATTCTTAAGCATATCTTTTGCAATCTATCATTTGTATACTGTGCAACCTCAATATACAAGAGAAACACAACTATTGATTAAAGAAGAATCAAAAAACAATAAAGTATCAGTGTCTGATCTTACGGAAGACTTTGGTACTTTTTCTGGTAGTACAAATGTAAACAATGAGCTTTCTAGAATTCAGAGCCCTACATTAATTGGTAATGTGGTAAAAAAGTTACATCTTGACATAGACTACCAAAGAATTTCCTCTTTTAGAAAAAGAGTCATTTATGGTGTCGAAAATCCTATAAACATCGAGATCTTGGGATTGGATGAAAATGAAGTTTGTGAATTTGAGATCACTTTGGATTCTACATCGATGATTGCTTACGCAAAGAAAGATATGAATGATAATATAGAAGCCAATGACTCTACACAAATGAGCGATAATATTCAGTCGGCGGATCCAAATAGACCAAAATTTACAATTACAGCTCTTAAATATGGAGGTAAAGAAATAGAGGGTACTTGGAGCGGAAAGTTAGAGACATCGATAGTTCTCTATAAGAAACTCAGGGTGCTTGTGACGTATAATAGCGAGTACAAAAATTATGGCAATGAACGTTCTGGAAATAATTTCCCAGAAAAAATTCTTGTGTCTAAAACGGGACTAGTGAAATGTATAGAAATAACTAAACAGAAACTTCAGGTTAGTCTTATCGATAAAAAATCAAGTATTCTAAACTTGAATTATAGTGATGCTGATGCTAAAAGAGCTGAGGATGTTCTTATTGCTTTGATTGAGGCTTATAATCAGAATCTTCTTGAGGGAAAGAATAAGATCGCTCTTAGTACAAGTCAATTTATAAATGATCGTTTATCTTTGATTGAACGTGAACTTGGTAATGTGGATGAAAATATCAGTACATATAAGAGTCGAAACCTTACTCCTGACGTTGATGAAGTGGCAAGACTTCATTTGGATAAAGCCAGCCAGGTTCAAGATAAGGTATCTGAACTAGATGCCCAATTAGCTATGTTGGAATATATCAGAGACTTCATAGCAAATAACCATGAAAAGCAGTTTTTGCCGGCAGTTACAAACATCACAAATTCAGTGATTGAGAAAAGCATTGAGGAATACAATTCTTTACTTTTGAAACGTAATGATCTTTTGTCTAATAGTAGTATCAAAAACCCAATGGTTGTTAGTTATGATAAAAACTTGGCAGATATGGAAAAGTCCATTCTTGTCAATATAGACAGCCAAATAGATGCAATAGACAGCCAAATTCTAAATTTACGAAAGACGGAAGCAAAGAGTAAAGCTAAAATTGCAAGTAGCCCGACACAGACTAAATATTTGCTTGGAGTTGAGCGTCAGCAAAAAGTAAAGGAGACGTTGTATCTTTTCTTGCTTCAGAAAAGAGAGGAAAATGAGTTGAGTCAAGCATATAGTGCATACAATAACCAGATTATCACACAGCCAAATGGAAAACTTGAAGCGACAAGCCCAATAAAGAAAAATATTCTGATTGTGGCATTAATGTTAGGCCTTCTAATTCCAGCTGGTCTTGTGTTTCTTTGGGAATCTATAAATGGTAGGATAGACAGATTGGACGACTTGTCTGATCTCCCTGTCAAACTTTTGGGTGAATTGCCATATAGAGAAAATAAAATCGTGGTTTGTTCAGATAAGCAAAACGATGAAAATAAGGCGTTTAGAAATTTAAGAACCAATCTGGAATCAAACTTCGAGGATGGTATGAAGGCTGTGATGCTTACTGATTTGCAGTCAAACAGTGGTAAGGGTTATGTGGCGGCAAATTTAGCTAGAGTGTTTGCGTTGAAGCAAAAAAGAGTCGCTCTAATAAACTTTGATGAAAACGATAAGATATTCCTTAATCTTATTGACAAGAATGAGTCGGGCGTTTATGATTACCTTTCAGAAAAAGATGCCTCTTGGCAAAATTACATTCATCAAAGTAAATGTGATGAGAATTTGTTCGTTATGCCGACGGGAAAAGTACCTTCAAATCCTTCTGATTTGTTAAACGAAAGAAAGTTGCAGACATTATTTGCCTTCATGAAATCTGGATTTGACGTAGTTGTTGTCAATTGTCCAACATCAATAGATGAATCTGCAACGGTATTGATAGGAAAACTTATGGATCAATCAATTTTTGTATTGAACACAGAAACTTCAAATGCTAAATCATTATGTCTTCTAAATAATTTTGTTGCTGAATCTAAATTCAAAGACATCTCAGTTGTTTTGAATTGCAAAAAAGTGTAATGTCGTAAGATGTAAGTCCTTAACAATGTATCTCACTAAATTTTTTTGAGATTTGATGACTGTCCCTGTATGTTTCAACAGAGTTTGGTCATAAATCCACTATTAGATTCTGGAATACTTCAATTAGACAATAACAGATTTAGTTCTTGTATAAGAGTTTTAACAAACATATATGATAAATATTAATTAAGACAAGATTGTGAGGAGCCTTTTATTAAATGGGCTATTTAGCAATTATCAAATATTAGACGTGCATGGAAAATAATAATTTAGGGTGGATATACTATAATCATGCAGCAATTACAACTACTGCTCCTCATGAAGAGCCGAATCTTCAGCCTCTTTCAGATGGTAGTATTTGGAATCTTAAATCTTCAAGGGGAGACAAACCATTGTTTGCTCGATATACAACAGATTTTGACTGTGGAGAAAATACGGGTTTTTGGTTTATTGTAAAAGATGCTCCATTTGTAATGGAGGATTTAAGCAAAAAATACAAAAAAAATGTAGAAAGAGCTTTAGAACGCTGCGAGGTGAGACGGATAGATGCCGTGGCTGAATTTGATGACATTTATGATGTATATGACGCTGCCGTCGATAATTATCAAAATGTCGACAACAAAACATCCAAAGAGGGAATGCGAGAAGGAGTAAAAAAGGATGGCTTGGAGTATTGGGGGGCTTATGATAAAAAAACAGGCAAAATGGCCGGCTGGATGTCTTGTTCTAATAATGGTGATTGGACAGAAACAATTAGTGCTAAATATCATCCTGATCTGCTTTCTTCCAGACCAAGTGATGCTATTCACTATACTATCTTGAATCATTATCTAAATGAACTAGGACAAAAATATATCTGTTCTGGAAGTAGAAGCTTGAATCATAAAACAAACGTACAGGATTATAAAATACATAATTGGAAATTTAGACAGGCATTTTGTAAGTTGCATATTGTGTATAGAAAAGATATTAGTGTACTTATCAAATTGATTTATCCATTTAGAAATTTGCTAAAGAAATTAGATAATATAACAGTCGTCCACCAAGTAAACAGTGTCCTAAAGATGGAGGAAATAGCAAGAGGTGACACAAGTATCTAATGATATTTATGGAGATGTTTTTGATTTTAAGATTACAAGAATTTGTTGTTGATGTGTGTAAGTAAACAATAATGGATTCTTTACATTAAGTCTGAATAACAACCTGCCCTCTTCCGCAGTGTTCGGAGGGGGGCAGGTTTTATTTTGAATTTATTTATCGCACTATCTTTATCGCTAGTCCTTCGAAATATGCGATGAATATGCCTTTCGGAAGTTTGTCTAACATGATCTCATTCTCAACCTTTGAGATTTTGATCCTGTCGACGACGATTCCATTCAAACTGATAATTTGTAAGATACCGTCTTTTTTTGTTTTCACATGTAGCTTGTTTTCTGATTGTATATAGTAAATGATTGTTTTGTCGTCGTATGAAGTGACGTCATTGAATTCTGATGCCGGACACTCTCCGAATATGGCTTTCTTCGACTCTTTCTCCCAGGCATCTACTATTTTCTTGCCCCATTCACAAGATTTTCCACTTGCCGTCTGCACTGATAAACCTGGTGCTGCGGATGCATCATCTACTAGGTCGAGATATTGCACAGGATTTCCGTTGCCATACCATGACCATGCCAGCCATCCTACATTCTTCTCTTGACAGTAGGAGAGAATTTGGTCTTCATCCACGTCTCCATCACTGTGATACCAGCCGAACTCTCCGATGCAAAGTGCTAATCCTTGGTTGATCACACCGTCGATATTGCTTTTCACTCGGCTTTTATTTCCTGCTGTCCCGTACATGTGTATGGAGAATATGACGTTGTTTTCCGGATCTGCCGCCAGAACTTCCTTGCCATAAGTGTGTATCGTGGCTGCACTTTGTCCGTATCCTCCTGCGTCGACCATGATGCAGTGTCGCAGACCAGCCCTACGGATGATAGGAATGGCTTTTACATATCCATCTTTCCAGTTTGCTGCAGAGGACGAATTGTGCCATTCATTAGCGATATTTATTATCACGTAGGCCTCTGTTCCCTTCAGTGTGCTTGCAAGGTCTGCAAAATATTTTGCGGCACTTTCCAGATCGCTGATTTTGTCGCTTCCGGTCACATCGTGTACCTCAAGGATTGCTACCATGCCAAATTCCTTGCAGGCTTCTATAAGTTTCTTGACGGACGACGCATCGTCTGCTGGCGTTCCATAAGCTGTCCCGTTGGTCAGAACTATGCGTACTGCGTTTGCATTGTGATCCTTAATCGCTTTTAATTGATCGTAGGCCGAACTTTTGTACCATGTATAGGCAAGATTGACTCCTCTCATCACAAATTCTTGATCACAATGGTCAAGCAATTTATTGCCGTTTACTTTAAAACCATCCACATCGGAGATTTTGAACTCATATTCTTGACTTTTATTGTCTTTCTCAATGCGAACATAGTCGACGACCGCCCATGTCCAGATAGGGGTGATTTTTACGGTGTTATTACCTGCGGCGAATTCAAACGAACCTACAAGAGTCTCACTTCTTTTGTCCACACTTTCATCGTCTGATGATAATCCTAGATTGGCGGTTCCGCTTACTCCGTTGACAGCACAGTCGACCTGCTTGAATCCATAGACAGAGTTGTAGCCTACATATACTTTATATAATCCTTTCTCAGATAAAGGTATATTGATATTGACATAGTCTGTCTCTTCTTTAAGGTTCAGCACGCTTGTTCCCGACATGTCTGATGGTGTTTCTAATGTGGCAACGTAGTCTGATGAACATTCCACTTCGAATATATTCTTTTGTGCCGACTTTTCGCAAACAGTGGTGTCTATTTCCGGTTTGCTTCCACATTTGTTGGTGTATTTGCGGAAGAAATCCCATAAAGCCTTTGTCGTGTGAAAATCGTCATTTTTCAATTCGTGCCAACGGTATTTTACGGAATATAGGATAACTTCTGTTCCACAATCTCCCCCCTTATAGTGGGTTTTGGTGCAAATATCCGACACTTGAGTCACTTCAGGGGTCGGATCACAGTTATCTTTGTTGGCGAATCCTTTCATAATGGCAGGGACTCCGTTATAATCCACAAAAGAGTCTTCCTTTCCGTGTATGTGGCAAATTGGCACAGGACGTGAACATTTGAAGTTGGCTCCCCAAAGGTTATAACCGGAAATCGGTCCGAAAGCTGCAAACTTGTCCGCCACGTTATTGATGATATGGTAGGTCAGCATTCCTCCCATCGAGAAACCTGTCATATAAACGCGACTTTCGTCGATCTTATACTCTTCTGACATTTTTTTTATAATATCCAACATGAAATTTATGTCGGTCATTCCATTGATGTCCCATTGTGAGCCATCACCTTGTGGATAGACAACGGCAAAATTGGCAGTGTCAGCGACCAGTTCCCATTGCGACAGACTTTTATGGTTGTTGATATTGTCACCCATTCCGTGTGCGGATATAACCAACGGACGGTTTTCTGTCAGGCAATCTGGCACATAGATGAATGCCTCCCTCCATTTTCCGCCTGTCTGGATACGGGTGACTTGACTGTATTTGGCAGCCATTGTAGTCATGCTGAACAGTAGCATAAATGCATATAAAAACAATTTTTTCATTGGAGTAAAAATTAGAAGTAAATAAATATTGGTTATCTGGCTATCTTCAGTGTGATGTTGTCGAAGATTACGATGTAGACACCAGCAGACAATTTGTCTAACGGGATGATATTCCGATCAGCGGTGATGTTAATTGATTCTATAGTTGTGCCGTTGATGTCGACGATGCTAACAATCCCGTCTTTATTTGAATTCACATACAGCGTTTTTTCTGATTGTGAATAATAGATTATTGTATTGCCGTCATAATGTGAGACATTGTTGTAGTCTGTCCATTGACATTTTTCTAATACAGCTGTTTTTGCCTCGTTTTTCCAGGCATCTGTTATTAATTTCCCCCATTCACACGACTTGCCGGAAGAGGATTGAGTTGCCAGTATCGGATTCTCGGAAGCGTCTTTCACAATATCGAGGTATTGTACGGGATTTCCGTTGCCATACCACGACCATGCAAGCCATCCTACATTTTTCTCTTTGCAGTAGGATAGGATTTTCGCTTCGTCTACATCTCCGTCGCTATGATACCATCCGAATTCTCCGATGCATAGAGCAAGCCCTTGATTAATCACACCATCAATGTTTGAGGCTATTCTGTTGCTGTTGCCTGCGGATCCATACATATGGATGGAGAAAATCACGTTGTTCTCTTCATCTGCCGCTAACACCTCTTTGCCGTAGGAGTGAATGGTTGATGCGTTCTGTCCATAACCGCCAGCGTCGACCATGATACAGTGTCTGAGTCCAGCTTTTCGAATGATAGGAATTGCTTTCTTGTACCCATCTCTCCAATTGGTTGACGAAGAGGAGTTGTGCCATTCGTTGGCAATATTGATGATCACGTATGCTTCTGTCCCTTTCAGTATCGACGCAAGGTTGGCGAAATAACGTGCTGCGTCCTCCAAGTCGCTGATTTTGTCGCTTCCTGTCTCATCATGCACTTCGAGAATGGCTACCATTTTGTATTCACGGCAGGTTTCTATAAGCTTTTTTACGGAAGATGCGTCGTCAGCGGGAACTCCATACGCTTTCCCGTCGGTCAGCACGATACGTACAGCATTAGCTCCATGGTTGTGTATGGCCTTTAATTGATCGTAGGCCGAACTTTTATACCATGTGTAAGCCATGCTGACACCTCTCATAATAAACTCATTATCACATGCGTCTAGAAGTTTATTCCCGTCGACGTGAAATCCATCAATGTCAGAAACATTATGATTATGTGATGAAGTGTCATTATCCAATTCTATGCGGACATAGTCTATCGGAACCCAAGTCCAGACAGGGGTTATGGCCACGGTGTTGTCTCCTTTCTTAAATGCAAAAGAGCCTACAAGCACTTCTTTTTTTGCGTCTTCCCCCTCTGTGTCACTACTGTAGTCGAAGTCCACTGTCCCGGACACCCCATTGACACTGCATAGAGCCTGTTTATAGCCGTATATGGTGTTGTATCCCACGTAAACCTTATAGTTTGCCACCGTTTCAACATTGAAGGTGAAATTGATGTAATCATCCTCGTCGGGAAGGTTGACAACACCTTTCCCCGATTGATTGACAAGAGTAAGTATCGTTCCATTGTAGTCGGCACATTCCGCTTCTTTCTTTAAATCTGTTTCATACTTCTCACATTCGTTGCCAGGTAAATCGTTAGGCCCATCATTCAATATTTTAAGCATCTGATCAGCATACCTTTTCCCAAGTTTACGATAGCTTTCAGCTGAAAAATGCACGTTGTCTCCTTGATGACCTAATCCTTCGGCGGATATGACGTATGAGTTTGGAATTGTGGAAGGCACTTTTGCAATCACGTCATTGTGTCTTCCACATGATCCTCCTTGCTCGGTGCGAACTACCTCACCTACCAAAAGAGGAACATCTTTTCCATCCAAATTCAGATCATTAAGAATATTTTCATAGACCTTTTTTACTTTCCCCGGCCAACTGTAATCGCCAGTGTTTGTCTCTCCTTGATGTAAAAGGATTCCTTTTATTACGCCAGCTTCTTGAGCCTTCTTTGCACAGTCGATGAGTCTGCCGTATGGATTGCCTCCATAAGCATGAATGATCTCTTTCATGTAATCCTCGACATTATATGAATAACTTAAATAGTTATCCTTATCAAAAAGTTTGATGTCGCAACCTCCAACTGCGACAACAACAACTCCTACTTTTATTTCTGGCGACAAATTGTCAACCATAGTTCTTCCAAAATAATCGGCTGGCCCCAATTGCTTGTAACAGCCGGCCAAAGGAGGAACGGCAGAATACCATTTATACAGTTCTCGTGATCCACATGACTGAGTGGACATCATTTTAAAACGATCGCTGACAATTCTGTCTTGATTCTCTATTCTTCCCTGACCTTCCATGTTCGACTGCCCGAAACATAGATAAATGTGGAAATTAGGGTCGGGTGCTGCTAGAGAGACCGTAAACTGTAGAGATAAGAGTATCTCAGTAAATAAAAGAATAAATTTGTTTTTCATACGCTATTAGATTTAATGTTGCCGTCTCTACAATGAAAAAAATAAGCAGATGGCAAACGGATTTGATATGCCGCAAATTTCGATAAATAAAGGGTTCGGGTGGTTATCTGTCTGTTGCAAAAAGATATACATTTGTTGCTCCGTCAAAAGCAGTGATGTGTTTATGTTGCAAAGGGATGTAATTTTGTTGCAAATTTTTATTTTATATTTTGCTATTTGCGATGAAAAGGAGGAAAATTAGCGGTTGATATTAGGCGACAGGAAGGCCATCAGTTTTTGAAATCAAAAGAAAAAAATTATTTTTGTTGGGTTCTTTTTTAGATTATGCGGTTGAATTTGTCCATATTTTTTACAATACTATTCTCTTGCAGTGTTTTATGTGCAAGTGAGCACCTTTGTTTTGATCATTATCGGACGCAGGATGGCTTGTGCTGTGATTACGTGCTGGGAGTGGGGCAGGACTCTAATGGCTTTATTTGGATTACGACACAAGATGGTGTGAGTAGGTTTGATGGCTTTAATTTCAGAAATTACACGAAGGATCGTGGGGGATTGATGAGAAAAAATGTGGCCTGCCTTACTAAAATTTCTTCAGGAGAACTCATTTTAGGAGGTGACAGTGGTATGCTTCAAACCTATGATCTCTCAACCGATTCTTTCCTTTGCAGACGTTTCCCGGAATTGATGGAGAAATATGTCAAATCCGTATCTGGATTTTATAAGTTACGTGACGGAAGGGATCTGTTGCTGTCAACAAGTGGAGTTTTCCCCTATGATACGTTAAAAGGTAGTTTTGCTAAAGATTCGTTGTTGACAAATATCACAGAACAGTTGTTTGTCGAGACGTTTTATCAGGATAGATTTGGAAATTATTGGGTAGGTACTTTTGATGGGCTTCACATCTTTTCTTCTCAAGGGGAAAAACTTGGTTCGTACTCGCTTTCTAAGGATAATGCTCCGGCGTCGTCAATTATAGAGCTTGATTCCGCCCATGTCTTGGTGTCGACTAATATGGGAGGGGTTTGGCTTTTTGATGTGTCAGAAAAGGAAGCTCCTGCATGTAGGGCGTTGGATATCCCATTTAAAAATGTCTCTGTGATGCTGAAAGACAAGAAGGGCAGAATATGGTTTGGCACATGGGGAAATGGATTGTGGAGAATGGATCACTTTGGAAATTATGTGGAGATAAAAACGTTTGGTGGAGATGATGATCTGAAGAAGGTCCATGCGCTATTTGAGGCTTCCGACCAGAGCATTTGGGTCGGCACACAGGTTAATGGATTGTTCCGTTGTCAAGCGGACAATAATTCAAAAATACTGCACTCTTCTGAAATGGGATATCCAAATGTGGATGCCTCATGTTTTTGGGAACGTCCTGACGGCAATATATATGTAGGTGCGGATGGAACGGGTGCATATTTGGTGACGGGAGAAGGCAAATTTGTGCAGCCGATGAAGAGTTTCTCTAGTTTGGGAGGAAGTATCCTTTCCTTCTCTCCGTGGAAAAAAGACACGTCATTAGTCTCTTCATGGTTCGGTGGCATCGGCACGGTGTCGGCGGATGGGAAAGTGGCATCGATTCCGTATGATACCTTGGAAAATACGGTCAAAAGTTCCAAATGTGTCCGTTTCATGAGTAATGGTGAGATATGGGTGGTCACACAGGGAGATGGCGCCTATGTGAGACGTAATGACGGGACATGGGAGAAAATCACATTCAAGATAAACGCAGACCTTACAGACAAATGGATAGAGGATATAGAGGAGGCTCCTGATGGTTCTAAATGGTTGGTTTCTCCTTTTAATGTTTGGCATTGCGACAGTGTCAAAATGCGTATGTCTTCGCTAAAAGGAAAGGAGGAAGCTTCCGACCCTTGTATTTTGATAGACGGTGCTTGTGATGAAGATGGTAATCTATATGTTGCGTCAATTTGCGGTGTCCAACTTGTATCCAGAGAGACGGGAGAACAGAAAGTGTTGGATTTTTTACCCGTCGCCAGCTATTTTTCTGTCTGTTTTGACAAACAGGGTTTTTTATGGTGCGACGGTACTGCCGGCATATATCGTGTGAATCTAAAGAAACAGACATTCAGAAGGATTCCTTTGCCCGCAGAAAAATATGGAAAACTGTTTTTCCAACCACGTGCTATATATGAAAGTTCCGCTGGTAATATGTTTTTCGGATGCTCCAACGGCTTTATAGTCTTGAATTATGAAGATATGGATTCATCTGGACGGGTCGAGTACTTGGCATGGAGTAAAGTGATGGCAAAGAAAGATGACGACTGGTCGGTCTTGCCTTTCAAGGAAAATAGGATCATTTTGGATGGGGATAATGAAGAGACTCGCATATCGTTTGATCTTGTCTCATTTTCTGGAATAGACATTGTATGTCGCTATAGGCTGAAAGGATCCGACAGCACGTGGACAGACTTGGATGGAAAACGTGAAATCATGTTGAGCCATCTTTCTCCAGGCAATTACGAATTGCAATTGTCGGTGTGCCGGGAAGGTCAAGAAAAAGATGCATCTCAGCTGTGTATGGCAGTGACGGTATCTTCTGTATGGTGGCAAACGAGGTGGTTTGCAGTTATTGTCGTTCTTGTTGTATTAATGACGTTATACGGATTAAGGATAAGGTTGAAACGGAAGAGGAGCAGTGAAGATAAAGTGACGGAATCAACTGTAGACCCATTCTTGCAACAGGTGATGGATATAATAGAGCAAAACTACAAAAATCCGGAATTTTCAGTTGAGAATCTCGCTAAAGAATTGGGCACCAGTAAGTCCACGCTGATTCGTAGGTTGAAGCCACTGACAGACTTTACTCCTGTGGAGCTTATAGGCGTCTATCGGTTAAAAAAAGCAGATGATATGTTGCGAACTACGAATGCACCCGTTAAGGAGGTTGCGTTTATGACGGGCTTCAGTAGCCAATACTATTTCAGCCGTAAGTATAAGGAGTATTTCGGCTATCCTCCTTCTCAGAATAAAGAACGTGAATAACGGTGACACATCTTGATTTTGGAATTGCCAGAAAAGACGAAATTTGCTTTCAAGTCTGCTATGTGATTAATTATTTAGTGAGATAAAACTCATAAATTTATAACTGGTCATTCTTGCGAATCCACAAAAGAGAATAGGGTAAGGGCCAATGCCGATCATACGGAAGCCCTTGACAATCCTCATTTCAGTTATGAAATTATTTATTAAACGGCATTTTAACAGCCATTTTTACATTTGAAACAGCAATTTTGACAGCTTGTCTGATGCTATCTCTCTATTGTTCTTTTTAGTGTTGTTGCTTGCTGTGACTACAGTCATCCTGTCTACGCATTCAGACACCATCACGTCTTCTGAATCTGTTCCTGAAATAGGGTGAATTCCATATTTGCCTGATACTTGTCCGCCGGCGTAACTTCTTACTACACCTCCAAACTCAAGCATTCCGACGATTCCCCCTGCTACATATCCGGATGCGGTAACGTTTCCTACAAAATGACAGTCGGCAACTCCTCCGTAGCTCGCACAACCTACTATTCCTCCCACGTAGGAATCTCCTTTTACATGTCCGCTTGCCTTACAGTCTGAGATGCATGTGCGATATGCATATCCACAAACAACACCCACATTGCGCTGTCCTGTGACTTGCTCAGTGACAATTGTCACACTTTTGATTGTTGAGTTTTTCGCATATCCGAATAATCCCACATTGTCGGCATTCTCTGTCTTGCCAATACCACAACATGTGATAGTGTGGCCATTGCCGTCGAATGTGCCGATGAATGGAAATTCTTCCGAACCGATGGGCGAAAGGTGATCACTAACGATGGATATGTCGTTATCCAGAGTCACTACAAGTGGAGATATCAATGAGTCATTGATATGAAATTTTCCGCTATTATAATCATTAACAAAAGAAGTAAACTCTTCTGAATTTGTGATTTTTAAGATCATTTCAGAATTAGTCTCCTTTTTATTGCTGCAATTTTGCGTCACTAACGCAAACGCCACTAGAAGCATTGCTAAAAATCCCCTATTAATCATTATCAAGATAATTAAATGCCTATACTAAATACTAAATTAATCCATTCATCATTGTCATAATGCTGTACCCATAAAAGCCCATTGTAAAGCCAAATGCATAAGCTGAAGCAAAACTTATGAATGAAACTTTTCTATAATACATCAGGAAAAATCCTAATGCACCTAACAAAAGTAATAAAAATGCTACAACATACAAGATATTATCAAAGAAAAATACAAGCGCTGTCCATTCAATCATCAAATGTAGTGTGTTCCCAAGCAAAAAGGCAAGCCCTACTGTGGTGCTGCTTATATATATTCGGTTGTCGAACGCCATTTTGTTTGCCATAGCTAAAATTGATAGCATTATGTATGTTATGGCTGTCATCAGTACTCCAAGCTGATAGAATTTGGGTACATAAATGATATTCAACAAGAATACTAAAATCAGTATGGCGCAACTGTAAAATATGTTCTGGACTACCATGTTGTCTTTCGACATGATTTTGGAGACTCCCCAATATATTAAAGTTACAATCAGTGCCCATCCGATGAGTGTTGAGTAGACGGCTATTTGCAAAAATTGTGGGTAATAGGTCTCCGCAATGGTCAGACAGATTTGTGACCATCCTCCAATCAGTGCGATATGGCGAGCTATTTTATGACGCCATGACAGGCTTATAATGACAACCCAAAATAGGTTGATTAGAATGGGAGAGATATATGCTTCCATTATTTCTAAATTTCTTTTCTAAATTGTGCTTTCGGAATACCTAATTGATCGCGATATTTGGCGATTGTACGTCGTGCAAGAGAGAACCCTTTCTCTTTCATGTAGTCGACTATCTGCTGGTCCGACAATGGCTTTCTCTTGTCTTCCTCCTCGATGCATTTCAAGAATAAATTCTTCAGCTTTGCCATGCTGTGAACCTCTCCTTGGTCGGTCTCGACAGATTCAGTGAAGAAGTGTTTCAGAGGGAATACTCCAAAATCAGTTTGCACATATTTGTTGTTGCATACACGTGAGACGGTGCTGATGTCAAAACCTGTGTCATCGGCGATAGTCTTCATTATCATCGGCTTGAGCTCCTCGTCGTCGCCGGTTTTAAAGAATACTTCCTGACGCTTGATTATGGCGGTCATCACCTTGGTCATTGTTTCTGTGCGTTGCTGTACTGCGGAAATGAACCATTTTGCAGCGTCGACTTTCTGCTTGATGAAAAGGGCGGCGTCTTTCTGTGCACGGGTCTGGTTTTTCCTGTTGTTGGCATATTCCTCGAGCACAGTGGCGTAATGACTGTTGAGCTGAAGGGTAGGGGTGTTGGCTTGATTGAGTGTCAACACCAACTCTCCATCCTCGTCGTGCACATTGAAATCCGGGACAATCACAACGGAATTGTCCATAAGGATGTCGCTCGTGTAGCATGGCTGTGGATTGAGTTTTTTCAATTCCGCTACTGCGTCCTGCACCTCTTCTTCTGTCACGCCAAGAGCTTTCTGTATTTTGTCGAATCTCTTGTCTTCAATCGCTGTATAGCACTCTTCCAATATTCTTGTTGCCAGAAGTACGGCATCCGAAGGATTGTCTATTCTTTTGAGTTGAAGAATCAGACATTCTCGGATATTTCTTGCCCCCACTCCTGCCGGCTCAAGTGACTGTACCACGGAAATGGCTTCTTCCACTTGCTCTTCAGTCACTACTTTCGACGCTATGAATATGAAATCATCGACAATTGTTTCTGTGTCTCGCTCCAGATAACCTTTGGGATTAAGGCATCCGATGACGTAGAGAGCTATGTTTTTTATGTCTTCGGAAATGTGCGGCAGGAGATTGAGTTGTGCGCGAAGATCTTCAAGCACAGTCTCGCTTGCCTGATAATTCATCTCTGGGCGTCGCTCCTGTTCCGTCATGTCATTATATTGGTAAGACGGAATATCGTCTGAGCTCACGTAATCTCCTAAAGTGAAGTCGTCGTTGTTTCCATCGTCGTAATCAAGCCCGTTGTCGTCGTCGCCTCCGAGATTTTCGTTGTCGTCGTCGCCGAAATCATCTTTGTCGGATTTTTTATCATGGTCATATTCAAAATCGTCGTCAACTTCAAGTGCAGGGTTCTCCTCTATCTCCTGCTCCACACGCTCGTTGAACTCAAGCGTGGATTGCGTGAGAAGCTTCATCACCTGAATTTGTAGAGGTGACAGTTTGAGCTGCTGCTGCTGCTGTATGGTTAACGACTGACCTGACATAGTGTCAAAGATTTTCTGCTAAATACTTTTGTGTGTTGTCCCACAATTGCGACCATTCCTCTTTTGTGTACATGTCTGCAGGGAATTGTTCTATTTTGCAGTCATGGTATACCATTCCTGTGGTCTGTGGACGGTTTGACAACAAGTAGAGTGCTGTCTCTGCTCCTTTTTCTGGAGTGCGGATAAAGGGGCTTAGAAATATGTCTGCTATACCTTCAAACCATTTGCCTTTCGTGATCATTACCGTGTTGACGATGCCTGGGTCTACCGCGTAGACGGAGATGTTGGAATTGTCATACTTGCGTGCCAAGTGCTGGGTGTAGGCGTAGAGAGCGAGCTTGGAGCTTGCGTATCTGCGGAATCTGTTGAACCTGTCTTCCGGGTGGAAGGGGTCGCCGGATATCGTGCCCCAGCGTATTGACGACACCATGTTCAGTATTTTTGCATCGTGGGCCAATGATCGCTGCAAACGTTCAATCAGACGGACATTTCCAAGATAGTTGACAGCCATCGACATATCCACCTCTTCCTTGCTCTGACTCTCATACTGGCACAATACGCCGGCATTGCAAACAAGCTCGTTGACGATGTAGCATTTCTGTTCGATTATTTCTGCGAACTTGTTGATGGAGCGTTTGTCTGCAAGATCAAGCATTATAGATTCGATAGTGCTGTGTGGATGGGCAGACTTGAGTTCACCTAGCAGGACTTTGGATTTAGCCAGACTTCTGCATGCAATGATCAAATGTTTGCCTTGTCGTGCGATCTCTTCAGCCACTACTTTGCCGATTTTTCCTGTCGCACCAGTAACTATGCTCACCCTACTACTCATTTACAACGCTGATTAATAGTCTTTTGTAGATATTCCTCACTTGCAACGTCTTCAATGTCGTCTTTCATGAATGTTATTCTTGCGAATTTAGCTAACTTTTCAGCAAAATCGTCAATGCGGATAAATGTTTTTGAGCATAATAATGTATTAAATGTTAAAATGAAAAGGGATGAACTTCCGTCCATCCCTTCAAAAATTAATATTTGCCACCGATTATTCTTTTAACCATGTCACAGATTTACATTTGTTGAAGGCATCTCTTCCAACATTTACGTTGTCTTTAGAATTATCGATTACAACTTCAAGATTTGTACAATATTTAAAAGCTTCAATTCCAATGTTTGTCACATTTTTTGGAATATCTATGCTTGTCAAGCTACTACAGCTTTCAAAAGCAAAGTTTTCAATGTTTGTCACACTCTCTGGGATATTTATGTTTGTCAAACTGCCACAGCGTGAAAAAGCAAAATTTCCAATGGTTATCACCCCTGCAGGAAGATCTACACTCGTCAAACTGTTGCATTCTTGAAAAGCATATTTTCCGATGCTTGTCACTCCCGAAGGGATATCTATCCTTGTCAAATTGTCACAATAACTAAAAGCGCCATCATTGATGCTTGTAACTCCTGAGGGGATTGTCACTTCCGTGCATTTTTCTCTATCCCCCATCCAGCCATAGCATTTTGTGCCATTATCGTAGATCAATAATTTTGGCTCCAAACCGTTACAGCTTGAAAATGCACTTGATCCAATACTCGTAACTCCCTCGGGAACATTTATGGTTGCCAAACTGCTGCAATCTTGAAAAGCATATTCTCCGATGCTTGTCACACTTTCCGGAATAACTATGTTTGTCAAGCTACTACATTTATAAAAGGCACTTTGCTTGATGCTTGTCACTCCTGAAGGGATTATCACTTCCGTGCATTTTTCTTTATCTCCTATCCAACCGTAACATTTTTTGCCATTGTCGTGGATCAATAATTTTGGTTCCAGACTATTGCACTCCTCAAATGCAAATATTCCGATACTTGTCACATTCTCAGGAATATTAATGTTTGTCAAACTGCTGCATCCCTTAAAAGCATGTACTCCAATGCTTTTCATACTCTTTGGGATTTCTATATTCGTTAAACTGCTACATTCATAAAAAGCCCCATCTCCGATACTTGTCACGCCCTCTGGAATATCTATGCTTATCAAACCGCTACTAGAAAAAGCGTCTATTCCGATGCTTTTCACACTCTCTGGGATTTTAATGCTTGTCAAACTGCTGCACTTCCTAAATGCCTCTTCCCCGATGCTTTTCACACTTTCTGGAATTTTAATGTTTGTCAAACTGCTGCAGCTCTTAAATACAGCTTCCCCGATGCTTTTTACTCCTTCTGGAATAATTACGCTCGTCAAATTACTACAGCTTTCAAAAGCATATTTTTTGATGCTTGTGACTCCTGAAGGGATTATCACTTCCGTGCATTTTTCATTATCCCCTATCCAGCCGTAGCATTTTGTGCCATTATCGTAGATCAATAATTTGGACTCCAAGCTTTTGCTATAAAAAAAAGCAAAATCCCCGATGTCCGATACACTTTCAGGAATATTTATGCTTTTCAAACTGCTACAACTAGCAAATGCATAATCTCCTATGCTTGTCACTCGCTCAGGAATATCTATGCTTGTCAAGCTAGTACACCTATTAAAAGCATCATCTCCTATGCTTGTCACTCGCTCAGGAATATCTATGTTTGTCAAACTACTACATTCATAAAAAGCATCTTTCCCAATACTTGTCACCGTATATAGTTTTCCATCTATTCTCACCTTTTCTGGTATAGTAATGGAATCATGTCCCAGATATGAAGGTTTCCAATTACCACTTTTGTCTCTTGTCACTTCCACTGTGGAGTCCGATAAAATATTAAATAATAGAAATGTTTCTGATGCGTCGATCACAGAAGAATCATCTTGAATACCGTCTTCCTCAAAGAAAACCTCTTCCACATCCGCCACATTGATTTTCCACTCCTCTCCGTTTCTCTGCTTCACAATCATGTCTGTCGCCAACATCGACAAACACATAGCGATTGTCATAACAGACGCAAATAATTTCTTTGCCATCTCTCTTTACTAATTTATTTTAAAAAACTCTTGTTGCCGTTGTGACAACATCACAAAGTTAAATATATTTTATAAGTTGCAAAATTTTTAACTACAAATATGATTGATGATCATTTGTCTCACAGGTATAATTTAAAATGAAAAGGGATGAACCGTCGTCCATCCCTTAATTTATTTTATCTTATGAATCCTTTATCTCAGGTATTTCACAGATTCATGTTTGCTGAAGGCATTAATTTTTACGTATGAACTTAAATGACTGTCTTCCAACAGTTATTATGTAGACTCCTGCCTTGCTAGGTATTTTGACTGTGGCATTTCCTTCAGCATCAGTTTTTGTTTGTGATGCCATAACTCCGTTTATAGCTGTAATGACGATGCCTGAGTTTGGTTGTCCATTCTGCACTTCGATAGTCTCGTTGTCTATCCAAACAAGTCTCAATTCATTTGCATTAAGTGCATCGACTCCAGAATCGTTTGATTCGGTGAAGTGGTAGTTTTTAACATCATCGAAAGAGTAGGTTGTTTTTGTATCGTTGTTGACCACAAGACTACCGTTTTGGTAAGTGATGACTGGATTGTCTGCCAAAAGGAAAGAGATCCGGGATCCGTTCACCATTTCGATTGTCATATACTTGGCTTCTGCGTAAGCACCTAAAGCCAAACAAATCAAAGATAAGGTTGTAATTAATCTTTTTATCATAATTTTTTTATTTAGTTCAATGAAGAATAGTCAAAAATATTACTTTTCACTCGGCATGTAAAGGCCGAATGGAAAAATAAAAGTCTTACATGACAAATATTTTGCTAAAATAAATAAAAATTTTTTGAAAACAAAAAATGAAATAATAATTATGATCCCCTTTGTTTTTGCGACGGTGCTACATTGGCAAACATGACCATGTCACCAATTTTTCCGTGGAAGCGGCAATGTGGAGATGCACATATATTAACATTTCGCATTTATAATTTCATAAAAAAGGCAGACCGTTAAGCCTGCCTTTATCAAGTATATTTCAAGAGTTGATTACATCTTTCTCAATGCCACGCAACCGTTGTGGCCACCGAATCCCAATGATGTTGAGAATGCGATGTTGACGTCTGCCTTTACAGCTACGTTTGGAGTGTAGTTAAGATCACACTCTGGATCAGCCTCCTTAAGGTTGATTGTTGGAGGAATGATGCCGTTCTTCAATGTAAGAGTGGAAACGATCAACTCCAATGCTCCGGCTGCTCCCAAGCAGTGTCCCATCATCGACTTGCTTGATGAGATGTGTGCCTTGCGTGCTGCATCCTCACCTAACGCAAGCTTGAATGCTGCAGTCTCACCCTTATCGTTAAGTGGTGTTCCTGTACCATGTGCATTGATGTATAGGCAATCTTTTGCAGCGTCGAAATTAGACTCCTCTAGGGCCAACTTGATTGCTTTGCTTGCAGGCACTCCGTCTGGCTTTGGAGCTGTGTAGTGGTATGCGTCACATGTGTTGCCGTAACCTGTCACCTCTGCATAGATCTTTGCTCCACGTGCCTTTGCGTGCTCATATTCCTCTAGAACTAGGATACCACATCCTTCTCCCATCACGAATCCTGCGCGACGCTTGTCGAATGGAAGTGATGCTTCGTTAGGATCTGTAGCCTTAGAAAGCGCTTTTGAGTTGGCGAAACCACCGATTGCAAGTGGGTTGACAGCTGCCTCACTACCTCCTGCTACGATTGCGTCTGCATAACCGTGCTTGATGGCGTGGAATGCCTCACCTACTGCGTGAGTAGACGTTGCACATGCTGTGACTACTGGAATACATGGTCCCTCAAGGTGGTGTGCGATTGCTACCTGTCCTGATGCCATGTTAGCGATTAGCATAGGGATGAATAGAGGGGAAATACGGTTCATTCCCTCATTGATTAGTTTCTCACACTCTGTTGTGAAGACGTGCATACCTCCGATACCAGATCCGATGTATGTTCCAAATCTGTCGGCTGCGATGTTCTCGCCGCTCTTCAAACCAGAATCTGCGATAGCCTGGTTGGCTGCTGCAAGAGCAAACTGTGCGAAACGGTCAGACTTGCGGGCCATACCCTTGTCTACACCGAAATCCTCTGCCTTGAAGTCTTTCACCTCTGCAGCTAGTTTTACGGGATGGTCTCCAGTCTCATACTGTGTGATTGGTCCGATTCCGCAAACACCTTTAATTAGACTATCCCAATATGCGTCTATATTGTTACCGATAGGCGAAATAACGCCCATACCTGTAATTACGACTCTTTTCATTTCAATTCTGTTTTTATATTAAGCCAAACGGCTGTTTGCAGCCTTAAGTAGTTCTTCACACTTGTTAGCCATTCCTTCAACGATCTCTTTGCAAGACTTCTTCTCGTTGATCATACCAGCGATCTCTCCTGCCATGAAGCTTCCTTCCTTCAAATTACCGTCTTTAACGGCCTTGCGAAGTGAGCCTGCGCCAAACTGAAGCAATTCCTCTGAAGTGACGTTTGGATCGTTCTCCATCTTTGCGAAGCTCTTAGAGAATGGAGTGCGCACTGTACGTACTGGATGACCAAGTTTCTTACCTGTTACGATTGTGTCGTTATCTCCAGCCTTCAATACTTTCTCTTTATATACCTCGTGTACAGTACATTCGTCTGCCACCAAGAAGCATGTTCCACACTGAACAGCCTCAGCTCCCAACATGAATGCGGCTGCCATACCACGTCCGTCGCCGATACCGCCGGCAGCGATCACTGGCACGTTTACTGCGTCTACAATCTGAGGCACAAGAGGCAATGTGTTGGCTTCACCTGTGTGTCCGCCACTCTCCGCACCTTCAGCGATAATTGCGTCTACTCCCATTCTTTCGATACGAAGTGCCAACGCTACACTTGCTACAACTGGAATGACCTTGATTCCTGCTGCCTTCCACATCTCCATGAATGGAGCAGGAGAGCCAGCTCCTGTAGTAAGAATCTTAACTCCTTCTTCAACAACGATCTGCGCGATTTTCTCTACCTCTGGAGCCTGCAGCATGATGTTAACGCCGAAAGGCTTGTCTGTCATCTGCTTGCACTTTCTGATTTCTTCTCTTACGATGTCTGGAGGACAAGCACCTGTGATGATACCCAAACCACCTGCATTACTTACAGCGGCAGCCAAACTAGCGTCGGCAACCCATGCCATACCACCCTGAATAATTGGATATTTGATACCCAATAGGTCGCAAATCTTACTTTTTATCATGTTGTATGTAATTTTCTAATAAATTCTTAACTGTCTTTTACTTGTTCCAACGAACTACGCATGCAGATGTCTGGAATCCCGCGCCAAACGCGCTGAACACCAAAATGTCGTCCTTTGACAACTTGCCTTCCTTGTTCAACCTGTCGAGCAGGATAGGAATACATGCCGACGACATATTTCCTGTATTCTCAATTGTAGTAGGGAATTTCTCTTCTGGCTCATCCAAGAAATGACGGATAGCCTCGATGATTCTTATGTTTGCCTGGTGAAGCACGAAATATTTCACCTGGTTAGACGTGATGTTTGCCTCTTCCATCACAGCCTTGATGTCGTCCTGTGAGTTTGACACTGCCATTCTGAACACTTCACGTCCGTTCATCACCAACGGAACATTTCCTTCAATCTCACCGACGAATGGAGTCTTCTCCATCGCTCTTTTGCTATATAGCACGATTGGAGCGGATGTTGTTGTCGAACGCATAGCAAGCACGTCGTCGCCATCAGCGCTGACGATGACAGCTCCCGCACCGTCTCCAAACAAGACGCTTGTGCTTCTGTCTGTCCAAGTTGGGATTCTTGATGGCTCTTCCGCAGCCACAATCAAAATCTTTTTCGCAACTCCAGTCTTAATGAACGATTCCGCAATTTGCATTCCATATAGAAAACCTGCACAAGCGGCATTGATGTCAATGCTTGGGCAAGTGGCTCCAATGTGACCCTGCAATACACAACCCAAACCTGGAGTGATATACTCATTCACTGTGTTGGAACAGATGATGTAGTCTAAATCCTTTGCTGTTATGCCAGCATCTTTTAGGGCATTCTCGATCGCCTCGACGCCGATTTCCTCCAACTCCTGATTTACCAAGAGATGACGGCGTTTGATTCCAGTGCGAGTGGAAATCCACTCATCGCTTGTATCCATCACTTCGGACAACATCTGGTTCGTAGCAACGAATTTCGGCAATGCACTGCCGGTTCCGATAATTCTCATGTTATAAAAATAATTCTGCAATTTTAGAATATGCTTGCAAATTAAAACATAAAACTCCTAATATGCAATTTTTTGATTGCCTTTTGCATTTTTTGGCCTCCTTATGAGTTGAAAATGGAGCTTTGGTTGAAGATTTTTATACAGATTATTATTTATGTTGTGGATGTTCATCAATGTCCTAAAAACGGATATATGAAAATTGAATTGTCAAAATATGAATTGCATGCTGCCAATATGTAATGCTTGACGGCGTAATTAGGGTATGACACTCTGTCGGGGTGTACGTCTCTGTTGAAATATGGTCTCCACAAAACAAAAAATGGGATGAACATTTGTCCATCCCATTTAGATTTAGTCATTTAGCAATCGATTCTTATTTTGTAAATGTCACAGATTTGACATCTTTGAAGAAATCGGTGTCGACTGTCACATTCTCTTTTGAATTGTTGATTATGACATCAAGATTTTTGCAGTTGTAGAATCCGTAATTGATTTGAGTCACGCTCTCAGGGAACTCTATGGTCTTCAAACCTGTACATTCGCTGAACGCTGAAGTTCCTACAAATTTCAAAGTGTTAGGGAATGTTATGTTCGTCATATTGGTACATTTATAGAAAGCGCCTGCACCTATCTCCTTCACACCTTCAGGAATCTCAATTGTTGTACATTTTGATCTGTCTCCTACCCAACCATAGCATTTTGTACCATTGTCGTAGATCAACACTTCAGGAGCCAATCCAGTACAGTCAAAAAATGCCCATGTGTCTATGCTTTTGATACTTTCTGGAATCTTTACGTATGAAAGATTGCTGCACTCACGGAACGCTTCGTATCCGATGCTTGTCACTGTATATATAGTGTTGCCGATTCTAACTTTCGAAGGGATCTCGATTGAATCTGGGAAACTAGCAGCTTTGTATGAGGCGTCTTTTATTATTTCAACTGTAGAATCAGTCAGAACCTCGAACTTGAATAGATCAGAAGTAGAGATTTGTGGATCTAGGAATGTCACAGATTTGACATCTTTGTAAAAGCTTTTATCGATATTCACATTCTCTTCTGAGTTGTGGATTATGACATCAAGTTTTTTGCAGTTGTAGAATCCGTAGTTGATCTGAGTCACACTCTCAGGAATCTCTATTTTAGTCAAACTAGAACATTCGCTGAATGCTGAAGTACCTAACGATATCACAGTATTAGGTATTGTTACGCTTGTCAAATTTTTTAAACTGTAGAAAGCAGCAGCACCTATCTCTTTCACACCTGTTGGAATCTCAATTGTTGTACAATTTGTCCTGTCTCCTACCCAACCATAGCATTTTGTTCCATTGTTGTATACCAATATTCTTGGCTCCAATCCAGTGCAATCGTAAAGTGCCCAGTTGTCGATTTTTGTGATACTTTCTGGAATCTCTATACTTGATAGACCTTTACACTCACGGAACGCCTCATAACCAATGCTTGTCACTGTATATACAGTGCTATCGATTCTAATTTTAGAAGGGATCTTGATTGAATCTGGAAAACTGGCAGCTCTGTATGAGTTGTCTTTTACCACTTCAACTGTTGAATCCGTCAAAATCTTAAATTTAAGTGGAGTGTCCGATGTATCAACAACAGATGGGTCTTTGATATAAATCCTTTCGTATACAACCTCTTCAACATCCTCAACGTTAATCATCCACTTCTCTCCATTCTTTTGCTTCACGACCATGTTTGTGGTCACGTAATCTAATGCCATCATTGGTATGCATAGTGCTAATGAAGCACCTAAGGCCAGCAGTTTCTTTTTCATATTTTTGAATTTTATTTTAATTTTTTCATAAATGATGCCATGGATCTCTGTAATCGGTGAAACATCTGTTTCAACTACCATGTTGCTTTTTAATTGTCGATAATGACATCAATCTTTCTCCTTCTACATCAAATTAATGATTTTTCCATTTTGTCTTACTGCTATGTTAATCGTTGTTATTATTGGTTCACATAGTGCCCCACATTATCAACGTAAGAAGTTTTGACCGTACGTTCTAGATTTAACAATTCAAAAAAATTGTTGTCTCTATAATTACGACGACGCAAAAATATAGATAATTTATATAATACAAAAATTTCAAAATAAATATTCTGCGTTTTTCTGATTTTTTTATCAGTTTGGTGATCGTTTAGGAGACAATTCAGATCCACTTGATGTGCGAGATTGGCTTCTTGATCTATTCAATCGCAATCAATTTAATCTTTTTCTTTTAACCATGTGACTGATTTGCAACCGAGGAAAGTATATCTTCCAACTTCTACATTATCTTCCGAATTGTCAATCGTGACATCAAGATTCGAGCAACCACTAAAAGCATAATTACCGATAGAAGTAACGCTCTCAGGAATATCTATGCTTTTCAAACTGCGACAAAATGTAAAAGCATCTTCCCCGATGTTTGTCAATCCTTCCGGAATGCTGATGCTTTTCAAACTGCCACAGTCCTCAAAAGTCGAAGACCCGATAGAAGTGACACCCTCAGGGATGCTGATGCTGGTCAGACTGCTACAAACCATAAAAGCCTCAGCACCGATAAAAGTAACGCTCTCAGGGAAGTAGATGCTGGTCAGACTGCCACATTCATAAAAAGCCGAAGCCCCGATAGAAGTGACACCCTCAGGGATGTTGATGCTGGTCAGACTGCTACATTTATAAAAAGCCGAGGACCCGATAGAAGTGACACCCTCAGGGATGTTGATGCTGGTCAGACTGCTACATTCTCTAAAAGCTGAAGACCCGATAGAAGTGACACCCTCAGGGATGCTGATGCTGGTCAGACCACTACAGCCCCAAAAAGCATAATGCGCTATAGAAGTGACACCCTCAGGGATGCTGATGCTGGTCAGACTCCTACAGCCCCAAAAAGCTGAAGACCCGATAGAAGTGACACCCTCAGGGATGCTGATGCTGGTCAGATTGCTACAGCCCCCAAAAGCCGAAGACTCGATAGAAGTGACACTCTTAGGGATATTGATACTTTTCAAACTGCCACAGCCCTTAAAAGCCGAAGACCCGATAGAAGTGACACCCTCAGGGATGTTAATGCTTGTCAATCCGGGGCATTTATAAAAAGCCGAAGAGCCAATGGATGTGACATTATATTTTTTGCCCTCAATTTGTATTTCCGCTGGGATGGAGATAGAATCTAGATTTTGATGTTGATGACAAGTGTGGAAACTAGACACTTCCGCAGTGGAATCAGATGTGATACTGAATGCTAAAGGTAATACAGTGCTATCTGTCGATGTTGTATCTCCTATGGAAGAAGTGTCTTCCCCTATTTCAAATTCGACTTTTTCGATAATGCTCATTTCATGTATTTTGATATTGCCATCTTTAAGTTTTATTCGCATTAAGTCTATCGCAGTTGTACTTCTTTCTAAGTTGACTTCTTCGATAATGTCCACTTCATATTTTTCAATACAGCCATAATTTTTAAACTTAATACGCATGAAATCTGTCGCAAAAGTCAGCATACACAAAATGAGCATCACTGATAAAGTAAATATTTTTTTCATATCTCTAAATTTTAATGATTTATTTTTTGCATCGTTGACGGAAGATAATTTTAATTCGTAATTGTTGGAAAATGCCACCCATAATGGCGATCCCTTGTGGTCGTCCTTAAGAAAATGTCGACTTTATTTCAGGTATGTCACAGATTTGCAAAGATTAAATACACCATATCCAAGTGTTATATTATCTTTTGAATTGTCAATCGTGACATCAAGATTTGAGCAATTACTAAAAGCATAATTACCGATAGAAGTGACTCTTTCAGGAATTTTGACGCTAATCAAACTGCTACATTTATAAAAAGCAAAATTCTCGATAGAAGTGACACTTTTAGGAATGCTGATGCTGATCAAATTGCTACAATTAGAAAAAGCACGATAATCGATGGATGTGACCCCTTCAGGAATTTCAATGGCAATACATTTCGTTATATCACCTATCCAGCCATGGCATTTAGTTCCCTTATCATATACTAATAATTTTGGATCTAACTTGTTACAGTCCCTAAAAGCACCTTCCTCGATGGTTGTCACACTCTCAGGGATGTTGACGTTGGTCAAACTCCTACAGCTCGCAAAAGCAGAATATCCAATAAAAGTGAGACTCTTAGGGATGTTGATGCTGGTTAACCCAATACAATAACCAAAAGCCGAAGACCCGATAGAAGTGACACCCTCAGGGATGTCGATGCTGGTCAAACTCATACAGTCAAAAAAAGCTGAAGACCCGATAGAAGTGACACCCTCAGGGATGTTGATGCTGGTCAAACTTTGGCAGTAAGAAAAAGCACCTTTCCCGATAGAAGAGACACTATTAGGGATTTTGATGCTGATCAAGCCGTTACAGTCTCTAAAAGCATGATCACCAATGGATATTACATTATATGTTTTGCCTTCAATTCGTACCTTGGCAGGTATCGTAATGGATTCAGGGAATGCATCTTCTCTATATGAGTCGTCATTTATCACTTCAACCGTAGAATCAGATAAAATTTTGAATTTAAGTGGCGTTACTGATGTATCCAGAATTGCCGAATCTTTGGGAATTGATTCGTCAAAAATAATCTCTTCCACCTCATTTACATTAATTCTCCAATTCTCTCCATTCTTCTGTTTCACAACCATCTCCGTCGCCAAAACAGTAACGCACAACACAAATGCCACGATTGATACAAGTAGTTTTTTTGCCATATCTGTATAATTCTATTACAATTCAAATATCAATGCTGCCATAAATGACACATTGCTGCGAAATTATGAATAAATCATACGACAATAAAAATAACGATGTTACAAAATCATGAATAAATTATACAACGGAAAAAATTCCAAATAAACAATCCGTCGAATTGCCATGGCACGCACGTCCGTGTGTTTACGAGAGGAGGATTCCCCAGATGTGTGGATACCCCCACAATTATGCATTATATTTCATTCCAGGGCGACCACAAGGGATCATATCCAGGGCGACCACAAGGTATCGCCCCTACGGGTGGATTCCCCAAACAATTACGCATTATGAATTATGAATTACCATAACACGCACGTCCGTGCGTCTCTACGTGATTTTGGTCACCGCAATCCGACACTAACTTTGTTGGAATCGGCTACCCTTGACTTCGTCAATATAGGTCCGCTGGACCTGCCGACACACGCAGAACCCACAAGAAGGGTCGTAGACCCTTTGTCGCTTGCGACGGTAGCCGATTCCATAATGATATCGGTAGCCAGACCGAAATCATCATGGTGTCGGTTTAAATGATTATGGGATTTAACGATTAATGATTATTCATTTTGCATTCCGCATTTCGCATTTATAATTTAGCATTGATTTATCATTTCGCATTTATAATGACTAGTCCTAAATAACCGTTACAGTTTTTTTACTTAGTTTTATTAGGACAAAGTTATAACTTTTTAGAAGATCATTGCAGCCCTAGGGCTGCAATGATCTTCTTTTTTATAAGTTTTCACCTTTACCTCTCTT
>JAEIGA010002024.1_pt1 | contig 32254 bp, 47 predicted proteins | sample 9270691 | NCBI WGS metagenome assembly JAEIGA01 (sample SAMN17057246, study PRJNA624740) | gut metagenome | biome: biome; isolation source: fecal sample | host: Bos grunniens | place: China: Xizang | collected 2019 | reverse complement strand
CCGGAAGCTTGGATTGCGTCAAACACAGCTCCACCGGACACAGGAAGGGTGACACCCTGCGCCACCGTTCCTTGGGGTGCATCCGCGTAGGCCTCGGCGGCGGCAATGGCTTCCGCTTTCGCTTGTGCTATAGCTTGTGTGAAGTCCGTGTCGCCGCCACCACCGGAAGCTTGGATTGCGTCAAACACAGCTCCACCGGACACAGGAAGGGTGACACCCTGCGCCACCGTTCCTTGGGGTGCATCCGCGTAGGCCTCGGCGGCGGCAATGGCTTCCGCTTTTGCTTGTGCTATATTCTGTGTGAAATCATTTTCCGATTCTCCGATCTCATTCTCGAGATCTTGTATCCTTTGGGAAAGTGTTTTCGTGTAACTCTCTCCGTCTTCATATCCGACAAAACCGGAAAAGGCTTCAAGAGAAGCTTCCAAGGACGAAAGTTTTACGGAAATTTCATCCCATACATCTGAAGGATGATCGGAAGGAGAGACGATGGGGTTTCCTTTTGCAACAGTAAAAGTTCCGTGTGCAGAGAAACGCATGCTTTCCGTTTGTGCATAAATATCATAGTCTACAACACCGGACAGCGCTGTAACAGAAGAGGGAACAACATATCGCCAAGCGCTGACGCCTTCAAGTGAAAGAAGGTAGGTTGCTTCCTGCGGCGTGTCGTCTCCGCTTGCCTGCCCTGCAAGTCCGCCAAACAAAGTCTTACCGTTGGGAAGCGTGAAGGTCATGTATACAGTAGCCTCAGCTGGTATGTAGCCTACGACGTAGATGATAGATGCGTCATTGCTATTCCGACCTATCCTATCTGTAGATGATGTGATCACGTTTCCATTTTGGTCAAGAAATACGATCATTTTTATTCTCCTTTTTTAAATTTTGGGGTTTACGAAATCAAAGTGTAATGTGATGGTCTGTCCGCTTATAACGTCAAGATTCGCACCGAGAAGCACGTCACCGTTATCCAGAGCAACCACGAAAGCCTTTCCGCTTCTGGAAGCGCTGGCGCTAATGTCGCACTTTCTCTTTCCACCAAGGCCATATCCAAAGGACAAGGCGTCGGCCGGTCTTGCGCTCAAATTCACGGTGGTCGTGAGGGGTGTAATGGGATGATCAAGCACGTAGAGGCTGGCAATCTTGGCGCTATTTGCATTGAAGCGCTCGGCGAGGTTAGGCATGACGTACACACCATCACGTCCTACGAAAGAGGTCTGGTAGGTAATGTTCAGCGATTCTCTATTGTCCTTCTTGATTACAACGGCAGGGTTAGAGGCGGATGCGATCTGCACGTAAGTGTTGCCGTCGCTGTACTCGCTTGTGTCTGACAATATTGGAAACATTCGCGCCTTATTCAATAGGCTGTTGTAGTTTGTCGCGGCGCTTCTGTTGACGTTGTATCTGTTTCCGAGGATTCGGAAGACAAGCTCGTCCGCCCTGCCGTACAGATCGGTATATCGCGCGTCGCTCTGTGCGTAGGAATCTACGCCGTCCACGGTGTACTTGTTCACGAACGTTCCGGCGCTATAGTTGTCAGCGTAGCGCCACGAGAACACGAGGCTTGTTCCGATCCCATAAGAAGCGACAGGCACAAGCATTTCCGCGAGCTCGTCTTCCCCCGTTTTTAAGGCCGACAATGCGAAAAAATTTCGAACGAGCGGTTCCTGGGATTGAGCGCCGGAGACAGGATCTTTGTTTGGGAAAAACAGAGAGCACATGACGTTCGCAAAAAGGCCTTGGTTTGCAAATGTCGTCCCGACGCTTCCGTCGTACTCGCTGAGGCCAACCAAGCAAACGTCTTCGAGGTTTACGAAGCGATCCACTCCCAGCTTCTCGCTGATCTCGTAAATGCGCTTGGAGTGATCGATGCCAACGTAAGCGGATAGGCGGTTGAAATTCTCCGAGATCGTAAGCACCACCTCGCTATAGTTGGCAAGCCAACGACGCTCAACCGAAGAGATAAAGCTGTTATTGCCTACCATTTGGCCGCATTTGGGGAGGTCTGCGGTTGGTATGCTGTTCTTGACGACGTATCTCCGCTCCTCCTCCGTGTTGCCCATTCGCAATGCGTTGCCGTACGCGTTGCGGCCAAACGCCGTGCTGTCCAGCTTAGAGGAGCCCTGATTAAAGGCCAGAGCGGACGGTGTGTCTGTTAGGCTTCTTCTCGTTACCACACGAGCGGCGACAGACGGGCGGTATGTTACACGGAAAAGCAGATTGTTGTAGTTGAGCCCCGAAAAGTCGGTGTATCTTGTACCGAAAAGCTCATTTACGATATTGACAAGTGAGGGTTGCTTTAAAAGGTTACTTATAGCGCTCTCCATCTCAAAGCTCAGAGACGTTATGTGCCTCTGTCCAAAGGTATACCGCAGGGCATAGGCTTTGGAATATGGGAAAGCAGGGTTGTAGGACGAAAGGGTGGAATATTCCGCGGACTCAAAGCAATACTTTGTTGCGTCTTTGATCCCCACGATCTCTCCGCTGGTGTTTAGGCCGATTTCCAGACGCTCCAAGACCTCAATGGGGTATTGCGTGTAGATGATGGCGCCGGCCTCGGTGATTTGGTAGGAGCTATCCTCCGTGCGCACCGTTCGGAAAGCCAAAGGAGACGGGTCAGCGACCACGCCTGCACCGTTATACTCCATAAGATTGTCCACGGTGCTGTCAAGGGTGGTGCAGTATTGTTCGATGCTTCTGTTCAAGGTCTGTGCGCGGAGCTCTCCGAGGGGAGACAAGTCGGCGGCATCAAACGTGCAGAAGGGGTCGTAGTCGATCTCGTAAGCAACGGAGTCGCCGCTCCTCGTTGCGCGAAGTCGGGAAATACATCCTATAGGCTTTCCGATCTCGTCCAATGCTTCTCGGAGCGTGTTGTTTGTAAAGGTAAATTCGGGAGACGTGACACCGCGTAGCTTGTCCTTGGCGCTGTCCGAGAGGGAGAAGCGCGGCTCTTCGCCTGTGCGAAGTGGCTCCACGATGGCAAGAAGATCTTCCGCGACGTCGAGTAGGGTAATCGGGTCGGCTTGGGTGGTGTCGACGACGGAGAATTGATACGTTGCATCTTCATTAAATGCTGCCGTCGGTCCAGATGCCAGATAATAACCGGAGAGGGAATAGGAAACGGTATATATTCCTGTCATTGGGCTTTGAATAGTTATTGCTTGGTTATCCGTACTCTCGAACAAAAGAAGCTCGTCCTTGTATACTGTAATACGTACACTCATGTTCACGGCTCCGGACATATAAAAGGACCCAATCGCGTTCGATCCTTCATCCGGTGGTAGTATCGGAAGAATGGAAAGCTCCGAACTGGAAGAATATAGGGCACGGTATGCTGTATCGCTATAGTCAAACGCGTCGAGGTTTCCTCTCGGTGTGTTGCTGAGCATTAGCGCGTATCCCGCATTTTCCACGTCATAATCCATGGTTATGGGTTGCGTCACCGTCTTTGTTCCAACCATGAATCGCTCCAGCCATTTGGTAGGCTCTACAAGACTCACGTTGTGCGTCCAGCGTTTGAGAGGGGGTGCAAAGACAACATTGTCTCCTCCCACCATCCAAACCTTTCCCGCAACCTCGCAGAAGGTAAGAGGAGCGAAAGGCTCTTGCCTTGTGGTGTTCTCGATTGCAATGGATGCCGTGTCAAGGCTTTCGTCAAGCATTGCTCTTTCCGTTATTGGAAAGGTGGGTGTAAAAGGTGTCGGTTGCCCATTTATAAAAAAAACCGCTTGCATTTATTTCTCCTCTATGATATGATATAAGCGAAAGGAAGGTGCGATATGAAAAGATATTTATGCCTTGTTTTGGTTGCTTTGTCGATCTTGTTTGCTTTTTCCTCTTGTGAAGAAGAATGGCACCCTTTTGTCTTGCTTGGCGTCAAGGTTGAATCCGAGGTAGATATTTACTCGCTCGAAGAAGGGTACCATCTCGTTATGTGCAAAAACATAGAAATGCAAGAGAAGATGGGTATAAAAAAATTCTTGATAACAGTAGAAGTCGGTGAAACCGGAATAATTACAATTGAAACGATGAGGCTTGCCGAAAAAGAAAAGATGGAAGAGAACAACGTATCCGAAAAAGCCGCATATCTCTTTAGTGAATTTAGACAGTTTAGAAGAATTGGCAACGTATGGGTGGAGACAAACTCCCCGCTTTTTGATTGACGATCACCGTCGCGACCCCGAATAGGCGATTCCCATGCGGTTTCTTGCCACGTCAAGGCTGTACGTCTCGATCTGTGCCTTGTTCTGAATGTCGTTCGCCTTCTGTATGATAGACGTGAGGGAAGAGATGGCCGTGGTGGCCGCTCCTATCGCCAAGCCAATCACACCACCGGATGCCGCACTCATGCCGAGAGCGGCCGCGAGAGATCCCGCAGATACGGCGGAAATCGCAATGTTTGACGCGCTCCCTGCCACGCTTGAGACAAGTGCTTGCCTCTGCTGAAGCTGTGTAGATCCGCTAAGAGTAGCAACGTCGGCGCTCCACGTAGAGACGGCCGTGTTCACGAACGAAGAAGCGGCGGAGCTTGCAAGCTTGCCAAGCGGGTTTTTATTCCCTCCGCCTCCGCCTACGCTGCCTCCGGCAGCAGAGCCCCCGGGCGTAATGCCGTCGGGGGCTTTTCCTATTGCCTGCTGTTCGTCCTCGGAGTCATGGACGTAGATGTCAAGGGTGTATCGTCTTTCGTCAGCCATCTTGCCACCTCACCGTTAAATCGTATGGTCTCTCGTCGTAGGCTTCGTAGTATTGTCCGGCCGCTCCTACGTACTTCAAGCGACCGTTCGGAAATAGATACCAGCGGTATGTGGATGTGTTGACTTGCAAGAACAGCTTTCCGTTGATCCATTGTCCGTTGGCGGCTCTCCATTCGGAAAAATCCATGACTTCAAGCACGCCTTGGGCGAAGGAGAGGGAAAGCCCCACATTGCTACCGGGTATGATCGTTCCGGAGCTTTGACCGGATACGCACACATAGGCGCGTCGTATTCCTCCGGGGAACGTCACGTCTACCATGTGGGCCTTGTTTCCGTTGTCGTCCATAACAAGGGGAAGAAGGTTGTTTGCGTTAGCTGTCAAAAGAGGAACGGTCATATCTACGCCGAATCCGCTTTGCAAGATCGCCGTCTCGGCCTCTCCGCCTTCGGTCGCGTATTGATTGGCAAGTCGCGTCCGCGTGAACACGATCTGCTGTGCAAGGACCTCTTTCCCATCTACGCGCACGGTAACGTCATTAGCGGACACACCTCCACCAACGGCAGTATAGAAGGCGCTGAAGTATAGGGGGATGAGGACGCCTGCGGTCACAGAAGCGTAGTCTCTCTGCCCAACCGTTACAGGGCTATAGTTTAGCGTCACGGAATAGGTGCCGCTTCCGTCTCCCCTTTGGGAGAAGGTCTCGCCGTTGCCTTGATTGATGGTGGCCACAATGACGGCGCGGACGGCTTCCACTTCCGGAAAGACGCCGCTTTCGTCCGGCTCTCTCTGGGAGCAATCCACCGATATCATTAACGTCTGCGTGATGGTCTCCACCTTCAAGCCCTTAGATGGCAGAAGCTTGGAGGTCTCGGTCTTTGATACGCCGTAAACGGTTCGACGTCGCTCCGCTTCGTCTCTTTCGTCGTAGGGGTCAAACTCCGTGGAGGCGCGCTTTCCTCCATCCGTGAACAGCTTGAAGGTAAAGTTAGCGTCCATAGAAGCGGCGGAAGCGTTCAGCGCGTTCTCTATGTGTTGTGTGAGATCTTCAATTTTGATCATGTGAGACGGCCTCCCGTTTTGTCTTTGATGTAAAATATGGCGCCTGTTACGGCGCGGTCGAACCATCCCTCGTTGGGGTTGGTCTTTCCAAACAGCGGCGGCGCAAAGTTGTACCAAGGCTCGTTCGTATACTTCATATATGGGGCGATACGCTCGTCAATGTGCAAGTGCGCCTCGCTTATCCCGATGTATGGCTTCACGCCGTCCCTTTTAAGGTTGCCGGAGTCCTCCGGTGCGGCCTCTTGAATTAGAGAAAAGGCGACATCTATCAGCCTTTTGAGATCTCTATCCATTAGACACGCCCCCCTCCTACGGTGTTGTGTACGCGCCGAAGGACGAGAATCCAATCTCGCTCCACGCAAGTCGTGATGGCCATGGACTGGCTCGCCGCGCTTACCGGCTCTCGTTGGGTCGCCTCGATCATGTACATATTTTCGTCCGCCAAGAGGACGTACTGCTCGGGCTCAAAATTCAAAGCCCAATCCGTCTTGATCACGGTGCTTTTCTCGTCGATCACAAGGTTCTGCAACCGCGTGTCACGGTATCGCCTTGTAGCCTCCAAGGGCTCATACTCAAAGTAGTCGCCGCTCTCGGCAGAGAAATTGAGATAGCGCCTGCCTGCCAGCATTTGCGCGGGGTCTTTTCTCAATGAAAAGATCATCAATACCCCTCCTGTTCGTAGGCGGGGAAGGTCATTGTGGACCACAATCCGCCGAAATTCGCGCCTCGGTAGCAAAGCGACGGCACAACGACATCAAGGTCTCGGGACAGGATATCAACAGCCACAGGGGCGATCCTCGCCTCGTTCAAGGCTCTCTTGTCCATTGCCATCCCCTTTCGGATGTCGATGCCGGAAAGGTTGGAAACGTCTCCGTTCAAAAGTGTATAGGTTACTTGTGCCAGCATTGCCTCCATGAGGATATTTCTCGCCGCAGGGTGTTTGGCGGCCAAGAACTCTTGCACAAGGTTTTTGTCATTGCAAGAATAGATATAGGCATAGATCTCGTCAGAGATCACGCGCAGGAATGCCACAGGCGCGGCGGCTTTGTCCGTCATGCCTCTGGCGTTTAGTCGGTCCTCAAGGCTGACCGCAAGCATTTCGCGCACGGCAAAGGGGGTCAGTCGGTACTTGTGCGCGCGGTAGTCGTATGTCATATATTCGTCGTTGTAGGGGTGGTTCATTTCTGCCTCCTTTTAAGATTTGCCTCCCCCTTCCCGAAGGAAGAGGGAGGGCTTTTTGTTTAGGCTCTGGACTCGGGAGGAATGATGGTGATCTTCGTGGCGGTGCTCACTACGGGGCTCTCGAAGGTGTTGTCAACGATCAGCTGACAACCCTTGGAAGATACGCATACACATCCGCCGTGTACGAGGGGCTGGAGCACCCAGCCTTGGCCCTGCTGAGCGGGAACGACCTCGATGTTTTCCGACGCGGAGAAGCCGCGGATGGTTGCCCAAGAAGAGCAGACAATGCCGTGGATCTTCGCGAAGATGTTATCGGCTGCGGGGGCGTCGCCCACGTTGCAGAACTGCGCGGCAAGCTTCCACAGGATGGGGGAAACTTGATACATCGGCACGCCCTGCAAATCGCCGCAGTAGCCGTTACGCATCTCCACCTTGGATGCGTCGCCGTTGCGGAAGGGATTGAGCACACCGCTTGCCAGCATCTCTTGGCCGATGTTAGAGTTAAGGATGACGTCGCCGGTCTTAAACAGAGCGCCGTAGAAGTCGGGGGACACAAGCGCCTGTCTGTTCTCAACAGGGAAGTAGTCCACGCCAAGCGCCTCGTCGCCCTTGGAAAGATTGGTGTTCGCCTGAATGTACGCCTCCTTTGCGCTGGCACCGTTGGCCTTGTCCCATTCGGTAATAACTTCCTCGGGGGCCATGGTGTCATATGCGTCGTTCAGTACCTTGGAGAACTGGACGGCAAAGGTCAAGGCGTTCACGCCTCTTGCGATCTTGCGGCGGATGTTTGCGGTCTTCTGAGACAGGAGGTCGTATCCTGCCTTATCGTTCATGACGCGTGCCAAGGTCTCGGTACGGTCGTAAACGTAGAGCAGAGGTACCTCGATGTAATCAGACGAAGCGGATACCGCCGTCTTGTTGTTGAACTGTGCGCCGTTGACGCTGGCGCCCAGCATACGGAAGTTGCCCTCGCCGAGAGCGACGCGAGGAATAGAGATGGATGCTCGGTCAAGCTGACCGTTGACGTAGCTCTCATCTACGCCCTTTCCATTTACGTGCAGGATGTCCTGTACGAGCTTTTCATAAACCTGGGCGGATGCCACTTCTCTCAGAGCGACACCCGAAACGATAGAAAATGCTGCCATTTTTTAAATTCCTTTCTTGATTGTTTTTTTAAATGTTGAAATACTTTTTCTCAAGGCGTTCGAGGTTTGTCTTTTCCTCGCCTTTGGCCTCTCCGCCGTAGGCGATGCCGAAGGGCTTCTTTTCGTCCTTCTTCTCCGCTTTCTCTTCCTTGGCGTCCTTGTCAAGGAAAGCTTCAAGCTTTGCGGAAAGGGCCATAAAGGCCGCTTCCATCTTGTCGAGACGCTCATAAACCTCGGCGTCGGTCTCGGTGTGCTCCTTCACAGCCTCCTCGACCTTTTTCTCTTCTCCGACAGCGGCTTCTGCCACTTCCTCGGCTCCCGCCTCTGCCTCTTCGCCCTCTTCTGCTTCCTCCGCCTTTTCTGCCGCTTTTTCCGCGTCCTCAAAGGCCTTTGCCGCCTCCTCGTCCTCTTTGGAGGCCTCTTCCTTGGCTTCGTCGCCAAGCCACTCGCGGATCATCTTTCTTTCGTCCTCGCTCATGTCGGGGAGGCGCTTCAAGATATCCTCGACGGTGATTTCTCTGCTAAAAAGTCCCATTTGGTTTTTTCTCCTTTCTTTTTTCGTTTCCGCATCCACCATTCGTCTGTTCCGTTGTTAACGGAGCGGGTTCCGGTACTCCGCCTTGTGGCGTTTCTCTCCGCCAGCCTGTCGGCTTCTCGCGGCTCTGTGTGGGTCAGTGCCCCCTATTTATCCCCCTTGTGGGGTGTTGTTTAGGCTTTTTTCTTCGGCTCAATTCGGTCTTTGTTGCGCTCGTAGATGTTCTCGCCAAAGACCACGCGCGTGCGCTCTCTTATAATGGGCATACCGTTGCGCTTGCTGAACGCGTCGTATCTCGCCGTCAGTTGCTTTGCCTTGGCTCTTGCCTTCGCCGCTTCCTTTGGTTGGAGGTAGGCAATGGCGATGGCCTTCTCCTTTTGGTAGCGGATCTTTCTCTCGAAGCTTCTTTGCATCTCCTCCGCCGCCCTCTTCTTCCGGATGGTCTCTGCTGAGATCACTTGGGGCTTGCTCCCTTTTCGATAGGGGATAAGCTTATGACGGCACCCGAATCCGGTTATACAGCCGTTCATGTAGACGCGACCTCTTCTCGTGACGTATGGGATATCAGTCGCCTCGGAAAGAGGGCCGTAGGTTATCCCGTCTATTTTTCCACTCTTTCCCGAAAGGCTATAAAGCCTTCCTTGGAAAGGCTGACACCGCACCGACGTGTTGGCGTGGCTATCGATCCATACAAGGTCCTCGCCTTGCTCTCGTAGGTCCGCCATCATTTGAAGCTGTCCATCGTATCGAATGGTCATCTCCGCAATGGTCCGCAGATTCACGTTGCCGTCGTATGGCGGCCGAAGCTCGTCCGCAAGGATGCTCTTTAGGGTGTCCTTCACTTGCCTGTGATAGGCGGCGAAATAATCACGCGCGGCGGGCTCCATGTTGTAGATCTCCACGTCGGGGATTTCTACGCCGTCTCGGAGCAGTCCTGTCTTTTTCTCGATCTTGACAGGCTCCCTCTCGTCGCTCTTACTCTCTGCGTATATTCGCACCATCTCACGGGCGGCGGCATACATCAACGAGAAATGCTCGTATAGCGTCTTTATGTATCTGGGGGTACTCTCGTCAAGCCTCGCCTTTAATTCGTCGCTCTGGATAGCTTCTCGCGCCTTTCTTGCCTTCTTGGCACAGACGCGGAAGATTGTCTCCTTGGGTACGCCGTCTCTGACAGCCTCGGCCATGTAGGCTTTGAGCTCCGTCTGCAAGTCCTCAATGATCTTTGAGGCTCTGGGCTCTTCAGATCTCGCTTCCGGAAGCTTCGTCATCGATCATCGCCTCCCCATCCTCTTCTGCAATTCCTCCGCCAAAATCCGGAACGCCACCGAAGGCGGCCTCTTCTCTTTCGCGCTTTTCTTCATCCTCCTTCTTGATCAGCGCAACCTCTTTGATGAGCTGGGCTTGATCCATGCCGGGATTGATCTCGGAGACAGCGCGCTCGATGGATATAAGACCGGCGTTTCTCAGCTTTGCCACGTTGTCCGTCAGAAGGGTGTAGTTGGATTGTCCAGCCTTCGAGAACTGAATAACAACGTCGTCAAGGCCTGTCTTTTCGGAGTAATAGCGGCACACGGTGCGAAGAAGATCGTCAATAGGTCCTTTGATAAGGTCTCTGTGATTCTCCACAAACAAGGCCGTAGCGCTTTCCTCCGCGCTGACCTCTCTCGCCGTGCGGTTGGAGCTGTCTTGGAGGTAAGGCGCGAACGAGGAGGGAGAGATGCCGATGGCCGTAGCAATGTTCTCGAGCGTCACGTTTCGCATTTTTGCAATAGCCTCGGCGCGAATGTCCGGCTGCATGACGGTTAGGCCCTTGTCGTCCATTCCCACGCCTTCGTACTGCGTGAGAAGAAAAGAGTCAATGCCTGTGTTCACGTTCATGCCATTTGCCTGCGGATTGCTGATCTGCTTCTTGGCAAAGACACGAGCGCGAGACACGTAGGTCTCTGTCGTAAACTGAGCGGACAGGATGTCATACTTGCACAGCTCGCCGATGACGCCTTCGATCACGCTGTCGCCATATTTGAGGTGCGGCATACGACTCACGGAAGGAGTGAAGCGAAGAAGAAACACGCCAAGATTATCAAACGGCATCATGACAGGCTCTTCAATGCGAATCGTCGCATAATCGGCTTTTAGGGCCTTTTTTACGGCATAGGGGAGAGCTTCCCACCGAATAGAGGCTCCTCCGTTATCCGCCGCAAACTGGTTGACCATAAGGCCTGTGCGATAAATTCGGTTTACGGAATAGGCACGACGGTTGCCTTCCTCGTCGTCTTCGTAGAAGCGCTCTTCGCAAAGGATAAAGCCGTTGTTGTCGTTCTTTCCGTTTGTGTAGGGGCGAATGAAGGTGCGCACGCCGATGACGTCTCCCTTGGCATCCATTGAAAGATACATACGGGAGAAGGGTACAGCCTCCACCCATAGATCGTTGCTTTCGTCCGCGTTTAGCTTCAAGGCCGCCGTTCCGAGCATTGCGTGCATACGGATGCCATCTTGCAGTACGTTTTTAAAGCCACACTTACGCGCCCAAATCTCGGATATAAACCGCAGAGCGTCGTTAGATCCGTCTTTGTCAAATTTCTCTCCCTGGGACGCAAAGAAGACGCCTCCGCCATAGATCAACGCGGATACCTTGTCCACGATCACCTTTGCAAGATGCGTAGGCACAACGCCGTTGGTGAATGCGTGGAACGTGGGGACAATGCCTGTACACCATTGCTCCCATTGCTGGACCATCCGAAAGAAGGGGAGCATTGCCGGAGCGCAGTTTGTGTAGAATTGGCTGTTGTTCGTCCATCCGTACATCTCTTGAAGGACTTGCCCGACGTATTCGTTGGCAGGGGAAAAGGTGATCATGTTATCACTCATTCTTTACCTCCTCGTCCTTATCCGCGTCCATCCGGCGGAAGTCTCCGGCGTGACGCTTGATATAGGCGTCAATCTTGTCATCGATAGCGATCTGGAGAAGTTCGGAGATTCCCTCCAGCTGTTGCTTTATGCCTTCAAGGTAGCAGAGCTCGGTGCCTGCGATATTGGCACTAATGCGAAGGTTCTTCATCCACTCCGGAACAAAGGTCGAGGGGATCTCTTTCCGCGCCAGCTCGCGCGCCTTCTCCATTGTGAGCTCTTCGCCTTTTTTCTTCGCTTCCTCCACCATTTTCGCGGCGTAGTCGTTAACAACGATATTGACCGCAGGCTCTTTGATGGCGGCGTACTCTTCGAAGCTCAGGAAGGCGTTTGCCTCTGCCGTTTTTTTCATGGTTTCAAGGGTTGTCATATGTCTTCTTCCTTTCCGGTAAGTAAAGATTGTAGGGGTTTTCGTAGTAAACAGAGACACCGTATGTAAAGGCGTCGCTGATGTCATTTGGCACAGCCGGATCGTATCGGTTATTCTTCCAGAAAACGCTCTCCAGCTGGTCGGAGAGAGGGTCGGAGCACTCAACAAAGCGACCGGAGGCGTAATCGTAATAGCCGCCGTAGTCCACGATATAGACCATGTTACGAGCGAACACGTTATTGACGCAGGAGTTATTCCGCATCACGTTCTTTAGCGTGTAGGCCTTGACGGTGTGGTATGGGTTGAGGGTGTATGCGAGCTGCTGGATCAAGTCCTCCGACGCGCAATCTATAGCAAAGGTCGACCCGATCACGCCGTCGGCTGTAATTCGATACTTGCGGTCCATGTCCTCCACGTATCGGTGGATAAGCTCCGCAAGCTCCGAGGGAGCAAGAGCGCGACCGTATCGAATGGGGTCAAAGATGAAGCGCTCCAGCACCACGGCTCTTCCGCTCGACATCACAGCCACGGGAGCGATTGCCGTAGCGTCTCTCGTGATCGCGCCGTCTCCGCCCCATATGATATGCTCAATGCGCTCGCCTCGCGTGATCTCCGCCGCCTTCTGCTGTGAGACAAGGTGAACGTCACGATGAAAGGACGGGTAAGCTCCTCCGGAGAGTTCGGAAATGTCACCCTCATACATGAAGCGATAGAGGGCGGGATTCAGCTGCTTCTCCAGCTTGATGTCTTCTATGGTGCTCTGATTTAGAAGGCCATGTCTGGCGAGATCGCGCCACGTGCATTTGATCTGCGTACGCGCCGCCTTCGTCTGCTCACAGTAGACGTTCCACCAATGTGCCTTGACTTCGTGAGGGTTTCCGCACAAGGCGATTTTCCACGGCGCTTCATCATCGATGTAACGGCGGAAGGTGGCAAGCGCGTGCTTTAGGTTTTCGGCAGAGGAGATCTGTTGGCACTCGTCCCCTATGATGGCGATCAGCTTGTTCTTTGGCTTGAAGCCGCGCACGCGGCTTCGGTCGTGTCCGGATACGCCGAGAAAATAGACATTGCAGCCGTTTACCTCGATGCGCATGGGCCCCTTGTGTACGCTGTAGTCCGCACCTCGCATCACGAGCTGTTCTTCAATCTCCGCCATGACAGATGCCTCCAAGCTGTTAGCGTTGGCTCTGAACACCACGATATCACGCGGAACGGTTGCGCAGGTGTGGCAAGTTAGGTGCGCAACCTTCTGCGCAATGCCGACAGATTTTCCGGAGGCTCGTGGCGTGTTGGCGGTGATCTCGTGGACGGCAGGGTCGTACAGAGGCATGAAGCTCTCCAATACGCGCATTATGCGTCACCTTCCTCTACATCCGCAGAGGGAAGCACCTCTATCACGTCTGGGCGGAAGGCCTTAGCCTCTTCCCCGATCTCGCTTGCGGATACATCTCCAAGCGTAGCCTTTAGAAGACGCTCCATGGCGTCGCCGTCTCCTCTTATTGCCTTTCCAAAGTCCGACATGGCGAGGATCAGCGCTCCGGTGTCCTTCTTGCTCGTCCTGTTCCCCAGAGCGTGCAAGACAGACTTCACGTGGTCGGGAAGGTCCGTGCCGTCCATTTGTGCCTCCAGAAGCCACTTCGCCGCTTCCCGATAGGTTTTTGCGGCTCTTCTCGATGCCGCGGAGGCCTTTCCTCCCTTGCTTCCCTGCGTTCGGGCTTCTGTTGGGCTAAAAGGCGGCCTTAGGTTGTTTTTGTTTCCTTGCGACATCGCGTCCTCCTTTCGTCAAAATGGCATGAAAAAACCACCCTCGCAAGGGTGGTTGTGTATGTAGTTAGAGTAAAAGAAAACCACCCCCGGCGGGGTGGTTCATATTATTTTTGGGGAACGGTACCATCGTCGGGTTCAACTATTTCGAAATTACCCGGTGGAAACAAGTAATCGCCTTCTGTTTCTGTTTCTATGCGATACCACCCCTTCTCTATGGATATGACGGGATATATTTTGCCTTGATCAAAGGCGATTGTTTTTCTTCCTACGTATCTGACTTTCATTCAAGCCACTCCTTAATCCATGCTTCAGGAACTCCAATGCTTGGCTCCTCAAACCAATGTATTTCAGCCTTTCTGTGTATGCCGTTGTCGTCTAACAGAGCAATACCTTTGCAATGCCGCCAGCTTGCTCTTTTTCCTCCGTAACTATCCAGCAAGCGTTCATGTGTTAGAAAGTGCAATTTTTTCTTACACCCTGCTCCAGCAAAAGCAACGACATTCTGTATATGAGTCCCTTCAACGACCATGTATTCTTTACTGCTGTCAAAAACAACAAAGTCTCTTGCCTTTGCTCCCAAGCTGCGCCCGACATACATGTCCGGCAACTTGATTGTACCACTTTCCCCTCCTTCTGTCAAGTGTGGAAAGTGCTTTTTCTCCACTCGCCTGATTTTAGCGGCCGATCCTTCGCCGGCGCCGTCCGTAAATTTTCCATCCTTGTCTCTTGGATGCTCATTCTCGTTAAAGTTCACTTTGTCCCCCTAAACGAGCAGGGAGAAGCATCTCTGCCTCTCCCTGCGCTTTTTTGCTATTGTAATTATAGCATAGGGTAAAGCGGACATTCAATGACATTCTATGACATTTAGTGGCGACTTTGATTATTTTCCAAACTTTTTTCCACCCATCGCATCACCGTGCGCGGGTCACAATGACAAAGGTCGGCAACCTCCTCCCATGTCTTGACGCCGCACAAGTAGTAGAAGCGCATGGCGGAGCGTGTTCCGGCATGATCCACGCCCTCTATAATGATCTCGGCTTCCGTAATCGCTCCGACGTGTCTATCAAGCACAGACCGAAGCGTGGCAATGAGCTTGTCCTTCTGCTCGATCATGTTGTCCCTCGGATCGCCATCACCGATCTTTCCCGGCGCTTCGTTCGTGAGACGTGAGCTGTTCATTGAATGATAAAGACGTTCGCTGACGGACTCCAGCGTCCTTCTAATACTGCTGATCTCGATGATTGAATACCTCGCGCGATTCAATACCTCTCTTGTGCTGTCGTCAAACCTCATGGCTTTTTACTCCTTTTCGAAATGTTCAATATCGCTTTCGAATTTAACTTTTGCCTCTTTCTCCAAGTCGGCCTTTAATCTATCCACAGAGGCGACGTCATACCTTGCCACGTATGCGTCCATGATTTCCTGTGTCTCTTCCATAAGGCGGCGCAGGCGTTTCTTCCCCAGTCCGTGATGTCGATGCAGAGCCAATCCCTGCGCGTGAACAAAGCCACTGATGCACTCGCTTGTATGTACGAAGCAGGCCTTCACAATTTCCCGGTGTAGCCAAATGCGATCCTTCGTCTGCAATGAGCGGCACCGAAGGAGGGCGTCTCTTATGATACCGTCAAAAACATTCGGTCTGTACGGCTTGTTTTTCTTTACGTTCACGTGAGCCCCTCCTCGAACCGGATGAGCTTATCAATGATGATGTCGCACTCTGCCAAGTTTCCTTTGATGCCCTCCAAGCAGCTCTCAAGCTCCGCTTTGCGTTCCACGGTCTTGCAGATCATGGCTCTCACGTTCTCCCTGATCTCGATGCCAAATGCACCGAGCGTAACGCCTTCCGCGGTTCGCGTCTCCTTCTCGCAAGCGGAAGATCCTCCTTTCTTTCCTCTCTCGCGCGGAAAGCTTCTTCCGTCCACCCCCTGTCGCTTAAAGATCATCTTGATCACCTCCACAGGACAGTCGTTTAACTGTGCCAAGATTGTGAGTTGCTTTTTTTGATCTTTGGCCTCTTTGTAGGATCTAAGGATCTCGCCTTCCGTCATGGACAATGTTTTTTCAGTTAACTTCATTTTTTCCTTCTCGCTTTCTTGGTTAGTTTGTCATTTTGGTTTCGCAGATCGAACACACCTGTCTGCCTTCGGGGATCACCTCACCGCAGGATATACAGGTGTCTTGCTCCATCCGTTTCTTGATTCCGTCCATGATGCCGAACGGCTCTGAACCGTCCAGCATCTCTTTTGCGACATCGTCTTGCAAACTTGCACACTTGTTTGTAAGTTCCGTGCAAGATGCGTGCAACCTATCGTTTTCCGTGGTGAGCCTTTCGCACTTCTCTCCATATTCTCCAAAGGTTTCCATAAAGGATGCGTGTTCGTGTTCCATTGCTTGTTTAAGGCTCTCGTTCTCCTCGGTCAGCTCACGGATGAGTGAGGGAACGTATTTTACTAATTCGCCCGTACATTTCTCGGTATCTCCAAATTCCCTCGCGTCATAGAAAGGACACTCTTCACACCCTTCTGAAGTGCAACACTCCAACGCCTTTTTAATCTGTTCTCTGTTCATTCCTCTCTCCTTTCTCCGTAACTGCAATAACCATCAACATACACATCTTGTAATCCGCTTGAGCAGTCGCACCCTATGAGGATATCTCCGTTAAAGTTAGCCGTTACCTTGTGCTTGCAATCGTTACAACGAACAACCTCAACAACACAGGCGGTGGGTGGAGCTTCGATAAGGCTGTAAACCCAATCTGCGTTGTACTGACTTACAAGCCAATCTTCGGGAGTAACGGTTTCTTCAAGGTATCTTAACAAGCACTCTCTGTCGATATAATTTGCCATACCATTCTCCTTTCAAATTAAACCACCGTGTTTTTTCTTTGCTTCGATATTTGAGATGACATCTTGCAAATAAAACACTTCTATGTGGCAGTTCCAATGATCTGCGCCGTGCTTGCGGAATATGCAGTTTTGACACCCTCGTTGTTCCTTGCAATACTCAACAATAGCTTGTGCGTGTTCCAATGCTTTTTTTGGTGTCATTATCACTCACCGCCTTTCTCTTCGCACAGAATGCGGTCTATATCCTCTAAGGCATCAAGCAAAGGTGAAGCGAGTTTATCGTCTGCAATAAAAGCCACCCCATCAATCTTGCCGAGCGCTCTCTGCAAAAGCTCTTTGTTTTCATGGGTCATTTTTCGGCACCTCCTTTCATCTTCGCAAGGGCTTGTTCGGCTTCTTCACGGGTAAGGAATACAACATCGTTATCCCCTAACTCTTCATCCCAACAAGCCCAGTGTTCTTGATGGCAACCTCGTTGTCGCACGAATATCTTTATGCCGCCTTCGCATATCTCCAAGCGCGTAACAACATGCTCGTGTATCCTTGTTAGGCTTGCATTTATTACATAAATCGTATCGCCTATCTTGGCTTTCGGCACGATAACGCCCTCGGCAAGAAGGTGGTCGGCAATCTCGGCAGAAGTTCCGCTACCCCAATACCGCGCGGATTCAATCAATTCAATCAGCCTTTCACGCATCGGTTTCACCGCCTTTCTCGGTTGGTGGGTCTAACTCGCCACACTGAACGTGTCTGTTATTGGGTTCATCTATTTTGCAACGGTCAAAGAAAGGACAATAAGAACACTTTCCTTTTCTTACCGTATCATTGCAACGAACAACAGTTTCCGAAAATTCAAACAAATCATCATATACTATTCTCATTTCCCCTCATCTCCTTTCGGCGGCATCGGAAGCGGCATCCAATGGGTTACAACCCACGGTGACACTCTTGCGTTCCATTCCCATCGTCTAATTTTCTTACCTCTAATAGTTGCCGTGACTAAATGTTGAGTGATAACTCCGTTGCTTTTTCCATTTGCATTTGTATAGGTTATATACCAACCATCTTCATTCGGCAATCCGCAATTAACGCTTATCCACTCGCTTTGCTTGCGGTAGCCATCGTCGTATAGTTCTCGTGTTAAGCCCTCGGTGTTGACGCCAATATAGCCACCGTGTATAACATCAATGACTGCATTATGGTTAATGGCTTCGTATATGTCTTTGTACATCTCCTCAATCTGCTTGTTCATCGGTAGTCTTCCGCCTCCTTTCTCGTGATGAAGAAGTGAATTCCTTCGGAGCATTCATTCCACCGATCCTCGCAGAATTTCGGCTCTTCGACGGTCTCGCCGACTCGGTAGATGAAAGCACCGTCGTGGTCGCTTGCAACCTCGGTCTTGTCGCTTTCCGTCCCATCTATATTGGTGATAGACAAGACGATGGCTTTTGAGCATCGGCACTTTCGACTCGTTGCCGAGCATCTTTTTGCATCCTCCGTTATCTTGAGCTTGACGACGAGGTCATTGACCTTTTTGAATCCGATAAATTCCCCTTCTTCGGGGCAAGCGATTGGGAAGAAGATTTTAGCACCGCTCGTGTTGCAGTTGCTCAGGTCGCTTCCGCTCAGGTCGCACTTGCTAATGTTGCAGTTGCTCAGGTCGCACTTGCTAATGGTGCAGTTTCTCATGTCGCACTTGCCAATGTTGCAGTTTCTCATGTCGCTCCCGAGCATGCCGCTTCCGCTCAGCTCGCAGTTGCTAATGATGTAGTCTCTCATGTCGCATTTGCTCATGACGCAGCGTCTCAGGTCGCAGTTTCTCATGATGATGTTTCTTAGGTCATACTCAAAAAGGATGGCTCTCTTTCCTCCCGCTTCTCCGGCAAGCCAAAGGTTGTGCTTTATCAGCAGTTCATCAAGTTCTTCTTGTGTGATTTTTTTCATGGATTGCCTTCTTTCCTCGTCGTTAATGTCATGTATGCTCTCTTCAAGAAGAATCCTTCCAAGTTATCCGGCAAAGAGCTCTCGACAATCTTGCCGCTCTGCTTTGCATTTTTTCTGTCCTCCTCCAACCACAGGAGAAGGGCGGCGTAGTGGTCACTATAGTGATATCCCTTTGCCTTCAGCTTGGCGCCAAAGACGCGGATACGCTCGTCAGCATCGGAGGCTTTTTCTTTGAGAGAGGCATATTCCACGTCCGTCAGAAAGACGTTGCCGTACTCACCAAAGGCTTTTTTGCCGATCTCTTCGCGTGCGTGCGTGTGCGCGTCCGTGCGCGCACTCTCTCTCGCATACGTTTCTCGTTTCTCGTTTCTCGTTTCTCGTTTCTCGGGGACATTTGATTGCATTTGATTGCAAATGATTGCAGACGCCATTTCCGGCCCCGGGTATTTGCTATTTTTTGCCCTCTTCTGCTGATGGCTCTCCCACGTACGCATTTGCAGAAACGAACGACCATCTACAACGTATAGATCGATCATGGCTGCCGACCGTAATGATTGGAGGCCTTTTTCGATTTGGGCATCTGTTATCGTTTTAAGGGGAAACAATCGAGAGTTAACAATTGCCGGCCGCGCATCCATGCGGCCAAAGTCGTCGCAGTTCACGATGAGGCGGTAAAACAGCACCTCCTCAAACCACGAGAGCTCGTCTAGGTTGTCGCTCGTGCAGATGCTCTCCTTCAGAATTCTGTTAGGCATATAGCACCTCCGTCAGAAGGGGAGATCGTCGTCATTATCAACGTCCTCAAAGGATGCTTGCGTCTGCGCAGACGCGTATGCGGACGGCACGTATGCTCCGCCGTCCGGATTAGCGCCGCCCTTGCTTTCCACGAAGGCTACCTCATCCGCCACGACCTCGTTGGAATACCGTTTGTTGCCCTGAGCATCCGTCCAAGTTCTTGTTTGAAGCTGACCGCAAACCAAAAGGGGGCGACCCTTCCCAAAATACTTTGCAACGAATTCAGCTGTTTGACGCCATGCGACAACGCTGATAAAATCCGCCGTTTGCAAACCTTCGGTTTTTGTTCTTCGGTTTATTGCTAACGAAAAGTTACAAACAGACACCCCATTGGGCGTCTGTCTCAATTCGGGGTCTGCAGTAAGGTTGCCGACTAAAATCACTTTATTAAAGCTCGCCATGTTTCCTCCTCGCGGCCTTAAAAGCCGCATCTCTTATCATGTTTTTTTGTTCGTCCGTCAAGTTTGACAACACCAGCCGAACAAAAGCGCGGTATTCCATCCCCATTTCCGCCGCAACCTCGGGCTGCGTGATGCCGATGAATCGGAACAGCTTGTTAAACGGGGAATTTCGTCTGATCTTCTTTCCCTCTCCATGAGGGCCTACAAATGCTTCGCAATAGCCTTCGCACTTGTCCTTCGTACATTCAAGGCACTTCTGCGCTTTCGCTTTGGCTTCTGGCGTGTAGTACCTATCGAAGCTCCATTCGATGTTTGTCACGCGATCTCGACCTCCAATCCCGTGGCAGCTCTTACACGAGACAGGAAGAGCTCGTCGTCGGCGTTCGCGTCGCTGGCGTGGATCATGACGATCTTCTTCAGCTTCGTCTTGTCCATCATGCCAAGATAAACCAGCATCCTTTCAAGGCTCATGTGGTTCTTGGCAATTCGCGCGGCGAGCTCCGGAGCAATTCTACCGGAAGCGGCGTTCGCTTCCAAAATATCGGAACTGTGGTTGCACTCTCCGAGGATCACATCTACCCTCGGAAATAAATATCTCACGTATGCGGTATCTGTAAAGTAGAGCAAGCGCTCGCCGGTTACAATGGAATCCACAAGGAAGCCGAGTGGCTCCGCCGCGTCATGCTCTACGCCAAAGGGGATAACACGAAAAGTCCCTATCTTTTCCGGACGCATTGATTTCACCGTCTTAGCGTGCACACTATCTTCGAGTCCGATCATTGTAAGCGTACCATGGGAGGCGTAGATGTCCACACCGTAGAACACAAGCTTGTCCGCGCTCTTAGAGTGGTCTCCGTGCTCATGTGTCACCAGAGCGGCAGAAATACGCGTGACGTCAAAATCAACGGCCTTCTTGATGGCTTCTATGCAGGCGCCTGCATCCAAGAGGATGGCCGTATGACCATCCTCTACCAGATAGCTGTTGCCCTTTTCGGAACCGGTGGAGATAACCGTTATGTTCATCTGTTAGAACTCCGGCCCATTATCGTCAGCGCTGGCCTTCTCAAGGGCTTCGGATAGGTCAACCGTTACGGGATCATCGGTAGAAAGGACGTCGGGATCTACGACAATCGTTCCCGCCTTCTCGTCTGCTTCCGCCTCGATCTCAATCTCGGCGTATCTAAGCTCGCGAAGCTTCGTGGCAAGAAAAGCGTCGTCTACCTTGGAGGGATCTCTGGGAAGGTGCTTGGCGGAGAAAGCCTCTCGGATGATGGTCTTGCGGACCATCTCGTCTTTCCAGCCTTCCACCTCTTCTTCGACCTTCTTACCGTCTCTCCAGACGGTCTGCTTGCCGCCCCAGAAGTTTGCAGAGGCGTATTCGGGCTTTCTCTTCTCGATGTCCTTCCATGACATGAGGATAAGCTTGTTTTTGAGGGGATCTTCAAATTCAAGGTAAGCGAATCCGCCCACGATCTCTCCACGGTCAAAGGGGTCTACAATGTCAAACGTGTAGCTCTCGACCTTGCGTTCAAATCCTTTCTTCAATGGCTTGAACACATCCTTGCTGTAGACAACCTCAACGGCCACGCTGATGGGAGTCTCGATGGCGTACTTCTCGGCGATATAGCGCTTTCCGTTGTAACCCTCCATGAGAGTCACGTCGTAAACGCCGCGCTTCTTGTTTTTGTAGGGAATCGGGAACAGCATATTCGGCTGCATCATGTCAAGGCCCATACGCGCATAATGCACAAGGTCAAGGGCAAGATCGCCCATGTTCACGGTGTTCCAGCTGACGGGGAGGGTGTTGTCGTAATCGTGATTTTGGTTTTTTTCGTTCTTGCGGACACGCTCCTCTTCTGCCATTTTCAGCGCGCGATCTACGCCGATGAAATAGCCCTGGATGAGGCGTCTCTGTCTCTCCGTTACCTCGGCGGCTCCGGCAACGCTTCCGGAAAATTCCTTCAAAACCATGTTGGTGAATCTTTCGCTTGCGGCGAGCTGTTCAGAGCGCGCCAAATCTTTCTTTTCTTCCATTTCTTTCTCTCCTTTTGTTACATTTGAACTCGAAGCTCTTTGTCTGCCTCGCTCACTACGAGGCGAATAACCTGTGTTTTCGCCGAAATCATACGCGTTACGCTTTCCGCGTTATCTACGAAGATGGGGCATCTTACGCCAAAGTGGTCCCCGAGCGCGTCCACGATCTCAATGCCGGCATTGATTCGCGCGGCGTTGTTTGCGAACGCGTAAGGGATCAATCGTCCATCACAGGGGACCAGCACCTCGCACTCCTCACGAATTCCTCCGTTGATCTGCTCGGCGAACAGGGAGAAGCGAACTCGATCAAACACGCCATTGATTCGGTCTGTAAGCATACCTACCTTCTTACGAATGAAAAGCTCGCATAGGTATACGCCCTTTTCCATCTGCGCGAAGGCGGCGGCCAGCTCGCGCTCTCTTTGCTTCAGCTCGTCCAAGCGTGCCTCTTGCGCTTTCGCAAGATCTAAGGTGGCAAGCTTGCCGACCTCTGTTTGAATGACTCTCTCATATCCCCGAACCGCTTCCTCCGCTTCCGCTATCTCTGCGGATGCGTCCGCGCTCTGTAGGGCTTTTTCAAGCTCCGCGATCTTGGCGAGGATGGAACGCTCGAGCTCGCTTTGTTCCAAGGGAGCAACGGCCACCAAGGCTGCCTCAGCCTCTTTGATTTGAGCGGAAACACGCTCGGCCTTATTCTTCAGCACATCAATGCTTTCTCGCGCTTCCTTGATGCCGTTCTTGGCTTGTTCAATAGCCGTTGCGCTTGCCTCTCTCTTTCCACGCTCGTTTATGGCGGAAAGCTTCACGCTCTTGGCAAGGTTAAAGGCATCCATCGCCTTCTGCACCTCGTCAATAGGAAGAGGACGGCCGCAAGTGGGACATACTCCCTCGCGCTCATCCCATACCTTGTCGAGGGTCTCTTTATATTCGGACAGGAGCTTGGATCTAAGCGTCTCCATACGGTACACATCATCCGACAAGGCATCCACGGAGATCTGCTTTTCGGCGATGTCTCTGTTGATCTCTCGAAGCGCGTCCCTCAAATCGGAAAGCGCCTCCCTTGCGGCTTCGGTCTGCTTGTACCGTCTTTCCTCCGACTCTCGTCTGCATTGCGACAGCTTGGCGCGTTCGTCGGCAATCTTTCCGCGAATAGAAGCGGACGCGCCGTCTCTCTTTAAGGAAGCTACAAGGGCTTCGGCTTCTTCCTTCTTTTTTCTCGCGAGCTCCAAGCGATCCTCGATCTCTCTTTTACTCTCTCCGGGCAATGCGGGCGTTGCCTTGGATGCCTCGTCCATTCGTGCAGGAATGGTAATCAGCTCACGGTTGATCTCCGCTTTCTTTGCGGCGGCGATCTTCATGAATTCCTCAACGGTGTAGCGCTCGGATGCTGTACCGGGAATAAGAAGCACTTCGTGTAGATCTACCAGCTCTTCGCTTGCGGAGATCACGTCCTCGTCCGAGACGTCGCCGACCATGGAAAGAAGGACCTTTCTCCTGTCTTGCCAGCTCATGTCCTCGGCAAAGTAGTGGATCATGGAAAGCATCTTCGCCTTCTCCGAAGATCCAAGCAGATCCGCAACGATGTCGGCGTATTCCTTCTCCTTTGTGGGGACGCCGTTAACGTAGAAGTCCGTTGTATGGCCGTCGAACTCTTCCGAGGCGCTTCCGCGCTTCTTCTTATAGACCTCTCGGAAGGATCGCTTCAAGGTCACCACGCGACCGTCCTCGGAAATCAGCTTCGCCTCTGCGCTATGCTCAAGTCCGTGGGCTTCTCCGTTTGCGTCTCTGCTCTTTGGGGTGTAGCCCTTTGCTCCCGTACTGGGCACGCCAAACAAAAGCCACGTGAATGCGTTGTAGACGGTAGTCTTTCCGGTGCCGTTGTCGCCATAGATTGATACATCCTCTCCGTCCGGAGAGATCCAAAGGGATTTGATCCCTTGAAAATTCGTCAAAGTAAGATCTAACAGTTTCAATTTACTTCCTCGCCTTTCCGGCCATGGAAAAAAGCCACATGACCTCCTTGTTAGTCAAGCTCCTAAACTCATCGCCGCCGTCCATCGGCTCTCCGATCAGTACAACGTCTCCCACAATATAGGGGATATAGACATTATCGGGAAGGCCTTTGGAACGTCCGTCCTCGTCACACAAGATGCCGATCTCGGGAATGAAATCCACGTGCTCTATGTATCCACCGACAAGCTCTTGCAAGGCGGAAAGCTCGTTTCTGATCCTCCTCATTTCCACCACGCCGTCCGCCTTCAAGATTACAACGTCAATGTCGCGGCAGTCGCACCGTTCGCCCGGGTCAAGTCTCGCACCACAGTAGGGGCACTCTCTTCCGCCCATCACTCTTCCTCCTTCTTGTAGATGTTCTTCTTGTACTTTCGCTCCGGATTGCTTGCCCAATCCAAGAACTCGGACATAAGGACGTGCTGGGAGGAGTCCAGCTTTCCACCGCCGTATGAATGACGGATGGCGAGAAGGATGGTGCGCGCCTTCCACATCTTGACGCCAAGCTTCTCCGCGATACCCTCAATGGAGATCGTGAGAGGCGGCGGCTCCGTTGCTTCCGCTCTTGCCGCATTGTATCCGGCCACGTATCCGTCTATATAGCGCTGATCAACCGCAGCTTGCATTGCACTCCTCCTTCCTTGCGACACACACCTTTCGGCCTTGGATGATCTTCTCTACGAAAGACCGCTTGACCATGATGAACAGACCGTTCGACACGGACGGCATATGGCCGTTTACGATCCAGCGAAGCACCGTCGCGTGCGTAACGCCAAGCGCTCTCGCCGCCTCGTATGGGAAAAACCAGTCTCTTTCCGATTTCTTTTTGACTTCCATGTTTTTTCTCCTTTTTAATTTAAAATAGTTTCATCAAAATAAATATGGCGATATAACCAAGTATGCTCATCATCGCGCCATATGCGATAAACACCGACGCAACGGCTATTGCCGCAATGATCCTTGCCATCATCGATCAAGCAACAGCCGAGGGTCTACGCCCAGCGCGTCTCCTATGCGCTCCAGAGTGTCGAGCGTGGGATTTCTAAGGCCCTGCTCAAAGTAGGTAATAGAAGGGGGGCTTACACCAATCATCGACGCCAACTGCTTGGCGGTGAAGCCCTTCTTTTCGCGGTACTCTTTAATTTTCTTAGCGTTCATTTGTTCTCCTTTCTCATGTTCACCCCCTTGACATTTTCGATTTTTTGTGATATTGTGAGGGTGTAGGTCAATCACCGAGTTAATTATATCTCAATTATCTCAAAATGTCAAGATTTATTTTGAGATTTTTGTATCTTTGTAGACTTGCACAAATTGAGATATTCGAGATTGTACAAAATGAACAGGAGGATTTTTGATGTTTTGGGAAAATTTTTTGAGACTTTGCAACAAAAACGAAGAAAAACCAAATCAAGTGGCTAAAAAAATCGGAATACCATCTGGAAGTATAACTAATTGGAAAAACGGAATGGCTCCAAGAAGCGCCACCGCCTTAAAAATTGCCGACTATTTCGGCGTAACTGTTGAGGAACTTTTGGGGGATGCCTCTCTATCACAAAAAGAAAAGCCCACCGCGGAAGACGGTGAGCCTATATCAAGTAAAAAGGAAGAGTCCGTCATGGAGCTTTTCCGTCAGGTGCCGGAGGAAGAGCAGCCTGCCGTGTTGGAAGCGCTCGGGGTATCTCTTGCGGCGCTTGGAAAGGTTCCGGAGGATCAGAGGGAGATCGCCGCGCGTTTGATCGTTGCTTCGCTAAACAAATAGCGGCGGCCACATCAAGGGCAAGATCGGGAAAAGAGCTCTCGCGGATCAGTTTGAGAAAAGAGATTTCGGTGCAAGTCATTTTTTTATCCTTTCATTTATATAAGGGTGAAGAGGTGGTCGTGTGAATTGCTTGGTTTAATTATACGGATTTTTTCTAAAAAATCAACGGACAACTTGGTACGCAAAACACACATCTTTGAAAAAGAAAGGACAATTAATTCAAATTGGAAGAAAAAAACGGACAAAAAAACGGACTTTTTGAAGTGCCGGAGGGGCAAGAAATATGGAGGTCGCACCTTCGCGATCTGAAAAGCCGGACAGGGATGCACACCAACCACATTGCGACGAAAGCCAACCTACCGGAAAAGACGGTACGCCGCGTATTCTCTGGAGAGGCGAAGAATCCTGGCGTAGACATCGTGCGCCGCATCATCAACGCCATTGGCGGATCTTGGAGTGAAATATTCGCGGAAAGTAGTGCCGTGATTGCAACGGAGGACTACACGGCGTTGCAAGAGCGCCTCGCGGGTGTTCTTGAAGAGCTGACAGACGCCAAGAACGCCCTAAACATTGCCACCGTGGAGCTTGCCGCGCAAAAAGACATGATGGCCGCCCTGCGCGCGGAGAATCAAATCCTTTCCGTGAAGCTGGAATACACGGAGAAGATTGTCGCTGTATACGATCGTTTGGTCAAGAAGGAGGCGTGTGATGACATTCTTTGAATGCACTGGCTATACAGAAGAAGAGGAAGAGCTTTGGGATCACGCATTTGAAAGGATAGACAGAGCCCTGTTTACGAGGAAGCTTGAAAAGGCTATGGATATTTTTAAGGAAACGCTGGACAGGTCAGACCCTGTGAAGGGTGCCATACCGAGGCATTTCAAGACATTGAGAATTTTAGAAAAAATGTATCTTTTGAGGAATGAGAATCCGGTGGTTCTTTATATGTGCCTCGCAGTCTGCGACAGCGATTTGGATAACGCGGCAAACCTTTTTCGTGCCGTAAACAAATCCGCTTTTGAAGCCCTTTCTAAAAACGGAGAATTTGCTGAGAGCCCGTTCTATATGGTTACACCAACAAAGAAAGCTATTATCCTTGAACAGATGGGAGACTTGCAAGGTGCTTTGGAAGTGTGCGAGACTGCTCTTCGATGGAAGGTGTGGGACTCCGGAAAAAAATCATTCCAAAATCGCATTGATTCGATCAAAAAGAAGATGAAAAAAGAAAAAGCCCCGTAAGCCGGCAAGATCTTACGGGGCGCGCCTGCGGAAGTCAGACAGGCGCCTCTTTGGGGAAAGAGTAAGCGAGAAAGGCGAAAGCACTCCTCTCTCGAACACATTATAGCACACGTTTTCCATATGTGCAAACGGAAAGGAGAAAAAAATGGCAAGTTTTGAAAAAAGAGGAGAAATATGGACGGCGCGGTTCCGCGAGGAGGATATAGACGGCACCGTTCGGCAAAAGCGTCTTTCCGGATTTAAGACAAAGAGAGAGGCGCAAGAGGCCTTTTTGGAGTATGAAAAAGCAGAAGAGGAAAGAAGGGCACAAGAGATCGCGGAAAGGGAAGCGGCAAGAACTTCCTTTTTTATGCCGTTCGAAGAGCTGTGCGAAAAGTTTCTTGTATTCAAAAAGACGCGCGTTAAAACTACGTCTTTCTGCGATTTAAAGTCGAGAGTCAACAAGCACATATTGCCATATTTCGAGGGAATGAAGATCGGAGAAATAACGCCGGCAGACATCCTTTCTTGGATGGGAGATTTGACGAAATATTCATACAATTATCAAAAGCTGTTGTTCTCGCTGATGGCTTCCATCTTCGCATTCGGAAACAAATACCACGGTTCCAATGACCCCACAAAGCTGGTAGATCGCCCACGGAAAACGAAGAAACCACGGGAAATGGAGATCTATACGCCGGAGGAATTTGCGTCCTTAAAAGAGCATTTCATTAAGAAAGAATACGGCTTCTTCTTTTACTTCCTATTCATTAGCGGATGCAGACGAGGAGAAGCCCTCGCGCTGACGTGGAAGGATTTCGACGAAAAAAAAGGGTTTGTCAACATCAAAAAGTCATACTCGAAGAAGGTTGACGAAAAGGGAAAGGGCTTCGTGATAACAACTCCGAAGAACGATGCGAGCGAAAGAAAGGTCTTTCTTCCAAAGTCTTTCTTTCGTGCCTTCGACGAATACAAGCAGTATGCTGACACATCCTTGACATACGTATTTGGAGGAGAGAAGCCGTTCCCCGTGACCAACTTGCAGAGGGCGCTGGGAAACGCCTCCGACGCCGCCGGCCTTACTCGTATTAGAATCCACGATCTTCGACACAGCTGTGCATCCTACCTATTACACAAAGGCGTGTCGGTGGTGGCCGTGTCTCATCATTTGGGACACAAAAGCATAGAGCAGACCCTAAAGACATACGCACACATATTGCCGGACGACAAGACGGCAATCCTCGAAAACTTGGGAACATTGGAACTTGGATATTGAAGGCAATTTGTGCCCATTCTGTGCCCTTGACCCATAATCATGATAAAATATTTGCGTTATGTCACGGCAGATGCGTGTGGGTTCGATTCCCGTCATTCGCTCCAATGCACAAAAAACAGGAAAAATAGCCTGTTTTTTGTGCATCATTCACAAGTTTTGGTGATGCTGTTTGTGCATATTAACATTTTTATTTGATAAAAAACAAGTAGATTTTGATATTTTTAATTATTTTGTGCCCAAATCTGTGCCCAGCTTTGCGCCCAATTTTGTGCCCAATTTGCGAGCGCGTTTTTCCTAAATAAAAAAAGAGGCGGATCACTCCGCCTCTTTTCTTTTTTTTGCCCACGCGTCGAGCTGATCTACAAGATCCTCCTGCGTCCTGACGTACGCCGGAACCGTGTCGACCATGGTCTTTAGACGGGTGTTATACGATCTTACGCCGCTGAGCGCAATAGCAAACAACTTCAAAAGTCCGGACACAAGCGTTGCTATGGTCGGGGATATTGCGACGTGAACTGCAAAGGAAACTGGGAAAAGCAAAGAAAGTGCAGTCGCGAAAGCGGTTGTCATTGTATTGGCGGTGATGTCTTGTTCCGGCGTGGTGAAAGTCACGCGTCCTTTTGCCGCCGCAATCGGACGTCCAATCATATAGCGCGTCAACTTTATGGGCTTGCACCTGTCGGCACGTCGAAGAGCTCTTTTCTGCAGAGAAGAAAGCCCATCGAGTTTTTTTCGGGACCGATACTCTACAAGATCACTCTCGGATAGCATGGCCTCGCTCAGTATTTGCCGAACCGTAGCTCTCAACTCTTCTTCGCGATATTTCTCGCAAAACTCCTGCACGTCGGCACCGTCGTGCGCCTTAACGCGTCTTCTCACTTCTTCAAGACGTTCGATTGCGGCAAGATACCTGACATCTTCTTCCCCCCTTTTTTTTGCAATGGTGTCGAGAGAGAACATACCGGCATAGCAAGAGGCTAACAGGACAGCATAGTCCAGTCCCATTCGCATGGTTACAAACAGGTTAAATTCAGCCTCAGTGTATTCGTACAGGACCGATAACAATACAACCATACCAAGTAACAGGTAGGCCCATCCATCAAATATCTTTTTCCCTATTGCTTTTGCGTCGATTAACGATAGGCTTTTTTCTTCCTCCATCACTTATCACCACCTAACCTTCGCGCGATAAAGAAAAAAACGGCGCCGATGGCGGAGCTAACAAAGCCAATCATTGAGATCATATAGAATTCGTCAATAAACGCGCGCGTGGCTGTGGCTACGGCAAACAGAATTCCCCACAGCACCCATGCGGATGGGGACGACATAACATGACGAAGGTATTTGAACAAAGGGATAAAGCAAATGGCAAGAAGGCACGCCACGAAGACGGAGATCCTTCCCGCCGTTGTCATCAGCGGTAAAAGGTTTAACGTTGCAAGAGCAGGGGGAGCGATGCAGAAGAGGAAGCCAAGCCCTCTTAACAAAAATCTGCGAGTCATAAGACATCACCCCTTCTTCGATTTCGCCGCCTCAAGCGCCGCCTTCACGTTCGCGCTGTCTGTACTGATCTTAGTCTTTAGCTCGTTAGGGATTCGCAGATTCATCATAATATGATTGATAAGGTCCGTTTGAAGCTCGTAGGCTTCTGCTGTGGCGTCTTGCTGTGCTTGGTATGATTCGATAAGCTCCTCCAGCTTTGCCTCGCTCTCTGCGAGTCTTTTCTCTGCGCACTCTATGAGCTGTACGAGCGCCTTGGTCTCTTCTTTAAATTCTCCTGAATATTTCTCCGAGCTGTCTTTCACGTGTCCAAGGGATTTAAGTACGGCGGGCAGTAGGCCCTTCTTAAACATCCAAACGACCACGGCCATTCCTACGGCGCCGACAGCGGCGGCGACGTCGCCAAAATGAGTCGATAGCCATTCCGTAAGCAGTACGGTGGCTGCCTTATCTTCCTCAGCAGGCGTTTCGTCCGATGGGGGCGTTACGATATCGCCGACCTCTTCGGTTGGCTCTGCGGTCGCTTCCTCGGCGAAGGAAGGGAAACAGAAAAGCGTGATAACGAGGACCATGGCAAAAGCAAAAATCAAAAGTTTTTTCATGTTTAAATTCTCCTTTGTTTTTCATTCAAAAAGGTGGGACGAATAACCGAACATGGCGTTCTCCAGCGCTTCAAGGCGCTCTTCACAGGAGACCGTCCAAGGCGTGGCTGTGATAGTGTCCACGTCATTAATGATAGCGAGAGGATCAACAAACCACTCACCCACGCACCGCTCGCCAATGAACTCGCGGACGGTGATCTTTAAAGTTCCTTTTCCGAGGAGAGAAGGAGGCACCATAATAGTGCCTTCCTCTCCGATGCGGATCGAGTCTCGAGACGTTCCGTTAGAAAGCTGAGCGGTTTCCCCCGCGTGTTCCTCTCCGAAAAAGATCACGAGGGGGTCGTTAGTGGCAAATGCGTACGCGGAATCTGTCATCCACATTCCGCGCCGCGTGTAGAGCTTGACTTCAAGCTTCATGCTCTTCTACCTCCTTTATGATCTTACGCGCCTCTGTCTTGCATTCCTCCGCGTAGGCGTTAAAGGCAGAAAATTCTTCCGTCTTTTCATCCCTTTGGCGCAAAATGGAAAGCTCCGCCGAAAGAGAGTATCGACGCCTAATAAAGCTATTCACAAGATCGGCGTAGGCCTCCTCTTTTAAATTGTTTTTAAGAGCTAACGCAATTCTTCTTTTTTTCATTGCTGACTACCTCCTTGTGTATGGATTTGATACGTAAGAGTTACATATGCCGGTATTCCGTAATCGCTATATGCTTCTATGCGTCCGCCGGGTTCTACCTGTATGTAAGCGTTGGAAAAATAGGGCTCGGAAAGGTTTGTTATGAGTTCCGTGCCGCTCAATATATAAGCAACAAACGTTTCATTTTCGGCCAAGAAGCTGATCAAATCATTCGATGTACTGAATCTTGTGCTATAAATCCACGTCCTTGTTCCTGCGATTGAAATTGAATTGTCATTGCTTGAGTCGCCCGTTCCGTCATAAGCGCCTCTCGGACTTCCTTTAAAATTATTGCAGTAGCAGTTTGCTAAGCCATACGGTGCACCGCCGTCGTAAGTATGGGTAGCATAATATTGGCCTAAGAGAGCGGAGTTAGTGTTCCATGTCCAATCCGCAGAAACTTTACCAATACTGGTCGTTCTTTTGAAAAATTTGTTTTCAAAAGAAACAACGTTTTTATAGTTCGCATCAACCCCTACACCATAACCTGTTTGCTCTCGTATTTTTGACGGAATTGGAAATTCGGCAAGAAGTGTTCCATCCGCTTTGTAGGATTTGATCGATGTAATATCCGCCGATTTAACACCTTCGAAATATGGCTCGTAAGGAGATGCCGTTGTTCCTTCCTCGATCATCAAGGCAATCGTGTAGTTCGTGAAAGCTCCTCTCAAATAGACGGTGTCCGGGAATTGCTGATCTTGGTATGTTGCACTTGCCGTTTGACCATGTACAGAAGGAAGACCTTCCAACTGTAATCCAAAAATAGAAAACATACTCGACAAAATAACGCTTGTTACGTTTCCGCTTATATATTTAGCCGAAATTGTTACGTTTGACGGAAAAGAGGTTAGCATGTCATCTGCTGAAAAGGTTGTGTTTCTTCCAGTTGAAACATGAATTCCGTTTGTGTTAATTACCAAGTAACCGTTTTCGTTTGCGCTAATTGTAACGATGGAACCTGTTTCGGTATCTTCGAATGAATAATTGAAATCTTGAGGAAGCTTAAATATGTTTTTGCACTTTCTTGTGTGGCCTCCGATCTCGTCAATACTGGCATATTCACTCGCGCCAGAAGGCACCAATGCGGTTCCGAGATTTGTTTCCGTAAGGAAAAAAGGAACTTCTGAAATGAAATCTTCAAGCGCTGTCAATCTGGAATCTATCGGATTGATTGCGTCAAACACAGCTCCTCCGGACACAGGAAGGGTGACACCCTGTGCCACCGTTCCTGTGGGTGCATCCGCATAGGCCTCGGCGGCGGCAATGGCTTCCGCTTTTGCTTGTGCTATATCTTGTGTGAAGTCCGTGCCGCCGCCACCACCGGAAGCTTGGATTGCGTCAAACACAGCTCCACCGGACACAGGAAGGGTGACGCCTTGCGCCACCGTTCCTGTGGGTGCATCCGCATAGGCCTCGGCGGCGGCAATGGCTTCCGCTTTCGCTTGTGCTATAGCTTGTGTGAAGTCCGTGTCGCCGCCACCACCGGAAGCTTGGATTGCGTCAAACACAGCTCCACCGGACACAGGAAGGGTG
>JAEIGA010002023.1_pt1 | contig 32266 bp, 59 predicted proteins | sample 9270691 | NCBI WGS metagenome assembly JAEIGA01 (sample SAMN17057246, study PRJNA624740) | gut metagenome | biome: biome; isolation source: fecal sample | host: Bos grunniens | place: China: Xizang | collected 2019 | reverse complement strand
TCTTGATTTTTCTTTTTCAATTTCCACTCCAGGCACGGGGGGGACTTATTCCCCTATGATTTTTCACAATATATCAATTTTTAGAATAAATCCCCGTACTTTTTCTTTCTTTCCGTGCTAGATAAATCAATCCAAGTGTTGTGTTAGGCTATCCATAAGTATAATACTCATATCATCTCCGAACATCTGCAAGTAGTCTACGTGTACTACTATGTTATGCAGGAGAATACATTCTTCCTTTATCTCTAGATATTCATAGTCATACTCTCGAAGCCTTCTTACTACTTCTTCTCCAAGTATCCATATATAGTTAGAATCAAATGGACTATATATATATATTTGTTTACTAACGAATCTTTTTATCTTTCTTACAAGTGTTTTATACTGACATTTGCAGTTGTCCGCTCTGTTCTTGTCTAACATTTACTTTCCTTTCCCAAGGTCTGTAAGTCCTTGTATTGATTCCGTATAACTCGTTTCTTTCATCTTCCTTGTCTGCTTCTGCTTTGGCTACTTCTACTGCTCCTGCATAGGTTTCATATATTTTAGCTCTAGTTCTAAAGAATACTTGAGTAGGTTTTGAATAACTTACTAGCCTATATTCTTTTAAGCCTTCTCTAGGTACTAGATCCACCTTACACTTATACACGTTGTAGTAACTTCTGGCTATGTAGTCATCATATCTAAAAGCTTCAGCTACTGCGTATACTGTTTGGTCTTTTTCTAGCTTTTTCATTTCTCCACCTCTAATTCAAAACTATTACAAGTGTCTAACCGTTTAAACTTCCCGTGATTAGCAAAATCCGTTATCAGATTATGCTTCTCACATTTTGCTCTACCCATATCCCATAATTCTCCTGTGTCTCTCAATGGTTCATATAAGACTTTGAAGTATTTGCATTTATCGCAAGTCATTCCTTATCCTCACTTTCTGCCTTGTATTTGTCGATAATTGACAATATATCAGCACGCTCAATATATAATACTTTATCATTGCCATCGAGCCTAAACATCTTGTATGTCTGAAGTTTCATTATCTCGTCTCTTATCTTGTCAAGAATCGGCTCTTGTTCTAATGCTTTGATTGCCATGTCAGCAGCCTCTCTGTCCCTTAACACACAAGGGTTTAATTCACAATCTTTTAAAATTATAATTGCTTCTTCTCTTGTCATTCCGTCACCTCAATTTCTTTTCCACAATATGGACAATATTTTAATACATCCATTCTTTTTTCGGGTATTCTCCAATATGGATTATCAATATCGTGTTCGCTCGGGCATATTGTCCTATAATCATATTTAACCCATTTGCAACACCCTGCCTTTTGCTCTTTTATCTTCTGCAACTCTTCTAACCACTCCGCGACTTGCTCGTGATACTCTGCACGTTCCCTACAAGCACCCTCTTGTCTCATAAACGTGTTTTCGAAGTACCTATGATATGATTCTGCTAGTTCGTGGTTACTTTTGGCTATTGATTTTTCTTTTTCTATTGCTTCTTGTAGTGTCATTCTTCTGCACTCCTATCTACTTTAAAAACCATAAAACCCACATTGGACATTCTGAAATCGGTGTATCCAACCAATATATTTTCACTGATAAACACGCAATTGCAATAATTACAGGCACTCCTATATAAAGTATGCATAACAGTATAGCCTTTATTTTATCTTTCATTTTTTTCACACTCCTCTATAACTTCTTCTATCCAATCCTTAATATTTGTTAAGCACGTGATAGCTTCATCTCTAGCTTCTTCTATACTCCCTGCAAAGCTTTCAAGTTCTGCAATCTCTACTATATCTTGTATAAGACTTTCTATGAGTGCTTGTGTTTCGTGTTGCATATCAAGTCTTTTGCTATCTACGTGAGTTTCTCCAATAGGTTCTATATCCCCACCACGTAGCCTTCTGATTACTTGGTACAAGTCGATATTATCTATCATTTCTTTTCACTCTCCAATCTCTTGATATACTTCAACAATATCTTTTTCTGAAACTTCTGCAATATTCTGTCATACTCGGAATCCGTAATAATTCCGTGGATATGTCCACAGATTATCCCAAATGCAACCTTTTCAATCCATTCTGCCTTATCTCCGAACGTGTAACCTTGTCTATTTTAAAACACCTTTCAAATCTTTCCTTTTCCATTCTTACAGAAACATTATCACGCCATACTTCGACTAAATTATCCCCAATATCGGAATACTTCCATACCTGCCTTACATCAAAACTAACAAAGCAGGACGTGGGTTGTTTAGTATTGTATGCAAATATAAATTGCCTTGTGGGTTTACATCTCATCACTTCTCACTCTCCTTTGGGTTCTCTGCGTATATTGTTTCTAAATCTATAACAACTCTTCCATCTATCAATACTTCGCATTCTGCAAAACACGCCATATCTTTTATCAAGTTACTAGGAAACGGCGCGCCTTTGGTTATTCCTGCTTGTGTTGCCGTTTCTATCAACCTAGGCTCTATCTTGCCCTCTTCATTCCTTCCGTATACGTTGCCGTGCACAAATACATAGTCGCCTTCTTGCACTCCTGCATATACTCCCATAAGTTCAAAGCCGTGCCCTGCATTTATACATATTAAACTTAAAAACTGTCTTATATCTGCCATTGCTACTCACTCTCCTAACTCTAATAACCTTATGATTATTTCAAAATCTTCTACTACATCTTTTGCCTTTACCTGGGTGTATGGGTCGCCGATTAGATTTCTATAATCTTCGGCTCTTGTCTTTGCTTCTTCCAACCCTCTTACTCTTGCTTCTTCACTTAAATTTCTCATTGTTTCACTCTCACTTTCTTGTATCTCACGCCGTATTTCTCTACGTCTGCGTGGTTGTTGAAGTATATATCTATATGCCGTCCTTTGACCGCTCCGCCACAATCTTCGGCAGTATAGGTTACTCCGTCAATAGTTACTTTTGTTCCGTATCGGATTACGTCGGGATCTACTGCTATTGTACGGTTACTTCTAGCAATTTTCCCCGTTGCCGTATGATTTCCGTAGCCCCCACTACATTCTTTACAAGGGCAGTATGCAGTTGTTTTAAATACTATGCAACTATCCTTGTTTTTGCGTCTTTTCTTCGGTCGTTCTGTATCTGCCGTTTCTAGTGTTGGTGTGTCACAAGGCACTAGCGGTTCTTCTATATCGTCAGTTTCAACCGGTACTGTTTCAATCGATACAGTTTCAAGTACAGTTTCTGCTTGTTCCCTCATCTGTAGGGCTTTTATCTTGATACCCAATACAGACACTAACATTAGCGCAAGTAATGCGCCTACAATTCCTTCTCTCATTTTTCACTCTCCAAACTCAAGATATTTCTTATCTTGTTCCAATCCGAAAATACCTCTATCCAATCAAGTGGAAAATGTTGCACCTGCATATAGTGGTATTTTTCTATGGTCTTGTCTACTTCTTTCAAGGCTTTTAGCCTTGCCGATTTCTTCTGCGCATTTGTAGCTATTTTGTTAGCCATTAGATCCCTCACTTTCAAAGTAGTTTATTTGGCAAAATATGTCACATTCTTGGGTTATTGTTCTTTGAACCCTTCCCCTGCCTTCTTCGAGTTCGTCTAAATAGCATTCTTTAAGTATTGAGTGCCCTAGTAGTCGTTCAAGTTTGGCTCTACTCTCAAATACTTCGGGGAAGTCTTTTCTTATAGCATTCCAATATCCCATACCACCTTTTATACACCCTATACAGTTGTTATTGTTGTAGCCTAAATCATACATTGCAGGTCGTTTGATTCCTATCTTGTCGAGTAGTCCGTGTACTTCCTGCTTGGTTAGATTTCTCTCAATCAACGGGAATATATGGCTAAACTCTGGCATTCCTTCTACCAACCTCTCGGCTCGGTGCTTTTCTTCAGAATCAAACCCCCATACGTAAGTTATAGGCTCTGTCTGTTTGCGTTCCCACTCTTTTCTTACTCTCTTTTTTAGCCAATTTGTGCATGGCGCGAATCCCTGTGGCAACTTAATCATCCCTGCTGCCTTTATTGCATTTTCAACGCATCCATAATCACTTTTTAGAATTTCTATTGGCTTATCAAGTGATTTTTCACAGTCTTTTATGAACCTCATGCTGTCTGGGTGTTGGTCATCGACATCAATATAAATAAATTTATCAATTGATTTTCGCTCCAAATATCCTGCAACAAAACTGCTCACCCCTGCGCTTATCCAACATACTTTCATACCAACCACTTACACTATCAAGTGTCGTGGTTAACATTTTAGATTGCTCTTCATACGTTTAGGTCGTTTCCTCACTAAACCTTATAGCCAAAATGATTTATTTTACAAACTTCCATTGTAACTCCGAAGCTTAACCTAGTTTCACTAGGATAGGTATTACTCCTTTCTTGTCTCCATTCTCAACAACTCCTTTAAATGTGTGGAAGTCCCCGCCAACTTTCCACCTATCCCGTGTCCATTCTAACCCCTAGGAGAAAACAAACAAAAAATGTCTATCTATGTATATTATCTTGTTAGCGATTCCTGCAAGGCTTCTAGTTCTTCGATAAAGCGAATATATATTAACTCTTCGCTTATAGTTCCTTGCTTTTCTCCGTATTTATCTATAAGCTTGTCTATTAGGTCTAGAGTGTTATCTCTGTTCCTTACAAGCTTATGTATAGCTAAATCATCTATCAAGCCATTCAACCCCTAACTTCTTGAAGAGGTCGTGCTTGCCTTTGTCGTCCATTCTTCCAACCTTCATTAAGCAATCGGCGCATAGGTTAACTATTCCCCCGTCCTTCATCTGAAAGCCAACTCCACTTGGCAAGCCGTCTCCTCTTGGTACATTTTCTATTATCGAATTACAATTATTACACTTTGCCATTGAGTACATTATTAACTCTCCTCTCTGCAAGCTCTCTTAAATACTCCGCGCTTATCTCTCCATTGTCTGCTTGTTTGTGATGTTCCACGCATAAACATATTAAATTAGAATCGTCTAGCAATCCGTCGGGATCATCACGCAATTTAACAATGTGGTGCACTTCCAGGGCTTTATAATTAAATCTGCCTAATACCGTACACACTTCGCATAAGCCTTTTGCGTCGTCTTTAATTTGCTTTGCTTTCATTGTCCATTTATACGTGCTTCTTAATTTTTCTCTGTCGTCTTTATCGTACACACGTTTATACTTTGGGCACTTTGTACCTCTTGGGTGCATTCTGCCACAATGTCTACAAGTTACTAAATCCATTATTCACCTCTATACTTCTTTGAGCTTACGCCTAGACAAGCACCTAGAAATGTATCAATAGCCGTTATTGTTCCTGCTATCGCTTCGCCGTATGGTAAGCCCCATATGGTGGATACAGTTAGCCACAATGTCGCTAATGCAGGAAGCACATATAAGGCAACCTTTTTTAATCTGTCATATGTCTTATTACTCAACATCTTCTCCCCCTTTATAAAGCAGTATTGCCGATTTCAGAAGTGAAGGGCAATCGCAGAAATGCACCAACAGTACGAAGGGGATTTCTCGAAGTTTATTTCCTTCTCCCGTCCACGCGTCAAGTGTTGCCTTGAATCTTTTAGCCTGCTTGCGCTCTCGCCTAACCTCTGCCCTTGTCATTCCTAATAACGGACTCCATTTTAGGTTGATTAGCTTGTCGAGTTCGCCGTCCTCGATTAGCTTAATGAGTGTCTCTTTCATAACTTACCCCCTTAAGTATTTACTCTTCATAAGTCCTACTTTGCTATAGCATTTTACCTTGCTAAACTTACCGAATGGGTAAGTTTTTGTGTACATCACATCTACCTTTGTGCCGTTCTTAACTTTCTTTAAGATTACCCTTGTGTGGGTTTTGTTCCACAAATTAAGCCCGTGCTTTGTTCCAGAAACCTTTTTTGTCCAAGTCTTTTTAAACTTCTCAAATGTTCCGTACTGTGATTTTAGTTTCTGTGTTGTGCTTCCCCACTTGCCCAAGTAAAAGTGTGGTGTGTCTTGAAAACTGTTCCAATCTCCGCCCCAGGATAAGCCCACTTTTTTACTTTTGGCTATCTTGGCAACCTTCTTAATAGTCGCTTGATCATACACCTTCTTGGGGTCGTTTATAGCAATATCAAAAGCTATCCCCCATTGGTGTTGACTAGAATAACTGCTGCCCCTTGCATTGGTTACTATTCTTCCCCCTGCAGTTCTGCCTTTTGCATATAGTTTATCTTGGTCGGCAACACTTCTAAAGCCTTCCGTAATGATTAGATAGATATTAGCCTTGCTACACTCTTTTAGGAGTAATCCTAACTTGTAATCAAGCCAAGGGTGTAGCTTGTTTCTGTCTACCCTTATATCGTGCTCGTGTCTCATTTTTTACCTCACTTTCCATAGTTACATTTTATCACTTGCTATAGGTCTAAAATTCCTATATTTTTTCTAGTTAAGGTTCATTTCTTTAGCCGTCAGAAATATTATTTTATTCATAGCGTTATAGTAACAAGCCTTGCTTATTCCTTTGGCTACCTCTGCTCCAACTTGGCTATACTGCTTAAAAAATATAAGGTCTGCAAGTTCTCTATCCTCTTGGTTTAGATTCTCTAATACTCGGTCTATTTGTGCTATCCTTGTATTAGCTAATATTAACCCCCTTGTATTACCTTTGTATTCATCAAGCATAGCTTTGTTTTTTGAGTAGTCCATAAGTTCTTGTTTTACATACTGCCTAATATGCCAGGGCAACTTGTAGCGGTTCTTCATAGCCTACCCCCTAACTTCTCCATAGTGCTTTTGATTAAATCATCTGTGCTACTTGTTGGTGGGTTGCTAATGTTCGAGTTCTCGAAGTTTTCCTTTAGGTTCTTAAGGTTACTCTCGCATAGTTCTTTAGGTTCTTTAGGTTCTTTAGGTTCTTTAGGTTCGGCAAGCCGTTTAGCCGTATTCTCAACAAGTGCCTTGAGCTTTGGCGGTAGCTGATTAGTTTCTTTTGTCCTGCTTGCCAACTGCTCGTATATCATTCTAAAGTTGGCACGTTCAACGGCTATTTCTTCAGAGTTGCACAAGGTTTGAAACCCTATTCTATTCACCACTTGCCTTGTTAGGTCATCTAGACTATCAAGTGCTTCCTGCTCTCTGTTTCTGCCCCACCTTCTAACGGCGTATCTAGCACTTTCCCAAGCTTCGCCCCAATCTTTCGGAGTTCCTACAGTTAGCTTTGAAGCTTGTTCTCTGATGTCTGCTATACTTGGACTCCACTTGCTAGTAGCTACCCACTTTTGGAGAACGGCACCTGCTACTTTTGCGTCTATATCCTGCAGTTGTTTATACCAAAGTGTCAAAGCTTGTTCATTAGGCAATATCTTTTCCCTTGGGTAGTAGGTCTTTAATGCGTCTGCAAATATTTCAAACTCTCTTACTGTCATACCTTTAACCCCCTTAACTTTGCTCTTTCTACGGGATTTTGTCGTATTTTCTTGTTTGTTCCAAGTTTCTTGCTCTCGTACTCTTCTCTATCCCAGTACATTCCCGTTGTATCGCCTTCGAAGATAATAATTGTCTCGTCATCATTAACCATTGACGGGTAAATTTCCTTTACCTTGCGGTCAAGTATAGGCTTAAAGTCGGCTATCCTTTGGGTGTAGTTGGGGATTTCAGAAGCATTTCGCATATTCTCGCGTCTCTGCAACTCAACGTGTTTAGCTTTTAGATCTGCCACACTCTCATACTGTGGCTTAAAGCCGTCTCTAACGTTGGCGTTATAGACTTTAATAGCATTAGCGGTTCTAGTATTCCACCTTGCCTTGAAGTTATCCCTTCGGTTCTCTGCGTCTTTTAGAACCTGCCTATAGCTTTTAAGTTCTTTCCTGCTAGCTTCTCTGATAACCTTGATAGTGTCATCATCAACCTTTGAGCAGAATATAAACCCACTAGCACCCCCAAGCTTTATATACTTACCCTTATACTCTTTTAACACTTCTCTAACTGTCAAATCCTTCACTCTCCATTCTATCCACCCAATCACTAGACATATTGTAAAAGTCGTCTAGCTCTTGAGCACTTGTATTAGTTTGTTGACTAGTATTGGCTTTTGCATTGTTATAGTTGCCGTCTAATACTTTAGCTATGTTGCTATCTTTCATAAGCCAATCAAAGGTGGCTCTCCAATTCCTGGCGTTAGCACCTTTTAGAAAGTCGCTAGCCTCGGCTATAGTAAAAGCTCTTTGTATATCCTCTAGGCTATACTTATTAAGCCTGGCTTTAATAGCTTTCTTTCTTGTGTCTGATAAAGTCGTAAGCCTCGGGAAAGATACGCAAGTATCGTTATACATACGAGCTATAAGCTCGTAATCTACCCTCTTGCTCTTCTCTTCCTCTATCTCTTTATCTATCTCTATCTCTTTCTCTATCTCTGTGTAACAATTAGTAACGGGCGGTAACATTGCGGTAACATTGTTACCATTTAACGCCTTATCTTTTGCTCTTTTCTTACGCATAAGCTCGGCTTTGTCTGTCTCGGAGCCTATTAAGTAAGGCACCTCGTTGAGTATGTACTCGTGGTCGCTTTTGCTCTCTATAAGCCCCATACTCTCAAGAAATACAAGCGTAGCTTTTACGTTGTCTACTTCTTCATCTAGTGCTAGAGCCATTTCTTCGTAGAAAGTAGGCTCTACACCCTCGTAGTAAAGCAAGCCCTCGTCTTTAAGGCTTAATAGTTGGAGTTTTAAGTATATAATCGTGTAAGTGTCTCCGCCTGCTATCCTGCGTAGCTTTTTCATAGCTCGGCTTGTGAAAAAATCACTCTTGAGTTTGAGCCAATAATATTTTTTAGCCACTAGAACCACTCCTTCCCGTTGGCTATCTCATAGCAGGCAATGTATAACCCACTTAATCCGACTAGTATCAAACACTTCCACCCTAGCACCTCTTGGCTAAATGCTCCGACTATGAATGTTATCCAGGCAACCAAGTATAATGCCCTTATAATTACTCTTCTCATTGTTCACTCTCCTTTATCTCAACTTCCACACCTACTTGGTTATCAAATACCGCTTCTAGTGTGATTTTGGTTATACAGGTTAGATTGTCATTTTTAATTATTCCTGCTGCCACTATCCCGTCTAACAATCCTTTGTATCTAAAATTGTCTAGATCTTGACGTTTAGCTTTGAAGTGTGGTTTTATCGTCAGTTCTACGGGATAGTTCCCCGAGTAAGGCGACTCTTTAGCTAATACCCAAGATACAAAATCCTTTTCCTGCCTTTTAATCTTACTTGCCATAAAGCGGTTGCTTCGTTCGGCATTGATATACTTGTTCCAATTCGGGAAGTCGTACTCAAAATATAGTCTCTTAACTGTTTGCATAGGTCTTAAATTCCACCTCTCGCTCTCCTCTGTATCGCTCTATGGTTTTATTGGCTCGGAGTTCTTCGTGTTTCTGTTGGAGCTTTCGCCTTGTCCTGCTTACACTCCCAAAGCTAGATACTTTGTGTTCCTTGCGATAGTGAGAATCTGCAAAAACCCTCTGCAGGTTGTTAGCACTTCCCGTAACGTGTTGAACATAAACGGCATATAACCACATATCATCATTTCTTGTACTCTCCATATGCCTTAAAATGTTCTCCACAGTTTCTTCTACTTGCTTTAACATTTTATTTACCCCCTCTCGCTCTCATTTATGCCCCTACAATCAATTTTATATGCTTACTTGATTAACTCATTAGGCTATGGATATAAAATCAATCCTAGGGGTAAATTTGAGCCTTACAAATAGTTCTTGCCATATCGACTTATAAAGTCGTCTTTGGATTTCCCAAAGTGTCGTTGCCAAGTCTCCTGAGCTAAAGCCTTAAAAAACTTATCTAGGTTCGGGTTATTGTGTACTCCATTAGCCCCCGTATGATGTGCAGGGCAAAGGTAAACGACTAACCCGTCCTTGTCTGCTAACTTTCTCCTGCCGTGTCCGTGTATACAATGGTGCACTTGGATATATGGGCTCTCGCAGATAAAACAAGCCTTATCTAGTTGTATTATTGATTCAGTCATTCTTTGCTTGCCCCCATTCTCTTTGCAACTGTGACTCCAGTATTCTTAACTTTAATTTAGTGATATTTATATGCTCTTTATTAGCGTCATAATTAGCTTGAGCAATATCTCTTATAAGCCTTAACTCTGCTACTTCTTCCACTCCGTAAATAGTGGAATTTATTAAGGTTACGGGCATATCACTAGCCCGTAATCTTAATGCTTCTGTTCGGAGTGTTATTTTATAATCCCTTTCGGCTTCGGCTAACTTCGCCCCGTTCGCTCTTAACTTGCCTATTGAAGCGGTAAGTTCTGCCATTAGCCTTTGGATTTCTTCGTATAGATCCATTTACTCCACTTCTCTTTCTTGCAGGTCTTCGAGTATATCTTGGCACAAGTGAGGATATAATACCGCCATAGCTTCTACAATTGCCCCTGCGTCCTTTATAGCAAGGCTTTTGCCGTTGTAGCTTAAGTCAAAACTTGCTATAATAACATCTAGCAATCGGTCAAAATCCTTGTTAGCTTGTGCCATTTCCAATACCTTATAGATTGGCATTGATACTTCCCCGTTCTGCCAAGTTTCCATACTGTCGGCTTTTTCTGCGGTTAATAATGTCATATTTGCTTCTTCTTCTGCCTTTGCGTCGGCAATAACTTCATCAATATTCATTTGTCTTTCTCCTCTCTATAAAAACGGCAAATCGCTTTCAACATCTGAAAAGTCGTTAGGTTGTTCCTGCGTCTGTTTGCTCTCTGCAAACTCCACATTTTCTACAACAACTGTTGTTGTGTAATGTTTTACTCCGTCCTTCTCGTAAGAACCGGTCTCAAGTCTGCCTTCAACGGCTATTTTTGTTCCCTGCTTGGTGTACTTCTCGAGAAACTCCGCCGTTTTTCCGAAGGCTACACAATTTAAAAAGTCTGTTTCTTTTGAAAATCTGCGGTCTACTGCTAGTGTAAATCTAGCTACACTCTTTCCATTCTGGGATACTCTTACTTCGGGATCTCTTGTAAGTCTCCCAATTAAAACTACTCGGTTCATCATTTGCCCCCTAACTGCTTGATAGTTCCACTTGCTTGGTCTTTAGTGAGTTCTTCAAGCTTCTTGATATGGTAATGGTCTAATATAACCTTTACTTGGTCGTCATTTGCCAACTTCTTTAGTGTGTCAATCTGTGCCTTTGTAGCTTTTTCTTGTTGCTTGATTGCGTTCTGCACTTCTTCGGCACTTGCAATGCTTGTATCTATTCCAATACCTAAAAAGCTTAATGCTCTACCTACTGCAGAAGTTTCGCAGTTCTCAATATATGATGTCTTGTTGATAAAGCTACTGTTTTCTTTTTCGTAGGCAATACCGGTTGCTAGAACCTTATCATCTACGCCTACTGTAGCTTTCATAACTACTACGCCGTTTTCGTGGCTCAAGATTTCAGTTGTTATATATCCCGTTGGGAACAACTCTCTATAACCTAATACCTTTTGGTTAACCTCGGCGTATTCCTTACCCTTGATATCAACAGTTTTGATTTTTTCATTAACCTTTTTCAAATCTTCAAAATTCATTATCTCAACTCCTTATCTTTCTCTATCTGCTTTGCGAGTTCGTCAGTATCAAACAACCAATCGCTTGTTTTTCCTTCTCCTGCTTTCCAGGCAATGCCCTTTTTATTGGCAACCTTTCGCAGGTAGCCTAAAGCAAGTCCAAACTCTGTTAATTCTCTTGTTTTCATAATCTTTTTAGGAAACGTAATCATCATTTAACCCCCTTTCTTATGGTTCTTTCATCAAAAAAGAGAAATCCTACACTATATCCGTAATATTCTGCAATCCATACTTTCACATCATCACTTGGTCGCCTGCGGTCTAGTTCGTAGTTGATTAGCGAATTTTCACTTATGCCGATTTCTTCCGCTACTCGCCAACGGGGCTTTTTACCCCGTAGCTTTCGCAACTTCTCGCCCGTAGTCATTCGCAACTCCAAACTAAACAATCAAAACAAACTTCGCCGTCGTTTGAAATGTAAACATCTTGGATTTCTTCCCCACAACAAGGGCAGATATACTTTTTATCTTCGTAAAAGTCAATCTCTGCTACTCTAGCTAAACAACTTTTACAATACTCTTTGCCTTTGTAGGTTAGTGGGCTATCTAGCCATTCTCCGCACTCATCACACCAAGCTTTTACATCTTCGGCGTATTCTGTGCCGTATTCTGTTTGCCTTTCGGGATATACTGTTATTTCTCTCATTCTTTGATACTCTCCTATATGTGCCAAAGTGGTACTTTTAGTGTCACTTATGGGCTATTTTTTAGGGCATTGAGCCCCCTCACAATTATTAGTATATCACACTAATTGTTGCAAGTCAATACAGATATTAGTTATTTTTTCTATTTTTTATACTTTTTGTGTCATTTTTTGACAAATTGCCGAAATATATGTAAAGTAGGTATGAGAAAGGTAGTGATAGTATGGATAAAAGAAAAGCAATTGGAGATACTATAAGAGAATTTAGAAAGAAAAATCATTGGACACAAGCAGAGTTGGGAGAGAAAATAGGTGTATCAAGAAATGCCGTCGCTTCGTATGAGCAGGGCAAACGTGCACCCAGTATAGAAGTAGAATCTCGCATATGCGACTTGTTCAACATTACCCACGACGAATTAAGGGGAATAACATTTGCTATTGATTTTATGTTAAAGGTTAATCCAACTGAAAAGACTATGCTTGAGTATTATAGACAAATCCCACCTTCTGCCCGTGAAGAGGTTAGCAATCGTATATATGCGTATTATCAGAAGTTCCACAAACGGGGGTAAGAAATGGCTACTAAATACAAGTACAATGAGAAAAGAAAAGAATGGGGCACTAGAGTATATGACGGAACAACCGATATTAACGGATTACCGCATAGAAAGTACATCTATTCTAAAAAGAGTTCAAAGGACTTGGAAAGGAAAGTAGAAGAGTTTAGGCGGTCTTTAGAGAATAAAGACTTATCACTCGCTACTTGTTCCTTTGGAGAGTACGCCGTGAAGTGGCTAGATCTATACAAATCGGGTAAGGAATTAAACACTTATAAGATGTATTCGGCAGCAGTAAAAAAACTAGAGCCGTTATTTGACGTTAAACTTACTTCTATAACTCGTTCGCATATCCAAAGAGTGATAAATGATAACTCGGATAAACCCAAAACTTGCAAGAACATCAAGCAAACATTCACGCAGATACTAAAAGCTAGTTACATTGACGGAATTTTAAGCCGTACTGCGTTTGAAAATGCCACAACGGATATTTCCTTGCCTAAATATATAAAACCTCTTAAATCGGCTCTTACGCCGTTAGAACGTGAAGCCTTGTTAAACTGTGATTTATCGGATAAGGCTAGGGCGTTAGTGTCTGTTTTGTATTATTGTGGATTAAGAAAGTCTGAAGCTCTGGCATTAACTCGTCAAGATGTAGACTTCGAAAACAATTGTATCAATGTTTCGAAAACTTTAGTTTATATTTCGAACGTTCCCACAGTTAAACCCTACCCCAAAAGTGAAAACGGAATAAGAAAAGTACCAATGCACCCACGGCTAACAGAGATTTTATCTCTATATAGCTATGAAAATACATTGTTTCCGTCTAAAAACAATATTTATATGACGGATACGGCTTACAGAAGGCTTTGGGCTAACGTGTGTAAGGCTATGTCTATCTATGCAGGAGAAGAGATAAAAATTACTGCTCACAAGCTCCGACACAATTTTTGTTCTATGATGTGTTATCAAGTTCCGACAATCTCAACAAAGAAAATCGCTCAAATAATGGGGGATACTGAAAAGATTGTGTTGAATGTGTACACACATATACTAGAAGAAAATGAAGATGTTGAAAAAGCCCTTGAAAATGCCTTTTCTTAACTCTATTTTTGTGTACACGTTGTGCACAAGTTGTTTTTGTGGGTGTAAAATTTGTATTTATTGTGTACACGTTGTGCACAAATAATATAAACAAATATTGTTAAATATGCACAATACATATAAATGAAAAAATCGCCGTAAACCTCGATTATTACTTGGTTTATAGCGATTTTCCTTTATCCGTGGGTTAGAGGATTCGAACCCCCGACCTTTTGGTCCGTAGCCAATAGTTGAACCCCCATTTTACTAGGGTTTCAAGCTTTTTTGTGCACAAATTGTGCACAAGTTGTTTTAAATTCAAAATCTTACGTAGCTATTTTACCATACGTCAATTGTATGCGCAAGTAAAACTAACCTCGGCTATCATTGCACCTTCAAGAGCGTTAAGTCTGCTATCTGTGATTAACAACTCAAAGCCGTATGTCGTGGTGGATCTTATACTACTTCTTATTCCCGAGTCCGTGTTTGAAAGTGTAACATATGCCGAAGCATTTCCCCATTGTGTGTACAGAGTTACGTTAAAGTTCCGTAGGTAGATACTGCCTATAGGTTTAGACAATTCCCCTAATATCTTTAATTCTCCACCAAGTACAAATACTGGGAGCATAGCAGAAAATGTATAGTTTCGCATTATATCTATCTCAAGATTTCCTTCGTTGTCATAAATTAACCCATTCCCTGCACCGATTGTACAAGAGATGTTATTGTTCACAAGTGCTATATGTGCTCCTGCGGTTAACTTGTCTTGCTTATTGGTCTCTAAATCGGTTATCGTTTCAGATAGACTTGTTACTGTAGTAGCTACTTGGTTAATTTCAGTTGTTAGCCCTGCCGTTGCCCCTGCTACTGCCGTACTAGTAGTGTTGGCAATCTCGCCCATAAGCCCACCAAGTGAAGGGGTAAAGTTACCAAACTCCAACTCGACATACTTTTCCCCGATAGCGTCATACTCGTAACTTATAACACTTGTTAATACATCTACACCTATTCGCTCGTCCCTTACTTCGATTATATCCCCTATATCTGATACTTTCTCGGGATTGCCTTTAAGGGTGTAATTGATACTTGGCAAACTATTTTTTGCTAAATATTCCGTACCTTGATTTGTTAAATCTTGTTTTAACGCATTGATATATGCTTGGTCGCTTGGGTAATCTTCCCGTTCTATGTTTTGCTCAAAGTTAACAGATTTAGTAAAAGGTATTGGATACTGTATATCACTATACAAATACAACCCGTCTATGAGTTGCCCGTCTTTTCCGACAGGTAGTAACTTTGTGCACACGTTAGAGAAGTCATATTCTGCCGTTAGTTCCTTGATATTCTTTCTGTATTCTAGTGTTATTCCGTTATCCGTACCGATATGGGATAGTACAGATACTGCCCAATTGTTACGGATCAAGTGACCGCCCCAACGTTCTAAAATAACATTGATACACTCGTGTAGCGAAGCTCTAACACATCTATAGCTATCTAATGTCATAATATCGCTATACATTGCATAAGGGCTAGGGTTGTCGGTTGCGTCGTTAAAGTAGTTTAAAGCTTGTGCACAAGTTTTATTGACTGCGTAGCTATCTGCTATCAAGTAATTGTCGCTATCGTAAAACAAGTGCCAAGCCTTTACTTCTAGCTTTTTCTTGCTCTTGGTAACTGTCCGTATTCTAAAGCCTTGTTCGCCTTGTGGTGTTGGCACTACCAAGATATTGTTAGGTTGAATGTAATCTATGTACTCTGTGCCACAAGTAAGCTCCAGGTAGTAGTCGCCGTTATCTGCGTTAAATACCCTTGCTTTTGTGGCAACTATTACGGCGTCTCCATTTGTCGAAAACGCCGTATCTGTTGTGCTAAAAAGTTTAATCATCATTTAACCCCCTACTTAAAGGTTGTCTTTTCCAATGCCGTGACTCTCTGCTCAAGTACGGGAATTTTAGCCACGTACTCGTTTTGAGCTCTTACCTCTCGGGTAAGTTCTTCTAGCTTTGTATCCTGCACGGCATTGTGTTTATCTAATTCGTGTTGGACTTTCTGATTCCCCGCATAAGTCGTTACTATTGTTCCTAATAAACTCAAAACTGCTACTCCTAATGTTGATACAATGGTTATTGCGTTCATCAAAAAAATCCCCTTTCTATGCGATTCTTACCCAAACATTAACGGCTATGTATGGTGGCATATTGTTGTGTGCTTGTCCACCGCCCGTTGCTTCTGTTGCTCCGTTGGTGTCTCTGTTTAGTGTGGCAGAACCCGACAAGCTCGAGTCGGCGGTCTTGTAATCTTCGGCGTTAATATGTGATAGTCCGTGTGTATGACTTGGAAGCTCGTCAACTGTCAAAGTGTGCGTAGCTTCTCCACCCGTAGAATTAAGTGGGTAGTTCGTTCCACTTGCTAACAAGAATCTATTTTGGATTCTGTCCCACGTTCCCCCGAAAAGTGTATCTGGGTTTACGTCGGCAACACTCATATATACCGAACCTATAGGATATGCAACTTGCCACATATCGGCTATTGCTTCACGTGTCGCCTTAATACTTGGTGCGTTTACTGTGTCGTTTACTGTCTGCGTTATATCGTTTACAACTTTTCCGCCGTCAGATATTGGCGTTGTTGCTACTTTCTTAATCCATTTCATAAGCTACCCCCTTAATCTATATGTTTCCTGCATACTATCGGATATGGGTTACTATTGTTTACAGTATTGTTGCTCAAGAGCCACGCGTCAAAAGATTCCCCATTGATAACAATAGCATTTTTGTAAAATAGGTTATGCTTGTATGTGTCATCTTTCAATAGTAGCCTTGCGTCGTCGCTATTGCTCCAAGCACCACGGCAAGTTGAATAATTGCCCGATATCAAATAGAAATAATCATTGCTAATTACTCCGTCATTGATTGGAGTTGCTAGTCCTGCACCGCTTTTAACTACGTGTGTTTGTTGTGGTACAAAGGTATAATCGCTAGCCGTGTCGTTTTCGTAGATATACAAGTTAAGCTTCGAGTAGTAACTACTGCTGCTTCCGTTAAATCCCGTATAAAATCCGCCGTATACTTCGCTTTCGCCCTTATTGAATTTTGTAATGATGTAAGGGCAACTAATTACTGTGCTATCCGTTGGCGAATTATCTTTAATTCCGATAGCCTGGAAGTCATCATAGTATACTACTCTAAAAGTAAACTTGTACTGATCTAGTCTATAAGCGGTAATAACTCCGCCACTATAAGTGCTACTACCCTTATTCTGCGTTACTGTATAGGCTTTAAGTTCGTTTGCCCCTATGCCTAGATGAGGGTAGCCCGTGCTTGTTCCTACTGTGCTTGTCTTGTTCTTATCAAAGTAAATCAATAGCCCGCCGTCTACTACGCCGTCGTGCCAAGGAATAGCCAATGCAGGATACGTTACACTACTTGAATATGGGATATCTACATAGTAACACAAGTTGCTTATATCTGCTTGGAATGCAGGCTTTAAACAATCTTTTACTAAATCTTCCCAGGTAGCACTTGGATTTTCTGATAAATATGTCGGTGTATCTACTTCTATTGCTTGACTTATTACATTTTCACTCATTCTACAGTTCCCCCAATCATTTCTATTTCTGCAGTTGCCGTTATTGGTATGTAACTATCTGAACCACCCATACCCTCGGGTGCGGTTGTTTCTACCCAACCTTCGGGAATGTCGTTTCCGTCATATGCTATTATAGTTCCCGTAGGCACTTCAAAACTCGTGCCCTGCCCCGTAGCACCTTTTGCACCACGTATAAGGGTAGTGTTAAATATTACCTCGTTCATTCTTGCGCCCCCTCTTGATATAGTTCGTAGCCTTCGGGGATTTCGTCCCCGTCAAAAGCTACTATTCCGTTAATTGGTAAGGTTGTATCGTCTCCGCTTTCTGCGTCGCCTTTGATTCCTTGTACAAGGATTGTCTTTTCTTCCATACCCTACCCCCTTGATACTTGCATTAGCAGTTCTAACCTACCCCTCAATAAGGTATAGCGGTTGTCCTCGCTCTCCATTTGAAGGTCGTAGTAGTATCTGCCTAGTTCTAAATCTTTCGTTTTAGCAGGGGATATATAAACTGCATATGTAGCTAAATCTTTTGACTCGATATAGTCTACTAGGGTTATTCCGTCTGCGTCCTCTTCTCCGTGGGCAGATGTCGCAGTAAATAATATGTCTTTTTCATCTGCGCAAGAAAAGGTAAATGTAGGATTAAGTGACGCAGGAGTGCCAAGTTTCAATCCGTTTAGCATAAAATTAAAACTTAACGTGTCGCCCTGCACCATTTCTATGTCCTTGTATACGGAGTTGTTAAAGTCGTGCTTGTTAATCATTCTTGAACCCCCTTTATATCCAACGTGAGTAGTTATCAATCTCAACTTCTTGTACTGCTCCCGTTATTCTAAATTCGTTAATGCCTACGGGGATTATCAATTTGTTATAATCTCCCGTTACTTGGCGGTTGATATAGTTACCCCCCGCGTCTGTTGCGTTCATTCCTACGACATCAATTGTAACATCTGTTGTACTGTCTAGATCCACTTCAAGCTTGTGTACTTCGTTAATGTAAATATTAACTTCTCCACTAGCTTTGAATTTAATCATAGGCTTACTGTAGATGTTTCCTATATTCCTTACGGGAATGTTTAATATAGTAGCACTTGTAGGATTGCTACGCACTATAGGAAGTTCAATAGCAGAATTTTTAAAAGGTTGAACGTGGAATATTACTTCCGCCGTTCTAAACCTTACTAACCTTTCAAAGTCTATTTGCTCATAGATAGCGAATTTATAAACCTTGTCGGGCTCGTTGCTAAAGACTACCTCGCCACTAGAATTAAAATACTCTATAATGTCATCTATGTTAAAATCGCCCTTTAGTCCGATTAGTACGGCTCTATCGTACGCAGAATAACCTAATGTGGTTACTACGTCTCCGTCTCTGCCGTCAATCTCTTCAATCTCTGTACGCATAGCAGGTTTACTTATAGGCGGTAGGCTCTGAATAAGTAACCCGTGTATCGTTTTGGAAGATTTCCCGTTAATAACTATATATGGTCTCATCACAAGCCCCTTTCTTATGAGTAAATCGCATTGCTTACTGTTTTAGTAACAAAACTTCCCACTTCGTCGTCATCAAGTTCTACTTTAACCCCAGTTAATGCCGTTTTGAACGCACTTACAAGGTTGTTGTAGTCGTTTAGTTTCTGTTGCTCTGCCGTTCTTGTCCTTGTAGTGTTCAACGGGGTAAGCATTGACTTGTTTAACTCGTTGGCAAGCTCTTTTATCCAACCTTTGTTGTTTTCCAAAGGTATAATAGCTTCACGTCCTGCTTCTCCTACTTCTGCAATAGTAGGACTATCAACTATACCACCTCGTGCGAGTTTAGGCAAGTTAAGTTTTTTCAGTAAAGGTATATCAACTTTAGGGATTTTGTTGATAATACCTAAAGCTCCGTTAATAAGTGATATAGCACCATTTATAGACTTCTCAATAGTGCTTATAACTCCATTGATAACGCCTTTTACTGCTCCGCTTATCGCTCCACCTATCGCTATTCCAAAGGATTTAGCTTTTGATTTGACTTTATCCCATATATCCCCAAAGAATCCTGGCAAGTCCTCAAATATGCCTTTGATTTTGTCGTAGGCGTCTGTGAATATTCCTCTAATATCCGAAGGTATGGCGTTCCAACGCGTTTTAATACCTTCCCATATTTTGTTCATACCTTCCTTGAGACTTCCCCATATGCCCGTGATTTTTTTAACCGCTCCAGGTATAGCTTTTACTGTCTCAACTACTGCCTTTCCCATTGCTACGGGCATTGTTAACCATAGCTTAACCATAGAACCTAGGAATTTAGGGCTATTCTTCAGTAGTGCAACGCCTAACTTTATTACAAGCTCGCCTAATTTAGGTGTTACTTTCTCCATAAATATTGGCATTGCGTCTGTAATGCTCATCAAAAGGTTTACGAATCCGTCCACTATTCCGTCTACGGGGATACTATCAAGCAATTTAGGGATTTGGTCGGTTACTGTTTTTACCAATTCATTAAAAGTTTGGGTTATAGTGCTTATCATTGTAGGTAGTTCTTTTACTATCCCTTCGGCTAGATCTAGCACTATCTCGCTTCCAATTTTAACGACAGAAGGCAACGCACTTGTAAGTTGTTTAAGTGCCTTTTGGAGCAATCCCGATATAGCTTTACTGAATTGTTCACTTGCACCTTTTGCACCGGTCATAAGTCCTTGTAAACTAGGTACTACGTTCTTTGTCAAATACTGCACAAGCTCACGCATTGAGCCGTTAGCACCTTCTGATACGGCTAACTGCAAGCCCTCAAAAGCACTTGATAATTTAGTAACATCTCCGCCGAGATTATCGAGCATTGTTTCGCTCATCTTCTCCGCCGTTCCGTCTGCGTTCTTTAATGCAGAATTTAGCTTTTCTACGTCTTTTGCGCTTGCGTTCATCAAGGCGTTCCAACCACTAATAGCATTCTGCCCTGCTATTTTCTTTGCGTAGTTTGATTGTTCTTCCTGGCTTAAGTTCTTCCAAGCTTCCCTACTTTCGTTTATGATGTCGTTAAGCGGTCTAACTTTTCCTTGTGCGTCGTAAAATTCTACACCAAGCTTTTTAGTAAGTATTCCTAATGCACCAAGTGACTTACTACTTGCTCCTGCGTCAGTTGATAATCTTGTAAAGATACTTCTTAACGAAGTACCCGCTTGACTTGCTTTAATACCACTATTAGCCATTAGTCCAATTCCTTCGGCTACATCTTCAACTTTAAATCCTAAAGAACCTGCAACGGGTGCAACATATTTGAATGTCTCGCCCATCATTCCTACGTTTGTATTAGCATTACTCGAAGCAACCGCCAAAACGTCCGAGAAATGAGCACTATCTTTAGCTTTTAACCCAAAAGCCGTTATTGCGTCGGTTACAATATCAGATGTAGTAGCCAAATCTTCTCCAGAAGCACTAGCAAGATTCATTACTCCCTTAATACCTTTGAGCATATCGTTTGTTTTCCAACCTGCCATAGCCATATACTGAAAAGCTTCTGCAGATTGTGTAGCCGTAAACTGTGTAGTAGAGCCCATTTCTTTAGCTTTCTTTTTCAGTTTGTCTACATCACTTCCCGTTGCTCCCGATATTGCTATAACCTTACTCATTCCACGTTCAAAGTCTGTACTTGCAGTTATTGTAGCCTTTGCAAGGTCTTTTACTGCAGTTATTGCAATTCCGATTCCTTTACTAGCTAGATTAGCAAGTGCACCTTTCATAATTGTAAAGCCTTCGCTTGACTTCTTACCTTGGTTGCCTGCGTGTTCTAATTTATTCCCCATTACCTGCGCTTGGTTGCCCGTTTCTTTTTCTTCGGTCTGCGCTTCGTTGAGTTCTTTATTCATCTTATCAAGGGCGTTTTCGTTTTTAAGGATAGAAGCTTCGGCATTGTTAGCTTGCGTTCTCATTTTCGACAAGCTATTACTCATATTATCTTCTGCCTTTTGGGATTGTGTGAGCTCCTGCTCCAACTTATCCACTACTTGTACTTGCTCTTGATATTCTTTTGACGACGTACCGAGAGTATTCGCTAGTTGTTCTAGCTTACTCTTTTCCTTGTCGTATTCACTAGCCAATCTTTGAGTCTCTGCAGCTTGCTTTTTCTGCTCGGTCTCCATTTGAGCAATTGACGCCCTTAACGCGTCTACGCCACGTTTCTGTTCTTTTAACTTGTCGGCTAGCTCTTTATTCGTGGTGGCTAATGCACTTGTTGACTTGCTAGCACTATTAAATGATTGCGTTTGTACTTTCATTGCCGAAGATACTTCACGCAATCCTTGTTGTATGTTCTTGAGAGCTTTTCTATAATCGCTCTCGCCCGTAAGTTTTATGCTTCCTCCGAACCCACTCATTTAGCGCACCCCCTTAAAACCACTCTTCCGCTTCCTGTGCTTTCCTGCTTGCTTGTGCGTATGTCGTCTGTGTAGCAGTTAGCATAAGTTCATAGTCGAAGTTATCCTTGTACATTTGGTACTCTCGGTTAAATTCTCGTATTGTTAAGCGTCCTACTTCGTGGTTAGTTAACATTAGTTTTGTTCTGCCGATAAATCTAAACCACGCGAAGTTTATCGTAGGATCTATTACTTCGTCGTGGATTATTAGTTTTTTTCATCTGACTTTGTACTCTCAATAATTGTTTCATTCATTGCCCTAGCAGAAGCTTCTAATCCAATCTCGTAAACCATTCTACCGACAAACTTTTCCGTTACAAAGTCCCTCTTTTCTTCGTGTTCTTCGTTGTAAATGTCTATCCATTCGTTAATCATTTTTGTAATACCGAATTTAACCGCCTTTGCGTTTGGTTCTTCGCCGTCTGTGAGCTCTCCCCACTTGTCGACACTTCCGTATTCGGTCTGTATATCTTCCATTACATTTAAATTAAATTCTAGGGCATATTCCACGCCCTTATATGTTATTGAATTTTCCATAGCTTAAGACCCCCTTAAAATATAGGGCGGTTTTACCCGCCCCGCAGAAAAACAAAAGAATTTATGAAAAAAGTTACTCATCTCCGTAAACTGCATAAAGTGTCACATCTCCGCTTGGAGTATATGGACTTGTTACGTTTGGAGTTGTAGCGGTTGAAGTTGTTGCCCAACCGAGAAACTCTTTACCACTTGGTGGTACAATGTCTGTTCCGTCACTTAATACAACACTTTCTCCTGCTACTACGTCAACGTCTGCTACGTCTCCAGAACCACCCATAAGGTCGTATGTTACACGGAATGTAGCACCGCTTGAAGCCATAAGGTTCTTGAGATAAGTCAACGCGTCAGACTTTGTAGTAAAGGTCTTTGCCTTGCTCCAAGTTCCGTCATTGTCGCCAAGAGTAGCAATTACTCCCTCAACTGTTGGAGTAGCAAATTCGATACTCTCGCCCTTTGTGTTCTCATCTTTTGAAGGCTCGCCGAATTTTGTCTTGTACAAAAACTCAACTTTGTACTTATAAGCTCCGTTTACCATTTTAGTAACAATTCTACCCCAACCAACGTAAGGGGCTACATCTGACGCAGTTTTTACTACTTCGCCTTCTGCGTCGATAGAATGTCCTAAAAGTGGTGCAAATACTGTGTCGTCGTCATCTGTTACACCGAGTGTTGCAGTTCCACTTGCAAATGATGTATCGCTTTCTGCGATTGCGTCGTCTCCGTAGAGAGTCGCTTCGTTGTTAGTGATGTCCACAGAGCAACTAACGGCTTTTCCAAGACTTCTTGCTCCTGCATAGTGTGGTGTGCCGTCTGCGTCCTCTGTAAGTGGACTCCACCATATATTAGTTAATCCAATCATTGCCATAACTAGATTACCTCACTTTCTTTAGCTAAACAAATTGTTTTGTGATAATACTTCGTGTCTCTCTCGTACATATCGGGGCTATCTCTGCTAGGTTGATATGTCCAACCTGCGCCCTCGAGTAATTTAATTAAATTACTTACGATTGTTAGATAGTTACCCTTGCTATATACGTCAAAGTCGTAATACTGTACACAACCTAGTATAGTGTCGTCGCCTGCAAGCACACTATCTTTGTCTAGTTGCATATAGGTTACGAATGAATCGGCATTGCCTTCGTAAAACATAAAGCTTACGGGAACGCCTAACTCTGATAATGTTGTTTCGATTTCTTCGTTATAATTAAACATTCCTTACTCCTCTATATATTTACTCTGTACCTTTTCCATAGCCTTGACGATTTGGGCTTTCTTAAAAGACTTTCTTAAAAATGGTCTTTTCTGATACTTCCCGTTTTTTCGTCCGTACTCTGTTACGTTGGCTACTAGTGGAGCAGGTACTCGCTCGCCGTTTTTGTTTACAAAGTAACCATAAAAGGCTACTTTCGTGTTTATTCCGTCATCACTTGGCGTTTTATAGGATTTAGTGACTTTCAAGCATTTCATAATGTTGCTTGAGTGCCAACTACTAGGCACGTTTGCTTTTATGTTGCCGAGTACAACATCTGCTCCTGCTTCCGTCATCTCTGCCAACATCTTTTCCGTGTCCTTTTCTAACCTGCCAAGTTGTTTGATTAAATCATTAGGTAGTTCCGCTTTAAACTTTGCCATAGTGCGCCACTTCCTTACATTGTAGCTCTAGCTCTTCGTTTGCTTCGTTAACGTTGTTGATATATTCTATAGTGTAGGTCTTACCCCTAAACTTCACGATCATATCGTATGTAATGGTCGTTTGTGGAAAACGAATAGTAAAGCGAGTTAAAGCTTTCTCATAACTAGTATTGTTCATAAGCAATGTAAAGCCTTTAGTGGTTTTTACTTCTGCGTATGGTTGCAATACTAATACGTCCGAGTCCGTGGGGAAGCCTTGACTATCCTTACCCTTGGTTACTCGGTAAATGCCTATTCGTTTATTAAATTTACCCGCGTTCTTAACATTTCCCATTATAGTAAGTTCCTTTGATATAATCCTAGAATAGTATCAACTACTCGGTTAACGTTGCTATTATCAACATACAAAGATCTATTATCGTACATATCCTGGCATAAAACATATACAACCGCCACCATATCGGGGTAATCATCAAGAGTTGTTTCCTCTTCTATGCCCGTATACTTCAGTATGAACGATTTAGCTACTTGTATTGAAGTGCTCATAAAGTTTAAGTCGTCTTGCGTTGGCTCGTCTATCCTTAAATAGTTAGCTATTTCCTGCGCCGTGATGTCGCTTACTTTACTTACCATAGTTAACCCCCTTTAGGATTTACTCCGCCTTTTTTCTTTTATTGGAAGTAGCTTTAGACTTTGTGGCGGGCTTTACCTCTTCGATATAACCCGCCTTGAGTAGGTCTTTAGCTATGGCGGGGTCGGCAATCTCTGCCGTTTTGCCCTTTGCCATAGATATAATACCGCTAAAGCTAACTTTAGCTTTATAGTTCATTTATTGCCCCCTTACTCGTCTCCATAAACCGCGTATAGTGTTACGTCGTCGGTTACTGTATAAGGGCTAGAAACGTCTGCTTCTGTGGCGTCGCTTGTAGTAGCCCAACCGCTAAACACTTTATCGCTTGGTGGAGTAAGTCCCGTGCCGTCACTAAGGCTAATAGTATTACCCTTAATAGCCGTTGCTCCTGCTACTGAACCCGTACCGCCGTTTGCGTCATAGGTTACAGTTGCTACAGATACATTGACTACGGCACTAGCCTTGTCGGTTACGTCGTAAGTGCCATTCGCTCCAATGTTAATACTACCGCTTGGAGTAATGCCACCGCTATACTCTTCCGCAAGTCCTGCACTAATAAAAGAGGTAGCTTTTGAAGCTTCAACACTTGCAACATCTCCAACGCCAAGTGATATAACGCCGTCGCTAAAGCCGATAAGTGCTTTAATTGTTGTGTTTGCCATTATAGAACCCCCTTAATTAAGAAGCCTTCATAGTGAGTTTAGCAATCTTCTGTGCGTTCTCTACCTTGGAATCAAACTCGAGCCAACCAACTACACCTACTGCGTGTTGTGTTGCGTACTTCTCACGCAATACTTCGATATTCATATCCTCGCTAAACTTTGTAGCAAGTCCGCTCATATCTCCATAGTAGATAGCTACCTTTCCTGCTCCCATATCTGGCATATTGTCAGTAACATATACTGGCTTACCAAGAAGCGTAGAACCGAATGGGCTAGATACATCATCATTAAGCAAGTAGTAACCTGTGCTTGACTTCAAAGTACGAAGGGCAGTTCTTGTAGCAGGGCTCATAATCCATACTGCGCCATTTTGGAAGTCGTCCTTGATTGCGTCGTGAAGCCTTACTACCTCGTCTGCAGTAATAGCAGTTGTAGCGGCAGCAGTTACCCCAAGAGTTACGCCACTCAATCCCTCAATCTTATCATCTGTTCCATTGAGAAGCTCTTTCTCGATAAATCTCTTAATAGCATAAGCCATTCTTTCAACGATAAAGTCAACAAGTGGGAAGTTCTGATTGTTGATAAGGCTACGGCTAATAAGTGTAAGTGTTCCTGCAAGGAAGCCGTCAAGCTCAATCTTATCAAAGCTACCTACGCTACTTGTAAGGTCTACAAATTCCTCGGCATAGTCCACAGTAATAGCAGTTGTGCCCTCATCATAGAAAGGTACTACCAACTTACCTTTTACGTTGTACTTTGTAGACTTCTCAAGAATAGGGCAGATGTCGTACACCATTGCAATAATCTTGTTAGCAATAGTTGTAGGAATGATAGCACCATTAGCACCCTTTGTAAGGTTAACGGCGGTTCTCTTGTTCATTACTACACCTCTTACGTACTCTTCAAAGGCTCTTTCCTCTGCCTCTGCTCTCTGCTCCTCTTCGTTTGTCTCGACAACGTCCTCTTTAAGCTCTTTCTTCTCTTCCTTTACTTCCTCAAGAGTTTCAATGGCTTCTTTGATTTTCTTGACGTCATCTCTGATTTCTGCGAGCTCCTGCGCTTCTGCGTCTGTCAACTCGCGCTTGTTGTTCTCCGCGTCGTTTACGATTTCCTCGGCGCGTGTGATAAGGTCGTTCTTCTTTTCAGTTAATCCCTTATAGTTCATTGTGTCATTCTCCTTTCATTTCATCAATGATATTGTGATACTCTGTATAATCTAACGCGCCTTCTGACGCTTGATTATCTTGATTTTCGGTTGATTCCTCAACCCTTACTTTAACGTCACTCTCGACAAGGTCGCTTATGTTTAGGCTCTTGTCTGCCGTTCTTACGGCTACTAGTGTTCCGTCATAAGCGGGAACGTGTGAGCGGTCTATTAGGCTTACTTCGTAAAGGTCTAGATCCTTGACGTTTCTTACAGTAAGTCCGTTCTCTTCTCCGATTTCTACGTCTCGGTCTGTGAATCCAAAGCTCCAACCTCTAAAGTTTAGCTTTCCTTCTCTTGCGTCCTTAACTGTGTTTTCGTCTGTGATTGTTGCTCTCGCTCTCAACCCGATACTATCTTCGTATAGCTCCAGGTTGCCGTCTTTTAGTCCGCCTAGGTCTTTGTGCCAATCGTGATTTAGCAAAATTCTTACATCTTCTGCACGTTCCAAGGCTCTTTTAAATGCTCCGACTTTTACTCGTTCTACAAACTTACCTAGTCGGTCATTTAGTGGCTTACTCAATCGCTCTACGGCGTTTACGTAGCCATCAATTTCTATCTTATCTTCAGTTACTCTTATATTCATCATTAACCCCCTTTTCTAGAGTGCTAGGGGAGTTACCCCCTAGCCGTAGAAAGAATTGAATTATAGAAAAAAGTATGAAAAAGGTTTAATACGTTAGCTATTTAAAACCCATGTAATAGTAGGTATTCCCCCACTTACCGAACACTCAAGATGATATGTTCCGTCAGTAGTAGGTGGTTGTGGAAGTCCTAACTTCGCTATCTCATCAACTGTAAACTTCTTACATTCTCCAATTACATTGTCCTTTTGATAGCTTATATACAACGCCGAGCCATTGTAGGTTATTTCTCCCCTTGCTAGTGGCTCTCGTGTTACTGATATTCGGTGTCCTATTGTCGTATCAAGCCTATAGGCTACTTCTGCGCCGATTGTTGGTGTCGTTCCTGCGATATATTCGTCTCGGTCTGAAATCCATTCACGCGGAAGTGTTTCGCCATTATAACTAGCGATATACTCCCAAAATTGATTATAAAAGCTAGTTTCGAAAAATACTCTTCCGCCGTAATATGTGCCGCCTAGACTTGCAATGTATTTATTGTCATACTCATCTGCCAATGTAGCATTATTTTGTCCGCTTATAGGGCAGATGTTGCTATATGGTTCAAAATCTGCGCCTGTTTCTGTGGATAAGCGAACCATTGGTCTACAAGTTATTTCTGTGCTTGTCTGACGTCTTAATATCCACGTAATTTGGCTAGCACTTTCCAACGTAAATGTTGAGCCTGGCGGATTGCTATTTCCTCGTGCTATAACCTGCCCACCTAAACCGAGTGTTATAAGGGTGTCATTGGCACCTGCTTGTTCTGTGAAGTCACTCGATAATGTGTATGTTCCTGCTTCCAATGTCAAATTCAAATATATTCCCTTTTGGTCTGATACTCCAACGGACTTAATCCCTTGTACATTATTATTGCTATCAACTAATATTTCGAAAGTGGCTCCGTCTAAAGTGTAGACATTACCGCTCCACGTTCCGCTTGTGTTGTCGTTCTTAATTCCATTAACTGTCAACGGCAACTTATTCTTCCCTGCTCCCCCTGCCCAAGGCTTATCGTAGCCGTGTAAATCTTGGGTAGGTTCAAATTGCATTTCCGTTTCTTCGATAACATCATAGCTCGGAAGGTCTACGGGTGTCCCGTCCTCGGTGTATACTGTGTCCATTCCTTCAATGCTTGATTTAATTTTTTCATCTGCCTCGTACACTCCGCCACTAAATACAAAGTTTTGACTATCTTTGGTTGGCTTTAAATCAACATTACGGATTGGCATTAGTCCAAGGTCGGAGCTTGTCTTGTTGCCAATTAAGGTTACGCCGTTAATTTGTGGTTTATTATTTAATTGCGGGTAGTCGTTTGTACCACTTCCGCCATTTCGGTTAAAATTCATTGTCATATAGTCCATACATTAACCCCCTATCGGTTGCCACTCTTCGCCGTCGAAGTAGTAGAAGAGGTTAGTATCTAGCTCCCAAAAGATAGAATTAACCGCGCAGGTGGTCGGCTTGTCATCTGTCGACAATCCCTTGAAGTCGTGGTCGTCAATTACTTTGTTATCGTTATATGTTATCATCATTTACCCCCTTTACATTTCTATATGCTCGGTTGTCTCTGTGTTTCCGTCTGCGTCCTCTGTCACGTCGGCACTTTTAACTGCCCCCGTGTTTGGAGTGAAATATTCGCACGTCTCCGTGTTATAGAGAACGCTAGCAAGTCCAAAGTCTATTACATCTAGCCCTTCCAACTCGTTTAGATCCTCGTCGTTTCGGAGTTCATTTATAGTTTTCAATCCAATCTCTTTAGCTATTTTATAAGCTTCATATCGTTCTTTAGTGTTAGCTTTTAAGATTTCCTTAACATCAAACTTAAAGAAATACTTATCTTTCTCTTTCTCCAAAAGTAAATCTCTGTTTAAAGCCGTTTCAAATGCTCTTACGATTGGATATATACACTTCTTGAATGTGTCGTAGTAATCATCTGATATGTGAAAGATATTGTTTATCTCGTCGTGAAGTGTTTTCTTCGATTCGTTCAACTGCATTTCTACACTTGAATTGCTAGCTTCTTGGAAAGTCAAGCCGTTGTTCAATACAACTACGTTACTTTCGTCGTTTGCGTACATATTCGCCCACGCGTCTTTTAAAAGGTCAATTTCTTCTTGTCCTAATTTTCTCTGGGAAGATAGAAAACCTTTCTTGTTTCCGCCCGACTTAACAAGCATAAGCTGATATTTAAGTGTATTGAAGGCAGTTTCTAAAGCCTTACTCACTTCTTCACACAATCCTACACCGCTTGCGCCGTCTTTGGTGTTTCTCAATACCTTTATAAACTCATAGGCTTGAAACTCCTGCGCTTCGCACATAATGGTAAAGTATTTGTCTAGTGGGTTCGGGTCTCTTAATATGCTTATATGTTCGTCGGGAACGTATTTTAAAGCTTTAACATCGTTTCCCTCTTTCTCAATATAGCAATATCCACCTTTTCCAAGTAGATAATCTTCAACAATCGCTTTTTTCATTTGGTAGCCGTCCAATGTGTCGCCCGTATCTACATTAAGCTTTTTAACTCTTATATCATCTGCTTCTTTAACAATCCCTTTAGAACGTTTATACAACTTTATAGGCATACTAGCTATTGTTCCGCTTATAAAGTCTACTGCTCCACTTACCGCAGGAAGTGTTAAGGCGTTTTCCCTTGTGATAGGCTCGCCCGATAGCAAAGCTTTTAGTAGTACGTCGTTTAGGTCGTTCTCGTCTACTACTGTACGTTTATTAAGTTTGAATCTATCAAATAAGCCCATTACTTACACCTCTCTAAATTGCCCCTCGGGGGTGGAGAGTGTGAGATTAACCCCCGAGAAGCCTAGACAATTTTTAACATGTACATTATACCACTATATATAGGCTTAAAATTCCTATCTTTTTTCTACATATAGTAAAACCCCCGAGATAAACTCGGGGGAAAGGTAAAAAGATATATGAAGTTGAAACTCGTTAGCTTATTGTTTGGACTAAAAAGTCTGACTGATTCAAGAAATAGTCTTGTTCGAGTAGGTAAGTAGCATTTATTAGGCTTACTACCATATCTACCTTGCCTTTTGACTTCTTTTTATTGACGTACCTATTCTTGTTTGTATCAAAAGTACATCTTGCATTTTGGAAGTTTATTTCTAGTAACTTGTTTTCTGTATACTGAAACTCTCCATTTTCTATCTTTTCGGCTAGTAGTTTAGTAGGTGGGTGCAGTATGCTTGAGTGTTGCCTAATCTCAATTGTATTATATCCTGCACGTTCCAACTTTTGAGCCGTGCTTAATGCGTTCCACCTATCGTAACCTATCGCTTGGACTTGCACGTTATACTTTTCTTCAATAGCTTGGATATAATCTTCTACTACCGAGTAGTCTATAACCTTATCGCCACAAGCAATAGCCGTTCCTGCTCTTATAAACTCTCTATAGTCTATTTTTTCGAAGGCGTTCTTTTCGTCTATCCTGCCTTCGGGGATAAATGCTACAACTTCTGCTAGTATATCGTTGTTTTCGGCAGACACCATAGCTACAGAAGTGTTATCATTACTTTCTGACAGATCTAGCCCCAGGTAAACTACCCTACCGCTCCAATCAATGTTACTTACTCGGCATTTTTGCACGTCTTTTACATCTATGTAAGTTTCAGTTCCTGCGCCTTGGTAAACGATATTACAATGCTTGGTAACGAAGTTCTCCCTCGCGCTCTCCATTACCAAAGCTTTGGCTCTTTTCTTCAGTAAGTCGTCCCATATCTCGGGCACTTCCAGAGCTACGGGGTTAGCTTGACGCATTACTAGGTCGTTTGTCTCCCAATCTTTAGTATCGGGAACATATAACAGACTAAATATACTATCATCTGATATAATCCCGTCTAGGACCTTCTTTGCGTAGTCGTCATAGTCTTCTATCGGGTTATCAATAGTTGGGTATTTAGTCGATATAATAAATCCTAGCTTATTAAGGATATTTAACTGTCCCGATTGCATAGCTTCTATTGCGTATGTATTAGGCAATGCTCCTACTTCATCTGCACAATAACAGTTAGGGAGCTTTCCGTCTAGATTACTGTTAGAGTAATTAAGGGGAGTATACTTACTTTCCTTAATCTTAAACTCTATATAGTCTCTCAAGATTTTAAATCTTTTCTCGCCTTTATACTCATATATCAAAGGACTACTCTTAATGGTCTTTGTGATTGCTTCTTTAATCTCTCTTGATAGCTTCCCGTCGGGTGCTACACTATAAAACTCGCTAAAGTTCGGCTCGGTTATGAATAATATTATAAAAAGAGTTCCTACTGTGTATGTTTTGAAGTTCTTACGGCAGATTTCAAGTATACAAGTTTCATATCGTCTACGTTCTGGATTATCCCTATAAACTGTGCACAGTATAGCCGTGTATATCAACCATTGATAACCGGTTGTACATTCATAGAGTGTTTGCCCTGCCTTTAATCCTTTGGGCATTATTAAAAGTTTAAGGATTCCCTCTATTTGGTTATACTTAACCATATTTACTTGATACTTCTTGTCCTTGCCTTCTTCTATTCGCATAAATGCACGCATTTGTTTCTTTACGTACTTGGGAGTGGTCTTTTTATTTACATTTGCCTTGCAGTATTCATATGCTTTAGTCACTCTGCACCGCCCCCGTTTAGTAAGTCAAGTAACGGATCTTTAACCGCTCCGCTTTCCTTGCGCTCTTGCATTATTTTTCTTAAGGTCTGTAAAGTTCGGTTAGCCCCTGCTGCCGTGTTATTATATTCTCTTATGGCAGGGTGTACTATTGTGTTTTCCTGCCCCTTAATATACTCACGTGTGTATAGTATGCCGTCCTTATCTATTATCTCGTCTACCTTTTCGCCTAGTGCCTTAAGTATCTTCAATTGTTTCAAGTATCTATCGTAGGTAGTGCTAAAGCTCATATCTTCGTCAAGTCCGCTAGCTTCTGCCTCTAGTCTGATACTCTCGGCGCGCTTTTCTAGCTCTAATAAGTCCATATAGTCGCTCCTCTCTGATTATTATTTGTTTTAAAAGCTTTTTAAAAGATATATTTATTTTTTAAGGGTTTTTGGTCTTTTTTCGTCCTAAAGCCTTAAATTTATCTGTTTTTGTAGAAAAAGG
>JAEIGA010002022.1_pt1 | contig 32274 bp, 26 predicted proteins | sample 9270691 | NCBI WGS metagenome assembly JAEIGA01 (sample SAMN17057246, study PRJNA624740) | gut metagenome | biome: biome; isolation source: fecal sample | host: Bos grunniens | place: China: Xizang | collected 2019 | reverse complement strand
TGAGTAAGCAATATGGTAGTTTAAGGAATCAAAAACAAATCTTATTATTACCTAGAGAGATGAACTTTGAAAATATAAATCTCTCAGGTGTAGATCAAAAGTTAGAAGAAAAGTTGAAAATAGGTCTTGAAATAGTTGCTGATAGATTAAGAGTACCAGCAAATAAGATAGCCGTTATTGATGCTAGTTCTTCTAAAGCCCTCTCAAATGGTTCTGAATTAATTGCTGGAGATAGTATGTTATATAAATCATTTGAGAGATTACTTAACCATACTATTATAAGAATGGCTGATGATCTAGGTTTAAAAATGAATTACACTATCTATAACAAACCTTTAAATAATACAGGAGAAATTATAAATGAATAAGTTAAAAATAGAAAACTCATCATTTTTTCAATCCTGGGAAGAGGTTAAAGATATACAAACTAGAGACATAACCAAAAGAGATGAAGACGTAGAAAACTTAGATGGTCTTATTATTAAAGGTTATGAGATGAAGTTTGATACTATTAACGAGAATTCTGAAAAGTATGATCCTAATTGTTTTGATGAGTTTATTAAGAGGTATTTTATTGATCACGAATTAAATATGGTGGTCTCTTTACAACATTCCTTAGATATAGATAATTTATGTGGCAGAGTATTATATTTAGAGATTAATACAGTTGGTTGTTATTTTATTGTATATATTCCTAGAACTTATGTCAAATACGATCAAGTTCTCAATCTATTAAAAGAAGGAATATTACAAGGATTAAGTAAAGAAGGATATGCCACAGATTATGAGTATATATTTAATGAGGATGGGACTTTCAATTACCTTCAAATAAATAAGATGGATATTTGCTCTGTTTCTTTAGTAGCTCAGCCTGCAAACGGAATTAAATTTGAAGCTTTAAAAGAGACAGAAATTAAAAACACACTAAACTACGTAAATAAGACCTCAGAAGAATTAAATGAGGTGGATAAATTATTTAAAACAAGTAAACAATGAAAACTAAAATTAATTTAAAAGACCTTAAGGCTATTAAGAACTATTTTAATGATAACGCTTCTGAGGCTTCCAGTCAGATTATAGAACTTATCAAACGTTTAGAGGAAGCTGAGATTGAAGTTGATGAGAAGATGCTTTACGAGGAAATTAAAGCTTTGTTTGAGAAAGAAGTTCCTGAGGCTGTTGAGGAAGTTATTGAGACTGAAGTTGAGGAACAGGTTGCCAATGCTATCGCTAAACTCAATAAAGGTCAGGAAATAAAGAACTCAATTAATACAAAGGAAGTAAAGGATAATGTTGCTAAGGCTATTATGAGCGCTAGAAACAGAGATGAAGCTATGAGAAACGTAAAGGAAATTCAAAATGGCATTACTTTCACTAGCGGAGACTTTACTAATCCCGTTGTTGATTATGCTATTGCTAACAAGTGGTATGAGGAAGACGATTTATTCAACGCACTTAACAAAACTGAAATCACTAAGTTCTTCTATACTACTCAGGAATGGGATGACACATATGCTAAGGCTTCAGAATGGGTAAAGACTAGTTCTGATCCTAAAGCTATCCAGGCCCTTACCGTATCTCCTAAGACTATTGCTACTTCCTATATTTACAAGAGACAGCAATATGCCCAGGAAGATTTAGATGATATTATGGATAGTGGTAATCTCTCACAGTTCTTAGATTGGACTACTTGGGAATTAAGACGCCACGTTATTGATATGATTGTTGCTGGTGTCCTTGGTGAAAAGAGCTTGACCAATATTGAAGGAATTACGACTTCTGGTACTTCAACTCCTTTCGTTATTGATTTTGGTAAGACTGGTGCTAATGCTTCTGATAAATCCAGCTATATCACTATCGACAACGTAAGAGGTTTGTGTGATGAGGTTATTGCTAATGGTGAGAAATGGTTAGTTGTCAATCCTAAAGACTTCACTAAATTAGCCAAACATATCTATGCTAGCGGTGGTACTTCAATGTTCCATACTGAGGCTGAACTCGCTGAAATGGTTGGTGTTGATAAGATTTATAAGACCAATTTGATTTCTGAAGGTAGAGTTATTTGCTTCGTTCCTAGTGAATATTGGGTAAAGATTAAGAATACCTTGAACCTCGCTTATCCTACTTATGAATTTAATGCTCAGAACTTACAGTATGAGATTAACTTGGGTGGTAAGATTCACGGTCTCTTAAGTGCTGCTGTCCTTTATAATAACTACGAATAAATCATAAACTAAAGGAGAAATAGAAGATGAAAGAAAAAAATCTTATTGCTAAGTCTATAATAAATTCTAAATCAAAAGAAGAAGTAAAGAAATACTTAAAGGATAACATTTCTTTCTCTTCAGGTTCTTTTAATAATCCTCTAGTTTCCCCCGAGATTATTAATTCTTGGACATATAATAATGATCTCTATAATATTATATCCAGAACCCCTTATTCTAAATTCTATTATACTACACAAGATATAGATAATGTTAATGCCAAAGCTGCTGAATGGACAAAAGATAGTTCTGTTCTTTATTCTGAGGTTATATTAAAAGATGTTCAATGGGGTCCTGAATTAGAAGAATTACCTGAGGGAGCTAGTTCTTCAGGTGAATATGATGATAGTGTTCTTATAGTTGATAATTACGAGAAATATTATACCAAAGACGGAGATCCAGATACTTATTATCAAGTTGTATTTAAATCTGCTAAATTTGATACTGCTACTTCTACACTTCCTGATGATACTGAAGCTGAAGGAGAGAAGAATAATGGAGTATTAACAGAAGATAATTTGGGTAAGTATTTTTATGATCTTAATGGTACTGAGAAAGCTATACAAGAATTAACTATATCACCCAAAACTATCTCTACTTCTTACATTTACAAGAGACAAGAGATTACCCAAGAAGATTTAGATGATTTAATGGATGCGGGGAATTATGATGAGTTCTTAGAATTTATTACCCTCGAATTAAGAAGACACGTTGAGGATAGTATAATTGGAAATATAATTGGTGGAGCTTTTAGTCAAGATTATACAGTATCTAAATATGAAAGATTTGTTATTGGAGAAACTAATAGCAATTTTACTACTGTGAAGACTAAAACTCAAACTGATGCTTCTGATTATACATATATTACAACTGCTAATGTTCAAGAAATGTGTGATACTGCTATAAAAACTAATATCAAATGGTTAGTTATTCATCCTGCTGATTTTAGAACTTTAATGGATGATGCTGGTGTTTATTCTGAAAATGCCTTAGCTACATTAATTGGAGTAGATCATATTTTCCAGACAAATTTAGCAGAAAGAGGAAAAGTTGTATGTTTAGATCCAACTCAATATGTAATTAAAGTGAAGAATGAGATTAATATTGCTTACCCTGCCTATGAATTTAATAAGATGAATATGCAGTATGAAATTAATGGTGGCGGTATTATTAAAGGTCTCAAATCTTCTGCTATGTTAGTTGGTTCATTAATGACTTATTAAAATTTATAGAGATGACTGCTTCTGAATATCAATCTGCTGGCTTTCTTCTAAGTTCTTTAATAAATCAGAAAATTATAGATAGGGCAGAAAATGATGTAATTAATTCTTATATATTACCTATCTGCCCTAACCTACTTTCTACTTCTGATCTATATAAAAAAGCCGTTATGACACTATCTTTTATGTTAATGTGTAAAAGAGATAATGTGTTTATGACTAGATCTGGCTCAAAAGAAAAAGAGAATCAATTTTCTAAAGATTCTGATGGTTGGAATAATCTACAGAATTTAGCTACTGATTGCCATTTCATTATAGAGCAATTAAAGAGTTCAGAAGGAGCAAATGAAAAACCAAAATTTATAGACATTTGTGGTATTTACTTTAAGACTAATTTCTACCACATTTAATTATTAACTTTTAAAAAATTATTACTACTATGGCATATACAAGTTGCACGACTAAAATTGCTGCTTCAATTCAGCAAAATTGTACCAATCCTATCGTTGGTGGATATACTGGTAGAGGTGTGTTGATTGATTTATCTGATGCTCCTACCTTTACCGTTGATGCTCAGAATCCTCGTATCATAAGCGCTATTGCTTTGCCTTCTGGAAATCCGGGTCCTAAGTTTATTGCTATTGATAACGTATGGAATGAGGCTTATACTGGTTCTCAAACTGCTCTTACCGCTGAGAATGGAAGAAGTTCATTTGAGAAGACCTTTACCTTCCGTATTCCTATGAGAGGTGCTGATACCGCTAAGGATATTGTTGAGCCTTTACAAAATAGCGCTCTCGGTTTCGCTGTTGTTCTCGAGAAGAATGATAGAGTTGGTGATGGTTCATTTGAAGTTGTTGGATATCTCAAAGGATTGAAGACTAACGAGGATGGTATTACTAGAAATGAATATGAAAATGGTGCTGACTGGGTTATTACTATGAGCACCGATGAAGTTTACGCTGAAGTTGTATTATTTGACACTGATTACGCTACTACTTTGGGTAAATTTGAAACTATGCTTGCTAATACTTACTAATTTAAAACTGGGGGAATGGGGGATGGATAATAACTTCCTCTATTTCCCCTTAAATTTTCTGGGCTTATGGATAATATCTGGCTATATTTGATTTCTCCTGCTTTCACTGCTTTTGTATCTTGGTTTTTTACGAGAAAGAGTTATAGGCAGGAAATAAAGAAATTAAAACAAGAAAATGATGAAGCTGGTTTCGATTATCTTAAAAAACTAAATGATGACCTTGAAACTCGTGTTGAATCATTAAAAGCGCAATCTGAGAAATTATTTAATCAGGTTCTAGAGTTAACAAATGAAAATAGAGAATTAAAAGTATCTATAACTGATTTAAGGTCTACTGTATCTGAACTAACTAAAAAACTGAGTACCTATGAAAAAGCCCTTTAAGAATGGAAAATATTTTAAGTTGCAAGAGTTTTTATATTCTGCTACTGCCACAAGACTTAATATAAAACTGGAACCAAATGAAGAACAATTAGAAAATATGGAAAATCTAATTTATTTCTGCTTAGATCCACTTAGAGTATATTATGGAAAAGCTATAGTTATTACATCTGGTTTTAGAAATGAGAAATTAAATAAAGCAGTAGGGGGATCTCCAAATTCTCAACATATGAAAGGACAAGCTGCTGATATTGCTCCTTCACCTGGAAATAGAGTAGAAGGTAATTATCAGATACTTTTTAAATTAGCTCAAAAATTAGACTTTGATCAATTAATTTTAGAGAGGAAATGGAATTCTGCAAATGGATATGTTAGTACTTGGATTCATATCTCTTATAACAAAAATGGAAATAGAAGACAGGTTATAGAAAATATGATAGTAAACCCAAAACAATTTCCACAAGATAAATTAAAGTTATATCCTAAAAAATCCTATGTCCTCCCTAAATTACAACATAAAACAAGAGAAGAGGAAATAAAAAATGAAGAAGAAACAATTACAGAAATTAGAAGAAACAATAAAGACTCTAAATGATTTGTATGTTAAAGAAGAATTAACACAAGAAGAAAAAGATTTATTGTTATCTATTTCTGATTCTTATGATATTCCTAGACCTCAAAATTATCAATGTCCTAACTGTTGGAATGATTTAGTTATACTTACTAAAATAAAAGTAAAGAATATATTAAATCTAAACTCCAAAAGAAAATATGTACTTAGATCTGGAGTTGATGTAATTTGGAAAGGAATAAGAATAAATAATGATACTTTAACAGACGAATTAGCTGAAAAGTATATTAAAGATGGATTTCCTACTGACTTTTTTATAAGAATGAAATAATAAAGTTTTAAATTAGTAAGTATGGAAGAAATAAATGAATCTACTCTCTATATTGAATTTATACCTATAGAGAAGTTAATAGATGATGAAACAAAAAATAATATAATCAAAAGTTCTCAGGAAGTTTATGGTAATTATTATGATATGACTTTAGATAGATTAATTACTCTCTTAGATCCAAATTGTGAAGAATACCAAGATTTAAATAACCCATTAACTACAGTATTTAAAGTTTATTGGTTTTTAGGGTTTAAGGAATTTTTTGAAGAGTTTTTATCTATATTACAAAACTTAACCATAAAAGAATCTCCTGATGAATTTGCTGCTTCTAGAAATTGTTATCCCGTTGATTTTTCTGAGTCTCTATTAATTTTTACTAGATCTTATTTCAACTCACCATCATTTAAAGAAGCAGCCAAAATAACAATAGGTGAGTTCTTAATGGCTAAAAAAGATGCATATAATAAAGCCATATTTGAAAGAACTTATACAAATCTAAAAAAGAAATAAAATGTCAACGATCGTAAATAAAATAAAAGAATCCGTCGAAACTATTACTGGATTACCTTGCTACTATGATGATTCTGGTAGATTAAATATGAGACTTGATTATTTACAGTATCCATTAGCTTTCTTTACTCTGATTAATGATGGTAGACTTAATATTACAAATGCTAACTATAGGGAAGTTGTAGATGTAGCTATGTTCTTTATTAAACCTACAACTTTTGATTTTGAGTCTATAGAAAATGAAGCTATTATAGAGGAATGTAAAGGATATGCACTTAAATGGATGAATGGATTAAGATTACAAGGAGAATTAATACCTCAGTTTGTTTTAAATACGTCTAGAGTTTATAATTATGCAGATACTATTCTTACTGGTTATGCTGTTAATATAAGACTAGAAGAAACAATAGGTGAGGCTTGTTTGGCTCCTCTCGTAAATTATAATGTAGTATCCATAAATATAACTCCCGTAAATGATGCTGGTACTGTTAATGGCGCTGGTAAATATGTTCCTGGAAGTACTGTAAATCTTGAAGCACTTGAAACTAATGACCAGTATAGATTTAATAACTGGACTGATAAAGATTCTACTGTATTATCTTCCAATTCATCTTATTCCTTCACTATGAATAAAGATATTACTATAAATGCTAACTTCTTAATAAATCCTCACTTTACTTCTACTATATTACCTGATAGTAGTTATGGAGATGTATGGATTAATCAAGAAGATCTAAATGAAGGATACTATAAACCAAATACCCAATTAACTATAGAAGGATTAACAACTGAAAAGGCCTACTTTATTAATTGGACTGATGATAATGGTGATATAATTTCTACTGATAATCCATATACTTTTACCATTACTGAAGATACACATATAAACGCTAATTATGGAGATTGCTATAATATTACTATAACTGATTCTCCTTATGGTGAAGTAGATTATGATGAATATGTTAAACCTGGAGATAGCACAACAATTGAAGCTACTCCTATTTCTGGTTATGCTTTTATAGAGTGGCAAGTAGATAGTTTAACAGTTTCTACAAATAATCCTTATACATTTATTCCAGTAAGTGATGTAGAAATAACTCCTATCTATGCTCCTGCTTATACTGTATCAACTCAAGTAAGCCCTAATAATTCTGGTACTATTTCTGGAGGTGGTAATATAGTAAGTGGAGAAACTTGTACTTTAACTGCTACACCTGATAGTTCTTATATATTTAGTGAATGGCAGGATACTAATGGAACTACTTTATCTACTAGTAATCCTTATTCCTTTACTGTAAATAATGATACTACTGTTGTTGGTGTATTCATTCCTAAGTATAATATATCAACTATAGTAAATCCTTCTAATGCTGGTACAATAAGTGGAAGTGGTTTAGTTGTTCCTGGTGATTCTTGTACTCTGACTGCAAATCCTGTTTCTAATTATGCTTTCTCAGAGTGGCAAGTAAATGGAACTACTTTATCTACAAACAATCCTTATACATTTACTCCTAATTCAGATATGACTATTACTGGTATATTTATAGAAACTAGATCTATTAATATTACTGTAAGTCCTTCTGGTTATGGTACTGTTGAAGGAGGAGGAGATTTACCAGTAGGATCAACAGCTACTATTACTGCTATTCCTGCTAGTGGAAAGAAATTTAAACAATGGGAGATAGATTAATATGAGTACAATAATTACACAAAATCCGTATTCTTTTACAGTTGCGGATAATATGAATATAAATGCTGTGTTTGAAAATGCTGAGTATACTATAAATACTACTATGTTTCCACTTGTTCCTGATAATGTTAGTAGATCTATAACAAAAACTAAGAGTGGAGATTCTATAACATTACAATATTCAACCAATAGTAGTACTTATATATATACTTTTCGTGGGTGGTTAGATATAGATAATAGAACAATTTTATCTACTAGTAATCCATATACATTTACTCCAGATAAAGATATGAATATTGCTGCTTTTACTGGAAATCCAAACTTTACTGGACGATATGGTGCAATTCCAAGGTCAGGAAATAGTAGTTATACTGCTTCTTATGCTTTTAATTTTATTGATGGTAGCTCAAAAACTGGTACTGTTCCTAGTAGTAATGCATCTTTTGATTGGGGAACAACGTGTTATTCATTAGAGAAGGTAAATTATACAGCTACATCTACTAATAAAACCTGGATATATAGTTTAGCAAATTATGGTGGTGGTTGGTGGTCTTATAACTCTTCACCGGGTGCTGCTGGTCTTGATTGGATTGGTGGTTATTTTCCATTATTAAAAGAATGTAATATACCTTATTTCTGGTCTAAAGATACAAGAACATTTGATGGACAAACTGCATATGTTAGTTTCATTCCTTATACATTTAACTTTAAGACGTATAGAACATTATCTACTGGTGTTAATACTGGAGTAAAGTATATATGTTTCCACGCATTAGATTTCTTAGATTATGATACCACTAATTTTGATACCTCTACTAAGATAACATTAAATTCAGGTGATCGTATTTATTGTAGACCTGATGCTGTTAATTATACCCAAGCTAACTTATCTTCTATTTTTGAAGGTACGTTTGATATACATAAGACACTACAATATTAATAACTTATGATTAACGAATTAGAAAGAGATTTAATACAAGCCTTAGAAGAATTTATAGTGAAGTTTAAAGAGGAAATGGCTAAGAGAAATAAAAATGCTTCAGGTACTACTAGTGATTCTCTTTCTATTAAACACGTACAAGGGGGAGTTCTGTTATATAAAAATGGTGGAGCTCCCTTCTCTGTACTTGAAGAGGGAAGAAAACCTGGAAAAGCACCTTATGATTTTATTTCAATATTAGAAAAATGGTCTGAAGATAAAGGTTTACAATTTTCATCACCACAAGAAAGAAGGTCATTTGCTTACTTATTAGGAGAAAGAATAAAAAGAGAGGGAATACCTGGTTCTCCTGAGTTATGGTTATCAAAGCTACTAGAAGATTTCACACCAATTGTATCAGATGTCTATTATAAATATGTAAAGAGACAGTTGGGAATAAAATAATTAAGATATGAACGACGAGAAAAATATAATAATTAATATAAAGTTAAGTGAAGATAAAATAGCATCTAGATTACAAGAGATACGTAAAGAAATAGATAAAATAGAAAATACTAATAAATCTTTACAAAAATCTCTTAATCTAGTAGGTGATAATTTTGGTGTAGTTGGAAAATCTATAGAAAATAATAATAAACTGATAAAAGAATTAGAGAAGGAATATAATACACTTCAATCTAAACTATCAGATAATACAAAGGCTACACAAGATTATAATGACTCCTTAAATAGAACTAATAAGAGTTTTCAGGATACTTCTTCTTCTATAAAAAACTTAAGTGATTCTATAGATAAAAATTCAGATAGTCTAGATTCCAATAAGAGAAGTTTAGATAATTTAGCTTCTTCTCAAGGTGATTTTGATAATAATACTAGAAAGAGTATAGATTCTTCTAATGATTTTTCTGATACCTTAGATGATCTGAATGATAATATAGAAGATACAACTGAAAACTTAGAAAAATTAGGTGATGTTGATATTGAATATGATGTAGATACCACTTCACTTAAAGATGCTAATACTGCTTTAAATGATCTTATTTCTTCTGAGTCTAAATATGGTGAAGCTACTGATTTAATAAGAACTAGAACTAATGATTTAACAGGTGCATTAATAGAAGAAACAAGACAGATACAAGAAATAGCTAATGATCTAAGAACTGTATCAGATATTAATGTAAATGTTAATACTGAGAGGTCTAAAGATGAATTAGTAGATCTAGCTAATACTGCCGTTAATACAAGAGATGATATTAGAGAAGCAGTAGAATCAGTAAGAGATTTTGATAATGTAGATCTGAATATTGAAGGCAGAGTAAATATAGATACTAATAACGCTGAACAATCTTTACGAAACCTAGAAAGAGATGTAGATAGAACGAGAGTTAAAATAGATGACTTTTCTAGGAATAATAAAGTAGATGTAGAAGTTGATGTAAAGTTTGACCAGAGTAAGATAAATAATTCTATAGATGAGTTAAATAAGAAATTAGATACAACTAAATCTAAAGCTAGAGAAACTAAAGCTGAATTACAAACTATAGAACAATTAGATTTCAGAAGAGTTAATGTAGAAGACTTAAATGTTCCTCTTGATAAACTTACTGATGATGCTAAACAATTTGGTCAGACTTTATTGGATGTAGCTGTTAATTCTGATCTATTAAAAACTGCTCTTAATAATTTAGGTATAGAAGCTGATAGTGCTCTTTCTAATGTTGTAAAGAATCTAGAATCATTTTTATCTAATTGGTCTAAAGCTGGTTTCTCTAAGGCTGGTGCTATTACTGCTGGATTATCTGCTGGATTTGATATTATTGCCAATGCTATACGAAAAGCAGATCAATCAACATTAGATTTAGATGAACACCTTAAAACTATAAAATTCCAATCTTCTCGTACTTTTGCTAGAGATTTTGCTGATTCCCTTAAAGAAGCTATGGATGATGTTTATAAGGGAATAGCTGATATGGTAAATAGTATTCCTCAAGCTTTAGATGATATTATATCTTATTCTTTAGGCGGAAAATCTATAGAACAAACTGCTAGAGAAAATGTAGAAGCTAATGTTAGGGCAAGAATAGAAGAAAGAAAAGAAGCAGCAGAGGCAGAACTTAAGGCTATTCAAGATGCTGAAGAAACCCTGAAGTTTAAACAACAAAAATGGGAAAGAGAATTACAAGATCTCAGATTACAATTAAATTCTGATACTTTAACTGATAGAATAGAAGCTCAGAAACGTATAAATGAGATTGAGAGAAAACAAGCTGAAGAATTATATGAGTTAGCTGAGAGAAAGAGAAAATTATTTGAAGAAGCTCTTAAGAAAACTATATATAAAATTTCTGAAGAAGCAAAGAAAGCTGCTCCTACTACTGATACTGAAGGAAGTGAAGAGACCCCACATAGAAGAGGACCTAGATTTGATTTTGGTGGAGTATCTAGAAGAATGCCTAGAAAATACCCTACTAGGTCTGATAGAAGAGAAATAGCTAAAGAAGAGGCTAAATATGAAATCACAGAAGAAGATGTAGAATTAACTAAAGAACAACAAGCAGCTTATGAAGATTTAACAAGTATAGTAGAAAAATATAAAGATGCTAAAGAAAAAGCTAATAAAGCTGAACAGGATTTCTTAGCTTCTGAACCTGATATAATTCGTATAGCTGAACTAGAAAAAGATTATAACGATGCCAGAAGAAAATATGAAGATGAAGAACTTGAGAGAAGATATCAAATACAAAGATTAGAGTCTCAAGAGGGTGATCATTCTGAAGAAATTTATCAGATTCGTAAAAAAGGATTAGAAGATGTTAATGCACTTTTAAGACAGAGATTTACATTAGAATCTGAACAAAATAGAGTAGCTGGCGCGAGAAATGAACAAGAAAAAGAACAATTACATAAAACTGGTCTCGAAATTAGAAAGACTGAGTTAGAGCTAGAAAAACTTAGAAGAGAACACGAGAGAACTACTAGTGTTGCTGTAGAAGGTTTAGAAGAAGAAGATCAAGAATTAAAGAAAATTCAAGAAGATCAGAAACAATTAGCTCAAGCTCAAAGGGATTATTCTAGAGATCAAGAAAGAAGAGAACAGCAAATAAGAGAATTAAGAAGACAAGAAGGTGATCAATCTCAACAAATCTATGAAATTCAGAAAAAAGGTCTTCAAGAATATATAGAAATTTTACAGAAGAGAGTAGATCTAGAATCTGATAAAGCTCTATTAAATTCTAAAGATTCTCAAGAATTTTCTCAAGAGGATTTAGAGAGCTTGAATAGGGCTGCTCTTGAATTAGATAAATACAAGAATATATTAAAGAATCTCGATGAAGAAAGAGATATTGCTATAAAGAAAAAAGAAGAAGAAGATAAACTAGAACAACAAAGACAATCAGAACAACAAAGAGAAGAAGAAAGATTATCTAGAATAGCCGCAAAGGAAAAAGAATATAATGATGCTAGAAGACAATATGAACTTGATGAAATTGATAGAAGACAAGAATTAACTCAATTAGAACAAAACTCTGAAGAAAATGCTGATACAATAAGAGAAAAGAGAATAGCTGGTCTACAACAATATCTTCAAGTATTAGATAAACAAGAAGAAGCTGTTAGAGAAGGTATAGTTGATGATAAAAATAAAACTGAACAAGAACTTAATAATCTACATCGTATTGAAATAGCTAGAAAACAGGCTAATAATGAGATAGCTAGATTACAAGAAGAATCTAATAAATCAACTCAAGAAGAAAATAAATCTCTATCTGAACAGGAAAAACAATTATTAGATATTCAGAAGAGACAAAGAGAGTTGAATAAAGAAAATAGACAATATAGCTTAGATCAAATAGAACTCCAAAAACAATTATCTGATTTAAGAAGACAAGAGGCAGATACTTCAGAACAAGAATATAATTTAGAAAGAGCTAATCTGGAGAGAAGGATTCAACTATTAAGAGATCAGAAAGATTTATATGTTGATCTTGCTGCTGCTAATTCCACTATTAATGAAGATGGTACTCCTATTATTTCTGAAGAAGATTTGGATAGAGTAAATAGAGCTGAAATAGAATTAGCAAAAGTAGAAGCAGCTTTATATAATTTAGATCAAGAAAGACAGAGAGCTATACAATTAGAACAAGAAGAACAACAAAGATTATCTCAATTAACAGCAGAACAACAGAGAGAAGAAGAAGCTAGAAGGAGACAACAACAAGCAATTCACGATATAAATGAAGCTAGAAGAACTTATGAATCTAATGAAGTTGATAGAAGACAGAGAATAGCAGAATTAAGAAATGAAGAAATTGTTGATGAAGAGAAAATATTACAAGTTAGAAGAGAATCCTTAAATGAAAAATTAGCCTTATTAAACAAAGAATTAGATTATCAGAGATCTATAACTCAAGGATTAAATGAATTAACAGAAGAACAAATAGATGCACAACATAGATTACAATTACAGATAAAAGAAACAGAAAATGAAATTACTAATCTTTCTTCTGGTAATGGTAATTCTAATATTAGTTCTTTATTTGATTCTGCTTCTGATAGTACTAATAGTTTTGTAGGTAATGTTAAGAATGCTACTGATGCTCTTGCTACTTTAGGTATACAAGGAGGTTCAGCTATAAGAAGATTAATAACTGGTCTTCAAAAGGTAAGTAAACTCCTAACTTCTGGTCCTATGATTGCTATAGCTGGTATTATTGCTACTATTACTATATTTGTAAAAGGTATATCTAAAGCCTTTGATGAGAATGAAGAATTAGTAGAAAAATTACACGAAGCTTATAAATCATTTGAACCTATATTAAGAGCTTTTGAAACTACTTGTAAAATATTAGCTGAAGGAATTATAGATCTTGTTGGTGCTATTGGTAAATTATATAGAGCTTTTGCAGGTACAGAAGAAATGTATCAGAGACAAATAAAAGCTGCACAAGAATTAAAGAAAGCTAATGAAGACCTAGATAAAGCTAAACAACAATTAGCATTAAGAGAAGAAATTAGAAATCAGAAAATAACAGAGCTTGAAGAGGTAGTAAAAGATACAGAATTAAAGTCTATAGATGAAAGAATAAAAGCTCAAGAAAAGATAAATAAATTAAAACTGGCTAATGCAAAAGAAGCAGAAAAGATAGCTTGGGAGGAAGTTAGAATTCAGCAAGAAACTATGAATCAAGCTGAAAAAATAACTGATGATATGATAGATAAACTTCACGAATTAGAATTAACAGCCATAAAATCTACAAATGCTATGAAGAATGCATTTAAAGAGGCTTATAATGATATGGTTGAAGCTTATACTCAATATACAGAAGAAGAACTCCAAATAAAGATAGATGAATTACAGTTAAAGAAAGATTTGATGGATGCAGAAATAGCTCAAATAGATGAACTTATGAAGGCTGTTATGCATAGAGGAGAATTGGAAGAAGCTGTAATTCTATTAAGAGAAAAGGGAGTAGCTTTAACTGCCGAAGAAGCTAAGAATTGGGAGATTATATATGAAAAATTATTGCAAATTAAACCAGTAGAATTTATATATGATAACCGGCTGAATACTCTTAATGAAGCTATGGCAAGATTACAAGCCAGAAAGAAGACTGATACTACTAAAACTCCTAAAGAATCTAAAGAAGAAGGTCCTGATTATGAAAAGTATTGGGAAGATATGTTTAAGCAGGCTTCCAAAGATTTAGCAGCTTTCCATAAAGAATTAAGAGAGGCTGAAAAAGATGTAGAAGAATTAGGTATGACAGCTATTGAAATATTTGATAGAAACTTAGAAGAAACCCTGAAAGATATAGATGCTAGAAGAGGTGAAATCGAAGCTCAAATTATGGAAATACTTAATACTAAAGCTGAAACTGATCAAGAAAAAGAAAGACAACAACAAGCTTTCGATTATTATGTTGAGATGTGGATGAATATGGAAGACCTTAAAACTCAGATATCTTTAAAGGCTGAAAAAGATAGATTGAAATTAGAAGAAGAAGCTATATTAGATTCTTATGAAAAACGAGCTACACAATTAGAACGTTATTATAAGAGACAGGAATTAACTGCTACTATGAATCAAAGTGGTACTACTGATCCTACTAAAGCTAAATCTCTTGATCCTCTATCTTCATCTCTTATGGGGTTAGATAAAGCAAAAGATGAGTTGAAATTATTAATGGATACTATAAAAGATTTAGATCCAGCATCAGAAGCTTATCAGGAATTTGCAGATAAAATTGTAGATGCCAATATGAAAGTTATAGAATCTCAACATCAAGTAATAGATGAGGTGGTTAATACTGCTACTTCTTATATGGATGCTTATGGTTCTATTGCTTCCTCTTTAGCCTCTTATTATCAAGCAGAACAAAAATCAGTAGAAAATTCATCTAAAACTGAGGGAGAAAAAGCAGCATTAATAGAAGATTTAAAGAGAAAAGAAAAAAATGCTACTCTTGCTTCTATTGCTTTCTCTACTGCTACAGCTCTTGCAAAAGGTATAGCAGATGCAATGACTTTAATGTATCCAGCTAATATAGTTGCTATGATTACTACTATTGCTGCTGTTCTTTCTGGTATTGCTCAGGCTAAAGCTGCTATGGCTGGTTATGCTGAAGGTGGTATTATTCCTGGTTCTTCTTATTCTGGAGATAATGTTCAAGCTAGAGTTAATTCTGGAGAAATGATATTAACTAGAAAACAACAAAAACAATTATTCGATATCGCTAATGGTAATGGTGGTAATGGATTTAATTATGAACTTATGGTTAATGCTTTCTCTAGTGCTCTTACTAATATGCCTTCTCCCGTATTAGATTATCAAGAATTTACAACCTTCTCCGATAACGTAAATAGATATGATAATTTAGTTAAGATAAAATAATAGGTGGCGCATTTTTCTATTTCATCTTATATATATATAACCAGATAAGGATAGTATATATAAATCTTAACTAAATAAAATAAATAAAGATTGAGAAGAGGAGAACTTTCTTAGTTATCGTTCTCCTCCTCTCTTAAATAAATAAAATTAGAAATATGATTAAATTAGAACAAAATGGAGTAGTTATTTATATAGAGGGAGAAACTATAGGGAATCAGAATTATTTGTATAGGGGAGAGAGTATTTCAGTTTATATAGATGCTTCTCAAGGTATAGATTTTGCTGGTTTTGTATGTCTCAATATAAATAACACTAACTTATCTACTTATACGTGTGATAGTAAGGGAATAGTAAAGTTTGAGATGAATTATGCTTTAAGAAATATAACTGCTAATACTCTTATTACAATATTACTACACGACGTTAATGCTTGGGGTATTCAATTTCAAGCAGTAGTTAAAGATGGAGTAAATATAAAAAGTATAGTACATCCATTACCAGTTGAGATTATGAATACTTTAGGTACAACATATAGTTCAGAATATAGAGATTTATTACTTCCTCCTAATGTTATTTATTCTTTATCTCAATATCCTTTTAGTACTCCTGGTAATTTATATATTCCTCCTATTATATTTGAATCTAATTTACACAGTTGGAATAGAGTATATGGAGTAGATGATATATATATTACTCCAGATTCAACATATCCAGATTCTCATATTATAAATCTTCTTACAACTTATATCCATACAGATGATAAATATGGAGGTTCTTATAAAATACCTATTAGAGAATTAGATGACTGTGAAAATTATGTTATTATTAGGTGGATGTCTAGTTTTGGTAATATAAGACAGCATTATTTTAAGATCAAGGATATAACTGATTCTTTATCTTCAACTAACTCTCTTGTAGTAATTGGTAATGGTGTTCAAAATATAAAGAATATAGATAACTCAATTACCGTATTTATAGAAGGATTAACTGAATATTCTTTATGGTATTATTCTGATCTAATGTTATCTTCAGAAATTCACTCTACTATATATAAGAATGAATGTATGTATAATCCTATTTCTGGTTATATTGATACATTGAAATTAGATTATACTCTTTCTGAAATAGCAACAAAGGAAATAACTTATAATCCTAGTACTAAGTTTTATAATTTAGAACTTACATTAAATAAGAAACAATTTAGGAGATATTAATTATGAATTTTACAGCTCTGAAAGTATATGTAAACGATAATTGGGAATATCTAGACCTTAATTCTGACCTATCATTTAAAAAGTCTAATGGATTATATTTATTTTCAGAGGTCGAATATTCAAGGTCTACAAATATAAAATTACCAAATACAGATAGAAATTTAAAGATATTAGATAATCCAAATATTCCTATATTGTATGGTTATTATATGACTGTTAAATTAGAAGCATTATTAACTATAGAATCAGGAGAAATTTATGGACATCTCTTAGTAAATAAATCTCAAGAACATTTTTTAGAAGCTTTATTTGTATTTGATGATTGTGATATTCTAGATTATATAAATGATAAAAACATAGATGATATAGGATTAAATGATAATGTTTACTCTATAGAATGGCAAACTGGAAATATAACTCCTGCTAATAGTGTATCCCTAGAAAGTGAAAAGATAGCTATTATTCCCTATTTATGTGATGGTATAGTTGGACATTATGGAAATTATACTACAAATGCTGAAATATTATATAAAGCTGGTGGTTTTTATCCTAGTATTAAATTATCTTCTGTTATATATGATTGTCTGAGTAAAGCTAAAATAGATATAAGTTCTAATGTTGATATATCTCACTTGTTTGATGAAAATACAGACTTTGAGAAAAATAACTACTGGATAATAACAGATAAATTACAAAAAAAGGGAACATCAGCAATAAGATTTTCAAAGAATGGAAACTTAACTATAACTGAAGGATTAGGAGATTATAGCGGTGGATTAAGATTTGTACAAAAAGATGCATATTGTATAACAGGAGGTGATTTCTTGGGAGGTTGGGGAGTTAATGCTAACCAACTAGACTGCTATGAAAAGTTTAAATGTGCATTTTTTCAGGTTAAATATAATAAACCTGTAAAGATAAGATTCTATAATTTACCCCAAAACAGTGATTTAATAATAGCTCAACCTTATCAATTATGGGGATACGTTAATCTAAAAACACATCAAACAATTAGAAATATTAGTGATTTAGTTCCAGTTCGTAATGGAGATACTATTACTATTTACAGTGATGTATGTTTCTCGTTTTTCAATAAGGATGATGCTAAAATGTTATATAATCCAGATAATACGGGAAGAATATATTTTGAGAAGGAATATAATGATGGAGTATGGTCTTTTAGTGCTAGTTTGGAGTATGAAAAGCCTCTAGTACCTGAAGAAGAAGAAGAACCGTCAAATATGCTTCCTTGGGATACTTGGAAAATATCTGATAATCCTATTGAAGTTTCTGTTATGGATTTGATTAAGACTTTTGCTTATTTAACAGGAACTCAATTTATATATGAACCAGATAATGATAAAAGAAGAGGAAGATTAAAATTTGTAAGAACTAAAGTATTATCAACAAAAGAAGTAGAATATATAACAAAAATAAATTCATTAGAGAAAAGAGTAGGTGATTATTCTAAGAAAGAGACTATAGATTTTGATACAGCTGATTATGTAGAAAAAATGAATAGTACAAGAGTAATTAGAACTTATGAAACCTCTAATGAATGCTTAGATGATAAAGAAAATGAACATACTTCTCCATTTGATGAGGGAGCTTTAATAACACTAGAAAATTATAAGTATATAAGACCTAATGGAACTAGTACTACCTTTAGTAATATTACAAGACTATATAGAAAAGATATAGAAATTGAATATAAATCTAATACTGGTGGTGGTCCAGGTGCAGATTATACTTATGAAATTAATTATGATGCTCCTGGATGTACTATAGCATTATCCTCTACTAATTATAATGGTACTAGTGCAGAATATCAATTATTAAGAAGAGTAGACCAAAGAGGAGGGGGAGGTTCAGGTGGAATATTAGAGGATCATTATTATACAGATATCTTTAATAATTCCACTAAATATGAAATCAGTATACCTATGTCTATACAAGAATATTTCGAGTTTTCAATATATAGAGATTTCTTAATAGGTGGAATTAGATATGCTTGGTTAGAAATGAATTGGAGTAAAGGTATAAATAAAATAATACTCCAAAAATATACGGATATCTTTACTGATTATTATACTATAGAAACAAGAGCTAATCCTACTCTAGCTGGTTCTACTTCTGGTGATGGTACTTATAGAGATGGAGAAGAAATTGTTATATCTACTATTCCTGCTCCTGGTTGTACTCTTGTTAACTGGACTGATGAAAATAATGTAGTAGTATCAACAAATCTATCCTTTAATCATACTGTTCACGCTTCTAAAATATTTACCGCTAATTATGATGTTCCTAAATATTACATAGATTTAACGAGCGCTCCTGATGGAAGTTATGGAAGTTTATCTGGAGAAGGTTGGTATGACGCTCTTGATACTTGTAATTTAGGAGCTACACCAAATCCCGGATATACTTTTGTTGGTTGGTTTGAAAATAATGTCCTCTTATCTACAAATCCTAATTATTCCTTCCAAGTGTTTAGTAATAGAAGTTTAGTAGGTCAATTTGATAAAGCCCCTACATATCATATTACTATAGGTGTTGAAGGTGTAGCTAGTGGAATAGAAGTAGGATTATCTGGCCAAGGTTATTATGCTGGAGGTACTACTTGTTCTGTATCTGTATCTATAAATGAATTACAAAGGTCTAGTTCTTATACTTTCTTAGGATGGTATGAGAATAATCAACTAGTATCAACAACAAATCCTTATTCATTTATAGTTAATTCTGATAGACATTTGATAGCTAGATTCCAGAAAAAAGTATTAATAACTATAACTACAAAAGATACAAGCGCTGGAGATTGGAGTGGAGATGGTTATTGGAATTTAGGAGATAATGTAGTACTAAAAGCTAATCCTAGAGATGGTTATGAATTTACTAGATGGGATGATTTAGATACATACACTAGTTATTATACAAATCCTCTTATAATAAATAATATACAAGAAGATAAGAATTTTGAAGTTATATTCTCTTCTTCTAATTCTATATCTGTAATAATAATAAATAATGAAGGAGGAGTATGTACAGGAAATGGAACTTATAACCCTAATGATACTGTAATACTTAATGCTACTCCTAATACTGGTTATAGATTTGTTAAGTGGGAGGATGATAAAGGAAATACACTATCTTCATCAAATCCTTACTCATTTACAGCTACTTCAAATATAACAATCAATCCTATATTTGAAAAGATAAAATATATAATAACAACAAATACGAATCCAGAAAAAGTAGGTTCTGTATATGGTGGAGGTAATTCTTTCTATTATGGGGATACTTGCCAATTAACAGCTACTCCTTATACTAGAAATTATGTCTTTAGTAATTGGACAGATGAGAATGATAATATACTCTCTACCAATAATCCTTACTCATTTATAGTTAATAGTAATAAGACAATAACAGCTAACTTTATACAAGATTCTAATACTTATACTATTACTATATCTACACAATATGAACCTGATAATGGAACCGTACAATTTGATGATATACAACAAACTTATACTATTACTATTGATTCAGATGGTAATGGTACTGTAAACTTTAATTAAATAAAAGATATGAGCTCAATTTCTAGAACTTATGTGAGTGGTGATTCTTGTACAATTAGCGCCACTCCAAGTACGGGTTATACTTTTACGGGATGGTATGAAAATAATACTCTCTCTTCAAATTCTAACCCTTGGACATTTACCGTTAATTCTGATAGGACTATACAAGGTAGATTTTCTGCTAATGCTTATGTTGTTAGTGCTACCGTTGATCCTAAAGATTCTGGTACTGTAAGCGGAACTGGTAGCTATGATTATGGTACAACTGCTACATTAACTGCTACTCCCGCTACTGGTTATAATTTTGTAAACTGGACTGTCGGTGGTTCTGTAGTAGGTTCCAATCCAACTTATTCATTTACTGTTTCTGGAGATGCAACAGTTCAAGCTAATTTCGTTATTAAGACTTATAATATAGCTGCTTCTGTTGATCCTGTTGGTGGTGGTACTGTAAGTGGAACTGGTACTTATAATCACGGAGAAACTGTATCCTTGACTGCTACTCCTTCTGCTGGTTATGCCTTTGTTGGTTGGTATAGTGGTTCATCTAGATTAAGTACAGATAATCCTCTTACATTTACAGCTACAGAATCAGTAAGTTATGTTGCCAAGTTTGCTCCTGTATATACTATAAGTGTTGAATATGATAACGCTAAGGGTACAGCAGCTTTCGTAGAGGCACAAAATGAAGAACCCGCTGAATAAAACTAAAATTAATGGGGAGGTTAGAATAAAACTAGTCTCCCCTAAATTAAAAAGATTAAAATTATGGCACAAACTACTATAACAAAAACTATAGATCAAGGAGATTCTATAACAATACAAGCTACACCTAATGAAAACTATTCTTTTGGTGGTTGGAGCTTTGATAATAATACAACAATAAATACAAATCCTTATACTTATACTCCTAATTCAAGTGATGATATAGAGGCCATTTTCAATATAACAGATCCATTAGTAGTTGTATGTACTGATAAAGAAGATGCTGTTGGTAGATACTTATATTTAGTTAATAAGCAAAATCAAGTAAAATATTGGTATCTTAATTATGGTACTAATACTTATACTGGTAATGATCCTGGTTGGGAATTAGATAATATAATAACTTTCTATGGAGACACTTATTATCCTAGAGGTAATAAACCAACAGTAGATAGTAAAGTAGGAGCTAATTTTATTATTTCTATAGATGCTCACTCCTTAGTTAATGTCGAATATTTACCAGATACAGCTTTTTTCAGACAATTAGCTTTAACCTCTATAACTCTTCCTTTATATCTCAGAGAAGTAGGTGATGGACAATATTGCACAACTGGAACAACTTATAGAGGAGTATTTGAGGAATGTACATCTCTTTCTACAGTAAATTGGGGAAATGATACTACTACTGTTGGAAAAATATCTTGGATTAAAAAGATATGGAATTATGCTTTCTATAAATGTAATCTTTCTTCTATTACTATTCCTACTTATAACTTAGATTCAACAGATCCTAATAGTAATGATTTAGAGTTATGTGATTATTGTTTTGGATCTAATAATTTAACATCTATAAACTTTACAAACATTTATAACATAGGTAGAGTAAGATATATAAGAGAGGGAGCATTTTATAATAATATCAATCTTACTACTTTTAATATACCTAATTATGGATCTATATTACAAGGGATAGGTTCTAATCCTTTCTATCATTGTAAGAGATTAGCTACGTTTACACAAGTTAATAGTAGTGCAAGATTTAGAAAATTAGGAAATAACTTATATGATGGTACTTATGCTAAATTAATAAGTGGTGGTTGTAATATGACTATCCCTACTGAAATAATTAGTCCTGTTTTTACTATAGGTGCTTATGCTTTTAGGGGAATGTGTCAAACCTCTCTTAAATCATTTACATTACCAGATACAGTTAAAGTTATAGAATCATCTGCCTTCTCTGATAATACATATTTACAACAATTCTTAACAACTAGCAACTCTGAATTAACTACAATACAACAATTATGTTTTTATGGAGATACTAGATTAGAGAAAGTAGAGTTATATTCCATATCTCAATTTGGTGCTAATGCTTCATCTAATACAGCATTTAGAATATTTTATGGATGTACAAAATTAGGCTTAGAAATTTATATACATACTTTAACTGTTCCTACTTTATATACACCTACTTTAGAAACATTCCCAGAATATAACACTAGTCTTAATCAATGGACCTGGACTGTATATGTAGAACCAGGTATGTTATCTAGTTATGCCTCTACTTCTTCTGTTCAATATGACTGGGGTTATTGGTATAGTCAAGGTAGAATAAAAACTAGAATATCTGTAAACTCTGACGTTAATCCTAATAATTCTGGTACTGTATCTGGTGCTGGTGATGTAGATGTTAGTAGTACTTCTGGAACTAATACTACATTAACTGCTACTAATAATAGAGGATATAGTTTTAATAATTGGACTAAAAATGGTGTATCTATGAGTTCTTCCAATCCTTATACATTTAAAGTAAGTGATGTTAGTGGTGGTAGTTTTGGAACTTATATAGCTAATTTTAATACACTACAATCTTATACTATATCAACCTCTGTAAATGATAATACTTATGGTAGTGCTTCTGGTGGAGGTACTTATTATAATGGAGAATCTTGTACATTAACAGCTACTCCTAATACAGGCTATGAATTTGTAAACTGGACTGAAAATGGAACTATAGTAAGCTCTAATTCAACTTATACATTTACAGTAAGTGGTAATAAGACTGTAGTAGCTAATTTCCAATCTTCTGTACCTAAATATGCAGTTAATTTAGCTAAAGAATCTGGAGATAGTGATAATCCTACTTTCTATATTAATGGTGTAGCTACTAATTCTGGCTCATTTGAAGAAGGTGAAGAGATTACAATATCAGTAGTTCCTTCCGCTCAATTTGATGTCTATAAGTGGTATAATCAATCTAACACAATAGTAATAAGTGAATGGGAAAATTATTATGATAAAACTGTAGATGGTTATATTCAAGACTCAAAATCATTTAAATATACAGTAAAGACATCTAATCCTACTATATATTATAAATCTTGGCCTAATAACTCAACCCCAATTATTTATACAAGATATGACCAGTACTTTGATTCACAATATATGCCTCTTCCTGGTTTTGATTGTTATAATTCTAGTAATGTTAAAATAGGAGAAATATTAGCTAATCCTTCTACTGGTGATCAAGGATATTTTACACCCTCTGGAGATTATACTAAAGATGATGTATATAAATTAGTAGCTCATTCTGCTATGATAGATGGTTATGAAACTCCTTGTGATCTAAATTATATTAACTATATTGATTTCTATAGCTTTAAAAACTTATATCAAATTGAAGGAATACAATACTCTACTTATATCAGCGCTGAAACAATTCACTTACCATCTAGCTGTAAAGTATTGAAAAACTTAACATTCACTTCTTATACTTATGGTGATGAATGGGGTAATCAATTTGAACAGAAAATAAAAGAAATCAATTTAGGTAATATACAACAATTAGATGGAGTAGAATTTAGTAGTTTAACTTTAGGAGATATAACAGCTACTGATCCTTATGATGAAACTATGTTAGTATGGAATGGTATAGGAGGTTTATGTTTTGAATCATTACAAACTTCTATTAATAATTCTAGTATAACTGGTAGTAATTTAAGTTATCTCAGATTCCCAAGTGCTACAACCTCTATACCTGGATGTACTTCTAATACTTCACTTACTTCTGTTTATATAAATCCTAACTTTACCGCTACTACATTAAATAATAATCAGTTCTCAAGTTGTAGTTCCTTAACCTCTATAACTTTACCAGACTCTCTTAGAACTATACCTAACAGTTGCTTCTCTTGGTGTTCTGGATTAACTGAATTTAAACATAAGTATATACAAACAATAGAAAGTTATGCATTTAGATATTGTAGTAATTTATCTAAGTTAGTATTACCTTCTATTAAAACTATACAAAGTTATGCTCTTCAAACTAATGGATTAAGAGTATTAAAATTCGGTAATTATAGAAATAGTAATTATGGTATTGTATGGAATGGAAGTTTAGGAATAGATAATAATGCTTTTGGAAGTATGGGTACTAATATTACTGACATATACATTAATACTTGTGATGGACCTACTACAACAATAAATTCTTCTACATTATCTACTGCTATATCATCTACTAAACCTAATTCAACATTTACAGTACACGTAGATGAAGATGATATTGTTGATGAAAGCTATTGGGATACTATAAAAGCTATTCCTGCCGCTAGAAAAGAATATGATGTAATAGGTATGTATAATGATGAATTTTAACGTAATATAATATAAAACTGAGAGAGATGGATTAATTTCTGTCTCTCTCTTTAATTAAATTTAGTGAGTGGTAGACTTTTTGCATTTTTTGGCCTTTTTGGGGTATTTTTTCGTAAAAGTCTACCAATTTTAAGGCCCTTTTTTCGTCAAAGCCTTAATATATGAGAGAGAACTATTTACTCTCTCAAAAATAATAATAATAATATATAAAAAAATAAAATATGTATACAAAAATAGATGAAAACGACGATTATGTATTTGTCGTAGATGAAAATAATAAATTAGAAGTATTATCTCAAGAAGAGTATTTAGAAGAAGAGTCTAAAAAGTACGAAGAAGAGTTATTAAAGGAATATGAAGCTGAAAAAATTAATGAAACTTGGAGTCCTATAAAAGATTTTGAGGGTTTATATAGTGCTTCTAATTTAGGTAGAGTTAGAAATGATAGAACTGGTAAAGAGTTAAAAGGCCACACTAATCCTTATGCTCCTTGGGTAGACAATTATACTCTATACAAGAATGGAAAGAGATATAATTACTCACAATATAATGAGTTGGCGGATTGTTGGTTTCCTGAACCTGAACCTACTAAACTCACCAATACCAATTCTAACAACCCTTTTATATGATAATTAAAATAAAATATGAATAAAATATGAAAGTAATAATTAGTAAAGAGCCCTATAAAGATAAAGATATGGCTAGAGCAGCTGTTAGTTTTACTGAAAGAAGAAATTATAAACAGCTCACAGGAAATAGAATAAAAGCTATAAAGTGGAATGAAGTTAATATAGCTCCTAGGGATTTTTATGATCTAATATTGAGAGGTTATGCCTGGACTACTGGATTATATAAAACTAAATTGAATAATGAATCTAGTAAAAATAATGGAGTAATATTTAGAGAAAAACCAAATGGAGAAAAATATCCAGCAAAACCTTTTACTAGCGGATATATAAATAATGGATGGATAAAAGAATATTGGTGGAGTGGATCTTATTGTATGTTTGTAGATATAGATGATACTAGATCTACAAGTATAGAAGATTATTGCTCTAAGATTCCACAAGACTTACTACCTACATTTGGATTTTATAGCCCATCTGATAAACCTAATGCTAGAAGATTTAAATTAGTATGGGTATTCAATCAATCTATAAATGATGCTGAATTATGGAAAGCTATATCTAAGTATATTCATAATGGGTTGAATAGTATAGAACAAATGAAAGATAAATGCGGAACTACAATAACTCAAATATCTTATGGTAATCAAGGAGGTAGTGGTGTTTATTTTGGTTATACTTATGATGCTTGGGTGTTTGATTGGTTAAAAAATACAATTAAAACAGACGAGGAAAAAGAAGCTGAAGATAATGGAAAAGACCCAAGCAGTATACAAATAGATCCGGACCTTATAGATGTGCTTAAAAGAAACTTCCCTGTTAAAAGTCTGAAATATATTAATTATGTAGATTGGATTTGGAGAAAGGAAGATGAAGTAGATTGGATAGGTAGATTTCCTTTAGCACATATTGGATTATGTAAAGAAGATTATTGGGAACTTCATTATAACTTCGGGAAAAAAATAACAGATGGACACGAAAGAAGGAAAAAATTATTTATGAGAATGTGTCTTAGAAGAATATTGAAACCAGATGCTACACCAGAAGAAATATTATTAAATTCTTATAGAGACAGAGAGGAAATAATAGATAATAGTGATGGTGTAGTAAGTGTAGATAATCTTGTAAGAAATGTAAAAACTGCCTTCTCTTATACAATTGAAGAACTTGAGAGTATGTTTAAATCTACAATTGAAACACTTAAGAAATATAAAAGAGAAATAGTCTTCAAGAATTATAAGGGAAGAAATTATACAACTGAAGAATATAATATAATAAGAGGTAAATTCATACAGTATCTTATATCTTGTACTTATGATCCAAAATTATCAGAAAAAGATAACATAGACAAATTTAATAATGCTATGAAGGAGTGGGGTTATAAGTTGAGAATAGAAGATAGAAGAGTATTATATAAATTTAGAAAGGATAACGAAATTAACAAAACAACAGAAAGAGATTTATTTATACTGAAGAAACACAAAGAAGGTTTATCAGCTACTCAAATCATAGACGAACTTATGGATAATGGGTTTAAGAGTATGAGTAAAAGACAAATTAATAGAATAATATCTAAGTTAAATAATACTACTCAAACTCAAAATAACACCAGCGCCAATGATATAGAGGAAGATATACAACAAACTCTAGAAAATGATGATTGGGCTAAGTGGTTATTCCCTATATCCCCAAAATAATAGGTGGGACATTTTGTGTATTCCGTGATATATACGTAGTAAGAGTGAATGATATATATAAATCTCTATCTATCTAAATAAATAAAACAAAACAAGAATGAAGAAAGAAAGAAACATCTTAGTGAGTTTCTTCCTTCCTTCTTATAAATAAAAAATGCTACTCGAGATAAATACCATAATAAAAAGAAATCATTATTATTTTATCTCTATTATTGCTGGCTTTAATAGAAAAAGTAGAGTAGCAAGTAATATAACCAGAAAAAAATGGCCTAGAAATCAATAAGAAATCTAGACTATTTTTTATTATATATGTTTGATTGACCCGATAATCTCTCTCATATAATAACGGTAAAATAATATAAATTGGGGTATATATTATTCTATCTATTATAAGGATTTCAAGGGTTCAAAAAAATATCCCCCTCATAAATTAATACAAGGGGAACAAGAATTATGAATGAATAACTGAAAATTTTACACATATAAGATTTTCAGGGTTTAAAATTAGTAAGAAGTATGAATGAATTTAGTAAGGCAGAGAATAAAGGGAGATATAAGTTTTCTCTCTTAATACAACAAAATCCCAATATAACAGACCTAGAATTTACAAACGATAGATATGATAGTTTAGATTGTTATTTCAGGTTTAATGGGAGATTATATGGAGTTGAAATAAAGGATAGAAACTCATTTTATAACGTTTGGAATATAGAGGTCTTGAAATATAATAATCTTAAATCTCTTATTTCCTCTAATATTATACAAGGGGGTTATTTTGCAGTATTTTATAATTCCACTTGTTATTTATATGATTTTAATACGATTGAATACTGTTATAAAGAATATGGAGTAAGTGATATGTATGCAAGAAAAACCACAGTAATTAATTCAACATATACTAACAAAAAAATAATATCTTTACCTATTGAACTAGCTAAAATAAAGGAAGTATGAAGACAAGCGAAATGGAATGCAGCGAAGTCGGAATTCGTAGTAGTATGTCTGAGAAAATAATATTACCTGGAACTGACGGATATTATAGGATTGAGAATAAGGTATATAACAATAGAAATCAGGAGTTAATACCAGATAAACACGGGAGATATAAATTAAAGATATACAACAAGCATTATTTAAGATATAGACCTCCTGGAAATATAAACAATCCTATAAGAGAAGATATAAGTAAATTAGAACCTCTCCCATTTTTCTCTAGTTATTATTACAAGAGGGGAGAAGAACAGATATATAACAAACACGGGAAATTATTAAAACCGGATAAAAATAACTCCTACTACCTTAAAAATGATGAAGGAGAATGGAGAAGAATAAAACTTAAAAAAATCCTAAAATAAAATGAACGTAATTAAATCTAAGAAATGTATGAAGATTAAATTTATACAACCAGAAGAAAAGGATATTTACGATGATATGTTAGATGAATATTACTACTATATCAACGAAAGAGGAAATAAAGTATATGATCTAGGTTTTGTAATTGAAGGAAAGAAAATATACAAAGCCTATTATGAAATGAAATAAGTTCGTAATCTAAAAACTAAATGACCGCTTGAGAATCCCTAATATTACAAGCGAGATTTTAGTTTTTTATTCTCGAACTAAAATTAAAAGTTATGATAAAGAATATATTAAAATGGCAAGGAGGTAAGAGTGAGTTAATGGATAGTATAAAAACTTACTTACCCCCTGAATTATTTGACATAGAAGAAAATATAACTGCTATTGATGCTTTTTGTGGTGGAGGTTCTGTTTTTATGTTTTTCCTTAATAATTGCCCGGGTATAAAGAGGCTAATAATAAACGACTATAATTCCAGATTGATTAGATTATATTACGACATTAAAGAACAACCACAAGAATTAATAAACCAGTTAGATATATTACAAACCAAATATAATACAGCAATAGATAAGAGTAAAGTTTATTATGAGTGGAGAGATAAATATAATAAATCTGTAAATAGTCTCTTTACTTCTGCTTTATTATTATGTTTGAATAGGACTTGCTTTAATGGTTTATATAGGGAGAATTCAAAGGGTTTATTTAATGCATCTTGGGGAAAAAAAGACACATTAAATTATACAGAAGATTTTATAAGAGATATATCCAGTAAATTAAACTCTATAACTATTTATTTTATTTCTGGGGACTTTTCTATAACCCAAAACTATATAACAGAAAATAACACCTTCATATATTTAGACCCACCATATAGACCTTTAACTGGATCTAATTCCTTTACTAATTATGTATCTAGTCCCTTTAATGATAATAGCCAGATAAGATTAAAAGTATTCTGCGATGATGCTATAAAATATTTCAATTCTAAGGTTATGGTATCTAATTCTTATGACCCTAATGATAACTTCCTAATTAATTTATACAAGGGTTATAATATTAGACAGATTATAGCTACAAGGAAAAGTGGTGGAAAAGGAGCTATGAGAGGGAATATACGGGAAAATCTAATCACAAATTACTAAAATACTATCAAATTCCCGCTATTTCCTTATATATGATAGGGAGCTGTACTATCATTACTTATTGACATATTTTATTATTATTTAAGTTTTTAGGAGAGATAATTGAAGGAATTTTAGTTATCTCTTCTTTTTATTATCTTTAAATTTAGGAGAGATGAGCAAGATAAATATAACCCAGGAAGAACTAGTTAAGATATTAGAATTATTTGCTACTATCGTTATCAGTTCTTATCAAATAATTAAAATGATAAAAAAATGAATGAGATATTAGAAGTTGTAAAGCACATTGATTTGATGATTAGTCTTTTTGTTTGGTCTACCTTTATTGGAGTTGGTTTAGGTTTTATATCTTCATTTCTTTCTGCCTTTATTCCCAGATTAAAAGAGAGAAGAGAATTAAGGAAGATGATGAAGAAAATGAAGAAGGAGTAATAATATAATATGGAAATCTACTCTAATAATTACAATCCAATAAAAAACTTAAAGCAACAACCAAACAAAAATAAAAGAACAAAAGAATCTATAGAAAACTCGGTTAAACATAAAAGACAAAGTATGAGATTAAGGACATTTTGGAAAGAACAGTTTTTGAATATGTCAGAGAAAGAGATGAAGAAATATGCTAATGACCCTAGAAATCCTTATGCCTTTAGAGTTTTTTGTCAGATGTTTTTAGAGGATACGAGTTTTGAGAATTTTTATAGATTGGCAGAACAGACTGAAGGAAAATTAAAAGAGTCTGTAGAAATAACAAATCTCCCGCCAATTAATTTAGATGTTTTTGGTATAGAGGATGAAGATAAACCAGAAGATAGCTGATTATATAAAAGATAGAACTAAGAAGGGAAAAAACGTATATATATTTCAAGGTGGGAGAAGATCAGGAAAAACTTGGTCTATAATGCAATATCTCCTTCTTAGATCATATAATTCAACTAAGATTACAAATATAGCTTCAATGACGGCAGAACAAGCAAGGTTAGGTTCTTTCTCTGATGGTTTAAATATAATAAAAACTGAACCTTTGCTAGAGTCTGTTTATGAATTTACGAGCAACCCTAGAGAAATAAGAAATAAAATAAATGGATCTAGATTATTTTTCAATTCCTATAGAGATTCAAATAGAGCTAAGGGTATTGCTTCTGATTTTCTGTTTATTAATGAAGCTAATACATTTTCTAGGGCACAGTACATTGATCTTTCTGTAAATGCGAGAGAAGCTATATTTCTTGATTATAACCCCAATGGACACTTTTGGATTGATGATTATTTTGAAGATGATGAAATATTAAAAACTAGTTGGAGAGATAATCCTTTTCTTACAGATTTACAGAAGGAATATTTTTATAAGTTGAAGGAAAGAGCAGAATCACCTAATGCCACAGAAGTTGATATTTATAATTATAGAGTTCAATTTTTAGGAGAGTACTATGATATTACTGGTTCTATATTTACAAAATACAATATAAAAACTATAGATAAATTACCATCTGATACCTATTCCTATATGATATTTTTAGACCCATCAGCATTAAGAGGAGCAGATTATTTCGCCTGTGCATTAAGTTGTAGAGATAAAAATGAGAATTATTATATTGTAGATGTTTATTCAGTTAATCAAGGAACAAGAGAAGAGATAGCAAATAAGATAGTTGAATGGTGTACTAATTATGATATTAAAAGGGTCTATTGTGAATCGAACGGAATTATAAATATTAGCTTTATTGAATTTATACTGAAAAACTATAAAATGATAAATATTCAATCGTGGTACTCTTCTAATAATAAATATGATAGAATTCTGGCTAATTATGAAACTATAGTCTACAATACATACTTCCTAGATAATCCACGCCTTAATGATTTCTTACAGCAGATATATGACTTCGGTGAGAAATGTGAACACGATGATAATATAGATGCCGTAAACAATTCAATATTAGCTCAGAACTTCAAATAAAAATAAAGTGATATGAAAATTATAGATGAAATAAGAAGAATATTTAACAGAAATCCAAGAAATTTAATATTGAGGGATTCATATATTTCTTCTGATGTTTCTATAGGGTGTTTAAAATTTGCTGAAGTATGTTATTATAATATTCTTCATATATTAACTTCACTTATAGATGATGTAGAATTAAAGAAAGTAGGAAAGAAAACAGATGCTTTAGAAGTTGCATATTTTAAGAGATTTATAGAATTAGATGGTCAGTTTATATTAGATCAATTATACGACCAAGGATATTCTGTTATTAAATTACCTACTAAAAATTCTGCATTAACTTCTGGATATCACGTAATGAATAAAAATGAATATACAATTACGTCAACAGAAGGATCAAATTTTAAAGTCTCTCCTATAAACTGTGAAGATAAAGAAATATATGTACTTAAATCTGATACCTTTAGAGAATTAGGAGTATCGGATAAACAATTACTTTTCCCCATCTTAAAG
>JAEIGA010002021.1_pt1 | contig 32279 bp, 28 predicted proteins | sample 9270691 | NCBI WGS metagenome assembly JAEIGA01 (sample SAMN17057246, study PRJNA624740) | gut metagenome | biome: biome; isolation source: fecal sample | host: Bos grunniens | place: China: Xizang | collected 2019 | reverse complement strand
TTTTTGGTTTCAATCACCATTAATTGGCATTCTGGGGATATAATTACTTTGTCTGATACGAACGCGTCACCACCCAATAATTCGCCCCACCAACCCGTAGAACCACAAAATACAGGATAGTATATAACCGCATTTGGGTTTTGGGATAAAAACGCCGGTATGTCCATATCTTCTAAGAATACATCGGGCATAATTCCGGTGGAATTGTTTATAACTTTACGCGCCAACTGGTATTCAGAATCCCCAGTTGTCTTGCGTGGCCAATAAAGAATCGGAAACTTTGTCATTGCTATGAATTATATCAGATTCGGAAGTAACAAAAAAGACCCCCACGTTAAATAAACCACTTGCATTTTTTATTTTTTTAAATTTTCCCATATTTTCTTGCCGTTGTTCCACATTGTTTGAACATTGTTTTTCGCAGAATCGTAGAATTCTTGGGAAATTTCAACATTAAACAATGTCTTAGCCAACGCAGGAATCGACGACATAAACATCGCGATAAATGCACCAACCAACAGTAATGATATATACGAATCGCCACCCAATACACTGTTGGCCACGGCGTCCGTATTATTATTCTGTATTAATTCCAGCACAGAAGTTACACCCGTAGATTTTTCAACCACCGTATCCAACAAACTTATACCAAACGTGACAAATACACCCGTCAACCCCAACCCCAGCGCACCATTTATAACATCATCTATAATCCCGCGAATCGTTTTACCGGCACCCTCTAATGATATCGCCCAACCTTTGAACAGCCACGACAACAACATTAACGGCAACATAACCAAATCCAATGACAGTTTTATAAAGATTTCCAAAAAGTACATTGGTATTGGCAACAACGCCATCATAAAGACCGCCAATAACAACAGCCCCGAAAAACCCAACGGTATATTTGGAAAAAACGCACCGAACAAGAATTTATGGGCATGTTCATAATCAAACGCCAATTGCGTCAATGTCCATCCATACGTCAAGCCCATACCCGTCAACCTGTGAACACCCAACAGTTCACATGCCATTTCATGACGCAAACGGGGCGAAAATGCTTCACGTTCATCAGCACGCGAATCGACCGACGTGTCCATCACCGCCGTCGAAACCAAACAATTGTTGAAATCGGGACTGTCGTCAATGGCACGATTTAACACCAAACCAATGTTAAAGATTGGACGTATTGCAATATCGGATATCATACGCGGCAATGGCGACACCAACAACGCAGTAACCAAAAACAACTTGACCAAATGATGGGTGAAGGTTTCTGTAATAGACCATGGGTCATCTACTTTGGCGTTTATAAAACCACTGAACAATTTCCATGCAAACCATACCATAGTCAACACAACGGCCAAACCAGCCGTAACACGACCAACAGACGAATATATCTGAGAAATAAAACCAGACATAATTGCCAATATGTCCGCAAACATTTGACACGTCCAACAATTAGAGAAGAATTCATATGCACTGGACATATCATACGGTAATGCGGTACGAAACAAAGACACACCGGTCATTACAATAACACCAGTAATAATCGAACCGGCAATTGTACCAATAATACCGGCACTGGCCACGCCAGTGATAAAAAAAGAAAAAAATGTAATCCCAAACTTTTTTAACCGATTCATGATTTTAATTATACCATATTTTATGTGAAATGTGATATAATTGACATAAATAAAAACAAAAAAGAATGTTGGGGATAAAAAAAGCACCTTTTTGGTTAATTGCGTTTTTGGCATTTGTGTTGCCAAACTGTGCGTACGCAAACAATTTGGTTGATGCATTGGATTTAACACCGTTCGTACCATTGGTTATCCAAGCAATGATGGGAATCGCGGTATCCAGTTATAAATTCTTTGTGGGCACAAATGGATCGGGTATAATTAATTTGATAATTATTGGCTTTGTTGGGGTATCCATTGCTTTGTATTTGGTCAAAATGTATTTACCAAAAACGTGGTTGGATAATTTTGGTTTTTCCGGCGGCGGCGAAATGTTTGAAGGCAACGTTAACGCATGGAAAATAACAGAAAACGTATTAAAACCCATGGTCCGCGCAATTATCGCACTGACATTTTTATTACAGGTAAAGCCCACATTTGTAACAAATTGGTTGGCGGAACCGTTTTTAGGATTTGGGGCAATTTATACCGAATATATCTTGAAAGGTATGCACAGCACCGACATACCCACAACCACCGCTGCATGCCCCGATGCAATTGTAGAGTCGGGTTGGCTGTCGGAATCGTCATGCAAATTCTTGACACAACCGGTTGCAAATTTATCGTCGGCAAATAACCGTATGATTGTGCGCGGATTGCGTATGATAAAAAATGGACTGCGTGATTTATTGACCATTGTGGCCGCCGATGGCAAGGACTTTTTGACCGTGATTACCGGAATTATATTGGTAATCACATTTGTCAGCAGTAATATATTCATGGCACTGTTGGTTATCCAAGGTATATTTGATTTTGGATTACAGTTAATATTATACCCATTTAATGTTTTAACATACGTCACAAAACCAAATGATAAATGGTTGGATTTATGGCCGGCATTTGGCGGTTTAACAAAAGCGTTACAAACACTGATTATCACGATGATTTCGTGCGCGTTTATTATGTGTATAAATATCGCGGTGGTAAAAGCATTATTCCAAAGGCACGCAAGTGTATTTACTGCGGCGGCGGGCACAAATGGTGGCTCTGCGTCGTCAAACGTACCATATGATGCGGCGGAAATGGCTTTTGTTGGCTTTGGCGACCATTCGGTTACATGGCTGTCTGCAATTTTGACTTTCTATTTGATGTACAAAATATTCGATATGACACAAAAGCAGTTATTGAAATACGTCGGTTCCGGCCAAGACGCGTTGCATAAGCAGGTTATGGGTGATGTTAAAGGCCTGTATAACAGCGGTAAAGGTTTATGGAATTTTGGTAAAACAGCAACAGGGTTCTTTAAAAAATACAAATGATATTCAATGTCGCACAAAATTTGATAGACAATGGAACATATTGCTTGGCTTGTCCGGTGTTTGATAAACTGTTCCAAGTTGTATCGGCCATTGGCACAAACGCATATGATTATTTGGTTCGTGCTTGCCTTGGGGTCTTTTGTATAATGTTTGCATTTTATGTTATTAATGCAGTATGGAACAACATGAAAAACAATTCGACGGATGCATGGCATACGAAATCCGTTCAAAAAGTTATCATTAATTCTATCTTTGCATTGGGGTTATTGGCGACAGGTATTGCATTTCCACGATTGATTACACAGATTACCGCAGAACCTGTGGCACATATAACATTGACATACACACGCGCATTAACCGACCAAGATTTCAATGCATCATATGACGATGTACTATACACCCCCGAACCCATGGTAGAAGACGGAATGTTCAGTCCCGATTTACGCGACGCGGTGATTGATGTAATGAAATATACCGTTTTTGTGTTACAAGGGTTTATATTGGGGGCGACCGGCGTCATAGACGCATCCATTGAATGGACGGCGTTTACAGGATTGGGGATATTGGTGAAACACGTTATATTGTTCTTTGTTGGGTTGGCGTTATTGTGGTCGTTTGCCAAACTGTTTATCAAATACTGCTTTTATTTTGCGGACTTTATTGTTGCAATGGCTTTTTTTGCATTACTGTTTCCGATTTCAATGATTCTGTTGCCGTTCAAAGGCGCCGAAGGGGTTCCGGGTTGGATGGGTAAATTAGGAAACAGCATAGGAAAACAACAAATCAAAAACTTAATTAATTCTATTGTCGCATTGGGGGCAGTTGTGTTGTCTTATACAATCATAACCAATGTATTGATGGGATTTTTGTTCTCCAACGTGGGCGATGTAGGTCCAGTAAATTTTATTAATACAGATGTTTTATTCAGAGAGGATTTTGGCATAAATGGTTTTGAATCAATGAATTTGATGACTTGTACCGCATTGGTATTCGTGTTAGCATATTTGGAACAACAGGTACCAAAAGTTTCACAAATGATATTAAGCGCGTTCAATGTACAACCAGAAAACAAATTGGGCGAACAAATGGGCGATATGGCAATAAAATTGGCCAGCAACGCAATTAATGTCGTGAAAAACACGGGCAAAACAATAATGGGTAAAAACGGCACTCCAAGCGCACCTACACCAAAAGCAAAATAAAAAAATATACTATGTGGAAAATAAAACTTATCTTTTGGGTCATAAAATTTTTATTCGGTCTGGCGCTAATCGGGATAGGCGTATGGTATATGTCCAGTGCGTTGAGCGGCACATCAATTTCATATGTTAACCTGAACACATTTGCCGACACAATTGGCGCAGGCAGTGGCGACCTGTCGGACACAGGCGGTTGCTTTATGTGTTCATATATAAAAGACCTGTTTGATGTATTGGGCGACACGTCAATATTGTTGTGGGACAAAATCATTGGTAAACTGTGGATTGTTATGGCGTTGGGCTTTGGTTTGTATGTTATGATTTCTGCCATCCAGCATATATATGAAGCAATGCAGCAATCTGTGCAAATCAATACATCCGAAAAGAAAATCGAAATTAAATCATGGTTGGATAAACTGTGGAAAAATGGCGCACGCATTTTAGCAGTTGGCATTATACTGGGGGCAGTTGGCGCGGGTGGCACACATTCTTTGAAAGCGATTGCAAATATTACCGCGACACCTATTTTGTATCTGGGGGCCGAAATGGGGGCAATGGCAACACAAATCAACGGCGTGGCAACATGCGGTGGCATAGATGCCGAACAATTGTTTTCGACCGACAATAATGTATTAGACCCCGTATTCAAACCGTTCATGTGCGTTGTTGGAAATGTTAATGCGATTGTAATGGCAGGGGCGGCCGGCGGATTCGCATTAATGAATTATTCGTGGATGGGTCTGGGTGGCGGTGTAATCACATGGGTTGCCGGATTGGCATTGGTGTTGATGTTTATGTATATAGGATTCAATTTATTCTTTCAAATACTGTCCATTATGTTCAAGTTGATTTTTGTAATATTGTTTATACCTTTATTGTTGGCGGCGGCAGCATTTGAAAAAATATGGTCAAAAGCCGCAGGGTTATTAAAAAAATCCATCGATATGTTGGTCAGCGCCGCAGTCAAAACATTGGCCGTCACATTAAAGATCGTTGTACTGTTCGGGATTGTTTCATATGTCGCAGATATGTTTTTCCCGGGGCCCGTTGATGGATTCTCGGCCATATTACCGCCATTGGCCGGTCAATCATCGACGAATTTGTCAGCACGCGAATACGCGATTATGAACGTATTCAAAAAATGCGAAGCAGAAGCAAACCCCAGCGAAGAATCCAATAAAGAACTATATATTGCATGCTTTGAACGGGAACGCAGCGCGCGTCCCGGTGCATTTAGCTTTATGGATGATGGATGGGATTTCTTGTTAATGATGATATTTATATTTGCGTTATACCTGTATGCAATCGAACCAAAAGTCGATAAACTGTTGCCCGAAGCAAACAGCGGTTCAAACGACAAAGACAGTTTGGACTTTGGCGCAATGTTAAAGGGTTATATGCAAACGGGCAAAAAAGGCATCGGTAACGTTTATGGCAAAATACGTGAAACAGCATTAGAAAGGGCAAAATAACGTGAAAAGTATACTGCGCAAATTATTATCAAAACTGTTATTCGCATCCGTTGCCATCGTCATTGCATTCGGTGGCACGGCATATGCCGACAATAATCTTAATAATACCGAAACCTATACCGAAAATTGGGCAACCGAAGATAACTTGGCTTTAATCCGCGACAGTATTACCAACGATATACGCAACATTGCACCAACAAAATTGGTTGACGACTTTGTACCAATCGAAGCCAAAGTCGGTTTAGCGTTTATGAACGCTTTGTCACAGGTGGCAGAAGGTTTGTATAAATCTTTAATGCCATTTATAAAAGCATTTATAATTATAATGTTCTTATTCTGGGTCGGGTTTGAAGTATATAATTCTATGCAGGGCGATAATAATGTTAATAAATTGGTCACAGGATTGGTAAAAAAAGCAGGAATTGTAGTAATTTGGTTAATTATTTTACAAAGCGAACCCATCAAACTGTTTTCATACGTTATGGAGCCAATCATATCCATTGGAACCTTTTTGGCTGACACAATTTTAAATGCCGGCACGGCTGTTTCCGGTATGATATTACCCGATACATGCGATGCAATACATAATTACACGGCTTCGCATATAGGCACCAACGTATTAACATCAGAAATGGCATCCAATATTTTATGTATTCCAACGCGTATGTCTGGGTTTTGTTACAATATGATTGCAACAGGTTGGGAATTAATCGCCGGCGAAAGCACCGGTGCATGGAACGCAGTTGTTGATACATGTACGGGAATCGCACTGATTTTTATGTTTATTTCGGTTGCGTGGAAATTTGCATTTATCGCACTGGGCGTTATATTAGATTTATTTTTGGGATTAATTATGTTGCCATTTACCGCATTGGCGGAAACAATTGGAACTACATCGTTACAGGCAATCCCCGGTCAGGTTTATAACGCATTTACAAGTGTGTTCAAGCCAGAAAAATTAAGTGACCAAATCAACCGATTGGTCAATGCATTGATATATTTTGTGTCGCTGTCCATTGTTGTTGGTTTTTGCAGCGCACTGGTCGGCAGCGTCTTTGTCAATTCCAGCACCGGAGAAATCGCATTGACTTCAAACGGATTCTGGATTGCGTTTATTGTTGCAATGTTGGTTTGGTATTTCGCAAGTCAGGCCGAATCCATTGCCAAAAAGTTGGGTGGCAGTATAAATGATTCTATGGGAACCGCATTGCGCGGAGACGTGAACAAGATATGGAACAGCAAACCGATATCCAAAGCCAAAGAGTGGACCGCCGGTCAGGCATGGCGTGGAACAAAGTACACCGCCAAAGGGGCTGCGACTTTGGTCGGCAAAGGTTTGTCCGGTATTGGACGTATCTTTCGCAGATAATAGAATTACAGAATCTTTACAAAATTTCGTGCAACTTTCTTGATACCGCGGTTTTTGAATGCGATTGTTAATATGTCGCCAGCGTCTTCGATTATAACACCACTGCCCATTTCCGAATGCGTTGCCAATTTACCAACAACGGTCGTTTTTTTCGGCGCAGGCGACGTTTTTGACACAGGCGTAACGTTTGTCGCAGGTGCGTCATAAAACGCATTGTGGCGACGATATACACCACCATACGGCATAGAAATAAATTTAGAATCTATTTCGTCGATAAAGCGACTGGGGCAATTTGATTGGCGCGAACCAAAAACCATACGTGATGCCGCGTTTGATATAATACACAGGCGACGCGCACGGGTTATGGCAACATACGCCAAACGGCGTTCTTCTTCGACATCGCCACTTTGGATTGCTTTGTCATTAGGGAACATACCTTCTTCCCATGCGGGCAAAAACACCGTATCGAATTCCAAACCTTTGGCGGCGTGTATCGTCATTATGCGGACACAGTTCATATTTTGTTTCGCGTCCGTATCTTCGTCATCATCGGTTGTCATTAATGCGGCCTGCTCTAAAAATTCGGGCAATGTTTCGTATTTTGATATAACAGATGTTATCAATTCGCGAATGTTTGTCAGACGGTCGGGCGCATCCACATCTTTGGATTCAGACCACATGCGCAAATACCCCACACGTTCCAACAAAGTTTGCGCTGCATCACGTGGCGACATTGTTTGCCACGCAAAATCAAACGCAGATAAAAATTCATCGGCCGCAGCACGCAACTTTGGTGCCAATGTGGATATACGTAATGCCGTCATTAAATTCGGTGCAGATGCACGCAGTTTTTCAATTGCTTTATCCCCAAAGCCACGGCGCGGTTTTGCAATAACGCGCAAAAATGAAATATCATCAAATTCATAAACCAATAAACGCAGGTACGCAATAACATCACGTATTTCCATGCGGTCATAAAACTTGGTCGCGCCAATTAATTTGTACGGTATGCCACGTCTGGTAAATTCTTCTTCGAAAATGCGCGACAAACTGCCCGCGCGAATTAACAATGCATAATTGGAAAAATTATCCGAACCTTCACGCAGAATTGAATCCGCAATTATTCGCGATTCATCCCAATCGGTCGGTAATGTTAATACATATACCGGATCACCCGAACCCGCAACGTCCGTCGCACGCAGGTCTTTGCCCAAACGCCCATTATTATGACGTATCAATGAATTTGCCGCACCCAAAATATTCGCCGTACTGCGATAATTCGTTTCAAGACGAATAATATTTGTGCCAGAAAAGTTTTTATCGAAATTCAAAATATGCTTAATTTCGGCACCGCGCCAAGAATAAATAGATTGGTCATCATCACCAACACAACATATGTTTGGTAATGTTTTATCACGTGTTAAAAAATGCAACAATTCCATTTGGGCGGTGTTGGTGTCTTGAAATTCGTCGACCAAGATATATTGAAACTGATTTTGATAACGCAACAAAATATCCGCATTAGTGTCAAATAATTCCAAAACTTTTAATATAATATCGCCAAAATCGACCGCATTCAAACGCGACAATTCCGCATTGTATGCCATATACATTTTATCGGTGTTCTTTAACGCGGATAAACCTTTGTCTTTGATTGCAGAAAATTGTTCCACCCAATCAGATGGTGTTTTGGTCGTGGTTGTTATCAAAGATTTTATAACAGATTTTTGGTCGTCTTCACCAAAGATTATAAAGTCACGACGCAATCCAACACGTTCGGCGTTTGCACGCAATATGCGCAAACACATAGAATGAAATGTTCCACACCATATATCGCCCGCATACCACGCCCCATCAGATAATTCCGACAAACGATTTTTCATTTCGTTCGCGGCTTTGTTGGTAAACGTCAGTGCCAAAACATTCCAAGGTTGCGCCATACGATTATTCAATATATACGCGATACGTGTTGTCAAAACACGCGTTTTTCCCGTACCCGCACCAGACAGCACCAATAATGGCCCGTCCGTCGTTTCTACGGCACGTCTTTGTTCGGGATTAAGATTTTCTAGCATTAAATTCACGCATCTATTATAATACCACAAACATTTATTATCAAGGATTGGAAAAATGAATCGTGTTATTTGCTTTGACATTGAAACAACCGGCTTTGATTATATGCGCGGTGACAGATGTATCGAAATCGGTGCTGTTGAAATCATAGACGGCAAAATAACCGATAATACATTTCATGAATACATTAATCCCGAAGGCAAAATCATTCCACCCGATACGTATATGGTTCATAAAATATCAAATGCGTTTTTGGAAGACAAACCCAAAATGTCTGTGATTGCGCCAAAATTCTTGGAATTTATTGGTGACAGTAAAATCGTTGCACATAACGGTTTGGACTTTGACTTTCCGTTCATTAATCATGAATTAGAAATGTTAAGATTACCAACGATTCCACGCAACCAACAATTGGATTCTATTGTTATCGCACGTAATCGCGTTTTTGGTCCAAAAAGTTATTCTTTGGATGCATTGGCAAAATGGTACGGCATTTCTTTGACCGCACGTGCAGACGCACACGGGGCTTTGATTGACTCGGAAATTTTGGCCAAAGTGTATATTGAATTAGAAAATACTGCGCCCGCACCAGACGTGTCGGAAATTGTTGCAAAGCAGCATGCGGCCATGTTGGCACATCCAAAAGTTGGCGGTGATTTTCCATACAGAAAATACGAACCAAATGCCGAAGATTTTGAAAACCATAAAGCATTTATGGAAAAAATAACAAAATAAAAATCCCCCGTTTTGGGGGATTTATTTTATATGCTGTACGACTTATTCTGTTTTGTCACTGTTTTCCAGATATGTACGTACATCTTCTGCGCCCGAGTTAATCAAGCAATATTCACGCAAAGCAGCAGAGTTTGTTCCGGCGGATGACGCATCCGCACCTGTGCCATGCAATATTTCATTCAACGTCACGACGTTACGGCAATCGTTTGTCGCATAATCGTTCGTATTGCTGCATTGGTCAGAATCATTTTTATCTATGACCGCATAGATTTTGTTCGCGGTTGGCGTACAAATCATTTCTTCATAACAATGCGGCGCATTTGTAATCTGGGCACAGTATGACTTTATGCGGCTGTTTGACCAATTATCGTTGGTACGTTGTTGCTTTTCATAACAATCCAAGATTTCACCGATACATTCGTTATAGTTGCTGATTGCTTCACGTGCGGCGGATGCAACCTCTTCTTCGGCAGCCATTTTGAATTCCAAGCGTTTTTGTTGCAATGCCTGTTGGGCGGCAACTTTCTGATAGCCGATATTCTGGGCGGTTGCACGCAATTGATCGCCATATACGTCACAGTCCGCATTTGCATCCAACAAGTATTTGTTCATAATGCTGCGACGCGCATCGGCAACCGGACCACGCAATGTGCCATATGGGTCACCCGTGGCAGTGGTATAGCCAAAGCAAGTCGCACTGGAATTAGATGTCACAGATGTGCCACGTTCGTTCAATTTGATATTACCCGTCGAATCAACATCTACGTTCGAGTTATAGTTAAATGGACAATTGGAAACCTGACCGTTTGCGCATTTGCCACCAAAGTTCGATGGGGAACCACATGCTTCGTAAATTCCATTAAAGCAAGAGTCCAATACACGTGAACATACGTTGTCGTGCGCATATTCAAACAGGTCATAGCCCCATGTGTTGGCCAATGTATCTTTTACTTCGTTATCCGAATTTGAACCATTGATTGTGCCACTGATGCCCGCCAAACTGCCAACTATATCCGAAACACCCGCAAATGCATCCAACAGGCCTGCTTCGTCAACAGTCAAAATTTTGGTCGTCTGTTCTTTGGCGTCCGCCCATGATTGCAATTGCGCCAAGATATCGGACGAATTGCCGTCTATGGTTGCAACATCAAATCCAAAGTTGTTTCCATCTGTGCTGCAATAATCTGGCTTGCAATTTGTGGCACCATTGCCATTGCCGTCATAGAACCCATGGTTATAGCACCAAGATTGTAATTCAGATGCAGATTTGCTTTGTGCTTCTTGCCATGAAACACAGTTCAAAACTTTTTCCGCATCGGTCAATTTGAACGCATCGGAAATATCTTTACCTTGTGTTGAAATCAATAATGCTAATTCACCGGAAACTTTGATTAATTCTTCATTGGCGGTTTCCAATGCCGCTTCGGCTTCGGCAAACGCTTTGACGCGGCCGGCGCATGCACAACGACGTTGCGCCGCACTGCGCGCAGTACAGATTTCATCCATACACGTATAGTATGATTCCATACAGTTGCTGTATGCATCGGCAGAAATTAAACCAGTCGATGTGTCGATAATGTTTGCATAATTGCCCGTGTATAACTTTGTATTCAAGTATGAATATGATGATGAAGATGTGCTTTTGCTGCCACGGATTGCGTTACCCGACAATGACACACGTGCATCATCGCCCGCAGATATCGCCGCAACACGGGCACGAATACTGCGTGGACTGGCCGCGTTTGCACGGGCCGCCGCAACACGGGATATAACGTTGCGTGTTGGTGTGGCACGATTTTGTGTTTCAGTTTTTGCCGCCGCACGTGGGTTTGTCGCCGCACGGGATACGACGGTGCGTGTTGGCGTGGCACGATTTTGTGTTTCGTTTTTTGCCGCCGCACGTGGGTTTGTCGCAGTGCGCGCAATAGTTTTGCGCATTGTCGCGTTTTGGGTACGTGGACTGGCACGGCCACTGCGTGGATTACGTGCATTTTCGGTCATCGCATCCATTCCCATTGGGGCAATTGGATCCGCCATAACCGAGCGTATCGATAACAATGTTGAACAGACAAAGAATGCACCCGCCAATAAAAATACCGTACCCATGGCGTTCTTTAATGAATCTGTGACTTTCTGACTTTTCATAATCATCTCCGTATATTCTGGCAAAGCGCCAGAAATCCCACCTTTGTATTGCAAATACGTCGCATAACTTTGTATGCTTTGATTTAATTATATCAATTTTTTTGTACTCTGTAAACAATAAACCGCACGAAAACCATACGTTTTTACAAAATATTATTTTGATTATACCATTAAAAAGTTACACGCAGCCCCGCAGACACGAACGGTGTTTCAGATGTCACACCACCCGAAATCCACCCGTCAACAAATTCGCTGTATTTATATCGAAATGATGCAACAACAGTATGGTCATAAAAATCATTCACGTCACTTTGCCATACACCCGTATCGGAAAACATATACGTCAAAGAAACACTGTATTTCAGCAAATCATAACTTGCCCCCGTTCCAAGAACAAAGCCATCGGATATCGGCCCAACAGGATTTTGGTCATATATAACACGGGACGTCAAACCAAACAGCCAACTGTTATACTGAACGTTCATACCCAACGACATTTGCGCACGCCAATCGGCAGTCACACCGGGGGTATAAACTTCGGCATCAAAATCATCGGGACGCGATATAAACGACGCACCAAACGAATATGCCGTCTTTAATTTTCCGGACGAATTACGTAACTTCAAACCAAAATCCGCCACCCAATCATAATCTGTGGTCAACCCCGCAAACGACACCCCATATTGCGTACCATCGTCCGTTGTTGTCACCAAATTCACACGTGGCGCCCGACGACCCGATGTCAAGGTCGTATCCGCAATCACCGCATCATCTGGTATAATTTTTTCGTTATATATCGGACGGTCATTTATACGCAACCCGCCAACATCCGGCAATCCAACCCCCAATTTGCGCGCAACCGAGTCAGTTAACCCCAACTCTATGCGGCCAACACCATCCAATTCCATAAAAGCAAAAATTTCCCGCGATAAATTTCCTTTATCCAACGCCGCTTCGTCCAGCGCATATACCGCCCCCAGCGTTCCCGACGACATGTTATATTTGGCCTGACCCCGAACACGCCAATCGCCGATAAATAAAGTTGATTCAAAATCCGGCTCTATGACCCCAGACGTACCGTATCCCGTTAAACGAAACGAAAAGCGACCAGTATTATAATCCAACGCAGATGCCATTTGCGGCAACAACAACAAAACAGACAATACAGATATTTTTTTCACAACAGACATTTTATTTTCCTTCGCCCGCATCCGCCAAAACCGCATCACGCAATTTGTTATAGGCACGCTCTTCTATCTGACGTACACGTTCGCGCGATATACCATATTTTTGGGACAAGGCCTCTAATGTTGCAACGGGTTCGCGCAGACGACGTGCCACCAAAATTTCCCTGTCACGTTCAGACATTTTTTCCAAATGGCGACGCAACAAATCATAACCACGACGACGGAATTCAATCTGTTCCAATGTATCTTCAACCGTTGCACGACCGTCAGACATATTGGACAAAATATCCGTGGCACCATCTTCGGAATTAATTGGCGCATTTAACGACACGTCGCGCGCACCAATACGTGTCGCCATACGTGCGACATCACGCGCCGGCACATCCAAATATTCGGCGATTTTTTCGGTCTGATCTTCTGTCAGATTATTATCCATAATCCCCAGCGCACGCTTTGCACGCGACAAATTAAAGAACACACGTTTTTGATTCGCAGACGACCCAATACGCACAACCGACCAATTGTTCAGAATTGTTTCGTAAATCTCGGCCTTGATCCAGAACATAGCATAGGTCGAAAAACGAAAACCTTTTTCTGGATCGAATTTCTGTAACGCCTGCATCAACCCCATATTACCACTGGCAATCAATTCAGACACAGGAATTCCATAGTTTTTGTAATCATATGCAACAGACACAACCAAGCGCAGATGACTGGCCACCAATTGTTCGGCGGCAAATTGGTCACGTTCACGCGTCCAACGGGTTGCATATTCATATTCTTGTTCGGCGGTCAAAACCGGAATTTTCTGCACATTTTGAATGTATTGGGCCAAACTGTTTTCGTCACTGACCCCACGGGCGGCAACAATTCCAGAATTTTTTACAGCCGGTAAAGCGTTCTTGATTTCCTTTCTCATAACCTTTATAGTATACCATAAATTAATATTTTTCAAGCACAGGAGTTATTGTCATGGCAAACATGTTGGAAAGAAACAAAAAAATTAAACCAGTCAAAAAAACACATATGGAACATATGGAAGACGCACTGTATCGCGAAGTATGGGAAGAGGTTAACAACGAAAAAACATTACGCTTTGTCAAAAAGTATTCCAAACATATTATGGTGGCCGCCCTGTCTATATTAATTGTCGCAACCGGAATTCAAATCGGTATACGCACACATAATGCAAACAAAATCGCCGCAGCCACCGCATTCGAAGCCGCCGCGGAAAGCATGGACGCAAACGCTTTGGCCGCGATGGCGGAAAATAATTCCGGCGCAATGGCAGATTTGGCAATGTTCCAAGCATATATGATTGATAAAGATATCGCAAAATTGGAAAAATTGGCAAATGACGCCAACACACGCGACTTTGGCGATTTGGCAAAAGTTCACGTTGTTGCCGCACGTGGCGACACAATGACCGCCGCCGAAGTTGAAAAATATCTGCGCGGGACAGACACCAAAAATTCACCATATTATTATACGGCACGCTTGATGGTGGCACAAAAATACTTGGCCGAAGGCGACCGTGAATCAGGCATCAAAATATTGGATAAAATCGTCGCAGACAAAGATGCCCCAGCAGACATTTTAACAACTGCAGAAAGTTTAAGATAACAAAGGCGTAATTATGCGTAAAGCAATTGCATTTTTGGGATGCGCGATGGCGATGGCCGCATGCGATAAACACGACCCTGTTTTGCCGGGGGTTCGGACGGCGGTGTTTGACACAACAAGTGTAGCGGTAAAAAACAAAACCATTACCGATTTACCCGTCACCGAAATCAACGTCAATAATAACGATTGCCCATATACCCAAGACAATGCAAACGTTATACGCAAAGGGGATAAAAAAATCTTTTCCGGATTCCCAACAAAAAACACCGTTGCCGCAGATAAACAACCGTTGTGCGACGAAAAATATATTTATGCAGGATTAACAACCGGCGAAGTTGTCAAAATTAACCCCAACAATCGCAACATAATGTGGATTGCCGATGTTTTTCGCCCAAATAATATGACCGGTGGCGCACCTATGGTTGATATTGTCACACCAATCATACCAATCAAAAACGCAATTTTAGTTGGCGGATTGGGGGACGCATTCTGCAAACTGAATACAACATCGGGCGTAAAGCAGTGGTGCCTCAATATTGGTGTCGCCGTTCCGTTCACAGTGACAGAAAACTATACTTTTGTTGCGGCAACCGATAACAACCTGTACGCAATCGACAACAAGGACGGCAGCGCCATTTGGAAAACCGCCATAGACAAACAATATAAACCAAAATTAGACGGAAAAACATTGATAATCGGCCGTCAAAAGTTTGATATCGCAACCGGAAATGTAATTAATTAAAAAAAATACTGGACAAACGCAAAATAATGATATATTATTAGCGGGCTGTTAAGGCAATCGGGTGTTTAGCTCAGTTGATTAGAGCATCTCGTTTACACCGAGAGGGTCGGGGGTTTGAGTCCCTCAACACCCACCAGAATTTCAAAACCACCATTTGGTGGTTTTATTTTTTTGCGTTTTGTAAATCCATAGGTTATCATAAGACATATTGCACAAAAAAGGAGAAAGCATGAAAAAAGTCATTTCTGTTTTGGCTTTGACCGCCGTTGTCACAGGATGCACAACCATCAATCCATATACAGGACAAACACAAACATCTAAATCAACATGGGGTACCGCAATCGGCGCAGGTGCCGGCGCATTAATTGGCAGCACACAAAGCAGTAAAGGCGCATTAATCGGCGGTTTGGCCGGTGCGGCATTGGGTGGTGGCGTCGGTTACTATTTGGACGTCCAAGCCGCGGAATTACGCGCAGAATTAGCTTCAACCGGTGTACAGGTCGTTGAAACAGCAGACAGCATTCGCTTAATTATGCCAGGCAACATCACATTCAAAACCGATTCGGCCGATATTAATTCTTCTTTCTATGCCGTATTGAATTCTGTGGCAAAAGTTTTGAACAAATACAGCAATTCAACCGTTATGGTTTCCGGACACACAGACAGCACAGGCAGCGCGGATTATAACTTGAACCTGTCAAAAGACCGTGCAAATTCTGTAGCATCTTATCTGCAGGGCCAAGGCGTCAAAGCATCGCGCTTTGAAGTTATGGGGATGGGGTCATCAAACCCAATCGCATCAAACGCCAGTGCCGAAGGTCGCGCACAAAACAGACGCGTAGAAATTAAAATTATTCCAAACAAATAAAAAAAAATCCCCCAATTGGGGGATTTTTATTTCGGGTTTTAATTAGAAACCTTTTGGTGTTTCCATTTTTACTTTGGACACCTTTTTATCCAACGCAGAAACAACTTCGTCTGTGATGTCCAAGTTTTCAACACCCGCACCCGTACGGGCCATACGGCCATCGATTACCAAAGACAACTGCTTTTTCGCAATAATACCTTCGATAACAGGATCCAAATGTTTTTCTTGGATGTCATTTAATGCTTTCTGGAAAGCCATTTCAATGCTTTGTGCACGTTCGGTCAATTCACGTTGCAATTTTGTTACTTTGTTTTGGTAATCAACAACACGACGTTGCAATGCTTCACGCGACAAAACATCTTGTGATTTTTCAATTTCAACTTTTTCTTCTTCTAACTTTTTTTGTTTTTGGGTCAATTCATCACGCAATTTGGATTCATATGATTCTTTCTGAGAACGCAAATCTTTTAATGCATTTGCAGTTGTTTGAATCGCATCCATACGGATAACCGCAATACGCATATTTGCCGCAGAAGCCGCATCCGCAGAAACCGTTTCCATCGCGTCTGCAACAGATGCACCGCCACGATTTAATGCAGAAACACCCCATACACCCAATACAGCAACCGCAATCACAATCGCCGCAATAATGCCGGTTTTTTTATAATTCATTACTTCTTTTTTCTGTGCCATTTTTTCTTCCTTTGGTTTGTTTATGACGAAACTATAACAATTATTTTTTGAAATGAAAAGGGAAAGTTATCGTGCCGGTGCAATACGCAATTCCAAACGCCTGTTCGTTAATCGCCCCACCCCATCTTGGCCCGCAATTGGACGCGCCGAGCCACGCGCCACAATAAACATTCGGACCGTATTTATACCATGGCACGACAAATGCACACCGACACGTTGGGCCATATCCATAGATAATGCATTTGCCGCATTTGCATCACGCATTGCATCGGTATATCCGGCAATTTCAATAAACGTGGCATCATAGCGACGCAATATATTCGCAATCGCCGTCAAAGTTTTGTCGCCCACCACAGATATTTCACCGACGTTCAATTCCATAATCGCATCACGCACTAAAATAATAACCACATCTGTTCCGGCACGCTGGACCGAGACACCAGGGGTTCGCAACGTGTCGTACAATTCGTATTCCAATTTGGACATATATTCACGTGCAACCATAGTGTCATTTGTCGCTTTGTCACCGTATTCCAATGCGTCTGACACATCAACCACAGATGATACTGTACGACCGCCCGCCCCCAGATACACAGGTCGTTTGGCCACACGTGACATTTCGGTCATATCTGTAAAACTGGCCCCATTCAGGTATGTGCGCCACATGGCGCGTTCGGGACTGACATACGGGGAACATGCGCACAGCGCACAAACAAAAAATAATGAAATACGTTTGTTTATTTTCAGATTCATTCTACTATGAACGACAATTGATTTGTGTTTGATTCAAAACAACCGCTGGTCAATCCAACTTCCAGTCCGTTAACCAAAACAGAGGTTGCCCATTCCGGTTTGGCAGACGCAAAGTATTCACATTCACCCGATGTTAAATCAACCAAATTGATTGCAAAACTGTTTCCGTCGGCACTGGCCACAACAGACCAATCCGAACCACCAACCGGTGCGGCCGATGTTTTTAATGCGCCCGCTTTTATCAAATAATCCACAGATACACCGTCGTATGCACCACGCGTTTCAAACAACATACGTGTATCTTGAACCAATTTGTTCAAATCTGCGGTTGCAATCGTACGCGTTTGATTGGTACGCATAACCTGATATGCTTTGAAGGCACCAACCGTCATCAGACCTGCAATCGCCATTACACCAATAACTTCTATTAAAGAACGACCCGATTCACATGACATTATTTTACCCCCACAATTTCTGCATTTTCAAATAAACTCATTGCACTGGCCACCAATGGGTCTGCAACCAATTCTTCTTGCTTTTGTTCAGACACAGTTTGAGTGTGCGCAGATTCCATTTCACGGACCAATTTCCACGTACGTCCCGTTTTGTCCATCAACCACGCGGCCAATTTATGCGTAAAGTCCGCGTCGCCTTTGCGGTCAAAGTATTTGATTTCACCATCGGAAAACTGTGTGATTTCGATATTCCCACTGTAATAAGAATACAATAAAATCTCTTTGGATTTCTGTAATTCCGTTGCCAATTCCATCGCAGATGAAATAGTTAAAAATTTGGGTGCACTGTCAACGGCCGGCGCAGGATTTGCCGCCATACGGTCTGCAAAAATATTTTTTACATCACGTACACGATTTGCAGATTCTTGCTGCTTTAACAATTCGGGTACAGACGGCATATCGGCAATATGCATACAGCGCACAATCAACATATCAAAGCATTGCTTTTGATTGCCGGTCGCCTGCATTTCAGGCACAGCTGCAACCAAAACTTGCCATATACGAGACAAAGTGTTCAAAGATACACGCGTGTTAATTTCTTGGATTTGATCACGTTGGTCGGTTGTGTATGGCGAATTTACAACTTCGCCCGCATTGATAGACGGATGCATACGCGTTGCCCAATGCGTCCATTCCATCATATCTGTTAACAACATAGATAAATCAGCGCCATTATTATAAATCGCATCTACTTTATCCAAAGCCGCCGCCGTATCACCCGACAAAACGGTTTTCATAAAATCAACAACCACACCACGGTCGGCACGCTTTAACATATCCAATACCGCTGCTTCATCAACATGACCACCGGTTTGGGCGATGGCTTGGTCCAACAAAGATAACCCGTCACGAACAGAACCGTCCGCCGCACGCGCCAACAATTCGTTTGCACCATCGGTTAATTCAATTTGTTCTTGTTCGGCAATCCACGCAAAGTGCGTCTTTAATGTATCAACCGGCACACGCACCAAATCAAAACGTTGACAGCGTGACAAAATAGTTACAGGCACTTTACGAATTTCGGTTGTAGCCAAAATAAAGATTACGTGTGCAGGCGGTTCTTCCAATGTTTTCAACAACGCGTTAAACGCGGATGTAGACAACATATGAACTTCGTCGATAATGTAAACTTTGTAACGGCCGTTGGTTGGACGATATTGTGCAGCGTCCAAAATATCACGCATATTATCAACGCCCGTATGTGATGCGGCGTCAATTTCCATAACATCAATGTGTTGTCCCGCCGCAATCGCACGACAATTTTCACACACACCACACGGGTTTGGCGTCGCACCATCCGATGACAGACAATTTAACGCTTTGGCCAGAATACGGGCCGTACTGGTTTTACCCGTTCCACGAATACCCGTAAATATGTAGGCATGTGCAATGCGCGATGTGTTAATTGCAGTTGTTAAAGTTTTGACCAAAACGTCTTGGCCGATTAATGATTTGAAATCTTGGCTGCGATATTTGCGTGCCAATACTGTATAGTTGCCGTTCATTGTTAAAATCTTTCCTTTTCCACAGCATAGCAAACGACAGTTAAATTTCAACAAATAAAACGCACCAATTGGCGCGTTTTTTATTATTTTAAGTTAGTAATAAAATCCGGAAATCCCGTATCTTCATCATCACCGCCATCGGCGTTTTCCGTCGCTTCGGCAACGGCGGCCGCTTCTTCGGCGGCGGCATTTTTATCTTTTGGGTCACGGGTTGAATCTATCTTGCCCTGTTCGGCATTAACAATACGGCCATAATGTTCCGCCGCCTGTAACAAACGTTCGCGTTCAATTTCATCCGATGTTTGACGCGCTTGGTCTATATATTGTTTTCTTTTCTGACGCCATTTATGACAGCGTTGTATCATTTGTCCGACCGAGGATTGATTCTTTTTATTTTGCATTTTTATTCTTTTAATTTTAATAAATTTTGGAAATTATTTTCACCATAACAAACATTGCTTAATCAATGCTGTTGTTTCCCTTTATGTTTACACACATAAATGTTAAAACATCTGAAAACAGATTGCAATATCTTTTTTGTATTGCTATGCTGATGACATACAGAGGAGAGTTTGTGCATAATTCACGTGGAAACTTTTTATTCCAAGCATTATTGGCATTGGGGCTGGTGTTTGCTTTTATGCCCTTTATCGCACGACAAATCACCGAACAAAATGCCGATGCGCGTATGTACAGCACAACACACCAAATCGAAGTTGCACAAACGGCTGCGCGTATTTTCATCCAAGAAAACGCACGCGACATACCGTACGATACAACAACCGTCGCAGGAAATGATTTTGCAGACCTGTTGGAGCCATATGGGTTGCCTTTGGGATTTGTGCCAAAAACCGCACTGGGGCAAGATATTGCGTTGATTATCCACAAAACACCAATTGCCGTGTCGGCATATTTGGAATTAACAGACGACAAATTAAGTGAATTAACACGCGCAGAATTGGCGCGCAGAATTGGGTTCTATGCAATACACACAGACAAGAAAATTCAGGTTGGAATTGAATTGGCAGAAATATATTCAGACGTCGTGCGCAGAAATGAAAAAAATTTGGACAACGCAGGTTTCTTGGCAGATTTAGATATGGGCGATTTTTCCATAAACAATGCCGGAACATTGTTTGCGGTACGCGGTGAATTCGACGCCATAGAAGCAAACACCGTTAATATCATCGGCTTTGAAGCAGGACGCAAGGTAAGAAACAATATCGAAAATATCCAAACGGGACGCACAGTATTTCAAAGTCAATCCGGCGAATCCGCATTAACATTATCACGCGGCACTTTGAATACAAACAGTATGCATGCAAAAACTTTATCCATGTATGGCGGAACCGGAAATGTAAACGCAAAAAATGTCGCCACATACGATATGTCTATGGTTGCGGGACACACGGCATTTACCGGCCCCAGCGATTGGAACGTGCGTGGCGCGGTTGTTTCAGACCACATTAATTTCAGCGTCGAAAGATTAGACGTATCTTCATTTATTAATGCCACACGTGGCCAAGACGTCTATATAGATGACGAAACATTAAATTACAGTGCAAAATCAGGTTTAGAGGTCGGCACACTGTACACATCAAACGTCACATTGCGCGATCAGACATCGGTCGGATTAAACAATGGCAAAAGCGGCGCAACAATTATCGATATCAGACCAGGGGGCACATCTTTGTTGCCCGATGCGTTGGTTGCCGATATTAATAACGACGAAATAAAAATCATTGATAATCCGGCCGCAGACGATGACAAAACAATTGATTGCAAATCAATTATCGATAAATTCGAAGGCGCATACAACAAACAATCTTTGGCCCAGTATTTGATATGTCAATTTGTCTATTGGCAACGGGTGGAAAAAAGAATCGACATCAAACAATGTTTAATGGCGGGACGAAATGACTGTATGTAAAACACGCATCTTTAACAGTGAAAATCGCGGGGCCAGCATAACCGAAGTCGTTTTGGCAATGGCAATTGTCGGTATGGCAACACCATTTGTTTATTCACAAATCGCAAACACAAACAGACAATTAAAAGACGTCACCGCCGCAAAACGTATTATTGCCGTACGTGACGATGTGTTGAATTTTGTGCGTATGAACCAAGATAAATGGCCCGACAATGCACAAATACAAATGACCGAAGAAGATTTGACACAAATCAAAACAGATGCCGCCGCAGGATTTATCGATAAATACGCCGTCAATGGCGCCACAATTACAGACGTATATTTGGCTTTTCCCGTCGCAAACAAAGAATTACAGGCAATAAATATCGCAAATCATATCGGTGGCGACGCCGCAGTTGTACGCGATGACGGCGTGGCATATGGTAACACTTGGGCGGTAACCGCACCGGATTTTATGGCGGGTGATTTAATTTACAGAATTACGCGCAATGTATCGGGCGAAGATACATCAAAATATCTGCACAGGGCAACATCGGGCGAAGATAATTGGAACACGATGGAACGCGATTTAGACATGAACGGACATCATATCTATAACGTTGCAACCATTGATGCAGACGCTGTAAAAGCACGCAACGTCACAACACCTTTTGTTAACGCAACAAATGCGACCACAGAAAACACTTTCTTTCGTGCGGGTGCAAATATAGACGGAACAAATACATCAATTGACAACATTCGTGTCACAGGCGATATGTCCGGATTCAAAAATATAAACACAACTAATTTGAACGGGGCGGCACATACAACCCAAGGCAATATAATTACAGAACGCGCAACAATTACAGGCGAAATAAATGTCGCAAATGATTTGATATTAAAAACAGATTCCACACGCACAATCAGCGGCTTTACCGGCATTAACACTCATTCGGTGTTAACACCATTTATATCGGCGAACGAAATGATTTTTTATGAAAACTTTGGTTTAACTATTTCGGGGGAATTGTTGGTTTCGACAACACCACCATTGAAAATAGGCGATTGGGTTTTCCCATCAACAAAACCACCAATGTTTTCAAAATTTAATTTGTCACGCGGAAAAATCCCGAACAAAATTAACGCGTCTGATGTCGGCGAAATCATGAAAAACGGATGGCAACAGACAACAACACAAACAACACCCGTACAAATATCTACAATAGATTAACATGAAAACACGCAATAAAATCTTTGGCATAAAAAATCAAAACCGCGGCGGTATGTTGGTGGAATTACTGCTTAGTGTTGCGTTGGCCGCAATCGTTATTCCTTTTGTGTTCAAATACCAACATAACGCAATTGAACGCACGCAAAATATCGCAATTGCCAAAGAAATGAATGATATCCAAAGCGCATTGGAACGGTATATGATTGCGAATCGCGAAAACTTATTAAAACCCGTTGGTCGCAACATTACACGTGTGGAAATTTCTGATTTGCTTTCTTTTGGTATGCCACAGCAAGTTATTACAGATATGGCCGATTTATACCAATTGCGCATTGTTAAATCCAGTGACGCCGGCGGAAACGCCAGTTTACAAGGCATAGTTGTCCGTACGGCCGATGACGTAACACCTCTGCGCACACGCGCGATTGTGGGATTGTCCGGCGGGACAATGGGTTTTATCGATGGAACACACGCATATGGCACATTTGGCGCATGGCACACAGATACAATTGATTTGGGTTCGGGTATAGATAACGCAATCATTGAAACAACCGCCGTTAATCGCGACAGTGCATTATACCTGTGGCGAATACCAACAAAAAATCCAGACGACGCGAAAATGATGTCTGCATTAAATTTAAGTGGACACGATATCGTTAATACAAAATTCTTAAATGCAAACACTTTGGATTTTGCCGAAGATTTTACCGCAGAAAAAATCGTTGCGCGCGATATCATATTTCAAAATCGCACGACAATTGATAAAAACTTTACGTCCAATAACGCAACCGTTTCGGGCAGTATGTCTTCGGATTCAAAAGACATAAATATTTCCGGAACACTGACCATTGCAGACACCGCAAAAACCACATCCGTTAACGCAGAAAAATTATGGGTGTCAAATTTAACACTGGGCGGTCTGTCAATAGATGCCGAAGACGATTTGGCAATATTAAACATTAATCAATCTTTGGATATGACCGCCGGACACATTAACGCAATGTTTGTAACAGTTGGATTTTCCGGCTCTATGGCACCACGGTTGGTCGTATATGATAAAATTGCCGATTCTGTGCAAAATGATTTTTATTGGGATACACAATCTAAGACCGCGAACTTTTCTGATGCCACATTTGCAGAATTAAATCGTATGGCCACATTGGCTATGCGCTTTGAAGGCGATATGGCAACAGAATCCGGACAACTGTTTAACACAGTTTCAACAAACAAAAATGCAACTGTGGCGGATTTTATGAATACAATCCGTGAAATCCAAACACGTGTGCAAAATAAATATCGTTTGTTGAATTTGTAATATTTTGTGGTATATATAAAAACATGAAAATAAAATGCGATTTTTGTAAAACAGAATATGCGATGGAAAAAAATCCAAACGCACCCGTTAAATGCGCTGTTTGTGGCAATGTGTGGCGTGTGGCAGAACCGCAAAAAAAGAATTCTTGGTTGTTGTTCTTTGCGGCACTGTGCGCATTGTTGTCGGCAATTGTTTTTACAGTTGTGGCAATAACACATCACCAAATTAAAACTGCGAATCGCGGGCCTTTGGTTGCAACCGTTACATCTGTTGACACTGCGACGGATGATAATGGCGTTCAACATTTGGTAGTCAGTGGTACCGTCGAAAATATTTCATCCGAAATTTACGGTGTACCGGAATTAATTATCGTTTCAACCGACGATAAAGGTAAAATTTTGGCACAACAGAAATTTATGCCTTCGGCGACTTTGTTGGACGCAGGCACATCGGTTAACTTTGTTCATACTTTGGCACAACAACCGTTTGGCGTCAAAAAAATATCTGCACATTTGGCAGAAATCCAAGTACCACAGGACAACAATAAATGAAACGATTTGCAATTGTTTTGGCCATGATATTTATGTCTTGGAACGCAGGTGCAGACACACCAGCACCACAACCAAGAGTATCTATTTTTTCCACCAGCACCGATTGGGAAGCCGTCACAGGTTTAACATTGAACGAATATCGTGGCACAGTTATCGGTGATGCAAATTTAATTAAACGCGGTTTGGTGTTATATTATTTGGATGGATTTCCATGCTATGGTTTGGGTTCGGGGGTACGTGTTTGGGTTGGTCCAAATGGGCAAAACCACGAACATTTCTATATTGCATGCGTGGCCGAACCAACAGAAATTAAATTAGCATATCGAAACGCAACACGTGATGCAGACGAAGCAACCACAACCGGTATCTTGACATGCCCCGTGGATGGTGGGGGACGCGAATTTAAAATTAAACTGTCCGATTGTGTCGTTGGACCAGATTGGGACGATTATAAATAGGAATTATTATGAATCAAGTACGCGAATTTACAGTATCAGATACAGACCAAGGAATAAGATTAGATAAATTTTTATCCGCACAAATGCCCGAATTTTCACGCAGTGAAATCCAAAAGTTTAATGTTACAAAAAATGGCGCCGCCGTTAAATTTTCAGAAAAAATAAAAATTGGTGACACATATGTGGTTGAAATACCATTTACCCAAACAGATGTTGCCTGTGATAATATTTCTTCGGATTTTGATTTAGAAATACTGTATGAAGATGACGACATCATTGTTGTAAACAAACCACGTGGCGTGGTGATGTATCCATCGGCCGGAAACAAGACAGGTACATTGGTTCAAAATATTTTGGCACATACGCATTTATCTGCGTTGGGTGGTCAAACACGCCCCGGTGTCGTACACAGATTAGATAAAGATACCAGTGGCGTTATGGTGTTCGCAAAGTCCGACGCCGCATTTCGTGTGTTGGTCAAAATGTTTTCCGAACATGACTTAACCAGAAAATATGTCACTTTTGTTTGGGGCGTACCAAATTGGGAAGAAGCAGAAATCACCGGAAACATTGCCCGTTCTTCACGCAACAGACAAAAAATGACAATGGTTAAAACGGGCGGAAAACACGCACATACCGATGTAGCCGTTATTGACGCTTGGTCACGTATGGGTATTTCACAAATGCGTTGTACATTGCATACCGGTCGCACACATCAAATTCGCGTACATTTGTCTGCACACGGTTTTCCGGTATTATGCGACCCAATCTATGGCCGTGGCAGCACACGTTTGGGCAGCGTAAAAAACATGGAATTATTGGATTTCTTACGCGAACATGATGGTCAAATGTTACACGCAGAAGTGTTGGAATTTATCCATCCGGTTACAGGCAAAAAAATGAAGTTCAAATCCAAAATGCCCGACGATATGTTGGAATTAAAAGATATTTTGGATAATTATTCTTGAGTTGTTGTCTTTTGACATACACCGGTTGATGTGTTACGTGTTTCGTCACCTGGACATTCGGCGACACAGGATGTGCCCCATACTTCATATCCTTCATTACACGCACAATGCGTATTAACGTCACCGGTGCTGTTAGAGTTTTTGCTGACGTATGTTGAATTTGCCGGACACAGCAACGATTGATAGAACATTTCAGAAATACTTTCTATACATGTTTCCGTTTTATCTTCAGCCGTTGGGCAGGAGTTCGCGTCTTTATAGAACACCGCATAGGCACATGTTAATGCAACATTACGGCACGCACCACGCATGATGTTATAGATACTGTTGACACTGGCACTGGTTGACCAAGCGTTTACTTGGGTGACCTGTTGATTATAACATGCGGCAATATCGGTCATACACGACGATGCATAATCGGAAATAATCTGATGCTGAGATGCACGGATATTAACCATTGCACGTTGCACATAATGTACAATTACATCGTTATATGATTTATATTTACCATTGGCATCGTATGTATAGCGTTGGCATTTGTCCAATACGGCACGACACAACCCCTCTTCGGTGACATTTTGTTTGGTGCCAATTTTCTTTAACAAATATGCCGCAACACATGAACCGTCACTTCCACCGTCTTCTCCACTGGCTTTACACGTGTCAACGTCCAATGACATTGGGTATGCTTCACCCAAGAAGTCCGCATTTATATTTGCGTTATTGTAATCCACCATAAAGTCGGTAATATCGGCAATTCTTTGACCCAATACGACATTGCCGTTTTCGTCGATGTAACGCTTGGTCGGGTCAACGCACTTTAAGTAATCATCGCCACAAACCATATCGTCCAACATACAATTTTCCAATGCCGCAATACACCCCTTGGCATCGTATTGGTTTTTATTCTGTAATACCGCCAGACGGGCTTTTTGCAGCATTAAATTCGCACTGCGCACATTTGAACGCAATGTTTCATTCATTTTTACCAAGCCCTGTTCATATGCGATACAATCTTTATCAATCGCCAAGTCGTAATTACCGGTAATTTGGTTGGACGTTGCACCGGCCTCTTTACATTCTTTTAATACATTATTGCAACGACGTTTGGCCGCATTGTATAATTCGGTTCCGCGCAGGTTTGAAAAACTGCCCCCGTCATTACTTAAAAAATCTAAATTGAACAAATCTGCAGATTCTGATGTGAAATCTAAGTCCAAATCCAAACCGGTCGTACCGGTATCGGATGAATGGAACGTTGTTGATACGGGATTACGTATCATTTCTTCGATTTCTTCCAACATAGAACGGGTTTCGGATGTATCAACCGATCCCGATAATTCCGCTTCGGCTTCGGTTTCGTTCATTATGGCGCGGATTTCATCCGCAGACAAACCGACATAACGGATACGTTGCGCCACTTCGTTCAATTGGGCATTGGCGTCTTTGACGGCATCTTCCACTTTGGTATAACGTGACAAGTTTGCCGAGCAAGAACAACGACCCTGATTCGCGTCAATTACCGCACAGAATTGATCCATACAATCGTTATACTGTTGTTGGCACGATTTGTTTAATGTCGCCGTTTGTTCCAAAACTTCGGTTGCGGCCGCAATGGATTCAGCAGATATTTCATTGCGCGACGCCGCACGGAAATTCAGACCACGTATCGCTTCGTCAATATTAGAACCGGTTTGAACACCCGTGTCACCAATGATGGCACGACCACCAACTTCGGCCGTGCTGGGGCGCAGTGTCAAACCCGCACGACGAACGGATGGGTCACTGTTAATACTGGCCGAAGAAACACGCGAATTACGTCCAACTGTATTTACCGCAGCACTTAATTTTTCCGATGCCGATTGTCCCGTAACACCACGCGACAGAACCCCAGAACGCGCAACAACATCCGCAGATTTATATGCCGGAACCGCAGGCGCACCCGAAAATACACGCGATACCGCATTGCGTACAGACGCAGATACAGAATTTGTATCCGTGACCACAGTGTCAATTTTTGCCGTGCGGGCAACAGTCGGTTTCGTATCCGATGCAGCAGAATTGGTATTATTTGCGCCCGTTGGAATCACACGAGAAACAGCGCCATCTGCCGCAAATGCAGCCGGCGCAACAACCATAATTGCGAAAAAACACGTCAGCAGTTTCTTCATAACTTTGCATGTATTATATCATAAAATCAGATTGATTTATAATAAAAAATATCCGGCAATCGCCGGATATTTTTATTTGCGTAAGCCCAATTTTTTAATCAGTGCTTCGTAATCATCAGAATTACGTTTCTTGATATAGGCCAACAATTTTTTACGACGGTTAACCATCATCAACAAACCACGTTTAGAATGATTATCTTTGTGGTTTGATTTCATGTGTTCTGTCAAATTGCGAATACGTTCAGTCAAAACCGCAACTTGGGATTCAACAGAACCACCGTTATCTTTTTCAGATACTTTATATGTCTGAATCAATTCAGATTTTTTTGCTTTTGTAACGGACATTGTATATTTCCTTTTGTTAAATTGTTCGTTTTGGACGCAATATGCCGGATGTTACAACACCAACACCAATGAACACATTTCCCACATATATGCGATACATGCCATCGGATACGTCCGTCCGGATAAAGCCACCATTTTTATAAAAATCGCCGTCTTTATCCGCCAGATTCAGAACCGGAATGTCCCCCAGTCCAAAATCAACCGGTTTGAGATATTTTCCCAAATCCCCACTATTATTAAACACTTTTTCCAAAAAATCAAGTTTTACCGCATCAGATATATCAAACCCATTTGTATGAACACGACGTATCATATCAACCGTCGCATATGTGCCACAGATTTTCGCAATGTCACGCCCCAATGAACGCACGTATGTGCCGGCCGTACAACGGGTTCTGAAACGCCACGCGCCATCAGAGCACTCCAAATATTCTAATTCGAAAATTTCCACCGGACGGGCGGGAATTTCAACCACACGGCCACGACGTGCCAATTCATGGGCACGTTGCCCCGAAATATGCACCGCAGAATACATCGGTGGTGTTTGCATAATACGGCCCGTCAATTTCGGCAATGCCGCCAATATGTCGGCGTCCGTCGGGATAATATCGCAACGATTTGTTTCACGACCCGTTATGTCCAATGTATCTGTTTCAAAACCAAACTGACACGAAAACAAATATTCTTTGGTGTGGGAATTAAGGTCTTCTACAAAAGGTATCATTTTCGTCGCATCGCCAATCGCAATTGGCAAAACACCCGTCGCCATGGGGTCCAACGTGCCAATATGTCCGAACTTTTTTGTACCCAACATACGCGCAATGCGACCGCCCGCCGTTCGTGAAAACAGCCCGCTGTCTTTGTCTAAAATTATCCACCCAGATTTCATTTCTTTAACCAAATAAATTTAATTGTGGTTGTGGTAAATTGTCTGCAACACCCGACTTTTTACGCGCAACCGGCTTTGGTGCGGGTGCAGGCGTACATGGCGCCGCCGTTTGGGGGGCTTCGTGTGATTCCAATGCAGACAACACGCATTCTGCACGGGATACAACCGACGATGGCATACCCGCCATTTTCGCAACATGAATACCGTATGACCGGTTCGCAACCCCAGAAATAATTTTGTGCATAAACACAATTCCATCATTATGTTCACGAACATCGATTGTTAAGCATGATACATGATTTAACCCACCATTTGATACCAATGATGTCAATTCATGGTAATGGGTTGCAAACAGTGTGCGTGGCTGCATATCATCTAAAAATTCCAACACCGCTTGGGCAATTGCCATACCATCATAGGTTGCCGTTCCACGCCCTATTTCATCAAAAATAATAAATGAATGACGCGTTGCACGGTTTAAGATGTTGGCTGTTTCACTCATTTCCACCATAAAGGTTGATTGTCCCGCCGCCAAGTTATCAGATGCACCAACACGACTGAATAATTGGTCACAAATGCCGATTGTCGCAGATGTTGCCGGCACATACGATCCCAAATGCGCCAAGACAACAATTATAGCATTCTGACGCAGGTATGTTGATTTACCCGCCATATTCGGCCCCGTCAGCAACGCAATCGCGTTCATATTCAGGTTACAGTCGTTTTTCACAAAATTGTCACCACGTGTACGCAGCACAGATTCTATGACCGGATGACGACCGCCAACAACGTCAAAAGCACAATCGTCGGTTATACGCGGACATACCCACGAATATAAATCAGAAACCATCGCCAAAGAAATCCAAACATCTGCATCCGCCAACAAATCAACCGCGGACAACAAATCGTCCGATATTGAACGTATCGATTCAATAAAGTTGTTTATAATTTCGGCTTCGATAGCGGCGGCTTTTTCCGCGGCACTGCGAACACTGTTGTCCAATTCAATCAAACGCGACGTAGTAAAGCGCATATTGCCCGCCATTGTTTGACGATGTATAAAGCCAGAATCCGGTCGCATCATAGATTCCGAACGCGCCGATGGGATTTCTATGAAATATCCCAATATGTTGTTATATTTTATCTTTAATGTGTTTATGCCGGTTTGGGATATATATTCCGATTGCAACGCTGCAATCGTTTCACGCGCACCATGCGATAACGCACGCATATTATCCAGCGCAACGTCAAAACCATCACGAACAACACCGCCGTCACGGAAAAAGGTTGGCAATTCGTCCGATAACGCACGCGACAAACGCATACCTAAATCATCATGGGTTTTAATTGATTCAAAACGCGGAGCAAAAATCGTATCCAATCGCGATGATAAAATCTGGGCACGTGGCAACATAGCCATAAAATCCGACACATGACGCAAATCACGCGGCGCACCACGCCCCGACAACAGACGCGACAAAGCGCGCCCAACATCTGGAATACCAGACAACAGATTTGAAACCATCCCCATAACATCGGGGTTGGCCAAGAAATGCGCAATATGGGTTTGACGCGACACAATTTCGGACACGTCACCGGATAAATTACGCAGATATGCACGCAACTTTCGCGCACCCGCCGCCGTGTTTGTTTTATCCAAAACGTCTATCAAACACGTGCCACCATCATTGATTGGCGAATCAATTTCTAAACTTCGCCAAGTGGCAGAATCAATCAATAATTGACGGCCAGATTTAAAGGTATAAGGTGCACGAAATGTAATAGATGCACCACGTTGTGTATTAAACAGATACCCCGCCAACAAACATATCGCGTTGTCCGATGTTCGTGCGACAGAATTCGCATCAATCACACCACCAAAAACACGCGACACAACCATATCTATGTCCGAACGACGGTATAATTTTTCATACACAGGGGTTGTTTTGAACACATCACGCAGGTGTGCAATTGTTTTTTCTTCGGCGCAGCCAAATGGATATATAATCTCGGCCGGATTGATGCGTGTCATATCGTCAAACAATTCGCCCGTTTGACCAACAAAAAATTCCCCCGTCGAAATATCACAACCCGCAACGTCATATTTACCGCCCGCACACGGCATAACCGCAATCAAAAAGTTTGAGCGTGTGGGCGTTAATAAATTTTCATCCGTTAATGTCCCAGGCGTCAAAACACGTACAACACTGCGTTCAATAAATTTGTGGCCACGTTCTTTGGCCTGGGCCGGTGTTTCCATTTGTTCAACCAATGCGACTTTATAGCCACTGCGAACCAAACGACCAAAATAATTATCCGCCGCATGCCATGGTATGCCGCACATTGGTATGGAATTACCGTCACCGTCCGTGCCACGCGCCGTTAAAACCAATCCCAAAGCCGAACTGATTGTACGGGCGTCATCAAAAAAGGATTCATAAAAATCCCCCAAACGAAACATCAACAAGGCATCTGGATTTTCAGATTTCATGTCAACGTATTGTTGCATTACGGGGGTTAGTTTGCTTTTTTCTGCCACAATTTATCCATTTAATTTTATTT
>JAEIGA010002020.1_pt1 | contig 32283 bp, 18 predicted proteins | sample 9270691 | NCBI WGS metagenome assembly JAEIGA01 (sample SAMN17057246, study PRJNA624740) | gut metagenome | biome: biome; isolation source: fecal sample | host: Bos grunniens | place: China: Xizang | collected 2019 | reverse complement strand
TAGTCCAATCGTAATGTTGTTTAACTTGATTTATACTAAAACCATGATAAGCCATTAATATTTTTACTAAAGCAATGGCATTTAAATATGTCTTTCTTTGTCTTTCTTTATCATCAAACATACATATTTCAATACCGATTGATGTGTTGTTTCCCGCTGCGCATCCAGCATGATAGCATTTGTAATTAGTGCTTTGTGCTTGATATATTTCTTTATCGTCTACCGTAAAATGCCAACTAGCAATACGAGAACCATTTTTATTACAATTCTTCATATAGTTATGATTATTTTTAGCGGGAGCACCTATGTTTCCTGTATTATGAATAGTAATCGAAGTTGGTGTCATTTTAGCATTTGGTATACATTTACCTTTTGGAAGAATCTCAACCGTTACTTTTGCCGTTCCTATTGTTTGTTCGTCTAGTCTATTGTTCTTCATTATTTTCTCCTCCAACATAGTTTCTTACTTTTTCATTATTCTTTAACATTTCTCTCATTTTATCTAAAGCTATATCAACTAATCCACTAAATTGGTCAAACGTTATAATCATAGCTAAATATTTAAATTTATCTATAAACATATTATACACATAACGTAATTTAACTTGACCTGTACCATCACCTAATAATTTTTCAGCTTCTATTACCGCCAATAACAACCATTCCATAACCATTTCAATTTGTTTATCTCTTCCTAATTTACAAAAATGATATATTGCTAATCCTGCAAATACAACCACCATGCACATTCCTATTGCAAATAATATATTTTCCATTACATATCTTCTCCTTGTTCTGATAATATTTCTCTTACTTTATTTAAAGCATCGTCTACCCCTTTAGTGTAGCTATAATATTTTTCATCTATATATGGGTCTTCATCATCTGGTATCCCATCATTATCAACATCTGTATATATTTTAGCCTTTTTAATACTAGCTAACATCCATAATTCACTTGTACAAAATCCAAAAAAACAAGTTATTAATGTCGCAGATAATTCAATAGATGTTTTAAATTGAAGATATATGGCTACTCCTGTAAAAATAAATATAGATGCTATAATAAAGCCTATAATTATTTTATTTGTTCTTTCGCTATCCTTTTTTTTAACCATAATTATCCTTCCTTTTTTGAGGGAGAGGAATTCCCCTCTCTCCCACTTTAAAATATTTTTGAAATTAAACTTAAGACAAAACTAAATACCGCTAACCCCATTGATATAAAAACTGATGTTTGTTGTTTTTTTGAATCAGACATATTATTTCTGACAAATTGTTCCATTTTGTCATTTCTTCTTTCCAGGCTTTTTATTACCCTATCATGTTCTCTGTTTTCTGCTTCAAGGGCATCTATTCTGTTGCTAATTTTCATTTCGTCTAAATTGTCTAATTTTGCTTCAATATAAGCCAATTTTTGCATCATTTGTAAAAGTAAGTCTTGGATTTTTTCATCATTCATTTAACATCACTCCACAAGTTTAAAATATTGTCCTACTAATGAAGATGGTAAAAATGCTAAAGCTATTCCGCTATCCCTAGTACATTGATATACTATGCCATTTTCTATATAATATTTTCCATTGTAATACATCATATTAAGCATAGCTGGAATAGGATTTTCTAAAGTTCCTTCTTCTGGAATATTTTCTTCTTCATTAGGAACATTTTCTTCTTCTTTTTCTTCTTCTTTTGGTTCTTCATTAGGAACCTTTTCTTCTTCTTTTGGAACCTCGTTATTTACAAGTTCAAAATATATTCCTATTAACGTAGAAGGTAAGGTTTGTAGGGCTATCCCACTATCTCTAGTACATAGATATAAAACATCATTTTCTATATAATATTTTCCATTGTAATACATCATGTTTGCATTGGCAGGAATCGGGTCTTCAATAGTTCCCGCATGTTCTAAGTCTACAACTACAAACAGAGATTGTGAAACATTAGGAGTCCAATGTGCCTCCGCAACATGGTTAGTTATTACTCTATATAATTTATCTCCATATTGAATATATTCCCCTACTGTTAATTCTCTTCCTATTTGACTTTCAAATTGTTTATAAAAACATTTTACTTCTAATGCTTCTCTATCATCTTTTATTCCTCTTGCCATTTTTACCGCAAGTTTTATTAATGCTCTAAACATTTCCTCATTCATATTCATATCCTCCTTAATTATTTATTTCATCAATATAAATCTTTTCAAGCTCTTCAAAAGTAGCTTCTGTAGTTTCTATTGATTTTAATTTATAATTTATGACTATTGTTTTTTCTTTTTCTGTGAATCCATCATAAATTAATTTAAATACAGATGTATTATATGCGGGCTTTCTATTAATTACTATTTTATATCCATGCTCATAATAATCATCTGGCGTGTTTAAAACTATCACCTCGTTAGTATTAGTATAAATTTCACAAGGCGCATAAACTATAACCCCATCAACTATCTTTCCAAAATACATATTTTTCACTCCTTTATGTTCAATAGTAAGAGAGAGAATTGTCTCTCTCTTACTATATTGTATGTTATTAATAATTTATTTGTTACTTTTATCTTGAAATATCTTTATATTCAATTATAACATTAGGGCTAATTGAACCCGCTGTGATTTCAAGGTTAGTATCTTTTCTTTGATATAATCTTGGTAAATCTATTTCCTTACTTCTAATAGTAGGTATTTTTATTGACCCATTTTTTTCTATTTCGAACCTCTTATCAACATTATTCCAATAGATTCTCTCATTATTTTTTAATGGTTCGTCTAAAATCATAGACATACTCCATCCTAATGATATCTCTATTCCGTTATGAGGAATCGCACCATTTTCACAAGTCAGCACATCTGCTTCCTTTGCAAGATAATCTAAATCTGTGCATTCATAAATTTCCTCATTTAGACTTTGGTATATTAATTTAACTGGATTTGTAACCAGCCATTCTCTAAAACCTTCTAATGATTCTTCTTTTAATTTTGTTTTAGATATATAAACCATTATTTCTCCTACGGATGAATTCAATACAATACGTTCACTTGGTTCGGCATTTGCTTCCTCTATAGAATCAACATCTATCTTAAATATACCGCTCATACCTTTAGTAGTTGAATTTATTCCCACATTAACATATGCAACAAAATATTCATCGAATTTCTCACCTGTATAAGTTATCCAATCTTCATTACCGTTTAAAGTAATTTCTCCTGTTTTTTTACAATAATAATATTTATTATGGTGGCATTCTATTGTATCCCATTCTCTAAGAATTATTTTCTCCCATAAGAATGTAGTAGGGTTATAATATTTTAATGTTTTACTTTGGCTACCGAAATCAACTCTTATTTCGTCTACATCATCCCCTAAAGATATTAAGCCTTCAAAATAATCAGGTCTTAATTCACCTTTAGTCACACACTGATTAGATATTCTACAATTCCATCCATCTATTTGCAATTGTGAATGTCCAAGAGTAGAAGGAGTAGTTATAAATATTTCATTTTCAAAACGAGTAGTATGATTGATAACTGTTCCCCCTAAATTAATTAAGATTAATTCATTTTCTTTATCGCAGCTAAAGGTTACTCTATATTTCTCATTTGGTTCAATACCCACTGTTTCAGTATACCCTAATGTTTGTAATTTTTTAATATTTACATCTGATTCTGTTCTTAAGAAAGTTCCTTCTGTATGGGTATCAAGATAAATGTTATCCGATATTTTTTCATAATATGGATATTCTAATTCGTGGATTATGGTAACAGGATTTTCTCTTAACCATTTTACGAAACCATCTATTCTTGCAACGGAAAGCCTATCGGCTTTTATACGGATTCTTATTTGATTTCCAGTTATATTCCCACTACAACCTTCAAACTCCGAATCCCATAAAGAACCATCAAACATACAATAGAAATTATCGCAAATAATATTTTGAGAGCCATATTTATGAGTTGATTCCGTATATTGGAATAATAAAGTGTTGTTAATAGTTTTCTCTTCTATCCATGACCAAGTTTCTGAACCATCCAATGTTTTCATTTCCATTGCATGGAAATGATATATTCCATCATTTTTAATTAATAGTTTATCATTTGGTAATAATGGGCTAGTTAGATATAATTTATTTTTATCTTCCTTATATTCTCTATAAGTAATATTTCCAATCGGTTCTAATTCAGATGCGGGAACTTCTTTTACCCATATATTCCTTGAAATGTCACTTGCCAATGTCCCAACTCTTTCTATTGTCGCTTTATTACAATAAATCATACCTATATCCTTTAAACTACTACAAACATTAAACATACTTGCAGAGCTAGTAGTTTGTGATAAATCAAAATTACTTATGTCCAATGTTTTTAAACCTGTACAATCGCTGAACATATTAGAAGAATTTTCTAATACAGGAGTATTCCAATTGCCCAAATCTAGTTCTTTAAGACTTTTACAGTAAAAAAACATACCATTTGCATTTGTTAATTTAGGAACTTCCCAGTTACTCACATCTAATTGGGCTAAAGATTCACAGTTATAAAACATAAAACTTAAATCAGTTAAAGTTTTAAATTTCCAATTACCTATATTTGCCTTAGATAATTTCGAACAACCACTAAAAAATTCATTAAGACTATTCGCAGAAAGTAATTTCCAATTTTGCGCATTGAATTCAATTAAATTATAACATTCTTTAAACATACCATATACATTATTTACCATACTTAAATCCCAATCATTTGCATCAAATCTAAGTAATGATGTACATCCTTTAAACATATTTTGCATATTACGAGCGCTTTTTAAATTCCATTTACTCACCTCAACATGGGAAAGTTTAGTACAATTTTCGAACGTTTGAGTAAAAGATTCGACATTACTAACGTCCCAATCGTTAAGATTTAATTCGGTTAAAGATGAACAACCGTAAAACAAACCGCTTATATATCTTATATTACTTGTATCCCATTCGTTTATATCTATTTTGCTTAATTTACTACAAGCATTAAAAATCCATGATATATTTTGTACCTTTTTCATGTCCCAATTATTTAAATTTAAATAAGTTAAACTACTACATCTTTCAAATGCATTTGAAAGAGTTGTAAGCATACTTGTGTCCCAATTGTCAACCCTTAATTCGGCTAAATTGCTACAGTCTTGAAATATAAAATCCATATTACTTACTTTAGGAGTTTTCCAATTGTTTAAATCTAATTTAGTAAGGGCTTTACAATTGGTAAATAAATGCCCCATAGATGTTACCGCACTTAAATCTAAAGAATCAATATTTCCAAGAAATGACAATTCTGCACATCCATCAAACATATAACCCATATCTGTTATCTTGCTCGTATTCCATCCACTCATATCCACTTCGGTTATTTTTTTACAGCCATAGAACATATGATTTGTAGTGGTTACCTTGCCTGTATTCCATTTTCCAACGTTTCCAATTGTATTTAAAATTGAACATCCATTAAACATATAGCTCATATTCGTTACACTACTTACATCCCAACTACTTAAATCTAATTGAGTAAGGTTGTAGCAATTATAAAACATATGATTTAAAGTTTGTACTTTACTGGTGTCAAAGCTACTGACATCTACTTGGATAAGATTTTGGCAATTAAAAAACATACGATGCATTTTTGTTATATTGCTTGTGTCCCAGTTATTAGCCTCTACCTGTCTAAGCTTATAATCTCCTTCAAACAGACCGTTTATCTCTTTTATTTTACTTAAATTCCAATTGTTAGTATTTACTTGAATAAGGGCGCCGCAATCTCTGAATACATTGTATGCACTTGTCATTTTGCTCGTGTTCCAATTACTAGCATCATATTGAACAAGTTTAGAACAACCATTAAATACTTCGTCCATGCTAGTCGCTTTCTCAGTGGCGAAATATTCCATATCAATATTTGTTGCATTAGAACATCTTCTAAACATTGAATGTAAAGTTGTTAGACTGTCTACGTCAAAGTCTTCTACCTTGGTCAAAGATAAAGTTTTACTTGTTGCGCTATCATTACTTGTATTATAGTTTTGACCAAATTGTATTCTAGTTGGCTGTCCATATATTTGTAATGTTCTCGTAACCATATTTCCATTAGTTACATCTTCATATGCATAATTTGTGAAACCGCTATTAAATGATGGGAACATATTATCATATCTTGATTTATCAAATGTATATTTAATCGTATAGTAATCTCTAACATCCCAATATTTACTACTTGCGTCATTAACTTGGGCAAAATCTGTTACACCAATTGCTATCATTCTACCTCTTGAATCTGCACTTCGAGTTGGCAATTGAGATATTACGTCATTAATAAAAGGGTATAATGTTTTATGCATTGATATCCTTTTTAATTTGCTGCAATTATAGAACATATTCGTAACATTGTTTACACTAATGGTATTAAAGTTGCTAATATCTAATTGCATAAGTTCAGAACAATTAGAAAACATATAACTCATATTTGTTACCTTACTAACATTAAGATTGCTTAGATTTAATCTAACAAGACTAATACAATTAGAAAACATATAACTCATGCTCGTTGCTTCATAAGTATTAAAATTAGTCATATTGATACTTTTTACATTTTGACATTGTCTAAACATATTGCTGCAAGTCGTTAAACTCTCAACGTCTAAGTCTATTATTTCTAATAATGATAATGATTTATCAGTAGGAGAATTATCATCATCTTGACCAAATTGCATTTTTGTTGGCGAAGAATCCGAAGTGATACTTCTTATAGTTGTCTTTCCTTTTATGACATCTTCATAGGAATATCTAAATCCTTCATTAAATGTAGGGAATAAATCATTTAATGTATTATTAAATCTATATTTTACTATTAATGCCATTTATTTTCCTCCTTTTTTGATAGGAGCAAAAAAATAAATTTGCTCCTATCATGTAAATTAATTTTTCTTTCCATTTTTACCAAATGTTAAAGAAGAATTAGAAGTAGATAAAATAACTTCATATTCGTCTCTATGTGGTAAATCATATATTTCATATTCTGTACTTACCGAACCTTCTTCAACTTGGACTTTAGAAAATACATCATTTACCACTCTTATATATTTTGTTTTCGAACTCGTTCTAATGGTATTATTTTCTGTTGCCATTATAAAGTTTTTAGAACTATCATATTCCACTATTGCATAGAATACATTACCTTTTGTCATGACATATTGAGTATTTGCTTTTACCTCTATAAAATCCGAACGATATCTATCTGCATAAACCTTTTCTTCTCCTGTTGTATAATCTAGCCCACCTAATATAAGTATTCCATTAAATAAATTTTTACTTTTGACTTGCGTATCATCATAAGAAAATCTTATTCCTTCGAAATAGCTTTCTATTTTTGCCGTTGATGGATAAACAACCATTACCTCTCCTATATATGTTCCCACACCACTTAATATAAGTTTATCTCCTCTTATTTCTTCTATTACTTCAACTGAATTATTCAATTTAGTATATTGGATTACATAATCTGTTGGAGCATAACGTAAAGGAATTTCTAAGGCTTTAAATTTTACATTAGGAGGTATATTTGTTGGTGTTAAAAAATGTCCATCAGAATAAGCATCCATCAAGAAATCATTATTTTCCAATAAAACATTAATAGGGGAATTCAGTTTATAAACAATTTCAAGGTTTCGAATGTGCTGCCTGATGCCATCTTCGTCCTCTGATGTTAAATTGCTTTTTGAAATTACTAAAGTAAAAGTCTCACCATTAAACGCTATACCTTCGCCCACATTATTATCAATTAGTTCATTTAAGCTATAAACTCCATTGAATTTATTAGAAAGACAAGTATTAGCCCCGCTTGATACTCCCCAATCTGATAAATGTCTTATTTCGACAATTAGCAAATTGTTATTTGAAGAATGAGTAGAAATATCTTCAATTACCCAATCATCAATATAAGAAATCCTTTTACTTTTTTTAATATGATATGTTTTTCCGTTTATAGATTCAATTGTATCTCCTTCTAATAATGGAGTATCCAAATAATATACTTTATTTTTTTCTTTATAAGCTTCAAATTCAGTAGCACTTGCTTTAACTTCTGCTTGAATAGAAAAACCAAAATCTCTTGATGCATCTGTTATATTATTTGCAGATATATAGATTCTCATTTTTTCATAATTTTCAAATAAAGTAAAGGAATTATTTCCTCTTACACTTTCCGAATCCATAGTAACTAAAAAAGAACTTGATGTATTATTTTGATTAAATAGTTCTATACCTAAATCTATTTCACCACTTCCCCAAATATTTTCATCATTCTTTTTAACTGAAATAGTTATTTCTGAACCTTCGGAAAAATTAAATGGTATAATAGGACTTCCGCATATCGCAGAAGCTTTTCCGTTCCTAGAAGGTCTTATTAGAATCTCATTGCCATTTATTCTAATAAGAGAACCATCTTCATTTTCGACATTCATATTAGTCCCCTTAAGAATATTTTTACCAATAGTTTGAACTTCTACTTTATATTTATTATAATTTATATTATTTCTATCAGTTATAAGTCCGTCCTCATATGAACTTTTAAATGTTAAATTACCACTTCCATCAAAATAATCCATAAATGTCTGATAATTATTATCATAATATAAAGTTTTACCTTCTATATATGGTCTGCAAATACCGTCCCCTCCTTGTGTTTTAATAGGTAGGGTATCCAAAGGTTGATATTCAATAGTTAAAGGAGAAAATTCTTTTTGATTAGCTATATTAATCATATAATTTCCCTCTATTTCACCAACTTGCGCCTTACCATCTTTCGCCCCTGCTAATTGCCCGAATTTACCTTCTATTGCACCGAAGTCATGGGTAATTAAGTTATCTTTATGATAACTGTTAATTGTTGTATTTAGAGGAAATGATGTTTTTATTTCTAAAAGAGAATCCTTAGAATGATTTATACTTATAGGAGTATTAGATATTTTTTCATAATACGGTGTCTCTAAAAGATAAACGGCTGTTGTAGGATTAGATTCCAACCATGATTTAACACCATTTAAATCCGCAGAAGACAATAAACTTTTTTCAATATGGAAATTTAATACCCTAGATGAATCAAAATAAACACATCTTTTATTTGATGCACCGTTTAAAATCCATTCAAAATTATCACACAATACTTTTGATTTTCTACCAAAAGAAGTAGGTATATCTATAGCAAAACTATAAAAAGATGAATTTAGGTCGCTAACACTCGTCTGATATATTTCACTATTTTTATTCAATACTATTTTTTCGCATCTATGATAGTGCCATATCCCTTCTTTTGTTTGGATTATTTTGTCATATTTTAATAATGGAGAAAATAATTCTAATCTCTTATTTTGTTCTTCATAAACTCTAAACTCTATATTTTCTCTAGGAGTACAATTAGAAAGATTTGTATCCATTATAAAAACAGTTGTCGGATTAGTTTTTTGTAATAACTCCGTCATTTTATTTATTGTATACTTATTACTATAAATAAGAGAAACATTAGTTAAATTATTACAGTTTGTAAATGTTCCTTCTATATATGCAGAACTATTTAAATTCCAATTACTTATATCCAAATGTGTAAGAGATGAACATCCATTAAACATTTCCCATGTACTTGTAACATTATTTATTTTAAACCCATTAAGATTTAGTTCTTCTATGCTATTACAATTGGAGAACATACTATTTGTATCTAATAAACTTGTCGCTTTCCAATTACTTAAATCTAGGTTTTTAAGTTTTGTACAACCTTGGAACATACAATTCATATTTGTTACGTTCTCAACATTCCAACTACTTAAATCAATATCTACGAGGTTAGTACACAACTCAAAAACCCCAGATGCATTTGCCACCTTGTTTGTAACAAATGTTGCATTTTTTATGCTTGTTAAATTTTCACACTTTCTAAACATAGATTCGACAGTTGTTAAAAATGGTGCATTAAGAAGGTCAATTCTAATTAATGCGCTAGTTGTAGGCAATGTAGCATCATTCTCTGCATTATAATTTTGACCAAATTGCATTCTAGTTAATTTATTTATTTCGGAATCTTCGCAACTCAATGTTCTTGTTATAGTCCCGTCACCATTCGTTACATCACTACTCGTATAGGTAAATCCACTTGACATACTAGGAATAACATCTGCTGTATTGGGATTAAATGTATATTGAGCAAAAATCATTATAATCTACCTGCCTTCCCTAATTTCATCCAAGCATTATGAATATAAAACATTCCAATATATTCCCCATCGCCATCTATCGCATTAACTAATATTCCCCCTTCTATATATTCATCGAAATATTCTCCTTCTACTTTTTTGAAATATTTAGTTTCTCCCTCTATTGCACTTAATTCAATTTTACCATCTTCTTCTAAAATAAATCTATCTTTAGAAGTTATTTCTTCTACTACATATTTATCTTCATGGCTTAAATTGGCTATTGTTTTCCCTTGTAATTTATCTATTGTTAGATATGAACCCTTTTCTATATCATTAATTTCCGCTTCTTTTTCTGATATTATTTCTTTTTTATATGTTGTCGCTATATTTATCGAATATTTTTCATCTTCTATTAATTCTCCTACGGATATATCTCCTATTGTCTTTCCGCTGATTTCAAAATTTGTTGCTTTTTGTTCAAGTGTATCATATATTATTATTGGGTTTGCGCTCGATATATTTATTGAATTAGTAAATATTGCTTTTTTAACATTATCAAAATATTTAATATTATCAAATGTCCATTCTCTTGACCCTAAAACATTTTGTAGGGCATCTTTATCATATAGATTTCCACCTATATTAAGTTCTTCGATATATGGGAACGAATTAATTGCAGATAAAAGAGGATTATTTATATTCAATAAAGTAATGCTTAATATTTTTTCCGTTCCATTTAACATATTATCTATATCCGTTATACCATTTAAATCTAATGTACCTATAATTGAAGACAAGGCTTCACAATTTCTAAAAATTGAATCGAGGGACAACAAATGATTGTTGCCCTCTAATGTTACAGTTGTTACCTGTGTATTTTCTAATAAACTATCTGAACCTTCTGTCATTTCGACATCTTTAAGTTTTATATTAAATTCTCTTGCCATTTTACCACCTCGAATTAATCATCTAAAAGTTCTTTTATTAAAGGATGTAATACCGAAGGGATTTCTTCAATAGTTTTTACTCCTTTTTTAATTAATTTAACATAAACTTGTGCCATTCTTATATCTGAAAGAGTATAAGTTACATTCTCTTGTTTTGACATTGTAGATACCTGTGTAACCTCATACATGCTTGCTGTTATCAACATAAGGGTTGTTATTTCATCCATTTGACCACTTATAGTTTCATTAAGATTTGTTAATTCTGAAACCAAATAATTTGTAGTATTATTATTTTCTTCAATATAAGAATTGATAATTTCATTTTGATTATTTATTTCATCATTAAGCATAGACACTTCATTATTTAAGTTATCTGTTTTTTCATTGTTTTCTTCGATATAGGAATTAAGCATTTCATTTTGATTGTTTAATTCATTATTCATCATAAACATTTCATTATTCATCATAGACATTTCATTATTTAGATTATCCGTAAGTTCATTGTTTCTTAACATATAAGCGCTCATAGTTTCATTAAGTGCATATAGTTCTGAATTTAATTCCGAAGTAGTAATAGTATTTTCAAGTATATAATCATTTAATATGTCTATAATGCTTCTAGCAACATTTTTATTAATTTTTCCTGTGAATTCTAATGTTAATAAGTTAATGCAGCCCTCTATTATATCCGTACAATCCATATTTGCATTACTTAAATCTTCAAAAGAAAGAGATAGAAGATTAGTACAACCTTTGAACATTTCTCTTGCAGACATAACACTAGAATAATTAAAGAAAGGTGCCGTTGTTAAACTTGTGCAATTTTTCATCATACCATCCATATTTACTATATGTGAAGTATCTGCATCTGATGCATTAAACGTATTTAAAATTTGGCAACCATTAAACATATTTTTAAAAGAATTAATAGTGGTAGGTAATTTTTGTACGTTTAAAAGCGTTTGTGCCAATGTAGGATGTGGATTGTTATCTATTGCATTAGGATATATTTTTCCCATTATAGTATATAGTCCTGATTTGGCATATTTATGAGTATTTTCACCCCTAGTATAAACATGACCCTCTGAATCTCCCCATTCAACAGTTCCTTCTTCTATTAAATCTCCCAAGACTAATGAGTAGTTATTGGCAGGTATTTGAACTAAATAGATACCATGATTTAGATTATTAAATTCATTACCTCCCCAACTAACAGGGACATTAAGGATACTACCATCTTTATAATCAATTAATGCTATATTAATACAGTCTCTATAACAATCTTCATGTTCCAATTGATAAACATAAGTTCTATTCCATAAACTTCTAATAGAAGTCATTTCTAAACAACCTCTAAAGCAATTAGTTAAGTTTGAAACCCAAGTAGGCACTTCAAAGTCTGTTTGAAGTTTACTACCCATAAATCCACCCATTAAAGAAAATTTAAATAATGGGAATGATATATCTGATGCATCTGTAATAGGTGTATCTTTAAATATATAGTCTAATATCTCCGCACTTGGGAATTTTGCAACTATTCCTTTTACAAAAGCCTCGTCTTCAAAATATGCTCCTTCAAATAAACTCGCTATACTTTTATTTGAAAAAATCTCTTTATTAATAATTATAGAGAATTTAGTTAAATCCAATCCTTTGAACATTGCAACCATATCTCCCTCATAGTTACTTAAATCTAATGAGCCGCTTGGTCTAAAATATGGTTGATTAACACCGTCTCTATAAGTATTAAAATGAGGATTTTGATAAGTTGGAGCCAAATGGAAATTCACCGCATTTGTTATTCCTAGACAAGCCATATCTATAAAAGTTAAATTTATATCAATTAAATCTATTCCTTCAAATGATTCATCTGCTATATAAGGTGAAGTTGCGGATAAAATTCGTTTAAGTTCATTTACTCCTTCTCCGTATTCATTTGTGAATTTTAATTCTTTTACGGATGTTGGAATTATTAATGTGTCTAATCCTTTTACCGCATAGTTACTTTCTATAGTTACAACTGATTGCATACCTCCTAAATCCAGTCTACAACCTTCTCTAAATGCAACTTTATAATCATCACTACTTACATTGAAACTTATCAAATCTATTAAAGGACAATCCGAAAGCGTTATATTGTTAATAGTTGAAGTAGTAGAATCTGCCAATAACATATCATCAAAACTTAATGATTCTAAGTTATATAGAGAGGATAGATTAACTGATTGTAATCTTTCAAATCCTTCGAAACTCATTGCTTTTAATCCATCTAATGAACTTACTATATTCATATTTTGAACATATTTAAATGAACGGAAGTTTAATGGCTCTCCCTCTTTAAATGGATATTGAATATACTTAATGTTTTTACAATTTTCGATTGTAACTTGTGCAAGATTTTCACAAGCTACTGAATTTTCTTCATCATAAGGAATACCAACTGTATGAAGATAAGTTTGATTTTGTAATTGAATTACTTGTGTCGATTCGGGATAATAAATTTCTTCTAAGTTACCCCCTGCTGCCATAGTATAAATCGCCGTCAATTGCGTATTATAGCAATTACAATATTTTAAATATTGACAATTTTGTATATTAAGAATAGGTTGCGCCCCGAGACCAGTTCCTAAAGCCGTACTATCACTTAAATCTATTTTTTGTAATAATTTACATTGGGATAAATCGGTATTTATTAAGTTAGGAGAATGACATTCTATTTCGGTTAGCCTGCTTGCATTGGCTATAAGCATTGAAGTTGGTTCTAAGTTTGAAACATTTCCTAGTTTTTTCAAATAATATCCTGCATATACTAAAATCTCTTGGTCTGTTGCTGTTGGCATATTATATTCAAAACGGACTTTCTCACCCTTACCAACCCTTTTTGTTTGCATACCAGTATTATTTGCTTCATCTCTCCATTTAACTGATACATACATTGGTATATAAGTTTCTATATCAAGATAAACATATCCAAGTTTACTAGAACGTAAAGTAATTTTATCTTTATCGAAATCAACCATATAACCTAATAAGGAATCAACATATACTAATCTTTCTCTTATCCATTTTCTTATATGTTGTTCTCCGTTACCATGTAAAGCATATAGATAAGAAGAACCAAAATTTAAATATTTAGTTTGCATATCTTGATTATAATAAGTTGCAGGTATTTGAGAAATTTGTTCACCATATAAATATTTCATTATATTGTCTACTGTAAATCTTCCTTGTCTCATTAATGCATATTGTTGTTTTAATTCATTTTGGAATAACAATACAACCTTTTGCCATAATCTGGAGCCTGTTGTATTGAATACTCCTACGTCTCCCATTTCTATATCCGTACCGAATTTTAAGAACCCTGTATTGTCTAATCCTATCGTTGTATCGGCATCGTATACTTGTGGATACCAAATTAATCCGTCCCATGTTGCAAGTTTCATATTTTTACCTAGTGAATCGACAGCACCGAACACTAGAACAAACAGATAGTATCTTAATAAATATTCTAAATTGAAATATCTTCCAATGTTATCTTTAAAGTCTTCATCCGAAGAACTATCTACCCATTCAATAAGTCTTTTAAGTTCAGACATATTGTCATTTGTCAATCTACTAGGAGGATAGACACATTCAAAGTCTGATTTATAATAATCTAATTCTGCTTTTCCACTATCTTCTGACCATCTAAAGAATGCACCTGCTGTTGTATCAGAGTTGGCAGAAACTTCATAAACTAAACAGTTTTTATCATCATATCCATATGAATAAGTTGAATAACGGTCTAAGTTGAAGTTATATACCCCTTGTAATTCATCATTTATATACATTAAACAAGGGAAACCTGTGATTGTATTTCTTATTTTTGGGTCTTTTAATTGCATTGGATTCTTAGAATCATATAAACATTCATTAACAAATTTAGCTATACCAACGTTTCTACTGTGTGTAGATTCCATATAGTCAGCTTTGAAACAGAATACATTTTCTAATACACCGTTTGCATAAGGCGTATACATATAATCTGCCATACTTTCATCTTTAAGTCTTGCTGTAAAGTTTTTAAGAACATATTGTAAAGAAGAAGTCCCTTGCCAGTTGACTTGACAATAAGGTAAATCAAAAGATTGACCATATAAATCTTCATTTGGAGACGTATACTTGATTCTCATTGTAACAGGAGTTTCAAGTGTCATATTTTTTGTATCTCCGTACATTCTTATAACAGGCAATGTAGTGTTTTCATAATTAAATTTATATAGCTTTTCTTGTTTTTCCATATCTCTTTCTTGTGCTATATAATTTTTAACAATTTCATCCGCACTTAAAACCCTATTATAAACTCTTATGTCCTTGATTTTACAAGCACCAAAACATTCTTTTCCTTTTTTACTATTTAAATAAATTTTTTGTTTGTGTTCAAAACTTTCTCTTGTTGCACCTGTACCACTACCGCTATCTGATAATGCAAATGCTCTTGAACAAACACCATTTACATAAATTTTACCAAATTTATTACTTCTATCTATTACAAAAGTAACTGTTGTTTCACTTTCTTTATCTATATTAACTTTACCAGAGTTTGCTAATGATTTAAACTCTGATTCTTCTAAGTCTATATAAGCACCTCTATATGGCGTATCTATATCTGTATAGTCAAATATCCTAGCATCTGTAAACCCTAAATCTATTCCCGAGAATTGTATTTCAATTGTTGACCCATAGATAGCATTTTCTCTATATGGATATAAATCTATTTCTACATAAGCATTACCATTACAAACTAATTCATTATCTATCCAGCCATTTGTAAAATAGTTAAAATTATGAAGTGTTGTAACTACTCCATTTCCACTATCATCAACAGGGAATTCTCTATCTTCATCTTGATTAGTTCTACCATAAGCACTTAATCTATATAATAACCCACTTTCTGTAATAGATAATGGTTTATAGTCCCCTGCTATAACTTCAAAAGAACCTTCTATAAATTCAAACTCATCATAAGCACTCGAAACCTCTATTCTAAAGGTATGGTTTCCTATACCTATTTCATTTAAAGTCCAATAATAAGTTCCTGCTTGTGCGTTAAGAGTTTTATTTAAATTATTATCTAAAATTAAATTTACTTCAAAAGTTTCATTAGTTGCTTTTGATATCCTATATTGGATAGCAATTGGATAACCATAAGTAAATTGTCCACCTTGAAATACAGTTGAAACATATAAAGAGTTTGAGTTTACAACAACTATATTAAAGGTTTGTACTGGTGTAGAATATATTCCGCTTTCTAAGTGAAAAGATACTTTGTGAACCCCTACACCTAAGTTTTTAAAGGTGTATTCATTGAATCCGCTGACACATTCTATCTCATATTCTTCATAGCCTATTGTCATATACATAATGATAGGGTCTGTACCTACTGATGTAACATTGAATTGCATAGAAATTATATCTGTTATTAAATAATCGGCTGTATCATCAAATGTTACTTCTATTTCTAGCCCACCACAAATTACAGTCCATTCTAATTGATTTGATAACAAGTTTGCTCTATCTTTTACATAAATAGATATTTTATTGTTTATTTCAGTTAATATACCTATTTCGATAGTATTATTACCTTGTTTAATATTTGGAACAATTGCTATTTCTATTCCATTTAAAGTTATATAGGCTGTCCCTTCACCTAAGTTTGGAGAAGAAAAGAAGATTGGAATTTTAAGAACTTCATTCTTTTCTATTATTCCACCTTCATAAGATGAAGTGATAGTAGGAGTGGCTGTACCACCCCCACCACCTCCTCCCCCACCATTTTCTTTCAGCCATTCTATAGCTTCGGTGTGTTCATCTAACAGGTCTTTGTGTTTCTTAATTGTCTTTTCATGTTCTTCGATTAATTCATCGTGTTCTTCGAGCATTTTTTCATAATCTTCATTGATGGCATTTTCTTTTAAGGATTCAGCAATTTCTCTTAAAGCGCCTTCTACGTTTGTCGATTCATAATTATCCGAAGCATCAAGTATATTAATATCTAATGCGTCGGTTGAACCAAATACTTCCCATTCGCCCGTTTTAGGATTCTTCTTTTTGATATTGTTACCCATAAGAAACCTCCTTTGTTAGTTTTTATTTATTTCTGTCGCTATAATTTATTGTTAAAGTGTGGAATTTATTTTCTGTAACTTGACTTAAATCAAGATTTATTATTGCGTTTTTAAATTCATCTGTACTTTTAATTCCTCTTATTTCATAACTGTCACAGATTATTTGGTCATATCCTATTTGTAAATCTATATAAACAGGATTTGATGGTAAAGCTTGTGCTGATATCCACCATGGACTGTTATCTGCGTTGACATGTTCTGTTCCTGCTAAAGTTGCTAAAGTTAATGGTTTTTCTTTTCCGCTTAATTTAAATCCTGTTGCTTGATTTAATACGTAATAAGTTCCATTTGCTATATCTTCTGCTCTATTTATAGTTTCACCATTTGCATTTTTTTCATCTACTATTTTTAAATCTGTAGTTCCTTCTACCACTGTTACATAATCATTGTATGCAGGATTTACATTGAAATCATATCCTGTGTATAATGGTTTAGAAACTGACCATGCGTGGTTATGTCCACATAAGAACATATCTACTTTATGTTTTTCTATAGGAGCAACCCATCTTTGTAGACGTTTAGTTCTACCAACTGTGAAAGCGCTTAAATGAGCGAATACTATTACCCATCTTGGTTTAACTGGTCTAGCTTCAACTTCTGTTAAATGGGCATCTAGCCATTGTGCTTGTGCTTCTAAGAATGCATCTGTATTTTTATATCCTCCGATGCTTCCTGTTCCATCAACATAAGTTGAATCTGTGTTTGAGTTTAAGCAAACAAAATGAGTGTATCCTAAATCGAATGCGTATACTGAATTAGCAAATTGATTTTCTGCTGTTATATAATAATTAAAAGCATCTGAGAATTTTTTATCTATTAAGTCATTATTACCGCAAGTTATAACATGTGGCATATTTCTAGTTATATCTTTTGCATAATTGTAATAATAATCCCATTCAAAACGTCTATTTGCATTTTGAGATATATCCCCTGTATTTAAATGGAAATCGAATAATTCAGCTTTTTGATTTAAGAATCTTGAACACATTTGCCATACACTATATTCTTTTGTAGTCCATGCTTGTTGGTCTGTTGTCCATAGAATTCTTATTGGAGTATCTTCATCATGCATTTTTACCTCGAAAGAATAAGTATCAGAAGAACATCCTTCTATACCTACCATGTATTCGTATTTTCCTTCTGCTAAATCATGAATTATACATCTATGAACTGTTGTATCTGATTCATAGTTATCTGCAACTTCTATTGAAGTTTCATATGAATTCCATTTAACTTCTCCTTCTTTTCTTATTTTAACAAATCCGTTTTCATTTGTTAGAGGAGTTTGGAATGTAAATGTTCTTGTGCTATTTCCGTCTTCTCCATACATTATATTTATCATAGAAGGTATAGTATCTTTTTGTTTTGGTTTATCGTAGAATTCTGTCCATCTACCATCTTTTGTACATCTTGGTCTATAAACCTCTACGTTACAAGTTTTATAATCTATTGGCTCACAATCACAGTCATTGAATCCTTTTACCGCACCATTTGAACCTATTATTTTACTACCACTATTTGCATAGTCTATTCTATGAACCGCTGTGTTTACGTCCATACAATGTAAATATCTAGTTTCATAAGCCCATACAGTTTCATTATCATTTTTTCCACCTGCACCAAGTAAATCTATATATCTACCATTTGTCCATGTAACATTACCTTGTGCATCAACTGTTTGTCTTACAGGGTTATCTTCTGGTGTTTCAGCACCTATACATAAATAACAACTGAAACCTTTATTACTTAATTTTATATCCCATGACATATCGTATTCTTCTATATTACATCTTACAGTTTGTGCATATAATGCCATATGTTGCCCACATCTTATTAAGAAAGAATGTCTAGGTGGAACTATTCCTTCTAATGCTAAAGATTGCCAGCTTCCTCCTAATGCTCTATACCATAAATATAAACCTTTTAAATTTAATTCTTCGTCTCTAAAGTTATATAATTCTATGAATGAATGTGATACTGGTGCATTATCTACTACCGCTGTACCTCCACCATACATTTGATTTATTATTAATCCGTCGAATAATGTATTTTCTCCACTAACCGCATCTGCTTTTGTAAATGCTTCTATTCTAGTTGCAACTGGTTCCCCATTTAATACTCTAAGTCTATAAACTTGACCATCGTCCCCAACTAATTCTACATAATCTTCGGATAAGTTATCTGCCCCTTTTAAGAATTTAGCTTTTACTATTTTATTTTGTCCATCTAAGACGAAAGGTATTAATTCCTCACCTGTTATAGTTTGAGTTTGTGTTAATTCAGATATTTTTTTATTTGTTGCCATGATAATTTCCTCCTTGTTTAAAATGTTTGATTTTCTAGCTTGATACCATTATTATTTTCAAATAGCATCAAACCATTATTTTCTAATAGTAACAATCTATCTTTACTTATTTCCTCTTCTTCTTCATCATCATCATCTATTATAGAATTCTCTAATAGAATTTTATCTCCATTTTCCATTAAAAGATTTGTTCCATTTTCTGCCATTAAATAGGATGCCTTATCCGCAGGTACCTTGCTAGATTCAAGTAGAATACGACCTCCATCTTCTAATAAGAATAGTCCATCATTCTCTAATTCTAAATAAGAAGATATATCTTCTTCCTCTTCAATTATACTTTCTTCTAATAAAATATAACTTCCATCTTCTGCAAGGAATAATCCACCATCTTCTAATTCTAAATAAGATGATTTATCTTCTTCATCATCATCGTCGTCGTCTTCACTTTCTTCTAATAAGAAATATCCGCCATCTTCTAATAAGAATAATCCACCCTCTTCTAATTCTAGGCATGATATCTTAGTTTCATCATCATCATCATCATCATCTTCATCATCATCTGGTGGAATAACGACACCATTTTCTTTTAGATATTCTACTTCTCTTCTTAAATCTTTAACCTCTTCTTTAAGTTCATTGACAGTAGATTGAAGTGCTTTCACTATATTTAATAATTCATTGACTAATGGATTATCAATAGTGATTTCTGAACTTCCTAAGCTATCATTATCAAACCAAATTTTTTCATCATCTTCGGGTTCTGTTTCTCCAACGTAATAACAATCTTTACCTAAATTATCAAGGTCTAAATCACCTATATCATCACGAGTTAAATATTGTTCGTGTTCATGTTCTTTATCTGCTTTTTTTTCGTCTAAAGTAGCTTCAACATTATCTATCTTTTTTTCAACTTCATTTGTTATTGCTTGAACATATCCTTCTGATGTAAACTTACTATCATTTTCTAAATCTGATGTTCTAACAGGTATTTCTTCTTTTTTCGCATACCCTTCTAATACCTCTTCGGTTACACCACCACTTTGAAGAATTGTTTTATCAACATATTCTTCTGATGCTAAGACTATCCATTCTCCATTTGAATAAAAATATGTTTTCTTTGTTTCTTCAACATAAACTTGCATACCTTCATATACTCTATTTTTTGTTATATGTTCGTCTCTTTCTTCAATGGTACCTACGGTTATCCTAGAATCTAAAGGTATTTTTGCACCGAGGTCAAAGTTTGATGCTAAAGGAATTCCTTGACCAAATTTATTATCGCTCATAGTACACCTCCTTTAGTAATAGAATTTCATCATAAAGTTAGTATTTGTAGATGCTCCATTGACATAAGCATAATAATTTTGAACATTACCGTCCAATCCCACCACTTCTACAGTATATTTGGTAAATGATTTTATTTGTTCAAACCCATTAGGGTCTAATATTGATTTTAATGAACCATATGAAGAAGGATAAGCAATTAACATACGTTCATAATCAGTGGTATATGAGTAACTTTTTGTCCCTTTACCACTAACTTGTTTAGTTAAATTTTTTACTAAGTCCCCCGTAATTACTTCTTCTACGGGAACTACACCGAAATAATATGGATAATAAAAATTTAATGCTACTGTATTTGCGGTCACTATTTTCCCACTAGCATCTATTGCTTTTGCCTGGAAATATGAATTTGCAATTGATTTAGTAATAGATATACTTTGAGAAAAATTATGTGTATAACTACCACCGTTCGCTATATCTCCTGTAGAAGTACCGCATACGCTACCATTAGCATAAGAATTTATTTGTGTAATCGGTTCTGATTTTTTTGTTACATCAATTTTCATACCAGTTACAATAACTTCTTGCCCATATTCATATGTTCCGCCGCTCGGTGAATAAATTAAAGTAGCGGAAATAGTTGGTGCAACATAAGGATATAATAATTTAGTTAAAACCTCTTGAATACTTAAATTATTTAAGTCTGTACCACTTGGTATACCACCTAATGCGGTTACAGTTGTCATATCTGTTTTAAATAAATTATCTGCCTTAGTATCAATCAACCCTTTTATTTCTGTATCATCATAGACTTCTGAATTTTCTATTCTTGCTATTAATTCATCGCTTATTAATGATTTTCCATCTTCTTTATCTACTTTTTTACTTATTTCTTTATCTAATGCAGAAAATAAGGCATCTATATAATCTTTATTATAATAATCATCTAAGTTTGTTTCTGTCTTTCCAATGAATGACCATTCAGAATCAACATAAATATATTCCTCATAACATTCTTCACCTGTTGCGGTTATAGATGGTATTAAATATATAGTGTTCGTCGAAATATTTGTTGTTGGTAATTCATCGACTATTTGGAAAGTTAATTTTGTTTGCAGATTAAGAATGGCATTAGAATACTCTTTTGCCTTTGTCAATACTTCATCATCTGCAAGTTCTAAATCAGATATAGATTCTTCGAGTGATATGGTTTTCGCATCTAAATTTCTTACACTTACTACTAACCCATCTAACCCTTCTTTTACATTGGTTACTGACGACATATTTGCATTAGTATATAATATCAATTCAATGTCGTCGCCATTCAAATATCTTAAATCTGTTTGTTGCAAAAATTTAGAGAGAGCATATTTTAATCCTTCTTTATCGGTATACTTGATTTGTTCCACAAACCTCCCTCCTTTCTATTTAAATAAATCGGATATCATACTATCTATTTCATCATTAGGTATTGGAATATATATTTCTTGAAATTCACTTTTACTTAGATAATCCTCTAAATTAACTTCGGAAATATAATCATCCCATATTCCGTTTTTATATTGTTTGAAAGTTTCTAATTCACATACCCAGCATAACATTCCTTCTTTAACTCTTTTTATTGGAATCAGATTCATTTCCTCCAATGTATCAACGGTATATAATCCTCCTCTGATATCATTACTATCAACTAATGCGAAATCTCCGCCATTTGCTTGTTTGATATCACTTATTAATGTAATTGACATATTTTTTCACCTCTACTTTACAATAAAATTTAATTTACCTATGTTTGGATTATCCGACCTGTACACATAATAAGGTGTTGTATAGCCGCTTTCATTTGTAAATTGAACTGTTGCGACCAAAGAAACCCCTCCGTCGAATCCCCCAACATTAAATACCGCTTCTCCCCAAGATGAAGGATAGCAATAATAAAAGTAATTATTAACTCCTATTGTTAATTCGAGGTCAGTTTTAAATCTATTTACCGCAAATTCATTATCTCTAAAACTTAATATAAACTTGCTATTGTATTCAGTAGGTATAGGAGATGCACCCCAAAAAACTTTATGCCTAAATTCAAAACTTAAAACATTTGATGTTATATTCTTACCGTCATTCCCCGTTAATATAAAAGACTTATCGGAACTTATATTAGAAGTATAAGCTATACTTCTAACTGATGGATTTGATACGTTGCAATGACTCAAACTTTGACTTACAATTGCTTTATTATATTCCCAAGTAAATATTATTGGCGCTTCTATAACTGTTCCTATTTCATAAATTGTTGCACCTTTAGAAGACATAAAATAAAGTATACTAGGAGGGACATATAATAATTCATCCATAGCATCCGCTAAACTTTTAATATTAGGATGTAATTCATTCGTATATGATATATCCGCTATATCGTGAATATGAATAGTGTCCGCCTTTTCTTTTAATCCTTCTTCAACATACTCTTCTGTAGCATAACCTTCTAAGTCTACATCTACATTTTCTAAAATATCTTCTAATTCTTCTTTACTTACAAATCCGCTTAAATCAACATCTTTATCATCTAACTGTGCTTGTGCTATTTGATTTTTTACATATTCTTCGGTAGCATAACCATCTAAGTCTTTTAGAGCATCATCAATATAATCTTTTTTAACATAATCAGATTCATCTAATAACTTTTGCAATGTTTCCCACTGTAGCGGTGAAACAATTGAGTTACCAGTACCTTCAACATTACCTTTTCCACTTATACTTTCCACTACTTCAAAATACATTGTGAAAGTTGTAATTGTTTGTATTTCATTCGATAGCATTACTTCTAAGGCAACTCTACCTTTCTCATAAGTAATGTCTTTATCTATATTAATAAGAATATTATTTCCATCTTCGATAACACAACTTCTTCTATAAACTATATTGCTTTCTGTTTGAAACAAAGCTGTTGCGGTAAATGGTGCTAAAAAAGAACTAATATTGTGTTCATGTAATACAAGTTTTAATTGGCAACCATCATCAAATTGCATATATTTAAATGCTTGATACTTGTTATTATTTAAATCAACTATTACTTCGGTTTGTCTTAAAGTCATTTTCTCACCTCATTTCTTAATTCCAAATTATACTTCCCTCTATATTAAAAAATATCGTAAAAGTCGTAATTGTTTGAATATTATTGGATAAAACGACTTCCAATGAAACTTTTCCTATTCTTGATGTTATATCTTTATCTATGTTTATTTTTATACAATTGTTTTCTATGTTACATTCTTTTTTTAAAATATCTTCTCCTATTTGGAATATGGCTATCGCATGATAAGTTTCTAAGTCTGATGCCCTTTTATCTTCATGCAATATAAGGTTCAACGTATGTTCATTATCATATTGCATATATCTAAAAGGTTTATATATACTTTTATTTAAATCAATCATCAAGTTTGTTTCTCTCATTTTCTCCCTCCCATACTATACTCTTTTCAATATCGAAAAATATAGTGAAAGTTGAAACCACTTGTTTAGAATTTAAAATCTGAACTTCAAGGGAAACCTTTCCATCTTCATTTGTTACTTTTTTATTTATAGGGACAAAGATAACATTATAATTTATCGTACAATCTTCTTCGATAATTTTGCCACTAGGCAATTTAAAGTTTGCAACGGCTTTATAATTTGATAAAGATATATCTCTTTTATTTTGACGTATAAAAAGATTTAAAATACACCCATTATCAAATTGTTTATATTTAAATTTTTGTGATGTACCTCTTTTTAAATCCACTGTAACATTTATATTTCTTAGAGCCATTTGCCACCTCGCTATCTTCATATAATTTTAATTTATTATATGCAATTAATTTTTTATTTGTTCATTATTGTACATCTTTTTTATCTATATTTATTCTATTATTTTTTATATCATTAAAAAGATGTTTATTTGCTACTAAAATTGATTTTATATTTTTGGTTTCTTTTAACCACTGATTAATTGTTTTTGCATAATCTCTATTTGTTTTCTTATTAGATATTTTTAAATTTAATCTATTTGATGAATAATCTAATTCATAACCAATGAAATAAAAATATTCTTCGACATTTGTATCATCATCTAATAAAGCAACAATATCGCAAAAGGCTAATGTACCATTCCAATGTCGTCTAAATCCATTGTCTATTATTCTATTTAAGAAATTCATACTGTCTAGTTCTATTGTAAATGTTGGTTTACATCTTTCCTCTAAAATACCATTCCCTTGTTTTATTAGGGCATCCGCTTCAATAGCTGATGTATCAGAATAAATATCCATAAATACAAATTCGGAAAATTCATCTAATAATTCTTTATTGAATATTAATACTCCATTTTCATCTGTTGCACTTTCATATTTACATAATAAATTTACATTTAAAATACTTTCATCTAATAAATAGATTTCATTATTTAGATTTTCTATTCTTTTTCTTAAGATTAATTCATTGTCCGTTTCTTCCGCTAATGCAACTGTAATTTCTGCAATAAGAACTTTCATTTCTTCATTTTCTTCTTCGGACAATCTATATATTTCTATTTCTTTTTTATATCTTTCCATTGTCGAAATAGATATTTGCCATCTGTTTCTATTTATATCTAGTTCACTTTGTTTTGCAACCTTTTCACTTCTCAACTGTTTCCACTGTTCTGTTCTTATTTTTATCATTTCATCATATTTCTTCAATGCAGAAATTAATTCATCTGACATTTCTTTACTATCTATAAAATAAGAAAAATTAGTAATAAAATCATAACCACCTATTATATTGCCACCTACATCTAATTCTTCGCTTCCTTGCAATTTTAATAATGTTATTAAATCTTCACTGGATATATCTTTAATTTTAGATTTAATATAATTATCTTTAGAAAGGATTATCTTAACCTCTGTACCCAATTTATCCAATCCAATTAGACTTATTTTTTTATTGATTGTATCGAAAATTGGCATACAGCTAAATTGGTCTGCTAAATCATTTTTAATAAAATCTAACCAATTCATATTGATACTTTCTTGAAATCTTAAGTTTTCTACTTTCTTTTCTTTATCACTATAAATTATATCTTCATCTATTTCTCCTAATGACCAGCCTATTTCTTTTAATAAATCTCCTAAATAAAAAATATCACTTTCCAGGTCTGTCTTTATTAAAGATATATATATTTCAGTTAATTCCACCATCATTTTCGCTAATTTCTTTTCTCCACTATAACAAGTTATTTCCTTTCTATGAGATAGCTTATTTTCATTTACTGTCTCTATGACGAAATATTCTTTATTATTAAGAAGGACGTATCTTTTGGGTTTCGCTTCTTCGTAAAATGGATTTATTATTTTTGCGCCATTTGGTTGAACAATGTATTTATCTATGCTTAATTTTAATGTAGCCACTTCATCTATATATCTCGATTGATTTATAACAACAGAAGTGTTTAATTCTCCAATTGGTTTTTTATTAACCTTACATAGTATCAAGGATTCAATGGCTTCTATTTTTTCAACATTAATCAAAAGATAATCACCTCCTATTATCTAAGTAATGGAAATTCACATATTATTTTTATAGCACATACACCATCTAAATTTAATACATTATTTTTTCTAGGCTCTAATTCAATCCACTTTCTATTACAATTGGCATATTTATTTTCATTCTTTTCATTAACAATTATTTTTGTTAAGTTATCAATTGTTACTGTTTCATATTTTGCTAATTCTGTTATTTCCATATCATTTATTTTTATAACAGTCTTTTCGTCTCCTCTATTTGTTACTTCTATTATAGGCTTATATGCTTCCCTAGAAGGATTATATATTTCTATTGATGCCTGTGATGCTATTGATAATTCTTGCACAACTCTTTTATAGCAATATTTAGTATAAGGTTGGAAAGTAACAACTAAATACCCTCTGCCTTCATAAGTTAGCATTTTACTTATATTAACAACTTTAAAATAGTATATCATATCAGTATCATCATCTGAAATAAAAGGAGCAAAATAATCCGTTATAAGCCAATCATATAATTCTTCTATGTCATAATCGTCTTTTTCTAAAGGTTGCATAGTATTTGAATCATACAATAATAAATTCAACTCAATTGTTTCAGGTTGAGAATATGTTTCCGAATAAAAAGGATTATATTTATTTAATTCATTTTCAAGCGTTATGTTACTAGCATAATTTATTCCTATTTTATTTATCAGGTCTTGATTTAAGCTACAAATAGATACATTCATATCTTTTGAATACTTACCATTAAAACTAAAGTTAGGATTTAAAAACATTTTATCCTCCTTTCATAATATAATAGAGCAAGGCTTACCCTTGCTCTATTATATGGAATTAATTATTTATTTGTGATTATAATTCATTTGCAAGTTTATTTAGCAATTGATTATTTTTTTTATCTATTAAATCTTCTATCATAGCTATAGTTTCAGAAGAGACATCACCATTTACTACTATGTTTGTTTCTCCTATTGCAATGCTATTTTTGCCGCCGCTAGTATCAATTGATATAGGTTGCGCTGTATTTGTTTTCATTTTTTCAAAATTATTTAAATCTAAAGCCTCTCTAATTTCTTGTGAATTTATTGCACCACTAACATCATCTAAACTTAATATTTCATTAATGCCTTTCAATTCATTCATAGTTCTAAGCGCTACTTCAAGATTTGCTACTAACTCATTTTTAATAACGTCTGCCATTACTGAATAAGCATCTGCACTATCATTTATGGATTCTAATAAAGCACTTTGAAGAGTTTGAACTTCTCCATTAATTTCTACGAATCCACTTGTTAATGCCTCTGAAACCATTTTAGCAATATTAGTTTCACTAAATTGTTCTTCTAATGCACCTAGTAATTTGTCTTGCTGTTCACCTAATTTATCTATCTCTCCTTGAATTCCTTTTTCATAATCGGAATCTATTTTATCTTGTGTAGCTTGTTTTAAGGCTTCTTCTAAATCTGCTTGTTCTTTTAATAATTCATTTAATTTCTTTTGTCCCGCTAATGAACTATCTTTTCTAGCTGTTTCTATTTTCTTTCTTATATCTTCTAAATCACTTATTTGTTCATTTATACTTTTTTCATAATCTTGTTCTTCTCTTAAGTTTTGATATGCTTCGAGTTCTTTATTTAAGATTTCTATACGTTTGTTAGTATAATCTTCTATTAATTTTTTTCTTCTTTCGTATTCTTTTTCATATATAGCCGTTATTTCCCCTTCAATCTCTTTTGTTACATCTAATTGGGCTCTATATGCATCTTTAATTTCTTTTTGTAATTGTTCGTAGCTTTCTACTAGACCATTTAACTCACTACTTTGCAAATCAAAATATTCTTCAACTAATTGAGATATTTCTTCCCAATCTTCTGTATCTTTATAATGATTCATTAATTCTTCATAGTTAGTTATATCGCCCCTAGAATCAAAAGTAAATCCAAAATTGCCCAGGTCTCCTTGATAAGCCGCCATTTGTCTTCTTACTGATTCTATTTGTTTTTCTTGATTAGCGACTTGTTCATTTAATAAACCGATTTTCTTAGTCATTAAATCTATTTTATCCGTACCATAAGCATATTCCATTTGATTCTCTATTATGCTTAATTTACTTGATAATAAATCATAATCCCTATTTAGGACTTCTAATCTAGTTCTATCTGCGAATGTTGCTTGTTCTCTTTCTAACGTTCTAATTTCTCTTGCTAATTCTTTCATTGCCGTTTCTGTATCATTAGCTTCGATTTGAATGTCTATTAAATCTCCTCTAACTAATTGCATATATTCATCGGCAGCTTTTTTAGCATCCTCGTATTCTTCCGTTCTATTTAGGTAAGATAAAACTTCATCATAATTTTCAATCAATCCATTTTCATCTATAGAGAATCCATATTCCCATAAATTATTTTGCATTGCGCCTGCTAAATTCTTCATACTTTGATATGATTTATTAACAGCGCCTAATTTTTCTTGCAGGATACCCATTTCTCTATTTAGATATTTAAGTTTTACCGCACCAAAAGCATTTGCAGATTCAGATTCAAGTAAGCTTAATCTATCATTATGTCTATCTAATAAATATTCTATTTCTTGTAATGCGTCTTTATAAGGATTTAATTTAGCTTCTTTTTCAGCTTTTTCCGCTTCTTTTTTAGCTTGCTCCATTTCTTGAACCATTGATTCAATAGCATATTTAGTATTTTCTGCTTCTATTTGAATATCTATTAAATCTCCACGAACTAATTGCATATATTCGTCTGCTATCTTTTTCATATACTCAAAATTTTCAGTTCCAACAGCTTTGTTTAATACTTCGTCATAATTGCCTATTAATCCATTTTCATCTATTTTGAATCCATAATTGTTTAATTCTGGAATCATAGACCTTTGTAGCTGTTTAATTCTCTGATACATTTGTTCGATAGCTACTAATTTTTCATGTTGAACATCTAATTTTTGATTTTGTAAATTGACTAAGTCTGCTCCAAAAGCATTTTGCATTTTGGCATCTATTAAATCAAGTCTATCGTTGTGTCTATCTAATAGGTAATCTGTTTCTTGAATTGAATTTTGAAATGGAGTTAATTTCATTTCTCTATTTAGTTCTCTAGTTGCTTCTGTAGTATCTGCAATAGATTTTTGTAAATCTAAATATTCTTTACTGGCATTTGGTATTTCAGTAAATGTTAAATTTAAATATTCATCTAGTACATTTTTAGTTTTTTCTATTTCCGTTCTCTTAGCTTCATATTGTTTCTTAATAGCCTCACTTGCGTTTTTAGCATTAGACTTCTTCTCTAACGCTGAAAGTTCTTTTTCATATGCTAATAATTTTTCTGTTTGATTAAGAATCTGACCGCTACTATCAAACTTGAATCCTTTAAGAGATAGGTAATATTTATATTCATTTTGTGCTTTTTTCAGACCATCTGCTAATTCTTTTTGTTGCTCTTGTTGCTCTTTATATAAATCTATCTGTTTTTCTAAATAACCAATTTTTTCTTCCCCAAAAGCATTCTGCGCTTTTTTATCTATTATATCTAATTGATTAGCTAAATTGCTTAATGAAGTATTCATTTGAGCAAAAATGTCCACTCCACCAAATAAAGATGTTAAAACATTTGATGGATTAATTGTTGAACTAGAAGTAGCTAATGCAGATACCATAGGCATAGCTGTAGCGCCTTCTCCTGCCATCATCATAGGCATACTTTGATTTAATGATGAAGGTGCCATAGCTTGAACAGATGCGTTTTGAGTTGGTAAATTAACAACTACTTTCTTTTCTGTTGTTGTTTTATTTACATTTAAGCTAATAGTTTTACTCTGTAAAGAATTTAAAGCATTTTTAACATTGTTGATTTTAGCCATAGCATTACTACTATCCGCTAATATCTTGAAAGTTTTATCTTTAATACCTGCTAATCCACTTTTAACATTAGCAATTTTAGACATTGCATTACTACTGTCTGCTAAAATTTTAACAGTCTTATCAGGAATACCCGCTAGTCCACTCTTAACATTTGCAATCTTAGCCATAGCATTACTACTATCAGCTAAAATCTTAACAGTTCTATCTGCTATACTATTTAGGCTCGCTGTTACGTTAGCAATTTTTGCCATGGCATTTGAACTATCCGCTAAAATTTTAACTGTTTTATCCGCTATACCATTTAGACCTGCGGTTACATTAGCAACTTTAGACATCGCATTAGAACTATCTGCAAGTATCTTAACTGTTTTATCATTAATATTTGTTAAGCTTGTATTAACCGTAGAGATTTTAGTCATTGCATTAGAACTATCTGCTAATATTTTAAAGTTTTTATCATTAAGATTGTCTAAACTACTTGAAACATTTTCTATTTTAGACATAGCATTAGAACTATCGGCTAATATTTTAACAGTTTTATCTTTTAATTTTTCTATTGCCTCATTAAGATTTTTAACGGCTTTTTCTCCACTGACCTTAGCCTCTACTTCTACTTTTTGTTTAGATTTACTGTTAAACCAATTTGCTATAGAGTCTAAAAGATTTTTACCACTTTGTACTATACTTACTTTTATTTCTTTTTTATCGGGAGTTTCCTCTATTGCTTTCTTTGTATCTTCGATTTCTTTTTTACCCGAAGAAGTTACTTTATAATCGGCTTTCTTTTCTCCTTCTGGTGCATTCTTAAATTCTTGAGCGGTTTCTTTAATATCGCCATTCTTTTCGACATTTTGTTCTAATGTTTCTTCTTTTTGTTCACCGTTAGGCACGGAATTCCAAAGGTTTATTGCCCCTTGGATTATATCGCTACCTTCCGCCTTATGTTTTAAAGTTTGTTCTTTTTCTTCTTCTTTAACTTCTTTAAATTCCTTATTTTTTTCTTCTATATTTCCTTCTTCTTTTACTTCATGTTTTAATGTTTGTTTCTTTTCTTTCTCTTCTATTTCTGTAAACTTTTTATTAGTTTCGTTTACATCTCCGTTTTTTTCAACAAATTGCTTTAATGTTTGTTTCTTTTCTTCATCTGATAAAGTATCCCATTTCGCTATTGCTTCTTTAAATTCTGTATTTCCATTTACTAAAGCATTTAAAACAAGTTCTTTTTCCGTATCAGATAAACCGTCCCATTGTTCAATATATTTCTCAACTTCTTCCATATTACCATTAACTTTTGCGGTAACATTGATTTTATGTTCTAGTTCGCCTTTACTCATTCCAAGTGCCTCTTCTATTTGAGACATAGTCTCACTAGAAATTTCACCTTTATTAAGAACTTCCATTATGGCATTAACTAAAATAGGTACTTCTTTTTCGTCTACCACACCATCTTCAACTATTTCATCTATTAAAGTTTGAATAGGAACTGGTTGATTAAGTTTAAAGTTTAATAAATATTCTACATCTATAGATTCTTGCCCGTTACTAAATATATCATTTAATAATTGGTCATATGTCACTTGTAAATTTTGGAATTGTTCAACTAAATTATCTGCTAATCCACCTTTACCTATATTTTGAATACCTGTATTATAAGTATTTAAAAATCTTTGTAGGGCTTGGTTACTCGCATCTATTGGTGCGTAATCAAATGTTAAAGCCGTTTTCCAATTTTCTGCATCTATGCCTGTAAGTTTTTCCATAGATTGCGCCATTTCTTCTATACAAGCATTAACTCCATTTAAATCTCCTGTTAAGTTACCATATGATTGTACCGCACTTACCCATTGATTAAGAGATTCTGCATCTAATTTTCCTGTTGCTTCATAAGCCTTCGTTAAGCCTTCTGTGTAGCTTATTAAATTAGTTTGTCCATTAGCATAAGCCTGTTCTAATTCATT